>Ga0224510_10002699_pt1 | contig 10460 bp, 2 predicted proteins | sample SF_May12_sed_USG_FD_170161 | JGI IMG/M metagenome (GOLD analysis project Ga0224510, IMG submission 170161) | Sediment microbial communities from San Francisco Bay, California, United States - SF_May12_sed_USGS_4_1 | ecosystem: Environmental > Aquatic > Marine > Sediment | place: USA: California... | reverse complement strand
CGACGCCCGCGGCGACTATGAGCTCGCCCCCGATGGCTCCTACGCGCATGGGCCGCTCCTGAACACGTATCTCACCGAGACCTGGGAAGCGCCGACGGGCTGTATCGCCCGCGACGTGAACAACGACCCGTTGCTCAATCCAGGCGTCCAGCAGGTCCTGCCGTTCGCGAACAACCCGACGACCCAGGATCCGACCAAGCGGTGCCTCGAGGGCCCCCTGATGGGGACCCAGTTCGGCCCGTATCCGACGGACCAGGGGACCCCGGACGCGAACTTCGGCGCGGCCGTCGATGGCAACTATGGGTTCGGCGACGCCTGCCTGGTCCCGGACCCGCTGGATCCGGACGCCCTGATCGCCGGCAACGTCGACGCGACGGACCCGGCCGCCCCTGTGTGCATGGACGGCGATGGGAACGAGATCGCGTTCACGCCGCTCGACGCGGGCGACTACCTCGTCCGCGTCGTGGTCCCGACGGACGACGTCAACGGCCGTCCGCTCTACAACTTCACCCGCGAAGAGGACATCAACATCGGGAACGGCGACCAGTTCATCCCGCAGGTCCCGCCGCCGGCATGCGCCGGCGCGCTCCACACCGTGGACGTCGCGGGCGCCGGCACCGACGGCTATGGCGCCGTCGCCGGGACCGGGACCAACGGGATCCCCGTGGGCGTCACGGTGCCCGCCTCGACACCGACCGACAATCCGACGTTCCTCGACATCGGCGGCTCCCCGTTCGAGGGCAAGGCCAGGCCGCTCTGCGACACGAAGCTCGTGCCGCTCCAGAACGGCAAGTCGATCGCGCCGACGTTCTACGTCTTCACCGACGTCCCGATCCCGGGCCGCTTCTTCGGCCTGCTGGTGGACGACCTCAACTTCTCGACCGACCCGAAGTCGCTCCTGGTGGGCGAGAAGGCCGGCGTGCCCTTCGCGCCCGTCGGGATCTACGACTTCGACAACCGCCTCGTGACGACCGTCGAGACCGACTACAACGGGATCTACGACGTCCTGCTGCCCTCGACGAACCGGATCAGCTGCCCGACGCCGTCAGGCGTCTGTGCCAACGTCTACCGCTTCGTCGGCAACGATCCGGGCGTCCCGGGTCGCCTGAACCTCAACTACAACCCCCAGTACCGGACGATCGCCGCCGAGTTCGAGGCGATGCCGGGGCTGAACATCCCCGCCGACAACGCCCCCACCCAGGTCGGCGTCTCGGTGCAGCTCCCGGGCGGCCAGGTCAACCAGGCCGTCGCCTGCCCCGCGAACGTTCCCTCGGGTCCGTTGACGCCGGAGTTGTTCAAGGTGTCGAAGCCGTACGCGGACATGCGTGACGGCGTGGCCAAGAGCTTCACGATCACCGGCCAGGGCTTCGGAGCGGGGCCGGGCCAGGTCCTCCTCGATGCGACGCGGCTCGGAACGACGTCCTGGAGCGATCGGACGATCGTCGCGACGATCCCGGGCTCGATCCCCGGTGGGCCGCACCAGCTCACGATCGTCGGGAGCAACGGCCAGCGGACCATCAACGGCCTGACGTTCCACACGTTCGGATTCGGACCGTTCCCGAGCACCGCCGTCCTCGACAACTTCAACCGGAACGGGATCGGGAACACGTGGTCCGCCGATTCGGTCTACGCGCTCAACTCCAACAGCATCCAGGTGACCGGCACGGGCACGATGCGGTTCAGCGGCTCGAACAGCATCCCCAGCAACTTCGGTGCCAACCAGGAGGCGTACTTCACCTTCCTGGAGGTGAGCCCCACCGCCACCGAGCAGGGCCTGTTCCTGAAGATCACCGGCAGCGGCAACAACCCGAACCCGACAGACGCGTCGGCGAGCTATCTCGAGGTCGCCTACGACGCCACCACGAGTTCCGTCCGGGTCTGGACGAAGAACGCGGGACAGAGCCTGAGCGGAGGAGCCACGGCGAACGCGACCCTGCGGGCGACCTTCCCGGGCGTCACATTCGGCGCGAACGATACCCTCGGCGCCCGTGCCCTCTCGACGGGGCAGGTCATCGCCTACAGGAACGGGACCGAGATCGGGCGGGTGACCATCCCCAGCTCCGGGACCGGATCCTGGGCCGGTGGATCGGGCGGTGGCCGCCTCGGTGTCCGCTTCGTCGCCGCCCAGAACAACGCGACCAACGACGCCCGGTTCGACGACTTCGGTGGCGGCACGATCGCGCCCTACGCCCCGAACGTCTACGAGGTCGGCCCGGGCCGCACCTATGACCCCGGAACGTTCAACGAGGCGAACCCGTCGCATGCGATCCAGAACGCCATCAATGACGCTGCCGCCAGTCCGGGTGACGACCTCGTCGTCGTCTATCCCGGAACGCCGACGCCCAACCCGCGGGTCAATCCCCGTGGCGCGTACTTCGAGAACCTCGTCATGGCAGCGCCGGTCAAGCTCCAGGGCGTCGGTCCCGGCGGCATCTATCCCGACGGCACGCCCGTCATCGGATCGATCGTCGACGGCAGCGCCTTCGGCGGCGACACCGTGCTGGCCGACGACTGGCGGACCCTCGTCGAGGGCACGACGTGGGTCGGCAACCAGAACGCCTACGAGGGCCAGGTCATGTACCTGCTCGCCCGCTCGGAGAACCAGTACGGGTCAGCGTTCAAGGCAGCCATCGACGGCTTCGACATCCGTGGTGGCAACCAGTTCGGCTTCCCGAACAACATCAACCAGACGGGTGGCGGACCCAGCGGCCAGCCACCGAACGTGGTGACCCAGGGCGGGGCGATCTTCGCCAATGCCTACGTCCGCAACCTCCAGATCACCAACAACGTGGTCCAGAACAATGGTGGGTCGTACGGGACGATCCGGATCGGGACGCCCGACCTGCCGGCACCGGACACGAGCCAGCACAACGAGGACCTGCGGATCGCGAACAACCGGATCATCGCCAACGCGGGGACGAACCTCGCCGGCGGGATCGGGATCTTCGCCGGCGCGGATCGCTACGAGGTCGCCGCGAACGACATCTGCGGCAACTTCTCGGCCGAGTACGGCGGGGGAGTGAGCGTCTACGGCCTGAGCCCCAACGGGCGGATCCACGACAACCGGATCTACCTCAACCGGTCGTACGACGAGGGCGGCGGGATCATGATCGCCGGCCAGCTCCCGTTCGACGCGGGCCTGCTGTCGCCCGGCTCCGGTGCCGTGGACATCTACGCCAACCTCATCCAGAGCAACCTCGCCAACGACGACGGCGGCGGGATCCGGTTCCTCATGGTCGGCAACTTCCCGATGAACGTCTACGACAACATCATCACGAACAACGTCTCCACCCACGAGGGCGGCGGCGTCGCCCTCGACGATGCTCCCAACGTCCGGTTCCACTCGAACACGGTCATGAAGAACATCACGACCTCGACCGCCGTGACGAGCAACGGGCAGCCGGCCCCCGCCGGGCTGTCGACCGGACGGAACAGCATCCAGCTCCAGGCGTCTCTGCCCAGCGGCTCGCCGACCTTCAGCCGACCGATCCTGTTCAACGACATCTTCTGCGACAACCGCTCCGGGACGCGGGCATACAACGGCGTGACCGGCATCGGCGCGGCAGGTGACGCGACGGCGATCAACTACTGGGACATGGGCACTGCCGACGGCAGCGGCCTCCTGGCCCCGACCTACTCCGTGCTGGGAAGCTCGACCGGGACCGTGCCCGGGACGATGCCCCCGTCAACCTCGAACCACAACGTCGCTTGTCCGGCGAACCTGAGCACGCTCGTGGCCGATCCCTTCGACCTCGCCGTGTCGTTCGCGGTCTGGCGCACGAACCCCAACTTCATCGACGCGATCCTGGTGGCGCTGGACGTGCCGCCGACGGTCGCGGGTGACTATCACCTGGCCAACCAGTCGTCGGTGGCGTTCGACGGCGGAGCGGCGAGCAAGACCGTGGGAACCGTCACGGTCTCCTCACCGACCTTCGACATCGACCACGACCTGCGTCCGGCCTTCGCCGGTTTTGACATCGGGGCCGACGAGATCCCGGTGCAGGCGGATCTCTCGATCAGCAAGACCGACAACCAGACCACCGCGTCCCCGGGCAGCGTGCTCAGCTACACGATCGTCGTCACCAACAACGGTCCCGACCCCGTGGTCGGTGCGACGATCGCCGACACGTTCCCGTCGAGCCTGACGGTCAACAGCTGGACCTGCACCGCTTCGAGCGGGAGCTCATGTTCGGCGACCGGCTCGGGCAACGCCCGGACCGGGTCGGCAAGCCTCCTGAACGGTGGAACGGCGACGTACACCGCCGGCACCACGCTCGCCACATCGGCGACCGTGAGCGTGTCGAACACGGCCACCGTTGCGGCACCAGCGGGCGTGACGGACCCGAACCCGGGCAACAACATCGCCACCGACACGGACACGATCCCGACCGCCGACCTGTCGATCACGAAGACCGACGGGCAGACGACGGCCCTGACCGGAAGCACGGTCACGTACACGATCGTCGCCTCCAACGCCGGCCCCAATGGAGTCGTCGGCGCGACGGTCATGGATACCTTCCCGGCCAGCCTGTCGGGCGTGACCTGGACCTGCACCGCAAGCAGCGGTTCGAGCTGCCCGGCGAGCGGCACCGGCAACCTCTCGGCGTCGGTCAGCCTCGCGTCGGGCGGGTCGGCGACCTTCACCGCCTCGGGCACCCTGGCGTCAAACGCCAGCGGCGCCCTCTCGAACACCGCGACCGTCGCCACCCCGTCCGGGACCGGCGACCCGAACCTCGCCAACAACAGCGCGACGGACACGGACACGATCGTGCCGGCGCGCCCCACGGGCGGGCTGCTCGACAACTTCAACCGGGCGAACACGACGACCGTCGGCCTCGGGGCCAACTGGGCGCAGACCGGGACCAGCCTGCGCGTCAACGGCCAACAGGCACTTGCCTTCTCGGGCGGCGGCAGCAACAACAACAACAACACCGGACTCTGGAACACGACCTCGCCATCACCCGTGTTCGCGGCGGACCAGTGGGCTGCCTTCACGTTCGCGAACACGACCACGAACAATTCCGCGCTGCTCCTGAAGGCCTCCGGAGGAACGTCTGCCGCGGCTCCGACGACGTACATCCGCGTTCGCTACCGCACATCGAATGGCAGCTGCGGGACCAGCGGAAGCAACCGGATCTGCGTCGAGACGACGAGCACCGCGACGTCCACCGGCGGAGGCACGTACACCGTCGTCGGCGTCCTTCAGCCCACCGGCCTCACCTTCGCCTCCGGCGACACGCTCGTGGCCGCGGCCCGCTCCGACGGTTCCGTGGACGTCTGGAAGACCACCGCGGCCAACGTGACCACCTATCTGGGTCGCGTGACCGGGACCGGGTTCACCGGGACCGGCCGGATCGGGATCCAGCTGCCGACCTCCGGGACACGGATCGACAACTTCAGTGGAGGGAACCTCCCGTGACCCGGCCGCTGCCCCAGCAATCACCCGAGGATGAGGGAGACCGTGCGATGACCCAGGAAGAGCGCAGCGTCTGGCGGATGAGCCGCCGCGACGTGCTCAAGGCTGGCGGACTGGTGGCTGTCGGTTCGGCCGGCCTGGCGATCGCCCCGCGCGTCCTGAAAGGGCTCGTGGTCCCGGGCGATGCGACCGCGGCCGATCCCGCCCCCAACCTCAAGCTCGCGGGGACCGACGGCTGGATCCACCTTCCGCCGGACCCGCCGATCGGCTTCTTCCACCCGGACAACCTGGCGCCCGGGCCGGATGACGGCCAGCCGGACGGCCTGACGACCTACATCTTCGGGTTCCGCAACGTGACCGGCCTGGACGACACCCAGGTCACGAAGCAAAAGAACCACGCCCAGCATTCGGCCCCCCTGTTCTGGGCGAAGGAGGGCGTCGAGTTCCGGGCCAACGTCCGCAATATCGGCCTGGCCCTGCGGCCCGATCTGTTCGATGCCCACACCCTCCACTGGCACGGCTTCAAGAACGTCATCGCCTACTTCGACGGCGAGCCGACCGGCTCGGTCAGCATCCCGCCCGGCCAGAACTTCACCTACGTCTACAAGTCCCACGACCCCGGGACCTACATGTGGCACTGCCACGTCGAGGACGTCGAGCATGTCCAGATGGGCATGACCGGCCTCGTGTTCGTTCGGCCCGCCCAGGACGGCAACACGTCGCTGTACCCGAGCGGCAAGTACGCCTACAACTGCGGCGACGGATCGACCGGGTTCGATCGCGAGTACGCGATGTTCCTCAGCGAGGTCTGGGCCGAGGCGCACTGGGCCGACGCCCACATCCAGCTTCCCGAATGGAGCGACTATCGCGCCGACTTCAGCATGCTGAACGGTCGCGTCTATCCGGACACACTGGTGCCGAACGCGCCCACGACCGCAACGCCCGGGGCTCCGTTCATCCCCTTCGACCACGACGCGGACGGGGACCTCATCGCGCCCACCGGACGGCCGGACCTCAAGTACCAGCCGATGTCCTCGCTGGTCACCTGCAAGGCCGGGGATCGAGTGCTCCTGCGCTTCGCGAACCTCGGGTTCAAGGAAGCGGCGATGAACCTCGTCGGGATCAGGATGCGGATCGTCGGCCGCGACGCGACGCTCCTGCGCGGGCGTGACGGCGCGAACGCCTCCTACGAGACGAACACGATCACGATCGGCGCCGGCGAGAGCTTCGACGCGATCTTCACCGCGCCGGCGCATTCCGGCGGCAGCGGACCCGACACCTACGTCCTGCGCAACCGGGCGTCCACCCGGGCAGACGGCGGCACCTCGGAGGGACAGCGCACGGAGATCCGCGTCTACCCCTCCGGCTCCGGCGCGCCGGCAGCGCAGGCCTTCCCCAACGACCAGGGCATGTGAGGCGAGTGAGATGAGCGGAGTGACGACGATGCCTCGAACCACCCACCCACAAGCTCGGATCGGCCTGGTGGCCACGATCGCGCTGCTCCTGGCCCTGCTTGCCACGCTCCCGTCCCTCGTGGCCGGGGAGCGCGTCCGGGCCGCCACCGTTGGCACGAACCGCGTCGGTGTGGTCTGCACGACCGACGCCGGCGGCGGGGCGAACCCGTCCTTCACCCTGACCACCCGAACCGGCTACATCCTCCTGCCGGACGGCTCCAACGCCTACATGTGGGGCTACTCCGAAGGCACCCGCCCGTTCCAGCATCCCGGTCCCGTCCTCTGCGTCAACGAGGGCGACACGGTCACGATCATCCTGAAGAACACCCTCAAGGTGCCTGTCTCGATCGTGTTCCCGGGGCAGGACGGGGTCCTGGCCAACGGCGTCGCAGCCCAGCCGCAGTTCGACGGCGGCGGGGTGATGACCTCGCTCACGAACGTCGCCGCGCCGACGAACGGCACGATGACCTACCGCTTCACGGCGACGCATCCGGGCACGTTCCTGTACGAGAGCGGCACGGACCAGAAGATCCAGGTCCGGATGGGCCTGTTCGGAGCGCTCATCGTCCGCCCGGCGGCGCATACCCAGCCCGCGGGCGCCGCTACGGGCGGCTCGACGACGACGATGATCGACACCGCGTCCGTCGACTTCACCCAGCACCCCGACCTCCTGGGCGGGACGCTGGCGCGAACCCTGGGTGGTTCGTGCACGATCCAGGCGGTCGCGACGCATACCTTGACCTGCGCCGCCGCGATGACGGCCGGCGCGACGTGGGCGTCGGGTGACGCCTACACGATGGATGCGAATCCCAACGCGGTCTACGAGAACGGCCGTGCCGACTCGGCGTTCGATGGACGGACCGAGTACCTGGCCCTGCTGTCCGAGATCGACCCGTACCTCAACGCCGCGGTCTACAAGCAGCGCACGAAGTCGTCGATCACGTACAACATGAACAATTACCACCCGCGGTACTGGCTCATCAACGGCCGCGGGTTCCCGGACAGCATCGCCGACAACTTCGCCAGCTGGCTCCCGGCGCAGCCATACGGGTCGCTGGCCCTGATCCACCCCCACGACGAGCGCGTCCTCGTCAACGCCACGCCGAACCCGGCCTACAACCCGCTGCCCAGCATCGACCGCTACCTGAGCGTGGGGACCGAGGACTATCCGTTCCACCCCCATGGCAACAACGGGATCGTCATCGCCCGCGACGGATACCCCCTTGAGGGCCCGACGGGCCAGGATCAGTCGTTCGACAAGTTCGCGGTCAATGTCGGGCCGGGGCAGACCTGGGACGTCCTCTTCTCGTGGAAGGACAACGAGGGCTACGACCCGGTCACGAACCCCGTCCCGGTGACCAACCCGGACATCGCCGGCCTCGAGATCGGGATGTTCTACAGCGGCAGCCCGTACCTGGGCGAGACCCAGCCGATGCCGCCGGGGATCCAGACGCTCAACGAATGTGGCGAGTTCTACATCATCAGCCACAACCACGCGCTCTATCAGATCACGTCATGGGGCGTGAACATGACCGGGCCGATCACCTACTCACGGATCGATCCGCCCCTTCCCAACACCTGTCCATGAGCGGCGAGGGGATGACGATGCGATCGGACCGAACGATGAACCGAACTCTCTCCTCGCTGATCCTCGGATCGGCGCTCCTCCTGGCGGCGCTCGTGGCGCCGGTGGTCGTCTCCGCGGCGGGACCCTGCGTCCCGCTCGCGGGGACCGTCACCCAGGACCTCTTCGCAGAGACCGGAACCCTGGCTCTTCCCGGCAGCACGTCCGTGAACGTGTGGGGCTACGCCACCACGAGCGGGGGATCGCCGACGCTGCCCGGGCCGACGATCACGGCCACGGTCGGTGACACGGTGACGGTCAACCTCACCAACCATCTGCCCGAGACGACCGCGATCGAGTTCGCGGGGATCGACATGGCGCCCGATCTCGTCGGCGTGGCATCAGGGGCGTCCACGAGCTACACGTTCTGTGCGACTCGACCCGGGACCTATCTCTACGAGGCGGGCCTCCTTCCCGGAACGTCGCACCAGGTCGCGATGGGCCTCTACGGCGCCCTCATCGTGCGACCGGCTGGCGCACCCGGCCAGGCCTACATGAGTGCCTCGACCGCCTTCGACAGCGAGGCGATCGTCGTCCTCGGCGAGATCGACCCCGCCCTCAACGGGTCGGCCACCCCGGCCGCGTTCGACATGCGCGACTTCGCGCCGAAGTACCAGCTCATCAACGGCGCCGCCTATCCGAACACCACGCCGATCCCGACGACCGTCGGCAGCCGGGTCCTGCTGCGGTACCTGAACGCCGGGATCCAGTTCCATTCCATGGCGACCCTCGGCGTCTCCCAGAAGGTCATCGCCGGCGATGGCAGCCCCTTGACGTACCCGCGCTCCATGGTCGCGGAGACCCTCGCGCCCGGCGCCACGGCCGACGTTCTCGTGACGATGCCGAGCGCGGCCGGCAGGTACCCGGTCTACGACGCCAACGCGTTCCTCAACAACAACGGCACCGCGGGGGCGGGCGGGATGCTCGTCGTCCTCGAGGCAGGCACCGCGACGCCGCCCTTGGGTGGCCCGGTCATCGACCTCACGACGATCGGCCCGAACCCGGCCACGGGTGCCGTCGGCCCCGCGCCGGGCGGCGACGTCACGATGAGCGCGACGATCACCGGCTCAGCCCCGATCACGAACGCCGAGTACCGGATCGACAGCACCGGTGCGACGCCCGTCGCGCTGACCGGGACCTTCGGGTCCACGAATGTGACCGCCACGGGGACGATCCCCCAGGCAACGGTCGCCGGCCTGGCGTCCGGCAGCCATACGATCTACGCGCGTGCCTCGAGCGATGGCGGCGCGACGTGGGGGGCCTTCGACCTCATCACGCTGACGGTCGACCATGACGGCCCGATCGTGAGTGCGCTCTCGCTGTCCCCGAACCCGTCCAACGGGACGGTCACCGTCGCCCTCGGCGGCACCGCGTCCGATGCGGCGGCCGGCGGCAGCACGGTGACCGACTGGGAGTACTCGATCGACGGCGGGACGCCCGTTTCGTCGACGATCGTCACGCCGGCGACCGTCGTGAGCCTGTCGGCCACGATCCCGTCCGGCCTCGGCAATGGCAACCCCACGGTCGCCGTCCGTGCGCGTGACGCCCTCGGGAACTGGGGCGCGCCGACGACGATCACCCTGACGGTGGATTCGGTGGGTCCCGTGACCAGCGGCGTCAGTGCCAACCCGAACCCCACGAACGGGCTCATCGGCATCAACTCGTCGCTGCCGGTGGTCCGCGTGGTCGGGACCTTCACCGACGCGGTCAGCAACGTCGCGAACGCCGAGATGTTCATCGACATCGTTGGAGCGAACGGTTCCGGCATCCTCTTCTACCCGAGCGACGGCCTGTTCAACAGCCCCACGGAGACCGGCTACGGCGACATCCCGTTGACGACCGTGCGCAGCCTGAGCCAGGGCATCCACACCCTGTATGTCCATGGCAAGGATTCGGCCGGGAACTGGGGCACCGCCATCAGCTACGCCCTGAACGTGGATAAGCTCGCCCCGACGGTGAGCTCCCT
>Ga0224510_10002698_pt1 | contig 10460 bp, 7 predicted proteins | sample SF_May12_sed_USG_FD_170161 | JGI IMG/M metagenome (GOLD analysis project Ga0224510, IMG submission 170161) | Sediment microbial communities from San Francisco Bay, California, United States - SF_May12_sed_USGS_4_1 | ecosystem: Environmental > Aquatic > Marine > Sediment | place: USA: California... | reverse complement strand
TCTTTTCCTTCGAGAGGACCTTCGCTGATCGCCACGATCGTCCCAGCGGAAATACCGACGTTCCGAATTGCGTCCAGCCCGGTTTCCGGATCCATGATGCGCCCGCCTTCGAGCACCAGATCGTAGGGCTGTGCAAAAACGCCGCTGGAAAACGCCAGAAGGAAAAAGGCAATCAGTTTGTACATGGATACTCCCCCGAGGATCCGGGGATGGTATCAGGGTCGAAGGTGCCGCAGACACTTGCGGCGTATCCTCCTGCAGAACCGCGAGGTGCTCGCTCCTACCTACGAACTGGCCCAGACACCGATTTGCGGGCGCCGTTTGGCCCGGTCACTGCCCAACCGCTTTCTGCAGGCGCGTCGAGAAACGCCCGGCGATTTCTTCATTTATCTCCGATCGCACAGCTCGCTGATCGACGAGATCAAGAATTCGTTGCATATCGGCCGGCCGCGTAGCAGCCATTCGCTCGAGTTCGGCACCGTACGTCCCGGCAAGCACATCCGGATCGCCGGTGCCAAACAGGAACTGCAACAGGTCCCGCGTCTGTCGCGGACTTCGATCGATCGTGCGTGAAAGCGTCGACAAAGGCGTGTCGGCATCCGCCGCCGAACGCGGCTGGTCCTTCGGGAATGCATCGATATCTGCCTGCAGCAATTTTTCAACGTCGAGAATGCCCGGCCCGTAGCGTCCGGTGTCCCAACCGTCCGGCGTGTTCACCGCATCCTGTAACACAAAGCGAAACAAGGCTGTCAGGCTGTGTTGGCCCTTGGCAGCATTCAGCCGCTCTTTACCATGAAACGCGATCCAGTCCGCCGCGGCGCCGGCAATTGCCGCAGTTGCGTAAGATGTGCCGTTGCTGTTGTCGACCTTGTGCGTATCCGTCGAACCGCGTTCCCGCCGCGCTACCCAGATGCCCTCGCCTGGCGCTGTTACAGTCACCGCGCGGCCCTTCGAGCTGCCTTTCCACGGCACATCGTTCCAGTTGCTCGCAGCTGCTGCGATGGTCGTCCCGTATTTTGCCGGCGCTACAACCCGTCCCACGCAATTCCCGGCGGCCGCAACCACGATCTTGTCATTGTCTTCAACCGCCTTGCGAATGGCTTTCTTCAATCCAAAAAAACCGGCGCCGCCAAGACTCATCGAGACCACATCGCAGGATTGTGCGCGTGCGTAATCCACCGCGCGCGCGACGTCCGAATCGAGGAAGTGCACGACGCTTTTCAAAGCCCGAATCGGTATAACTTTTGCGCGAGGTGCTATGCCGAATACGCCGCCGGGTGGCTCGGTAGTGTCGTCATCACCGCGGCTCGCGATCACGCTGCCCGTGGCTGTGCCATGCCCGGGATTACCACTGTAGTCCAGCGGGTCCTCGCCGGTTCCGCCTTCGTCGATCAGGTCTGTGGCGAGCGACTTGTTAATGGCATCCGCCTCGTACTCCAGGTGTTCGGCCCAACCGCTGTCCGGGTGGCAGACCGTGACTCCTTCGCCGAAGCGTTTGCCACCGGACATTGGCTCCAGTTCCCAGGCCTCGCGGACGTGCATTTTTTTTAAAGACCAGTCGTGCTGCTGCGGCACGCCCTCACTGTCGCTGAACAGACAGGCAGCGGATGCTTCGCGCGGCAGATCCGGCTCGTGCGTCGCAAAATTGGGCACCGCATCCACGACCTGCGGCAAGTCCTTCAGTCGATACGCGATATCGAAGGCCTCGCGTTCCCCGTACGCGCTTTCGGCCTCGATAAGGTACATACCTGCGAGATCCGGCGATCCGGGAAACAGTGGTTCGATGAGCAACTCGCCGGAAATTACTGCTGTTGTGAACTCCCTGACAGCGGATAAGGGCAGATCCTCCGCCGTCTCGATGAGCCAGCTCCTGACCGGAACATCCGTTGTCGCCGCCGCCTCGTCGCGGCTTTCCAGGACCGGGTCACCCTCCGTTACCGTTGGGGCGTCCACCGCTGATTCGTCAGCTCCGCACGCTGCAATCAACACAGCAATGCCTGCAACGCACATGCGCCTAGTCATCGATGCACACTCCTTCCCAGTTTCGCCATTGCGGATGCGTATCGTCGAGGCGGTCGACCACAGCCTCGATCGGCAGTACCGCTTCGTGCGCCCGCCACCCGACCTGCCACGGATCGTCCAGGTCGTCCTCGCCGTCAAACAGGATGCCGACCACGCGGTGCGTCTTGCGGCTGTAAGTCGGTGATCCCGAGTTGCCGTGAAAGGTGTCGCTGTCTACTCCTATCGTAGGTTGCAGCTGCCAGCGCAGGCTGAAATTCTCGTAAACGGTCTGTCCTCCGGCGTTGCGCTGCTGGTAGCTGCTGCGAAATTCACCCAGGCGTGCCAACTCGTCGTCGGCACCCAGGAACTCGGAGCGTACCGCCATCTCAAGTTCGGTGAGTTCGAGTTCCGTTACGCGAAACGGAAAGTACACGAAAGTATTGTCGTGCACGGTGCGCGGGTCACCGAGCGGGTGGCCGATCAGGTACAGCGGATCGTCGCGCTTCACGCGTGACAGTGACAGGCATTGCACCGGGTACAGATCGCCGGCGTGGTTGCCGTCCGGTGAGTCGACGCCAACCTCGAGTACGGCAAAGTCGTAGTTGCGACGTTGCGCGCTGGTCATCGGCAACTGGCCGACCACCGGCAGCGTTCGCGTCGGCAGCGTGCTGCCATCGATCAGCTCCTCATAATCGAAACGAACACGCAGGTCTTGCGCAATCGAGGATTCGACACAGTGGAAATTGGTCAGCACGAAATCACGTGCGATCAATACGCCGCTGCAGTGCACATCGTGACCCAATTCGAGTATCGCCAGCGAGCCGCGTGAATTTTCGAAGATGCGTCGATAGGTCTCGGGTGGATAGCGGTCGTCTCTATTCAAGCCGTAAAGCGCTTTGCCGGTGCGCTGCAGCTCCGTGTAATTCTCGATAATTTCGTGCTGCGTTTCGAGGTCGGCGTCACCCGCTGATCGATACGCATCGATCAGTGTGCCCTTGGTTACAACCAGCTGATCGCTGAACGCCCGCATATCCTCGTCGGTGGCATCCGCGTTAACCAGGCCGAGCGCGCGTTGGTCGAGTTGCTGGTAGGCATTGTCCACGCCGGTCAGGTCGCCCTTGGTCGGGAATTCGCTGTCCCGCCAACGCTTCACTGCTGTCAGCTGTTGCGCCTGCACGTTGACGGTCGCATTGTCCTCGTCCTCGAGTTCAATTTCGTATTCATAAGGAATGCGCTGGGCGTACTTCGAGAGTTGCGCGCTGTTCTCTACTGTGAGCGGCGTGTCCTGTGTCTGCACCACCAGCTCCCTGCCCCGCTGCTCGAGGCTCACTGACACCACCTCTTTGTCTTTTTCCTCGAGATCTTTCAGCACCTCTTCCGACGGCCGATCGATGCGCGTGTACTTCTGCTGCATCATCTGGGTCTCCGGCGCAGGTTGTGCCTGCAGATACGCTGGCAGTATCAGTAACAGCAGACTCGTTTTCGCGATGCGCATGACTCACTCCTCAAACAGCGTGGCGGAGACCTGCGCCAGGCCATTGCCGCTTTTTGCGTCGAGCAGGATGCTCCAAGCGCCGGCAACCGGATCCGCGAATTCACAGAAGCCGTACTGGCCGGTGCCATTCTGTGCGCAGTCGTTATCGGTCACGGAGACCGCCGCTCCGGATTTGACGTACAGATCGAAATTCCGGTTGTCCTGGTCGTGGCCGTTCATCGCGACGCGCAGGCGGCTAATGCCATCCGGCAGTGTCACAGTGTAGTTACGGAATCGGAGATTGGCGGTGAACTCTACCTCGGCTCGCAGGGTGCGCACCTTGTCGCTGCCCCACAGCGGCAGCGCATCGCTGACCGAAGCGTTGGTATCGCCGTTCGCAGTTTCGACGATCCATTCGACGAACTGCTGCACATCGACATCGTAACTGTGATCGCCGGCAAGGCAATCGGATTGCGAACCACCCGAGGTCACGCCGGCGAGCAAGAGCGGCGCATCGGCCGCGCGTTGTAAATACAAAGGTCCGCCCGAGTCCGCGTTGCAAGTATTGGAGTCCAGTCCTGCTGCGCCTACGGGATCGTCGAAGTTCCAGCACAGCAATGACGGCGGCCGCTGTGGTTCGCAGGGCGCAATCTGCACACTGCCGGCGCGTTTGATGCCGTAATCCTGCGCGAAACCTCCCGAGCGACCGTAACCGACGATGTCGCCGCGATTGCCGGAAGGCACAGGCAAAGTATTGAGTGGCGTGGGCGCAATGCCCTCGACGACGGCGGCCAGTTCAACCACTGCCAGGTCCGCGTGCGGAAAATCGTAGTCGGGGTGCATGGTCACGGCGTTCAGGGCGAAGATGCCGCCGTGCTGCAGATACACGTAGTAGGCCTCGGCGTCGGGATCGTCATCGACGCAATGCGCCGCGGTGAGAAAGGTTTGCGGCCCGATAAGCGTGCCGCTGCACCAGGAACCGGCGGATGCCGCCAGCGTGCCGCGGATCAGGGCACCGGCGGTCGGATAGGCGCCGGTGCTGACGCCGTTGACAATCTTGCCTTCGGTGCGCTCGCCGGCACGTTTGCCGGGAGGCAGGGTCCTTGCCTCGGCGGCGCTGATTTCGGCATCGAGCCCGAGCAGCACACGGCGCAACTCCAGTGCCCGCGCTTTTGCCGCGTCTATGGTCGCCTGTCGGTCCGTCTCGGCCGTGCTCATCATCTCGTCTGCGGTTACACAGCCAGAGACCAACAGCAGAAACATTATCCAGTTACGCACGGTACGTTCTCCCCAATCTCAAGAATCCGGGTCACCCCCTGCCGGGTAACTCCGCGGATGGTTGATCCAGATCGGCGCACTCCAGGCCCGATCCCCGTCACCTTGCGTGACGCGCACATAGAAAAATTCTGGCAGGCCGGAGGCCTCGTAGGCATCGAAATCGAGCTGTCCTTCGCCGGTGAAGGTGAACGACTCGGTAAGACCATCGGACGGCACCCACTTGACCAGGTTGGCGCGCTGCTGCGCCTGCACGTCGCCGTAAATCAGCTCCACCGTGTACTCGCTGTTGGCATCACTCGAGTCGGCAATGACCAGGCGCGGATTGAGCGCTGTGCCGGTATCGAGTGTCAGCACCTCGCCCATGCCGGCGCCGTTGATCTGGAAGTCGATGCGCAGGTCGCGGTCTTCGGAGGCAAAGGTGCGATTGGCACGCATCGCGTTCAGCAGCCCCTCGGTCGTAAGCGAACTCGCGAATACGCCCATGCGCGCCGGGGTCGCATCGCCCCAGGTCCGGAAGTGATTGTCGTGCCCGACCGACGGACTGAGGTGAAAGCCCTGGATAAGGTAGTAGTAATAGTCGTTTTCGTGATGGTCGTAATGAAAGCTGTCGTTCGCGCTTTCCGCAAACGCCGGACCGGTGAGGACTTCGAGCAGGACAATGAACTTGTCGGCTTCCGCAACCAGCGTCGCGAAATCCTCGCCGAAATCATCGAAGCCGTAATCGTTGAACATGTTGCCCTGCGTTGCCGAATTGCTGCCGCGGTAGAACAGGTCGAGCTGCACGTCGGGGTGGTTCATCTGCAACACCGGCGTTGCATCGCCGAAGCCACTGTAGAGGCCGCCGAAATCGCCATTGCCGACTGTGAGCAGCTCGTTCCAGCCGAGCACGTTGAGGTGATTGCCGCTGGAGATCGACGAGAATTCCTGGCCAACAATTGCGACGAAGTTCGCTGTCGTCGCCTGCGTGGCAGCGCTGACGAGTGATGGTGAGGTCACGGTCTCGGTCTGCTCGGTGCCGTTGGTCTTGAATTGCCGCACGAACGTGACGTCGCTGCCAGCGTTCATCAAATCGGGGTTGGTGGCGATCAATACTTTGTCACGCCTCTCGCCACTCGCACCCTGCTCGGCCTTGTCGTGGTTGTGTTCGGTCACGGCAAGGAAATCGAGCCCGAGGGACGCGGCGCGCGCGAAGGCTTCGGCGGGAGTGCCGGAACCGTCCGAATACCAGGTGTGCGCGTGCAGCAGGCCGTAGCGCACCGGTAAAGTTACGGTGTGCGGAAAGTCGCGGCGCAATCGCGTCCGGCCGCGTGCATCGGCGCCGTCCCGGTTCAGCATGCGCGGGTACTGCGGATGCGGATGTTCGCTGTCATCGACGCTGCGCGGTACGGCCAGGCGAGGCCCTCTCAGGCGCAGTTCGCTTGAGTCGCGCGCGGGTACATTTGTTGCGGCCGCGGATACGGGTTCGCCGGTACTCGAACGGTCGCTGCCCGACGTTTGGCCACCACCGTCCGGCGCCGGATCCGAGCAAGCGGCCAGCGCGAGCGAGCCGGCGAGCGCTGCGACTGCCACCGCCCGTGCCAGGTCAAGCCTAGTTCCAATTGCCATCATCGCCCGACTTTTCTTGTAGTTTAGTTGGCAGAGCGCCCAGCCTCGCCAGGTTTGTGCCGCTCTTATTCGCTCTCGACGACCGGCGGAGTCCCATTGCCCTCGCCTTCCATGACTTCCGGCGCCGCACGCATTGCCGGCTTCGGGGGCAACTGCGGCTTGTCCATGCTGGCCGTGGCGAGGGGCGGCGCAGCATCGCGCCCCGTAACAATCTTCGGTGCCTCCTTGGCACCGGTGACTATTCCGGCCGGTTCAAACTCTTGGCCCTCCGCCCGGCTCGTGTACTTCAACATGCCTTCCTCGGCAATCAGCTTGTTATCGTTGAGCGCCGTCTCGACAACGTCGGAAACCGATTGCAGAAAGCCCTGGTTCGCTTTCGATGTGGAAGGCTGCTGCAGGCGCTGCAATGCATCCCTCGCCGCCGGCCGTCCGGACAAACCGAGGCCAAGAATCGCCATTGTGCTCAATTGCACGTCACGGTCCTTGTCGTTCATATAGGGGCTCGACCAGCCGACTTTGCGGCCTGCCCAGACCTCCGGGTTCGTGCTCTCGATCAGGAAAGACAGTGCTTCTTTGCTGTCGCTCTTGTTCGCGAGATAGCCGAGTGCAAGAAGCACGCTGGATCGCGCCGCATACTCTGTCTGCGTGGCTTTGCCGTTGCCCTGCATCAGAAAATCGAGTAACGGCTTTACGGCTGACTCATCGCCAATCATTCCGAGTGTGACAACGATGTTCGGCCAGTACTGCTCCGACTCCCTGTTTGCCAGCATGCGAAGCAAGTCCGGCGTTACTTTGGCGTCGTATCGGGACGCAACTTTGTATGGCACGCCGTGTATGTAGATCGGCCGGACGAACTCCTGGATGCTCGGCAACGCGGCTTGTGTTTGTGCTATCGCGACGTGTCCGGCCCCGATGCTGAACACGCTCATGATAATCGCACCCCAGATTACGGAATTTGAATGACGCATGGCTTTTCACCTGCTCGAAAGATGGACGTTACATTTACCCACCGAAGTCTCGCACTACCGGTAGGAATTACATTCCGCCTGGCTCACCCGGCGGTTGTTATTGGCAATTGTGCCGTTCATGACGAAATTGGCTGTCGCGTAGTCGCCGACGATGCCGCGGTTATGTCCGTGCTCGTGTGCCCACAGTATCCCCTCTGTAATCGTGCCCTGCGAGAAGCGAACGACCGCAAAGGAAGTACCGGGGATCGGCGCACAACCAATGACGTTTGCCGCAATAACACCACACCAGTTGATCTGGTTGACCACCTTTACATTGCCGGCCAGCCCGATGACCTGGTTGAAGTTGGCCTGGCTGTTGATGATGCCATTGCCGTCGGCAAACGCCGTCACCGCTCCGTTACGCGTAAACCTCACATCGCAGGCCACATCGCCGGCGCCGTCGTTTTGCCACAGCACGCGGGTAGCATCTGTAACTATGACCTCGGTCTGCGCATCCGTGATCGCCGCCGTATTGAAGCGCCGCACTTGCAGCGGACGAGTGGGTGCGATTGCACGAACATGCGTTAGATCGGTTCGATTGTCGCCATTGATGTCGGCGGCACGCCACAGTCCCGAGCTTATCGTATAGCCGGTCCACGGACGGAACGTGTTGACATTGAACGTGCCGTTTCCGTTCGAGAACCACGGATGAACGTAGTCGGAGTTGCGAACCGCATGCACGATATCCGCGCGGCCATCGGCATTGTAGTCGCCGACCAGCCATGTGCCATTGGGAATGGCGTAACCGTTCCACGGCCTGAAAGTCGTAACGTTGTAGGCACCGGTTCCTTGTGAGAACCAGGTATGCACGTAATCGGTATTCTGCACGGCATGCAGGATGTCGTCGCGGCTGTCATTGTTGAAGTCGCCGACAATCCACAGGCCGTTAGGAATAGCGTAGCCGTTCCACGGCCTGAAGGTCGTTACGTTGTAGGTTCCGTCGCCTCGCGACAACCACGTATGCACATAATCCGTGTTCTGCACGGCGTGCAGTATGTCAGTACGACCGTCGTTGTTGAAATCACCCGCCCGCCACACACCGTTCGGAATAGCGTAGCCGTTCCATGGCCTGAAGGTCGTCACGTTGTAAGTGCCATTACCCTGCGAGAACCAGGTGTGCACGTAATCGCTGTTTCGCACAGCGTGGAATATGTCGGCCCGGCCGTCATTGTTGTAATCGTCGACAAGCCAGACGCCGTTCGGAATCGCATAGCCATTCCAGGGGCGAAAGGTGGTGACATTGAACGTGCCGTTGCCGTTTGACAGCCACGTATGCACGTAGTCAGTGTTGTTCACCGCGTGGAGAATGTCCGTCCGTCGGTCGCCGTTGAAATCGGCAGTGAACCATTGACCGTTCGGAATGGCATAGCCTGGCCATGGGCGAAAGGTGCCGACGTTGAACGTACCGTCGCCTGCCGACGTCCACACGTGCACGTAGTCGGAGTTGCGAACGGCGTGCACGAAGTCGGCACGGCCATCGCCATTGAAGTCACCGTCCAGCCAAAGCCCGTTCGGATACCAGTAACCGCTCCAGGGGCTTGAACCGAGCACGTTGAAAGTGCCATCGCCCTGCGACCGCCATGTCGCCGCCAGCCCTGGTCCGTTCTGGGCGTGAACGTCTAGGCAAATCAATAAGGTGACAAGCGAATAGACAAAAGAACTTCGAATAAAATGAGAAATGCGCATGGTTGGCCCCTCATCAGCAATGCCGTTGCCGGCTTTCCGCGAAACTGGATGCTTGCGGCGTAGGTTGCGCCTACCTACCAAGCATAGTCCGGATTGACCATTTTCGCCACGCGGTGCCGTTCCGCAGCAGGCAGACAAGCGGAAGCGCACAGATTCGGGGGTTCCAGCACATAATGGACCAGGCGCTCAAGAGTCGAGATTTACACTGCGTTTGGCTTCGACCGGATGCGGGATAGCACAAGGAAGGCAGTAGTTCGGCAAACCGGGAGGGGGCGTTCGTCCCCTCCACTTATTCTTTGTGCACGAGGATTTCGTGCTGTTGTAGGAGCCTGCATTGCAGGCGACTCGTATCTGGCCATGCGTCTTGCGCCAATACTCGTTGAGAATCATGCCATTGTGCCATCGATGCCCGACTCGGCAGCTGATCTGACCCATGGGGTTCATTGGGTTACAGCTGACCCAGACGATTGTCCCGATCGGCACGTTCGAGGAAAGGGTCCGGAAACTGCCTGGGAGACGAAAGATGAACGACAAACTTTTCAACGAACTCGATGCCAACCTGAAAGAGGCAGTAAGAGTTGCCAGGGGCACGAAGGCGCCGAAGTCCGTCTATGTCGTTTTGAAACCGGCAGAAATCAGGGCCATTCGCAACAGCGTTGGCATGTCGCAGTCCGTGTTTGCAAGCACGTTCCGCCTGAGCCTGGATACGCTCAAAGGATGGGAACAAGGCAAGCGAAAGCCTGACGCAGCTGCGGCGAATTTCCTGCGCATGATCAAGGCGAACCCCGAATTCGTCCAACGAACGCTGGCTGCCTGACTTGCACAACAGAGCGTGCGGTATACCTAAGGCGGTTCGATCGTCATCGATCCCGAAGTAGCGCCTCACAGGTACGTCAAATCGCCGGACGCGGCGATGTCGCTCCGTGATGTCGTATCGGATAGTTCCCCTTGCCCGCCGGGATAACAAGCCACCGGGTTAATGCGATATGCGTGCCTATTGCCGCGAGGAGCGCCGGAATCGACGCGCCGACGTATGGAAACACTGGCCCAAACGCCAGATTTACTGGATTGAGAATCAGAACGTACACCAACGACCCAACGATGAGCGCCAGCAATGCTGCGTAGTTAATGCCGCGCCAGTACCCATACGGCGCATTTTCTTCGATATCGTAAAGCGAGGAAAGACTGATACGCCGGCGGCGCAGCAACAGGTAATCCGCCAACGTTACGCCAATGGCCGCGACGACCACGGCCTGTGTGCACGCGACGAACACGAAGAACCGGTCATACAGCACGGTTTCCGTAAAGAACACGCAGAGGCCGCAAAAGCCGAGGAAGACCGCGGCCGTCCTGGCCCAACCGAACTGCTGCACGCGTGGCCCCAGGTGTTGCGCAAACGTCTGAACGAT
>Ga0224510_10002697_pt1 | contig 10462 bp, 9 predicted proteins | sample SF_May12_sed_USG_FD_170161 | JGI IMG/M metagenome (GOLD analysis project Ga0224510, IMG submission 170161) | Sediment microbial communities from San Francisco Bay, California, United States - SF_May12_sed_USGS_4_1 | ecosystem: Environmental > Aquatic > Marine > Sediment | place: USA: California... | reverse complement strand
TTCATCGGCTCATTGCCGATAGATCTAAAGGATATTTTTTTGCTGAGGTTATTGGCGAAAATGAAAAATGTTTTGAGTTAGAAGAAAAAAATCTAATTTTGAACCCAATGACAATTAGTGAAATTAGATTGCACATTAAGTTATTCAAGAAAAAAATCTTTCAAGGAAAACCCATCAAATACCTGGGTGTGTACATTCGAGGCACCAAAAAAGTTATCTTTTTCGATCAACCCATTGTTTGAGGAAAGAGCAATGAGAAATAATGAAAAAAAATATAGGCTTTTGAAAAGAAATTCCAACATCTTTTCTATCGCAATTTTTAGAGATCCCCATAGTTGCTTTGTGAGAGCTCTTGACGCGAGCTTAGCCCCAAAACAATTTATTAAAGGATGTGTTTTGATGATGTCTTTCAAATGCACTGAGCCAATGACCCTTGTTCAGGCTCGGGCGCAGATCAAAGAGAGAGGACGAGAAGCAATTGGAAGCGAAGTGCAAAAATGCCTCGGCTTGTGTTTGGAAGAGGAAGGGATCAAAACGATCAGATTTGAAGAGCCCATTGTCTTTGAACGCAAAAAAAGCGAGTTTTCCAAATGAAAATCGTCAACAAAAAGTCCGGCGCAACCCGCGTGTTACAAAGACTTTTTTGTTTGGCGCGAGGGAGTTGTCGAGAACCATATTCGACGCTCCTTTTTTTTGATGTAAAAATTTTTGACTGGCGATATTAGAATGTTATTTTATGATTCGAGCAGCAAGCATACAAGCATGTAAAAATCCGTTTTCGTTATATCCTGTATAGGCTAGAGGAACTCCAGAAGGCATTGCCGAGAGATGAAACGATGCATCTTCAATAATAGTGGGTCCAGGATTTTTGGTGAAACGAACGCCAAAAATCATAATATTTGTTTCTTTTAGGTATCCAGCAATAACTCCAGGAAGACCTGTTGCACTCGCAGCGCCACCGATGATAATTTTTACTTTTTTATTATCAAGGAGTTCAAGAATTTTTTCGCTAGTCTCTTTTGGTTGTCTATGCGTGGAGCTGACGATTACCTTATAAGAAATTTTATTTTCAGATAGATATTTCAATCCTTTTTCCAAGAAAGGCTTGTCGTTTTCACTGCCGATTAATATAGGTAACATTATTTTTCTTTTTATTTATTATCCAGTTCATATAACATAGTGGCGTAGCCTTTGAAGATTTGATCTTCCTTTTTGATTCCCAGGGTTTCCAAGAATTCGAACAATTCTTTTTTCACTTTTTCCGTGTCATCTTCTGTGGTCATTTTTTCCACTTCAACAAAGGTGCCGAGTCTGTCCACTTCATCAAGGCAAATTTTCATGTCCTTGTGTGTGCATTTGATTCTTGTTTTTGAAATGTTCAAAACTTCGTGATAGCCCATGAGCTTCAAAATCTCATCACACGCATCAGGATCATCAATGACAAGTTCTTTTTCGATGCATTCAAATTCTGTTGCCAGTTGTTTTTTGAGTGTGAAAATGTTTTTCCCATTAGAGTTTCTGATTCGGAGATACAAAGTTCCAACTGTTTTGTCTGGAAACTCAATTGCATTGTCAAGATACACCCTGTCTTTTTGTGTTTGAGACTCAGAAAAAACACAACCCAAATCACTGAGCTTGGACTTGATTTCTTCAAAGCCAGAAACCCTGGCTTTCACTTCAACTTCTTTTAGTTCTTTCATAATTTAGAAATGTAATAATTAGAATATGTTTTAATCTTATCACAACCTTATTATGAGTGACAATAAAGATGATGGTGTTGTTGTATGTTTTGTGTTGCATGTTCTCCTTGCTTTTTCTATTTTTTGTCTATACAATAAAAAGGCTAGTTTTAAGGGATGTTTTGAGTATTTTGTTGTGTGGTGCTAACCGTTGGGGATCCTGAACCAAGTTCAGGATGACAAGTCCAGGGGGCATGCACTAAATACAAGATACTGAATATCAAATATCAATGAAAAACATTAGAAATTTTGGAATAATTGCACACATAGACCATGGGAAGTCCACTTTGTCGGACCGTATTTTGGAGTTGACCGAAACGGTTGAGAAAAGAAAGATGAAGGAGCAGCTTTTGGATCAGATGGATTTGGAGAGGGAGAGAGGGATCACAATCAAATTGCAACCAGTGAAGATCAAATATGATTTGAAAGGCGAAGAATATGAGTTGAACCTGATTGACACGCCTGGTCATGTTGATTTTGGATATGAAGTTTCAAGGTCTCTTGCTGCTGTTGAGGGAGCGATTTTGCTTGTGGATGCAACCAAGGGAGTTCAGGCGCAAACAATTTCAAACCTGTACTTGGCAATTGAACAGGGGTTGGAAATCATTCCAGTGATCAACAAAATTGATCTTCCAAATGCGGAACCTGAAAAAGTGAAAAAAGAAATCATTCACATTTTGGGATGCAAAGAAGAAGAAATTCTTTCGGCTTCTGGAAAAACAGGAGAGGGAGTGGATAAGATTTTGGAGGCGGTTGTTGAAAAAATTCCTGCTCCAAAAGGCGATGCAGAGAAACCACTTCGTGCGCTTATTTTTGATTCCAAATATGATTCATATAAGGGAGTGCTTGCGGACGTTCGAATTGTTGATGGATCCGTTCGTAGAGAAGACAAGATTGTGATGATGGCAACAAAAAAAGACAGCATTGTCATTGAAGTGGGAACTTTTCAACCACAGCTCGTTGCACAGGATTCTTTGGATGCAGGAGACATTGGGTACATCGCCACAGGATTCAAAAGTGTTGAGCATTGTCGAGTGGGGGACACGATCACACTTTCAAAATTCAAGGAAGATGAAAGCGTGAAGCAATTGCCGGGATACAAAGAAGTGCGCCCAGTGATGTATGCCAGTTTGTATCCTCTTGAAGGAGATGATTATAACTTCATGCGAGATGCTCTTGAGAAATTGAAATTGAATGATGCTTCTTTTGTTTTTGAGCCAGAGAGCAACCCTGCTCTAGGAAGAGGATTTCGTTGTGGATTTTTGGGAATGCTTCATTTGGAAATCATTCAAGCTCGTCTTGAGAGAGAATTTGATTTCACTCCAACAATCACGACTCCGAGTGTTGTGTATCGAGTGCAAAAGAAAAATACAGATGAAATTGTGACAGTGTACGCTCCAATTGACATGCCGGATCCAGCTACGATTGAGGCTATTCAAGAGCCATATGTCAAGCTGGATATCGTGACTCCTTCTGAGTATATGGGAAGTGTGATGGAGCTTTTGAATCATTTGAGAGGGGAATATCAATCAACAGAGTACATTGACGCTGAGAGAGTAACTTTGACATATGAAATTCCACTCACTGATGTGATCATCAATTTTCATGATGAACTCAAGAGTGTTTCTTCCGGATTCGCTTCAATGAGTTATGAGGTGATTGGATACAGAGCTTCTGATTTGGTGAAAATGGACATCATGGTTGCTGGAGAAGTGGTGGAGGCGTTTTCAAGGATTGTTCCAAGGGAAAGCGCTGCCAAAGAAGGAAAATCGGCTGTGAAGAAGCTGAAAGAGGCTATTCCTCGTCAAAACTTTGCCATTGCCATTCAGGCAGCAATCGGAGGAAAAGTCATTGCGCGTGAAACAATCAGTGCCTTTCGAAAGGATGTTATTGCAGGGTTGTATGGTGGAGACATCACTCGAAAAAGAAAACTTCTTGAAAAGCAGAAAAAAGGAAAAAAGAAGATGAAAAACATCGGAAATGTGTCAATTCCACCGGAAGCATTCCTGAGTGTTTTGAAGAAATAAGAAATTTTTCAGTTTGTTATAGTTTCTAACCCCTCCCTAACCCTCTTCTTCAAAGGGGAGGGGGATAGAATGCAAGAAAATAGCTTTGACAAAATAGCACGTTTGTGCTATTTTTGTTCGGCGCTAAAATTGGCGTATATCAAATACCAAAAAAGGAAAAAGGAAAAGAGATATGAAGTTGCTATGGTTCATGATAATGGTTGGAGTGTTTATAATTGCTATAAAACTCCATTGGAATGTTAGAAAAAAATTACGAAATCGATTCTGTAATATATTCAAAAAGATCTTTGACAAAGAATTTTTGTTATTGATTATAAGGAATATAAGGGAAGATTATGATTCGAGTGATGTTCAATTGAAATTTAAATACGATATCGCAGTAGCTATAATCGAAAGTGAGGTCTTCAATATTCAAAAACAGCTAGAGAGTCTTATTGATTTAGCTGAAATGGTAGCTAAAAAAGCAATGGGTAGTAGCGAACAGCAGGATAAAATTCGCAATGTGATTTCGTGTCTCAGGCAAGCATGCGCCTATAATGCAAGTAGCATATCCAATGAAAAAGAGTTGATCGAGGCAAGAGATGCAATTGCCAAGAATCGCACAAAAATTTATCAGATCTTTTGGAAATCTGTAAACAAGCTCTAATTTGTCTTGGTCATGACATCAATCAAGCAAAGAGTCCATCCGAAGCGTGTTTTCGGGTGGACTTATTTTTTTCTTTATCTTGGGTTGACTTTTTTTGGCATAGAGTGTATTATTAGTTTCGTGAAAGTGGACTTCTCAAAAGAGGTCCGATTTTAGAATATATAACTTAAATTTGAAAAATATATGTTGGCAATAATTAGAACCGGAGGGAAACAATACAAGGTTAAAGAAGGTGACAAGATTAAAGTTGAAAAAATTGAAGAAGAAGAAGGAAAAAAGGTTACTTTCTCTGATGTTTTGCTTGTGGGAGATGAGAAAGCTGTGAAGGTGGGAGCTCCTCAAGTGAAAGGTGCAAAAGTTGAAGGAAAAGTTCTTGCACAAAAGAAAGACAAGAAAGTTTGGGGAATCAAGCACAAAGCAAAGAAGAGATACAAAGTGAAATTCGGTCACAGACAACAAGTTACTGAAGTTGAAATCACAAAGATCGCGTAAGCGAAAAATACTTGAATAACAAAAAACCTCGCGGGATACGTGAGGTTTTTTTGATTGTATTTTATGTGTGTTAGGAGTTGGGGATTCTGAATCAAGTTCAGAATGACATGTTTGATGAAGTGCGGAGTTTTTATATTTCCTTTCTATTTGTCAATGCTCCGGATAGTGTGAGTTCGTCGGCATATTCAATGTCGCCGCCGGTGGACATTCCTCGGGCCAGTCTTGTGACCTTGAGCCCTTCGATGTCTTGAAGTTTTCTTTTGAGATACAGCGCTGTCAAATCTCCTTCAGTGGTTGGGTTCATAGCCAGAATCACTTCTTTGGTTTTTTCATCTTGAACCCTTTTGAGGAGCTCAGAGATTTTCAGTTCACTTTCTTTTTTTGCAGAGGATGATTCCATGGTTCCTCCAAGAACGTGATACAAGCCTTGATAGATTCGGGTGCGCTCAATGGAAATGATGTCGAGTGGATCTTCCACGACACAAAGAGCTTCTTTTTTTCTGGATGTGTTTTTGCAAATTTCGCAAAGGTCACCTTCTGAGATGTTGAAACATTTTTTGCAGTGCTGAAGTTCTTTGATTTTAGAAAGATTGGTCGCGAATTCTTCCAAATCCTCTTTGTTTTGCTTGAAAAGATGCAAAACCAACCTCTCTGCCATTTTTGGTCCAACGGAAGGAAGAGAAGAGAAATTCTTGATTAGTTTTTCAAATGATTTTGGATACACTCGGATTAGAATTTAAAATTTAAAATTTTCAATTTAAAAATAATAAAAAAATGTGTTATTCTGATCCGCCAATTGACGGATAGAATCCCGGAATAATACTGGGTGTGTGCTGATATGAGGGGATCCTGAAACAAGTTCAGGATGACAGGCTAGACGTGGATTTGTTTTAATTTTCTATGCCTCAGCGCCAACTTGTTCTGGGGTTGGTGAGTGTGATGCGGCCGATGCAGGCACTTGATTGTGAACTCGCTCGAGTGATTTGAATGTTGTGGAGGTTTCCTCGAAATACATCTGTGCTTTTCCGAGCGGACCATTTCTGTGTTTTGCTACAATCACTTCAATAATGTTTTTGTTTGGAGTGTCTGGCTTTTCTCTGTCCTCGCGATACAACATCAAAACAACGTCAGCGTCCTGCTCGATTGATCCTGATTCACGAAGGTCGGAAAGTTTTGGAATCTGCGGTGAGCGAGATTCTACGTTACGAGACAACTGCGAAAGAGCAATGATTGGAATGTTGAGCTCTCTTGCAAGTTGCTTGAGGGCACGAGAAATTTCAGAAATTTCTTGAACACGGTTGTTTCCACCAGTACTTCTTCCTTCCATGAGCTGCAAATAGTCGATGATGATGAGACCAAGATTGTGCTCAGATTGAAGTCTTCTCGCCATTGTTCGCATTTCCATGATGTTTGCTGAAGCGGTGTCATCAATGTAGACCGGAGCTTCACTAAGAACTCCCATCGCATCTCCAATTTTTTTGAAGTCATCATGTTCCGGAGTAGAGCGCAATTTTCCTGTTCGAAGACGCCACAAATCAACTCCTGCTTCTGCAGCGAGCATACGATCAATGAGCTGATCTGATGACATTTCGAGTGAGAATATCCCAACAGGAACCTTTGCTTTGGCTCCAACATTTCTGGCAATATCAAGAGCGAAAGTTGTCTTTCCGATTGAAGGACGAGCAGCCAAAATGAGAAGGTCTGATTTTTGAAGTCCTCCCAGGATTCCATCAAGATCAGGATATCCAGTTGGAACACCTCGAAAATCATTGTCTCCTTTGTGAAGTTCGTCAATTCTGTTGAAGGCGTCTTCCAGGATTGATTTCAATGGAACGAAATCTTGCTTGAGATATTTCTGAGAAACGCCAAAAAGCTTTTGCTCTGCGACATCAAGAATTTTTTCAACGTCTTCTATTTCTGAATATCCCATTTCTGAAATTGAATCAGCAACAGCAATTAGCCTTCGAAGCATTGATTTTTTTTGCACTACTTTTGAATAGTGAACAACATGAGATGCTGACGGAACAATATTGACAAGTGAAGCGAGATAGCTTGATCCTCCAACTTGTTCCAGTTTTCCTTTTTCATCAAGCTTATTGGAAATACTCAAAACATCAATAGGCTCTCTTTCTTCATAGAGCTCCAACATTGTTTCATAAATCACATTGTGATCATCTTTGTAGAAATCACCCACTTTAACGAAATCTGCTATTTTTGTGATGGCTTCTTTGTCCAACATCAAAGACCCCAACACGGACTGTTCAGCCTCAATATTGTTGGGTGGTGTTCTTAGTATAGTTTTGTTCTTTGTTTGTGCCATTAGTTTGTTTTTTCGTTCTTGTATTATAGCGGAGTTGAAAATAAAATTCTAGTCTTGACAGAATAGGTGAAAATGTGTTAGTCTATTTTGAAATATAAAAACAGCCGATAGAAATGTTTTTGAATGAGCACTCTTTCAAAAAAGCTCCTAGGAGCTTTTTTGATGTGTTGACAACAAAAGAGTATTTATTCAATCTTTTAAGGCTAATTTTAAATAGTAAATATTTCATAATAAACTTCAAATTAATCATATGGATTCAAAAAACGCATCAAAAAGTTTTTCATTCAAAGATTTGTTGAACAAATCAATCAAATCTCTTCCTGAAAGATCTCAAAACATTATGAAGATGAGATTTGGATTGAATGGAAAAAAGTACACTCTCAACAAAATTGGTAATGAATATAATATTACAAGAGAGCGTGTAAGGCAAATCATTAAGGAGTCTGTTGGGAGGGTTTGCAAGGAAGATTTAGGAAAAATTGTTTCACAAGCTGAAGAAAAAATAAAATTCACAATAACTGAAAATAGTGGTATAATGACTGAGGATAAACTCCTAAATTCTCTCGGAAACAGTGAACAAGAGAAGGGGGCTATTGAGTTTTTCCTTGAATGTTCAAGTGACATAAACCTGCTTGAGAAAAAAAATGAAATCAAAAGATCATTTGTCGTGAGCAAATTCAATGTAGACAAATGGAGAAAGGTGAATAAGAACACCAAGGCGTTTCTTGATAAGAACAAGCAAACTTTGTCTGACGATGAATTTTTTGAAAAAATTAAAGATATTTTGAAAAGTAAATGCGATATTTCAAAAGAAGAATTTTTGAATTATCTTGAAAGCTCAGAAGATGTTAAGAAAAATAATTTCGGAAAATGGGGTCTTTCAAAATGGAGCGAGATTTCTCCAAAAGGAGCGAGACAAAAAGCATATCTGGTCATGAGAGAAATCGGAAAACCACTTCATTTCAGAGAAGTTGCAGATCTTATTGATGAATATAAGCTAAGCAAAAGAAAGTCACACCCACAAACAGTTCACAATGAGCTCATCAAAGACAAGAAGTTTGTTTTAATTGGAAGAGGAGTATATGCTCTCTCTGAATGGGGATATGAAAAAGGAACAGTAAAAGACGTTATTGAAGACATTCTCAAGAAAAACAAAAAACCAATGAACAAGAATGAAATTCTGACACAGGCATTGGCTGTCAGAAAGGTGAAAAGATCCACAATTGTCATTAATCTAAACAACTTTTTTGAAAAAGTTGAAGAAGACACCTATTCAATTCGTGATAATAAAAAAAATAAATAAAAAGTTTATACATTTCAAATAGATGAATATCATAATAGAAAGCTTCGGGAACATTATCTCATCTGCAGGAGAAGTATGGAAAATACTCTCTACAGTTTGGTTTATTGTTTTTCCCGTAGCTTTTTATTATTTGTTTAGAATGCTTTGGGGTGATTTTGCAGCAGGCAAATTTTGGGGATCAATAGAATGGACATTGCTTGAAATCATTCCGCCAAATGACATTGAAAAAAGTCCACAGCCAATGGAAGTGATTTTTTCTGGTTTGCTGGGTTCAATGGCAGGAATCAACATAATTGAAGAACATGTGGATGGAAAATCACCCATGTTTTTCAGTTTGGAATTGGTGAGTGATGAAGGAGCGGTTCATTTCTTTATCCGAACTCCAAAGGTGCTCACTGCTTTGGTAGAGTCACATATATATGCTCAATATCCAAATTCAGAAATTATGGTAGTTCCAGATTATGTTAATGATGTTCCAAAGATTATTCCAAACAGAGATTGGAATTTGTGGGGAACAGATTTCATTCTTGATAAGCCGGATCCATATCCGATTAAAACGTATAAGTGGTTTGAAGAGAGCGTCACAGGAACAATGATTGATCCGCTCGCGGGACTCATAGAGACAATGGGGAAAATCGGTCCTGGGGAAAAAATTTGGTTTCAATATATTATTACTCCCAAGGATCAGTCGGAATTTGAATCAGGGAGGGCGATTGCTGATGAGCTTGCGGGAAGGGCTAAGCCTAAGAAAATGGGAGCTTTTTCTGAATTTATTCAAGATTGGGGGGATATCATCAAAAGTGTTCCTGCGGCGATGATGGGACCTGTCGAGCTTCCAGATAGATCAGAGTCTTCTTCCGAGAATGTTCCAGTTGAATTTGCACTCACCCCAGGAGAAAAAGAAGTTCTTAAAGCTGTTGAAGAAAGTATTGGAAAGAGTGCTTTTGAAACTAAGATGAGATTTTTGTATTTGGGTAGGCGAGAAGTGTTTGACAAAGTGTCAGTGGGATCCACAATGGGATCAGTGAAGCAATTTTCTGATATTAACTTAAATGGTTTTAAGGCTGACAACACATCCAAAACTTTCGCAATTCATTTGTTTGCTGCTCCGCGAGTTTTGTATCGCCAAAGAAAGATACTTCGAAGATATAGGGATAGAGACAGATCTGGAAATCAGTTCATTTTGAATACGGAAGAATTGGCAACCGTTTTTCATTTCCCTGACATGTCCGTTTCAACGCCAGCAGTGAAAAAAGTTTCAACAAAAAGAGGAAGCGCTCCAGCCAATCTTCCAATACAGTAATATTCTTGCGATTCAGAGTCAATATGCTAGGATGAGAACGATGCAGCTTTTTCTAAAATAAACATCGATTTAATTTTAAATAAATAACATGTCACAAATAACATTTTTCGGAGAAACAAACTTTAGAAATCAAAAGGTTAAGTTTGGGATAAAAGAGGATGACAGGAGAAGACATATGTATGCGATTGGAAAAACCGGTATGGGAAAAACCAATCTCTTAGAAAACATTGTCATTCAAGATATTCGAAATGGAAAGGGTGTTTGCTATGTGGATCCACATGGAGATACTGCTGAAAAACTTCTCAAAGCGATTCCGAGAGAGAGAATAAATGATGTTGTGTATTTCAATCCGGCAGATACAAGTTTTCCGGTTGCGTTTAATATTCTTGAGTCTGTTGAAGATGACAAAAAGCACTTGGTTGCATCCGGAATGATGGGAGTTTTCAAAAAGATTTGGCCAGATGTTTGGAGTCCAAGAATGGAATATATTCTCAATAACGCTATTTTAGCACTTTTGGATTATCCCGGATCAACAATGCTTGGCGTGAACAGAATGATGTCTGACAAAGATTTTCGAAAGAGAGTATATGAAAAAATAAAAGATCCCGTGGTGAAATCTTTTTGGATTAATG
>Ga0224510_10002695_pt1 | contig 10463 bp, 12 predicted proteins | sample SF_May12_sed_USG_FD_170161 | JGI IMG/M metagenome (GOLD analysis project Ga0224510, IMG submission 170161) | Sediment microbial communities from San Francisco Bay, California, United States - SF_May12_sed_USGS_4_1 | ecosystem: Environmental > Aquatic > Marine > Sediment | place: USA: California... | reverse complement strand
GTTTTGCGCGCGGCACAACATTTCCCGGGATGGGCTGAGCGTCGATGCGGAATGGACCATGGCCGAAGGGCCTCACCGCGTCGGCCGGATCGATATCGCCATCCATCTTCCCCATCGTATTCCATCGGAACAAAAGGAGCGGCTGTTGAAAGTGGCGCATGGCTGCACGGTCCATCAGTCCATCGCGAGTGCGCTGACCGTGGAGATCAAGCTGAATCCTCATGCGGCGTCACGAGCCCAGTCATAGAAAGAACAGCGGGACTATGTGAGATTGCGATCGACGGAAGGGAGCGATGAGATGAAGGAAAGGGGGCAAGCGTTGGTCGGCGGTGTTCTGATCGCGCTGGCGGGATTCGCAGCGTTTCCCTGCTGGTCATTGGCCGGGGAACAGGCTCGCGCGAAAGAGATCCTCCAGCAGACCTGTGTGCAATGCCATAGGTTGGAAGGGACGGCCGATTCTCGATTCAATCTCAAAGCGCCGGACCTGATTTGGGCCGGTAGTAAGTATCAGCGGCCCTGGCTGATTCGATGGTTGACCGGCAAAGAGGCGCCACTCTATGCCAAGGGCTATCGTTGGGACTTGACGGAGGTTCCATCAAAGCACCCGATGGTCACGGAGCCTGAAGCAAACGCCATCGCCGACTACTTTGCCGAACACAACAAAGATCCCAGAGTCACCATCGGGGCTTTTGATCTGTCGAAGGTTACCAAGTTCGACGCGACGTTCGGCGGCATGGCCTACAAGGCGCATGCCTGTCTTGGTTGCCATACGATCGAAGAAAACGGGAAGCTCATCGGCGGCCAGCAGAGCGCGGCGTTGCAGAAGTCCGGTCAGCGATACGACAAGGACTGGCTGTTCCGATTCGGTCTCAATCCACAAGATTTCGTGCCGCACAGCGGAGAATTCCTGGCCGATGCCACTGAGCCGCAGCTTCGCGCCGTGATCGGATATCTGATGGTCCAGGGAGTGCCTGACTTTAAGTACTACGAGCCCTGGACGAGCGCCGAATTTGCCGCAGCTGATACTGGCCGTGGCAAGGTCCTGTACAAAGAATATTGTTCGCAATGCCACGGCGCCACGGGCAAGGGCGATGGACCGGCGGCTTCCGGACTGGAACCGAAGCCGGCTGTGCATGCCAACATTCCCTTCGAAAAACTACCGATAGAGTATCTCTATAATGTCGTCAATCACGGAGGCCCGGCGGTGGGGAAGTCGCCGAACATGCCCTACTGGAATTTGACGATCGGTCAACAGGGCGTGGCCGATGTGATTGCCTATTTGAAGGCGGCATTCAAGGGAGCACCGGAGAGGGCAGCCGCCCCCACTACACGTGATGCGAGCCAGTGTGAGCAGCCGCGCAAGACGGCCAAGGCTCCTGATGAATTCTTGGCCAAAACGAATCCGGTTCCCGCGTCCGCCGGCGCCATTGCAGCCGGGAAAACGCTCTTTCTCAAGACAGCGCAGCCCGTTGTTTGCGCGATGTGCCATGGCGAGCAGGGCGATGGGAAAGGCTTGATGGGCGCTGCGTTGGTCCCGCCGCCGCGCGACTTCACATGCGGCGCGATGATGAAAGGCATTCCTGATGGTCAGTTGTTCTGGATCATCAAGAACGGTTCGTCAGGAACTGGTATGATGCCGTTTGCCGGATTGCCAGACGAGCAGGTATGGCAGTTGGTGCACTACATTCGATCTTTAGCAAAATAAGCCATCAGCATTTAGCTGTCAGCTGAGGGCTGGATGCTGACGGCCTTCTATTTAAGGAGTCCATCATGGCGACATTCATCATTTCAGGCAGTCGAGGAACGGACGATCCTACGATGGCGACCTTGCCATTCATGGCCGCGAAGACGGCGAAGGAGCAGGGGCATGATGTTGTGCTGTGGCTGTGGAATGAAGCTGTGACGTTGGGACGAAAAGGCGTCGCGGACCATGTGACGGGCGTCAACCTGACTCCGCTGAAAGAGCTGCTGGCCGCCGTGCAAGCGGCGGGTGTGTCGATCTGGGTCTGCGGCGCCTGCGCGGTCGCCAGGCAGATCAGTGCGGGTGATCTCGTCGCCGGTGCTTCCATCAAAGGCATGCCGGATTATATCAAAGAAGTCGCGCAACGCGACCGGAACGTGGCATTCTGAACGTAGGAATTGGGTTAAGAAAGGTGGATATATGGCTGCCGATGACGAGGCGACAGGAAAATCGAAAGGGCGCAGGGAGCATCGAGAAGCCGAAGAGGCCGCAATCGGAAAAGGCGGTGAGTCGTTGGCGGACGAGCTCGAAGCCATTCCGACCGTTGTCCCTCGGGAAGGAGACGGGTACAAGAAGTTCCTGAAAGGAGCCGGTGAGAAGGACTTAGTACCTATCGGTGAGGCGGGACACGAATTGACGGACGAGGATTTGCTCCGTATCAATACGAGAAAAGGACTGCTGCAGTTACTCAAATTCAAGAAGGTGGACCTTGAAGAGGTCAGAAAAACCCTGCTCTATGAACAGGAACTTCGAAGCCTCCAGGTCGAGCTGGTTCGGCTGCAACGGTGGGTGCAAAATGATGGGCAACGCATCGCGATTCTCGTCGAAGGACGCGATGCGGCCGGAAAGGGCGGGACGATCCGCCGGTTCACCGAGCACTTGAATCCTCGCGCAATGCGCGTCGTGGCGCTGCCGAAGCCGAGCGACGAAGAGCGGGGCCAATGGTATTTTCAACGGTACATCCGCCAGCTCCCGAACAAGGGAGAAATCGTCTTCTTCGACCGCAGTTGGCACAACCGCGCGGTGGTTGAGCCGGTGATGGGGTTTTGCACCAAAAAAGAACACCAACGTTTCCTGCAACAGGTGACGGAATTCGAGCACATGCTTTATGAAGATGGCGTGACGATCATCAAGTTCTGGTTTTCGATCTCGAAGGAAGAACAGTTCAAGCGATTTGAGGCGCGCCGGCAGAATCCCTTGAAACAATGGAAGCTGAGCCCGGTCGATGAGAAGGCGCAAGAGCTCTGGGATGCCTATACACGGTACAAGGAAGAAATGTTCAGCAAGACTCATACGACGTTCAGTCCCTGGATCATCGTCAAGGCCAATGATAAGCAGGCGGCTCGGCTTGAGAGTTTGCGCTATGTGCTCAATCTCTTGCCGTACAAGGGCAAGGAAGAGGCGGGGATTCGCCTGACTCCGGATCCCAACATCATCACACGATTTCATCGCAAGATGGCGGAACTGGATTTGTGAGGGGGATGCTGCGGCCATCCATGTCAGCGCGTCATGGCACCTCTCTCGGTATTTCGCGGATTCCTGGAATGCACACACTTTGTGTGAATCCATTCAACGATCCGTGTCTCTCATTGACCGAACGTGTTAGAAGCTTATAAGCCCTGCGAATGGGGCTCTATCCGTTAAGCAGATAGCTTCTCTCCCACTAACCCAAGGAGGCCTCTTGTGAAGAAGGCAGGAATGTTTACTGTGGTCATGATCGCTGCTGTCGGTTGTTATGGGGTTTCCCCCGGCACAGCAGTGAGCGGGGAACCCACAAGTCCGGCCGTTGGATACGATATTCATGTGCAGGCACCCCACATGATGGCGGATGGGACTCCGGGCGGCCCGTTCCATCATTACTGCAAAGGTATTTCGGACAAGATTCTTCAATGTCTGCTGTTTGAATCCACTGATCCCAAGGCGCCGTTGGTCGGTGTCGAGTATTTTGTCGCCAAAGACCTGTCGCGGAAGCTCCCGGCCATCCAGTGGCACCGGCATTTCCACGACCACAAAGTCGAAATCGCGACGGGTCGCGTCCAAATCCTTGATATGCCCGAAGACCAGGCCGCCAAGGTGGCAGAAGTCGCAGCAGGGACAGACGGTGTGATCTATCACCTGTGGCAGCATGGGCAGGAATTCCCAGACGGTACTGTGAGTTTCCCGCAATCCCTCGGACACAAGTTCACCGGATATTCCGACAAGTAGGATCATCAGAAGGGGCCGGCTTTGTTCTCTGCGGACCGGGCTGGCCCCCTTTGATTGGCCATCGGTTGTCAGCGATTGCGAATTGAGAGGAACAGCGCGAGAGGAATAGGGATGGGTCCGTATATCCCGATCATGGTCTTAGTGGCTGCGGTTGGATTGCCGAGCAGTCCGGTCTTTGGCGCGGATGAAGCTATCCTCAAACCGCGAGTGCCGATCGGCCAAATTGAGGAAGCCAGGACATGGATAAATCCGCTTCCAGCCACGGAAGAAACGATTGAAAAAGGGAAGAAGCTGTTTCGCGGGAAAGCCTTCTGTGTGACCTGCCATGGGAAAGACGGTAAAGGATTTGGCGGCGACATCGAGCCGGGCACGCTCAAAGGTCCTTTGCCGAGAAACTTCACCGATAAGGAATGGCAAAGTGCTCGAACGGATGGGGAACTGTTCTGGATCTTGAAGAACGGCAGCAAGGGCACGGCGATGGCTCCCTTCATTCCGCTCATCTTGACGGAAGAAGAGGCCTGGCAAGTGCTGCGATATGTGCGATCCTTCGCAACGGAAGAACAAGGAGCAGGACGATGAAGCCTAGCGTATTCGTGTTGTTCGTCGTAACGGTTGTGTTGGCAGGTCCTCCTGTAGGTGCGGAACGGCACATGATGCAGCCGCTGGTGCCCGCTGACAAGCTGGCCGAAGCGCGCGCGCTCAAGAGTCCCTTGCCGGATTCCCCGGAGATTGTCGCAAAAGGCAAGGCGCTCTATGAGGGCAAAGGTGCCTGCTTCAACTGTCACGGCACCGATGGCGGCGGCAACGGACCCGCGGCGGCGAAGCTCAATCCGGCGCCGCGCGATTTCCGGCACCATGGATTCTGGCGCCATCGCAGCGAAGGGGAAATTTTCTGGACCATCAAGCACGGATCGCCCGGCACGGCCATGATCGCATTCGGCCCGGTCTTGTCCGACGAAGAAATCTGGAGCCTCATCCAGTATGAACGCACCTTCGCCGGCGGACATGGACGGCGTGGAATGGGCCGTGGAGAAGGTATGGGGCCGATGATGGGACCTGGCGGTGGGGAACATCGCGGACGGAGAGGTGGAATGGACGAGTGAGTCGCTAGATTGAATTAGGCGGGCTTGACAGGAACAAATAAGACAAAAAAGGATTTGAACCGGCCGATGACGGTGGATATGATGGCCGCCAATCGAATTAAGGAGGTCGGCATGAACGCATTTTCAATGATCGGAGCAGGGGTCGCCGTCGGACTCATTCTGAGCGGCTGTACGTCGTATCACACCGGCAAGCTTGCAGCCCCCCTCAATGCGAAAGCGGTGATTACCGGTCCAGGAATTACCGGAGAGGCCTATCTCTACGAAAAATATGAAGGGCGCGTGCGGATCAAGCTGACTGTGCAAGGCAGTCCTGAAAGCAAACTCACGCCTGGATTACACGGCATCCATATCCACGAAGTAGGAAGCTGTGAGTCATTCGCCGCCGCCCAAGGGCACTACGACGGCAATATCGATGCCAATGTCAATTCGGACGCGTCGGTCAACCCTGGGCTTGGGAATCACCCCTACCACCTCGGCGACTTGCAGAATCTGTACGTCGATGAGAGGCGGAAAGGCTCGCTCTATACCATCACGAGCCGAGTCACGCTGTCTGATGGACTAAACACGCTGTTCGACAAAAATGGCAGCGCCTTCATCATCCATGAACTTCAAGATAAGTATTTGCCCGATCCACCGACCAAGGACGCGCCCGGCGGGCCCCGGATCGCCTGCGGCGTAATCGTCAAGCAATAGTCAGAAGAGACACCAGCCGGGCCTCGTCTGTCTCAGGTCCGGCTGGACCTATCTCCCATCCGTTGTCGCATTTTTCCCCACCCAACTAGTGCGGGCTGAGTATTCCTGCGTCACTTCCGTTTCTCCTGTCTTCGATCGGATCGCCTCAAGTCCTTGTTTCATCGGATGTCAGCCGCAGTCGTCATGAAACAACTGCGACGGCACCAGAATCGCAAGTTATGAATTCGATGTAATAGGTCTTACGCTGGAGGTAATGGTCATGATGATGACGAGGAAGCAGAGGACACTTGCATTGGTTGGAACCGCTGGTCTGGTTGCGGCGATGTTGTTTCCCGGTCTGGCTGACGAGGGCCATGGGATGACGTGCTGCAATATGCACGGTGGTCATGAGCAAGGCGAACAGGGCGAGCACAGTGGGCACTATTTGAAGCATGTGCTGAAACATGCCAAGGAGGTCGGACTCACGCCGGAGCAGATCGGCAAGCTCAAAGCCATGCAATTGGACTTCCAGCGAACAGAAGCCAGATTGGAAGCCGATGTTAAGATCGCCGAACTTGAGCTGCACGCGCTGTTAGAAGATGAACAGGCCCAGTTCTCTGTGATCCAAGCCAAGGTGGAACAGCTGAAAAAGGCTGAGGGTGCGCTCATGCTATCGGCCATTAAGGTCGAGCGCGAGGGGATGGCACTGCTGACGACGGACCAACGAGAAAAAGACCGTGCCCATCGTGAACGAATGAAGAGCGGGGGAGACGGGCAGCACGGAGGAGGCATGGGAGGGATGGGCATGGGCGGCATGATGGGAGGCGGAGGTCATGGAGGGCAGGGTGGAGGCGGTCATGGGAACGGCGGGGCAGCCGGAGGGCAGCAACACCAACATTGACGAGAGGGTGTCGCCCGCGCCGCTTCCCCAAGGCCCTATCAAATCAAAGCAGTCCCGAGTTCGTTCATTGTGCCTTGCTGGTGCAAACTTGGCTTTGTGAGTCGCCGGGAACTTGTTCCCAACGGAGGATCGTCATGGAACGTCAGAACACCGAATGTTCAGCATCACCCATTGCTCTCGCTTTTCTCGGTGGCGCGATCGTGGGAGGCATTGTAGGCCTATTGCTCGCACCAAAGTCGGGAGTAGAGACTCGCCGTACGATCAAGGGCTATGCCGACAAGACCGAGGAAGAGATCGTTGAGATGGCCAAAGAGGCGCGAGCCGCACTCGACGAGACTATAGAGCGTGGTACGCGCTACATGGCGGAGAAGAAAGCGGATGTGGAGGCGGCGGTCAAAGCCGGCCGAGAAGCGATGAAGGAAAGAATGGAACGAAGATCTAGCTAAGGACAAGCCGTGATTGCCGTTCGGTTCCATGGACGAGGTGGCCAGGGGGCGAAGACTGCGAGCCGCATTCTGGGAACCGCCGCATTCCTGGAAGGGTTCGTGGCACAGGACTCTCCGATTTATGGGGCCGAGCGGCGCGGCGCGCCGGTGGCCGCCTACACGCGTATCGCCAGGGAGCCGATCCGCGAACGGGGGTTGATCGTTCATCCCGACCTGGTTGTCGTGGCCGATGCATCGCTCATCCCCGATCCGGCCGCGCGCGTGCTGGAAGGAATCGATGAACGCACGGCGGTCTTCGTCAACTCACCGCTGACCCCTGAACAATTCCATGCGCAGGGCTCTCTTCCCGGTCGGCTGACGACGCTGGATCTGACGGACATCGCGTTGCAGCAGTTCGGCAAAGGCGGCGCTATCAGCGCCTTGCTCGGCGTCGTCGCCGGGCGGCTCGTCGGTCTCCGACAGGACTCTCTCCGCGAGGCGATCGTGCGAGAGCTTGCGGATCTCAGCCTCGCCGCGTCGGTGATTGAACGCAATCAAGCCGTCGCGTTCAACTGCTATGACGCCGTTCGCCCGGTGCTCGTGGAAGCCGTCGCGCCGCAGCCGATCCCTCCGGCGCAGCTACAACGGCCGACTTATGAACCTCCGACGAGAGGAACTGCCAGGATCAGCGCAGCAGCGAATTCGGTGCTGCGTGAAACCGGCGGCTGGCGGACATTCCGGCCGGTCCTGGTGCCGGACAAGTGCAACGGCTGTTGGCTCTGTTTCGTCTATTGCCCTGACGGAGTCATCTCGATGACCAAAGACGATAAGCCCGTGATCGATTATGATCATTGTAAGGGATGCCAGATCTGCGTCCATGAATGTCCGACCGATGCCCTGGTGGCTGAGCGGGAGAAGGAAGGAGGCGTGGCATGGCGGGCGAAATGATGACCGGCAATCTGGCGGCCGCGTGGGGCGCGCGGCTGGCCGGGGTGGACTACATTCCCGCGTTTCCCATCACGCCCCAGACGGAAATCGTGGAGGCGTTGGCCACATGGTGCGAGAGCGGCGCGATGGCTGCGCGGTTTGTGACCATGGATTCCGAGCATTCCATGATGACGGCCGCGGGGGCTGCTGCGGCCACGGGGGCCCGGGTGTTCACCGCGACGTCCAGTCAGGGTCTGTTGTATGCCATGGAAGTGCTCTATTCGATCTCCGGATGGCGCGCGCCGCTGGTGTTGGTCAATGTCTCCCGGGCGCTGGCTGCCCCGATTACACTCGAGCCGGATCACAACGACGTGCTGGCCGCGCGGGACTCCGGTTTTCTTCAAATCCACGCCGAGACCTGCCAGGAAGTGCTGGATTCCATTCTCATGGCCTATCGGATTGCGGAGGATGCGCGGGTTATGTTGCCGGTCATCGTCAATCTCGACGGCTTCTATCTGTCCTTCACCCGCGAGCCGGTGATTTTGCCGGCACCGGAGCAGGTCGCGCAGTTCCTGCCGCCGTTTCGACCTGCCCACCTGGGTTTCAAAGCCTCGGCTCCGCATGCGCTCGGTGTGGCGGTGCTCGGCGGGACACCATACTCCTATTTCCGGCATCAAATGCATCTGGCTGCCATGAATGCCTTGGATGTGCATAGTGAAACGGCTGCGGCATTCGAACGACTGTTCGGACGGCGGTACGATGTGGTCGAAGGGTATCGGCTCGACGATGCGGAAGATGTGCTCGTCATGACCAACGCTTTTGCGAGCAGGGGCAAGGTTGCGGTTGATGCCGCCAGGGCGGAGGGCAGGCGAGTGGGCCTGCTCCGGCTCCGCATGATCCGCCCCTGGCCGGCGGACGCCATCCGGGACGCGCTGAGAAGCCGCCGGGCCGTTGCGGTGCTCGATCAGAATCTGGCGCCTGGGCAAGGCGGAATCCTCTTCCAGGAGATTGCAGCCAGTCTCTACGGCGAACCCTTGCGACCACGGGCGCTGTGCTCGTTTATCGGCGGTCTGGGTGGAAAGAATCTCTCGGAAGGCGAGTTTCGGGCGATCTTTGATCAGACGGCTGAAGCCGGAGTAAGAGGAAAAGGGATTGGGCCCATCTTGCTGTACACTGAAGCGGAGCACCGGGAGATGACGCAGTTGCAGGCCTTGGCCGGTGGTCTCAACAGCTGAGAACCGAGAGGTTTGTCATGCCTTGGCAGCGTGGGACATTCAAAAAGATCAAACAGATTCCCAGCGAAGAGCATGTGTTTCCGGGAACGGCGCTCTGCGCCGGTTGCGGAGGGCTGGAGGCCTTGAGGCTGGCCGCGAAGGTGTTGGGCGACGACGTGGTCTATGTGAATGCCGCCGGGTGCTTTACGATGCTGGCGGCCTACCCCTTCACACCGTTCAAAGGGTCATGGCTCTATACGACGATGGGGTCGGCACCTGCCGGTGCGCAGGGGGTGCGCGATGCGCTGGATGTGCTGATTGCCAAAGGACGATTGGCGAAGGACGAAAACCTGAAAGTCGTGGTGTTGGGAGGAGACGGCTCCACCTACGATATGGCGCTCTCTTCGACGTCCGGCGCCCTCTATCGCGGCCTCGATTTCTATTATTTCTGTTACGACAACGAAGCCTACGGCAATACGGGGATGCAGCGTTCACCCTCCACGCCGTACGGCGCGCGGACGGCCACGTCGCCGTGCAGCCTACAACATCCGGCCGGCACGATGCAGGAGAAGAAGGATATTTTCGAAATCTGGCGGGCACACACCCCACCCTACATTGCGACGGTTGCGCCGAGGTACCCGTTGGATCTGGAAGAAAAATTCGCGAGGGCGGCCAAATTCACGGGACCAAAGATGTTCCTCGCGCTGTCTGCCTGTCCCACCGGCTGGCTCTATGATCCGGGAGAGACACCCGAAGTGGCCAAACTGGCGGTCGAGACCGGTCTCTGGCCGCTGAAAGAGGCGATCAACGGATCCGTCACCCACACCTACATTCCCAAGCGGAAGCCGGTGGAAGAGTATCTCAAGTTGCAGGGCCGGTTTCGGCACCTGTTCGAACCGACCGTGCAGAAGGAGGCCATCGCCCATATTCAGGGAAGCGTGAATGCCTACTGGGAGCGGGTCAATCTGGCGGAAAGAGCGGGCTGACAAAATCAGGCGGGTGATTGTGGTAAAAGAACCAGGCGCTATTCGGTCGCGAGGCCGGAGTCGGTTCAGAATCAAGGAGGAGGCAAAGTAACATGAGCGGTCAGAAGACGATCACCGCGTTGTATGTAGAAGATCACGATCGGCTGGACGAGCTGTTCAAGGTGTTTCAAAAGACCAAACGGTCTGATTTCGCCAAAGCCAAGGAAGCGTTCAAAGAATTCAAGGTTGGTCTTCAGCGGCATATTGTGTGGGAAGAGGAGTTGCTGTTCCCTCTCTGGGAAGAGAAAAC
>Ga0224510_10002691_pt1 | contig 10477 bp, 9 predicted proteins | sample SF_May12_sed_USG_FD_170161 | JGI IMG/M metagenome (GOLD analysis project Ga0224510, IMG submission 170161) | Sediment microbial communities from San Francisco Bay, California, United States - SF_May12_sed_USGS_4_1 | ecosystem: Environmental > Aquatic > Marine > Sediment | place: USA: California... | reverse complement strand
ATTGGCGGCCTTGTTGAAGGCCTCGATCGAAGGCTTGATGACGTGCTCGGCCAGGGCCGCGCCCGCATAAGTCTGGAGTCGCCACTTGATCGTGGTCTTTTTCGCGGTCGACACAGCGGGAGCACCGCCTTCCTTCTTGCCGCAGGCGGCGAGCACTGCCGTGGAAGCCGCAGCCGCGGCCAAGGCCGCTTTCGTCAGGAATGTTCTTCGCTGCATCTCGTTCTCCTTTTTGGAATTTAGGTCGTCAAGAATTCATCCCGGCTAACCGCCGTATTCTTTTCAAGATGGGAGTTTCCAGCACTGATTCGATCCTGGATGAGCGTGGGATGGCGCATCACGGGGAAACCGTCCCGGACGCCGCAGTAACCGAAAAAGGCCCGAGTGGCCCGTTCTTTCTTGTGGATGAAGTGGGCACGTCTCCCCCATCGCAACGTCTGTCGATTCTCACACGTGGGCGATAGCCGCATCAATCAAAAAGTCGGATTGCAGCCAGCGCCTGGGGATTTCAGGGTGCCCGCCGCCCGGCCCGGGCCGGCCCGGGGATTCGACACCCACAGTATCTACGTACTGCCGGCAGCCGGGGGATAAATGCGATAATGAGCGCTTCGTAACGGGAGCGTCCGGAGCTGCCCGTCTGCAGGAGGGAGGAATGGAACCGAGACAGGTACGGAGTGCGGCCGACGCACGGTTGATCGTCGCTGAGCGCGAGCTATCACACGTTAAAGTCGGCGCCTTCGACATCGACGGCATCCTGCGCGGCAAGTACATATCCGCCAAGAAGTTCGAATCGGCGCTGACAGATGGTTTCGGCTTCTGCGACGTGGTCCTTGGCTGGGACAGCAAGGACCAACTCTACGACAACGTGAAGTTCACGGGCTGGCATACGGGCTATCCGGACGCCAATGTCCGGGTGCTGCCCGAATCCTGCCGCTCGCTGCCCTGGGAAGAGCCGATGCTTTTCTTTCTCGGCGAGTTCACCGGGGCCGGCGAGCGGATCTGCCCGCGCGGGCTGCTGCGCCGCGTGCTGGAGCGCGGCGAGAAGAAACTGGGGCTCGTGCCGTACTCTGGCTTTGAATACGAGTTCTTCGTGTTCGCCGAAACGCCGGATTCCGTACGCGAGAAACATTACCGCGACATGCGGCCGATCGCGCCGGATTCCTTCGGCTACTCGGTGATCCGTAACAGTGTCTGGAGCGATTTCTATCGCGCACTGCTCGACACCTGCGAACGCATGGACATGAGCATCGAGGGTCTGCACGAGGAAACCGGCCCGGGTGTCATCGAGGCGGCGATCGCTGTGGATGGCGCGCTCGCTGCGGCCGACAAGGCGGCGTTGTTCAAGACCTTTTGCAAGGTTGTGGCGCAGCGGCGCGGGCTGATGGCGACCTTCATGGCCAAGTGGTCGAAAGACTGGCCGGGCCAGAGCGGACACATCCACATGTCGCTGAAGAACAGCGCCGGCACGCCAGTATTCCACGATGCGTCGAAACCGCATTCCATGAGCGACACGCAGCGCTGGTTCGTCGGCGGACAGCAGAAACTGATGCCGGAACTGCTGGCGATGATCGCACCGACCGTTAATTCGTACCGGCGCCTGATCCCAGGTTTCTGGGCGCCGACGGATTCCGCCTGGAGCGTGGACAACCGCACGACCTCGCTCAGGGTGATTCCCGGATCGCCAAAGTCGCAGCGTGTCGAATACCGGATTGCGGCAGCCGATGCGAATCCCTACGTGATCCTGTCGGCGGCGCTGGCATCGGGTTTCTGGGGCATCGAAAATCGTGTCGAACCCGAGCCGATGGTCGAAGGCAATGCCTATGAGAAGCGATTCCCGGAACACCTGGCCCTGCCGCGAACGCTATGGGATTCCGCGCAGCGGCTGAAGTCCTCCAGGATGGCGCGTGACTGGTTCGGTGACGAGTTCGTCGATCACTACGCTGCGTCGCGCGAGTGGGAAGAACGCGAGTTCCGCCGCCACATCAGCGACTGGGAACTCGCCCGTTACTTTGAGATCATTTGACCATGCAAAAGACAATCAGCCCCGTTGACGGGTCGGTATATTGCGAGCGCGAACACGCCACCGATGCGGCCGTCGACGCCGCGCTCACGCGGGCGCGCAGGGCGCAGCAGGTCTGGCGCTTCAAGCCAGTAGTCGATCGCGCACGAATTTGTCACGCTTTCTGCGAATACTTCGAGGCCGATACGCGGGAGATCGCGACCGAACTGACCTGGCAGATGGGTCGCCCGATCCGATACGCACCCAACGAAGTGCGCGGAACGCTCGAGCGCGCGCGGCACATGATCGCGAGCGCTGCCGAGTCGCTCGCAGACCTCGACGCCGGGCCGAAGGAAGGGTTGCGCCGTTTTGTGAGGCGCGAACCGCTGGGTGTCGTGCTGACAGTCGCGGCCTGGAATTATCCCTACCTGATCGCGGTCAACAGCGTGATACCTGCGCTGATGGCGGGTAATGCCGTGCTGCTGAAGCATTCCGCCCAGACGCCGCTGTGCGCCGAGCGCTTCGATAACTGCCTGCGCGCGGCTGGGCTGCCGGACGGCCTGTTCCAGGCATTGCACCTCTCACATCAGCAGACGACGCGGATCATCTCGGATCCGCGCGTGGATTTCGTGGCGTTCACGGGCTCGGTGGACGGCGGTCACGCCGTGCAGCGCGCGGTGGCCGAGCGCTTCATCGGGGTCGGGCTCGAACTGGGTGGTTGCGACCCGGCTTATGTACGGGAGGACGCGGATCTGCCGCACGCCATCGAAAATCTCGTGGATGGCGCTTTCTTCAACAGCGGTCAGTCCTGCTGCGGTATCCAGCGCATCTACGTGCACAAGAAAGTCCACGACAAGTTCGTGGCGGGCGCCGTCGAACTGACGCGTCGCTACGTGCTCGGTAATCCGACCGATCCCGAGACGACGCTCGGCCCGGTCGTGCGCACCGCGGCAGCCCGGCAGATCCGCGCGCAGATTGCGGCAAGCATCGCCGCCGGCGCGCGCGCAGCGATCGATGAGCGCGAGTTCCGCGCGAGCGACCCCGCGACACCCTACCTGGCGCCACAGATCCTGCTCGACGTTGACCATTCGATGCCCGTCATGCGCGAAGAGATTTTCGGACCCGTGGCCGGCATCATGGCGGTCGCCGGCGACGATGAGGCCGTGGGGCTCATGAATGACAGTGCCTTCGGGCTCACCGCCGCGGTCTGGACATCCGACCCGGAGGCGGCGCTTGCGATCGGTGCGCGCATCGAGACCGGCACCTGGTTCATGAACCGCTGCGATTACCTGGATCCGGCGCTGGCCTGGGTCGGCGTCAAGGACTCCGGGCGCGGCTGCACGCTGTCACGGGTCGGTTACGAACACCTGACGCGGCCGAAGTCCTATCATCTGCGCCTGAAAACCTGAGGCTGCCATGAACCTGAAGGGCAACTGGAACTATCCGACCAGGATCCTGTTCGGCGCCGGCAATATCCGCAGGCTGGCGGAGGCCTGTGCCTCACTTGGAATTCGCCGGCCATTGCTGGTCACCGATCCTGGCCTCGCGAAACTGCCGATGATCTCGGACGCCGTGGAGACCTGCCGCGCGGCGGGCCTGCATTGTGCGGTGTTTTCCGATGTGCGTTCCAATCCTGTCGAACAGAATGTCAGCGATGGCGTGCGCGCCTATCGCGAGGGCGGCCACGACGGCGTGATCGCCTTCGGCGGCGGCAGCGGACTCGATGCCGCAAAGGCAATCGCACTGATGGCCGGACAGACGCGGCCGATCTGGGACTTCGAGGACCGCGAGGACTGGTGGACGCGCGTGGATGTTGCGGGCATGGCACCAGTCGTTGCGGTCCCCACGACGGCCGGCACAGGTTCGGAAGTCGGACGCGCCTCGGTGATCACCGACCTGCGCGATCACATGAAGAAAATAATCTTCCACCCGAAGATGATGCCGGGCATTGTGATCTCGGACCCGGAACTGACGATTGGCCTGCCACCGAAGATCACCGCGGCGACTGGCATGGATGCACTGTCACATTGTCTCGAAGCCTATTGCGCGCCATTCTTTCACCCGATGGCGGATGGCATCGCGGTCGAAGGCATGCGCCTGGTTCACGACTACCTGCCGCGCGCGGTGGCCGACGGCAAGGATATCGAGGCCCGCGCGCACATGCTGATCGCGTCTTCCATGGGTGCGACCGCATTCCAGAAGGGCCTCGGCGCGATGCACAGCCTGAGCCATCCCTGCGGCGCCAACCTCGATACCCATCACGGACTGACGAATGCCGTCGTGATGCCCTATGTGCTCGCCTGGAACCGGCGTGCGATCGAGGAGCGCCTGGCGCGGGTCGCCGCTTGGCTCGGCCTGAAGCGCCAGAGCTACGAGGGATTTTTCGACTGGATCATCGAACTGCGTGCGACCATCGGCATCCCGCCGACGCTCGCCGGCCTCGGCGTGCGCGAGGAGCACGCGAAGGAATTCGCGCCGCAGGCACTCGCGGATCCATCGACCGGCGGCAATCCGCTGCCGATGACGGTCGGGGACTTCGAGAAACTCTACCTGAACTGCATCCGCGGCTAGATGCGGTGAGCGCGCGGATCCCCCGCGCGCACCTCGAAGCTCGCGAGCACACTCCTGCCGCTGCGCGGATCGAGCCGGTCGTCGATCGCGACCAGGTCGGCACGAAGCTTGTCGCGATCGAGGTCGCAGCGGACGTAGCCGCTGTGAAAACCCTCGTGAAAACGCACCTGCGGATTCAGCGGCAGCATCGCCGTCTTGTCACTGTTGTTCGTCGCGATCGACGAAGTCACCAGTTCCACGCCGAATGGCCGCCCGGCGGCATTCGCAACCTCGTTGACCCAGAAGGAATGAATGTCGCCCGTCAGCACGATCGGGTTCGCAGTCTTGTGGCGCGCAAGTGAGGCGAGCAGCCGTTCGCGTGCCGGCGGATAGCCCGCCCAGGCATCGGTGAAGATCCGCGGCGATTCGTTCCAGCTTTCCTTGATCGTGACAAACATGACGCCCTGCGTCAGTACGTTCCATGCTGCGCGGCTCTCTGCGAATGCGCTATCGAGCCACTTCTCCTGTTCGGCGCCCAGCATCGTGCGAGCGGGATCCGCAAGCTCTGCCTTGCAGGCCGGTTCCTCCGGATTCACGAAGCTTCCACCACCGGCGCCGCTGAAAAGGACTTTCTTCCCACGCTCGGTGTCGCAGCGCCAGGGCGTCGGCGGATTAGGGCAGGCCTGCACGGAGCGGTACTGGCGGGTGTCGAGCAGATAGAAGCGCGCGAGATTTCCCCAGTCCACCGTGCCGTAGAGCCGCACCGCCATGCCGGGCAGCAGGCGCGAAGGCCGGATGGGCATATGCTCGAAGTAAGCCTGGTAGGCCGCGGCGCGCCGGCCGGGGAATGACTGCCGCACGCCTTCGCCGCCACAGACCTCGTTTTCGCCGGTGAGCGCCGCGTAATCGTTGTCGACTTCGTGATCATCCCAGATCGCGAGCCAGGGACAGGCCGCGTGCGCTGCCTGCAGGTCGGGATCCGTGCGGTACTGGGTGTAGCGGTGGCGATATTCGGTCAGCGTGTTCGCTTCCTGGGTATCGAACAGCCGCACGCGGCGCTCGCCCCAGGCGTCCTCATAGATGTAGTCACCGAGCATCATCACGAGATCGGGCTTGTCGTCGGCAATGTAGCGATACGCCGAAAAGAAACCCTGTTCGTAGTGCGCACAGCAGGCGACTGCGAAACGTAACGGGCCGTCGGTTGCACCAGACGGACAGGTCAGCGCGCGCCCGGTCGGACTCTCATAATTCCCGATGCGGAAGCGATAGAAATACTCACGGCCGGCATCGAGTCCGCCGACTTCGACATGGACGGCATGGGCGAGATGCGCCTGGGCGAGGGCCGTGCCGCTTGCGCGGATCCGCGAGAAAGACCGGTCCTCCGCCACTTCCCAGGTGAGCTCGTAAATCGTGCTGCCCAGCATTTCCGGTGCGAATGGCTCCGGCGCGAGCCGCGTCCAGATCACGAAGCCATCAGTCGAGGGGTCCCCCGACGCAATGCCCAACTGGAACGGATAGGAGCTGAAGCGGACCTGCGACCTCGCACTACCGAAGGGAACGAGCGCCACTGCACCTGCGGCTGCCGCAAGACGGGCGAATTCTCGGCGTGACAGGGGTCGACGCATGCTTGTTCCGATCGCGGCGCTATTGCGATCTTGGAGGCTCAGGCGTCGCAGCGCAACTTCGCGGGGCTGCGGCGGCCGGCTAGATGCCGGCGCCGTGCTCGAATCCGGTCTGCACCGGCTCCGCCTGCGACACGCGGGAGTTTGGCGGCACGCTGTGCGTCAGCCAGACGTTGCCGCCGATCACGCTGCCGCGGCCGACCGTGACGCGGCCAAGCACGGTTGCGCTCGCATAAATGGTCACGTCGTCCTCGATGATGGGATGGCGGGCCAGGCCCTTCACCGGGCGGCCCTCGGCGTCGACCGGGAAGCTCTTGGCGCCAAGCGTCACGCCCTGGTAAAGCGTCACGCGGTTGCCGACCATGGCGGTCTCGCCGATCACGATGCCGGTGCCATGGTCGATGAAAAACTCGCGACCGATGGTCGCCCCTGGATGGATGTCGATGCCGGTACGATGGTGCGCGTTCTCGGCAATCAGGCGCGGCAGCAGCGGGACCTGGAAGTGGTAGAGGATGTTCGCGATCCGGTGCCGCGTTACCGCGAAGATGCCGGGAAACGCATACAGGGCCTCGATTGGATGGCGGCAGGACGGATCCCCATGCCAGGCCGCGTGCGCGTCCTCGAACACGCGCTCGCGCAGGCGCGGTAACTGCACGAACAGCTCGCGGGTGAGGCGGCGAGCCCTGGCGTCGAGCGTACCCGCGTCCTGCGCCACTTCTTCACCGAGACGCGCAGGGAACTCGATTGCGAGGCGGATTTGCGCGGCGAGCACCACCTCGATCTCGCCCAGTTCGCGCTCGATACGCTGTTCCGGACTCTCATCCGCCGTCGTGGCGTGCAACGTCTCCGCGATCAGCAGCCGGTGCAGCCGGTCGATGGACGAGAGCACAGCCGTGCGGTCAGGCCAGTTGCCGATGCGCAGCGCTTGGAATTCCACCGCATCGCCCGGAGCCATCAGCGCCGCGGCGAGCGCGGCGTGATCGCCTGCGACAGCGGATTCAGGCGAGTGGGACGATGCGCGGCGCACTGACTGTCGCCTCCTCATAGAGCCACGTCGAGAGATACCGTTCGCCGAAACTCGGGATGATCACGATGATCAGTTTGCCACGATTTTCCTCGCGCGCCGCAACCTGCAGTGCGGCGTACAGTGCTGCACCGGAACTGATGCCGACCAGGACGCCTTCCTCGCGCCCGAGCAGGCGCGCGTATTCGCCGGCCTGCTCGTTGGTGACCTGGATGATCTCGTCGATGACCTTCGTGTTCAGGATCTCCGGGACGAATCCCGCGCCGATGCCCTGGATCTTGTGCGGTCCTGGCTGGCCGCCGGAAAGCACCGGGCTCGCCGTCGGCTCGACCGCAATACAACGGAATCCCGGCTTGCGTTTCTTGATGACTTCGCCGACGCCGGTGATCGTGCCGCCGGTGCCGATGCCCGAGACCAGGAAATCGACCTTGCCGTCCGTGTCATTCCAGATTTCCTCGGCCGTCGTGCGGCGGTGGACCTCGGGATTCGCCGGATTGGTGAACTGGCCGACCAGCAGGAAGCGCTTCGGGTCGCTCGCAACGATTTCATTCGCGCGCGCCATCGCGCCTTTCATGCCCTTCGCGCCCTCGGTCAGCACGAGTTCCGCGCCAAAGGCCTGCAGCATGCGGCGGCGTTCCATGCTCATCGTTTCCGGCATGGTCAGCACCAGCTTGTAACCCTTGGCCGCGGCGACGAATGCCAGACCAATACCGGTGTTGCCGCTGGTCGGCTCGACCAGCACGGTGTCGGGCCCGATGCGCCCCTGCTGTTCGAGTGCCTCGATCATGCTGACGCCGATGCGATCCTTGACGCTGGCGCAGGGATTGAAGAACTCGAGTTTCAGTACGATGTGACCGGGAAGGTCGCGGCCGATCTTGTTGAGCCGCACGAGCGGTGTGCGGCCGATGGTCTGAAGAATATTGTCGTAGATCTGCGCCATGGTTGTCCCCGTTGTACTTGGACCGGCCCAGGCCTGGTAGCGCCCGGTCGGTAAATGATCAATTTTGTATATAGCGGCCGGTCATCGTCATCGGCCGGGCCGCTGAAAAAAGGGAGGGGCCCCGGTCCCGACTGGGCACCGGGAACCCCACCCGACATGGAAACTGTTTCGCGCTCGCAGTTCAACGGACCGCGTAGCTTTCCATCCGCAGGCCCGTGCCACCGTGCGAGATATGGGCGACGACGGCCTGGCGGCGGTGAATCTTGGTCACCGCGCCCAAATTGATCGCGAACGCCAGTTCGACGATCGACCCCTTTGCAAGCCCGAGGTTCCGGGTCTCGACAAACACGCCATTGGCGCTGAGATTGCAGGCCTTGCAAAGCGCGCCACGACGCCCGGGAACGATCAGGTAGACCGTGGCCCGAGCACGATGCCGCGTATGCAGACGGCGCTCCATCTCCTGATCCCCGCTCTTTTTCTATTGCCCGGAGTGGACTGCAAACCAAGTATGCAGTTCCGGGCGGGGCTAGGAAAGCGCCGGAAAGCGAGTCCGCCGGGCGCGGCTGAACAATCGTGCAGAATCAAGCTGTTGCAGGAATCCACTGTTCCGGGCTGATTCCGTTGCACTGCAATAATCACCTCGCCAGCGGGTGTGTGCGCCGGTCGATCCGATACCATGCCGGGCCATGATCGCCGATGCGGAAACCCTGCCAAAGCTGTCGCTCGACGACATTCGCGAGGCGCGCCGCCTGATCGGCGATCGGGTGCTGACGACACCGGTGCAGCAATTGTCGGGCCCGGCCGTGGAAGCTGCTTTCGCACCTGGGACGCGTGTCTTCCTGAAGCTCGAACTCTTCCAGCGCACCGGCAGCTTCAAGCCGCGCGGCGCGCTCCTGAATGTCCTCGCCCTCAGCGAGTCCGAGCGCACGCGCGGCATCTGCGCGATCAGCGCCGGCAATCACGCGATCGCGACGGCCTATGCAGCGCGCTGCCTGGGCACGAACGCGAAGGTCGTCATGACCACGAGCGCAAACCCGTTCCGGATCGCGCAATGCCGCCTCTATGGTGCCGAAGTCGAGCTCGTGCCGGACGTCCACGCAGGTTTCCGCCGCGTCAGGGAAATCCAGGAGACGGAATCACGCGCGTTCATACACCCCTACGAAGGCTTGCGCGTCTCGCTCGGCACCGGCACGCTCGGTGCCGAATTCATGGAACAACTGCCGGATCTCGACGCGGTCGTCGTGCCGATCGGCGGCGGGGGGCTGGCGTCAGGCGTCTCGACAGCCGTGAAACTGATGCGGCCCGAATGCGAGGTCTTTGGCGTCGAGCCATTCGGGGCAGATTCGATGTACCGGAGTTTTGCGACAGGAAAACCGGCCGCAATCGATGAGGTCGCCACTATCGCCGACAGTCTCGGCGCGCCATTTGCGACGCCGATGTCGTTTGCACTGTGCCGGGCCCACATCGACGAGCTGGTGCGGGTAAGCGACCAGGAACTCGTCGCTGCGATGCGTTTTCTGCTCGAGCACGCGCGCCTGGCGGTCGAGCCGGCGAGTGCGGCGTCGACCGCGGCGCTGCTGGGGCCATTGCGCGACCGCCTTGCGGGCCGCAGGGTTGGGCTGGTCGTTTCCGGCGCGAATATCGATACGGCGACATTCCTGCGCTTCGTTGGGAGTTGAAATGCCGGCTGGACCCTCGGTGGCTGCCGCGGTCTTCGCCTGGCTCCACTTGGTTGCCGTCGGACTTGCCGTGGGGCTCCTGTTATCGGAGTACTGGTTGTGCCTTCGTATACCGGACCGGCTGCAGGTCCGGTTGCTGGGAACTGCGGACCTGGGTTATTTCCTGGCCCTGACCGGCAGCGTCGCCACAGGGCTTGCAAGGGTCCTGTTCTTTGGCCAAGACACGGCTTTTTACATTGCTAACCGGTTGTTCTGGTTAAAGATAGTCATATTCATCGCGATCGGTCTCATCGCGCTCATCCCGACCCGCCAGTACATCCGCTGGAACCGCGAGGCGAGGACTGCGCCGGCCTTCGCGCCACTGACCCGCGAACTGGAGCGCGTGCGGGGAAGTCTTGTGCTGCAGCTCGGGCTGATGTTGCTCCTGCCGCTGCTCTCGATTCTGGTCGCCGGGGGTCACGGACTGCCTGTAGCCCATCCTTAGGCTAGATCAGGGACTTAACTGACTTTTTTGCGTTGACACAACGCCCGTTCGGACCGAAAATATGCGGCTCATTTTTGGGAGGGGTACCCAAGCGGCCAACGGGGGCAGACTGTAAATCTGCTGGCTCATGCCTTCGTAGGTTCGAATCCTACCCCCTCCACCAGTTGTGGATAGCAACCGGG
>Ga0224510_10002690_pt1 | contig 10480 bp, 8 predicted proteins | sample SF_May12_sed_USG_FD_170161 | JGI IMG/M metagenome (GOLD analysis project Ga0224510, IMG submission 170161) | Sediment microbial communities from San Francisco Bay, California, United States - SF_May12_sed_USGS_4_1 | ecosystem: Environmental > Aquatic > Marine > Sediment | place: USA: California... | reverse complement strand
CGAGCCCGCGGACGTCATCGTGCTCGACGGCATCCTGCTGCTGGTGGACGGGCGCGTCCGGAAGGCGTGCGACGTGAAGGTGTTCGTGGACACCGACGCCGACATCCGCCTCATCCGCCGCATCCGCCGCGACATGGCGGTGCGCGGACGTCCGCTCGAGGAGATCCTCGACCAGTACCTCCACACGGTGCAGCCGATGCACCTGCAGTTCGTCGAGCCCAGCAAGCGCTACGCCGACCTGATCATCCCGCGCGGCGGCGAGAACACCGTCGCCATCGACCTCCTCCTCGCCTCCATCGTGCGGCGCCTGCGCGTGGAGGTCGCGTGACGGCCGCCCCCGGCGTCGGCGCCCGCGTCCTCGTCGTGGACGACGAGCCGGACATCGTCGCCCTGGTCGTCTACCACCTCGCCAAGGCGGGCTTCCGCGTCTCCTCGGCGACCACGGGCAACGACGCACTGCAGATCGCCGCGCGCGACCGGCCCGCGCTCATCGTGCTCGACCTGATGCTCCCGGGCCTCTCGGGGTTCGACGTGCTGCAGCGGCTCCGCGAGGACGAACGGACGGCCAAGGTCGCCGTGCTCATGCTGACCGCGCGCAAGGACGAGCCGGACCGGATCCGCGGCCTCCAGCTCGGCGCGGACGACTACCTCACCAAGCCGTTCAGCCCGCAGGAGCTCGTGCTCCGCGTCTCGGCCATCCTGCGGCGCATCGCGGGATCCGACGACGCATCCGAGGTGCTGCGCATCGGGCCGCTGGAGATCGACCGCACCGCGCACGTGGTGACCGTGAAGGGCCACGAGGTGGAGCTCACGCCCACCGAGTTCAAGCTGCTGCTCATCCTCGCGGAGCGCCGCGGGCGCGTGCAGGCGCGCGCCCACCTGCTCGAGACCGTCTGGGAAGCCGCGCCCGACATCCAGACGCGGACGGTGGACATGCACATCCAGCGGTTGCGCACCAAGCTGCACCCGGCGGGCGACCTGATCGAGACCGTGCGCGGTTTCGGCTACCGGCTCAAGGCCGCGGACAGCGACGCCGCGTGAGACTCACCCAGCGCCTGCTGCTCGGCGCGTTCCTCGTCGTCGGGTTCCTGGCGCTCTTCATCGTGGTCATGGTGGACCGGCAGCTCGGTGAACGGCTGCGCGCCGACGCGACCGCGTCGCTCACGCAGGAGGCCGAGCTCGCCGGCGTGCTCTGGCACCGCGATCCCCTGCAGCCGGACTCGGTGGCCGACCGCGTGGGCGGGGCGCTCCACCGGCGCGTGACCCTCATCCGCACCGACGGCACGGTGGTGGGCGACGCGGAGTTCGACGGCGACGCGCTCGCCGCCCTGCAGAATCACGCGCTCCGCCCCGAGGTGGCCGAGGCGCTGGCGGGACGGGTGGGCACCTCGCGCCGGCCCTCGCCCTCCACCGGCACCGACCAGGTGTACGTCGCGGTCCCCGTGCCTCCGCTCGGCGTCGCGCGCGTGTCGGAACCGACGGAGGGACTCGATGCGACCATCAGCGCGGGCCGGCGCGAGGTGCTCTTCGGCGCCGTGGTCGCCCTCCTCGGATCGCTCCTGATCGCCTTCCTGTTCGCGCGAGCGGTCTCCCGCCCGGTGGAGGAACTGCGTGACGTGGCGCAGGCGCTCGCCGACGGCGATCTCACGCGGCGGCCGACGCTCCACGCGCCCGGAGAGGTCGGCGAACTCGCCAAGGCCTTGCGCTCGCTCGCCGAGCAACTCTCGACGCGGCTGCACGCACTGGAGGCGGACGAGGCCCTGCTCTCGCAGCTCATCGAGTCCCGGAACGAGGCCGTCATCGCCGTGGACACCGCGCAGCGCGTGGTCCGGATGAACGAGACGGCACGTCATCTCCTCGATGTCGCCGAACCCCTCCCCTTCCCGGTGGACCTCCTGCCGCGCGACGTGGCGCTGCGCGACGCGCTGCTCGCGGCCTTCGACGGCGAGAGCACGGAGGGAGCCGAGGTCGTGATCGGCGGGCGCACGCTCAACGTCACTGCCCGTCCCCTCGAGGACGGCGGTGCGGTGCTCGCCCTCTTCGACCTCACGCGCGTGCGCCGGCTCGAGGCAGTGCGCCGCGACTTCGTCGCCAACGTCTCGCACGAGCTGCGCACGCCGCTCACGGTCATCGGCGGCTTCGCCGAGACGCTGCAAGCTGAGGACGTCTCGCTCGCGGACCGGCGGCAGTTCGCGCACCGGATCCTCGGCCACACGCTGCGGATGCAGCGCATCGTGGACGACCTGCTCGACCTCTCGCGCATCGAGTCGGGCGGCTGGGTGCCCAATCCGGAGCCGATCGACCTCAATACGATGGCGAGCGAGGTCCTCGCCGGCGCACACGACGCGGCCGAGGAGAAGGGACTCGCCCTCGAGCGGGCGATCGCCGCCGAGGCGGACACCGTCTACGCCGACGCCACGGCCCTCCGCCAGATCCTCGGCAACCTGGTGGACAACGCCGTGCGACACACGGCCACGGGGCGCGTGGTGCTCTTCTCGGAGCGCGAGGCGCGCGGCTGTCGTGTGGGGGTGCGCGACACCGGCACGGGGATCGCCACGGCGCACCTGCCGCGGATCTTCGAACGCTTCTACCGCGTGGACCCGGGACGCTCGCGCGACCATGGCGGCACGGGACTCGGGCTCTCGATCGTGAAGCACCTCGTGGAGGCGCACGGCGGGCGCGTGCGCGCCGAGAGCGCCCCCGGGACCGGGACGACGATCAGCGCGCTCTTCCCCGACGCCCCGGGATAGACCCGGCCGATCGCCTCGGCGCGTCGCGTCGCGAGAAGGCGCGAGGCGGCGCGTTGCCCTCGCGCGGCGGCCGGTACAAGTTCCTCCGGTTCGCCGACGGCCTGCAACCACGTGAAGGAGGACGCGATGACCGCGACGCGCGCGAGCGAGGGCCCCTACCGCGCCGCCCGCGACGATCGCACCCTCCGCATCGCCGCGGTGGACATCGGGTCGAACTCCATCCGCCAGATCGTCGCCGACGTCTTCCCGGACGGCGAGATCCGCATCGTGGACGAGATGAAGGCGGCGCCGCGGCTGGGCGCCGGGGTCTCCGAGACCGGCGCGCTCGACGAGCGGCACATGGACGAGGCGGTGGACGCCCTGGCCCGTATGGCCACGCTCGCCCGCCAGATCGGCGCCAAGCGGATCGAAGTGGTCGCCACGAGTGCCGTGCGTGACGCCTCCAACGGCGCGGCCTTCCTCACCCGCGTGCGCAAGGAGACGGGCCTCAAGGCCCGCGTGCTCGTCGGCAAGGAGGAGGCCCGGCTCGCCTTCCGCTCGGCCCTCGCGCATTTCGAGCTCGGCGCCGGCCGCTCGGTGGTGATGGACATCGGCGGTGGTTCGCTCGAGATCGCGCTCGCCGCCGAAGGCCTCGTCGAACGGCTCATCACCTTCCCCTTCGGGGCCATCCGGATGACGGAGCGCTTCCTCACGGACCGCCCCGCCGAGAAGGGGGTGCGCAAGCTGCGGAAGCATGTGCGCGCGGCGCTCAGCAAGTCGATCCCCGTGCGCGACTGGCGCGGTGCCGAGGTGATCGGCTCCGGCGGCACCTTCACCAACCTCGCGGGCATGTACCTCGCGCGGCAGGGGATCAAGGTGCGCAGCGTGCACGGCACGCGGATCCCGCGCGCGGAGGTGGAGCACATCCTCGAGCAGCTCACCTCGATGACCGTGGAGGAGCGGCTCGGCGTGCCCGGCCTGAACGCCGGCCGCGCCGACATCATCGTCGCGGGCCTCGCGGTGGCCGCCGAGGTGCTGGCCCGGATCGAGCCGCGCGAGCTCGCCGCCTCGGCGTTCGGCATCCGCGAGGGGATGCTCCTCGAGTCGGCGCACGTGAAGCCGGTGATCGCCGACCCCGGCGAGGCGCGGGCCCGCTCCGTGCTCGCCTTCGCCGAACGATGCCACTTCGAGGTGCCGCACGCGAAGCAGGTGCAGACGCTCGCCCTCCAGCTGTTCGACTCGATCGGGGCACGTCTCGGCTGCGATCCCGCCGACCGCCAGACTCTCTCCGACGCGGCGCTGCTCCACGACGTGGGCTACCACATCAACTACGAGCGCCACCACAAGCACTCGTTCCACCTCATCCAGCACGCCGACCTGCTCGGCATCGCGCCCGACGAACAGATCGTGATCGCGCACGTGGCCCGCTACCACCGGGGGACTGCCCCGAAGCGCAAGCACGAGCTCTGGTGGTCGCTCGACAAGGACACGCGCGAGCGCATCCGGCGCCTGAGCGCGATCCTGCGCGTGGCCGACGGCTTCGACCGCGGACACGCCAGCGCCGTGGAGCACATCAAGGTGCGCTGGCTCGAGCGCGCCGTGCGGCTCACCCCCGAGCCGCGCCGCGCGAACGCGACGATGCGCCTCGAGCTCTGGGGCGCGAACCGCAAGGCCGGCCTGCTCGCGGAGCTCGCGGGGAAGCCGGTGGAGATCGTCGCGCCCGACGGCAAGGTCGTGCAGGACGACGAGGGGTGAGCGAGGCAGCACGATGACCGCGGCCATGGGGATCCGCATCGCGCTCCTCTCCGACGTGCACGCCAACCTGCACGCGCTCGACGCCGTGCTCGCCCACATGGACGCGCATGCCGGCATCGCCGCCCGCTACCACCTCGGCGACCTGGTCGGCTACTCGGCCTTTCCCAACGAGGTCGTCGCGCGGCTGGGGGAGGCGGGGATCGCCGGCGTCGCGGGGAACTACGACACCACCATCGCGCACGGCGACGCCCACTGCGGGTGCCGCGCCGACACGCCGGAGCAGGAGGCGCTCGCCCATCTCTCCTTCACGTGGACCGGCGAGCGCGTGACCGCCGCGACGAGGCGCGCGCTCGCCGCGCTCCCCTTCCGGATGGACGTGCGGCCGCTCGGCGGGCACGTGGCCGGGCCGACGCTCCGGCTCATGCACGCCACGCCGGTCAACAACCTCGTCTACGTCACCGAGGACCGGTCCGACGATTTCCTGCGCAAGATGGCGGCGCAGGCGCACGCCGCACCCGGCGACGTGATCGCGTTCGGCCACACGCACAAGCCCTGGACGCGCGCGGTGGACGACATCCTGTACGTGAACACCGGCTCGGTGGGCCGCCCGAAGGATGGCGACCCACGCGCCGCATATGTGGTGATCGCGTTCGGGGCCGGCGCGCCGCGCGCCGAGATCGTGCGCGTGCCCTACGACGTGATGGCGGCGAAGGCGGCGCTCGAGGAGGGCGGCCTGCCCGGGGCCTTCGGGTTGGTGTTGGAGAGCGGGCTGGCCTGAACGGGGAAGACCCCGCTCTCCCGGCTCGCGCCCCACGAGTCGCGGAGCAGCATGCGGTGCGTCGCCCGCTCGCCGTGCTCGCCGGGGTCCCGCTGCACGTAGCTCCCGTCCGGCTGGAGGTCCCACGCCTGGCGGTTGTCGCCGAGGCAGACCTCGAGGATCCCCAGCAGGCGCTGCTGGAGCTCCGGCTTGTCCACCGGCGCGACGACCTCCACGCGGCGGTCGAAGTTGCGCGGCATCCAGTCCGCGGAGCCGAAGTAGTACTCGGGCTTGCCGTCGTTGCCGAACATCCAGATGCGCGAGTGCTCGAGGAACCGCCCGATGATGCTGATCACGCGGATCCTGTCCGAGAGCCCCCAGACGCCGGGGCGCAGGCAGCAGACCCCCCGGACGATGAGGTCCACCTCGACACCCGCCGTGGACGCACGGTAGAGCGCGTCGATGCAGTCGGCATCCACCAGCGAGTTCATCTTCGCGATGATCCGCCCCGGGCGCCCCGCCATCGCGTGCGCCGTCTCGCGGTCGATGAGCGCCAGCACGCGCTCGCGCATGTTGAGCGGGGCGACCAGCAGGCGCCGGTAGTCCGCGCGCCGCGAGTAGCCGGTGAGCGAGTTGAAGAGGTCGCTGATGTCCGCGCCGATGGCCTCGTCGCAGGTGAGGAGGCCGATGTCCGTGTAGATGCGGGCCGTGCGCGTGTTGTAGTTGCCGGTGCCCACGTGCACGTAGCGCCGGATCCCCTCGGGCTCCTTGCGGACGACGAGCGCCGTCTTGGTGTGGGTCTTGAGCCCGGGGAGGCCGTAGACCACGTGCACCCCGAACGATTCGAGCGTGCGCGCCCAGGCGATGTTGTTCACCTCGTCGAACCGTGCCTGCAGCTCCACCAGCACCGCCACCTGCTTCCCGCGCTGGGCGGCCTGCGTGAGCGCCTGCACGATGGCGCCGTCACCCGAGGTGCGGTAGAGCGTCATCTTGATCGCCAGCACGTGCTCGTCGCGCGCCGCACTCTCGATGAAGGTCTCCACCGACGCGCCGAACGAGTCGAACGGGTGGTGCACGAGGACGTCGTTCTCGCGGATCACCTCGAAGATCGAGCGGTTCGCGTCGCGCAGCTCGGCCGGCACCACGGCGATGAGCGGCGCGTCGTGGTGCTCCGGGAGGTCGATCGCGCTCAGCGAGAGGAGGTCGCCCATGTCGAGCAGGGGGCCGGGCTCGAGGATCTCGCGGTCGGTGAGCGGCGCCATCTCGGGCGCCTCGCTCGCCCGCAGCTCCTCGAGCAGGAGTTCGCGCAGGTGCGCCGGCATGCCGCTCTGCACCTCCACCCGCACCACCTCGCCGAAGCGGCGCTGGAAGAGCTGCTCCTCGATCGTGGCGAGCAGGTCCTCCGGCTCCTCCGTGTGGGAGATCTCGAGGTCGGAGTAGCGCGTGAGCCGGAAGAGGTGGCTGCCGAGGATCTCCATGCCGGGGAAGAGTGCGTCGAGCCGCTCGCTGATGAGCGCCTCGAGCGGCACGAACGAGTTGGGACGCCCGGTCGGCACCCAGCGCGGCAGGCTCTTCGGCACCTTCACGCGCGCGAAGCGCACGTCGCCGAGCTCGGGGTCGCGCAGCTCGACCGCCAGCGAGAGCGAGAGGTTCGAGATGTACGGGAAGGGGTGTCCGGGATCCACCGCCAGCGGCGTCAGCACCGGGTACACCTGCCCCTCGAAGAAGGCGTCGAGCCGCTCGCGCTCGTCCGGCTCGAGCTCGTGCACACCCAGCAGGCGCACGCCGATCTCGCGCAGTTCGGGGAGGAGCACGTCGTGGAGGCAATGGCGCGCGCGCTCCACCAGCGCCCGCACCCGCTCGTCGATGAGGGTGAGCTGCTCGGCCGGCGTCAGCCCGTCCGGCGGCGCCTGGAGCACGCCGGCCGAGAGCTGCCGGCGGAGGCCCGCCACGCGCACCATGTAGAACTCGTCGAGGTTCGACGCGAAGATCGCGATGAACTTGAGCCGCTCGAGCAGCGGCGTCCGCTCGTCCTCCGCCTCGTGCAGCACGCGCGAGTCGAACTCGAGCCACGAGAGCTCGCGGTTGAGGAAGGCCGGGTTCTTGGAGACGAGGGGATGCACGGCGTCAGCCCCGCGCCGCGGCGATGATCCAGTACGACGCACCGGCCACCGCGGCCGCGGCCGGGATCGTGACGACCCACGCCCAGACCATGCGCGAGGCGAGCCCCCAGCGCACGGCGGAGAGGCGGTGCGACGCCCCGACACCGATCACGGCACCGGAGATCGTGTGCGTGGTGCTCACCGGGATGCCGAGCCAGGTGGCGAGGAAGATCGCCGAGGCGCCTCCCGTCTCGGCGCAGAACCCGCCGATGGGCTTGAGCCTGGTCACGCGTGAGCCGAGGGTGTGCACGATCCGCCAGCCGCCCATCAGCGTGCCCATCGCGATCGCGAAGTGCGCGCCGAGCTTCACCCAGAACGGGATCTCGTCGCCGTTCGTGAGATGGAAGTGGCGCAGGAAGCCCGTCTCGTCCACGAAGTACGCCTGGCCCGCCACCAGGAGCGAGACGATGATGCCCATCGTCTTCTGCGCGTCATTGGCGCCGTGCGAGAGCGAGAAGAGGGCCGAGCTGGCGATCTGCATGCCGCGGAAGAGGGGCTCCACCGCCGCCCGCCGCGCCTTCCGGAAGGCCCAGCTGCTCGCCACCATCAGCCCCCAGCCGGCGGCCATGCCGATCATCGGCGAGAGCACGATGAAGACCAGCGTCTTGGTCCATCCCGCGGCGATGATCGCCCCGAACCCCGCCTTGGTGATGGCCGCGCCGGCGTACCCGCCGATCAGCGCGTGCGACGAGCTCGACGGGATGCCGTACCACCAGGTGATGAGGTTCCAGACGATCGCGCCGATGAGGGCCGCCAGGATCACGTCCGGGTTCACGACCGCGATGTCGATCATCCCCTTCCCGATCGTCTTCGCCACCCGCGTCTCGAAGATGAAGAGCGCGATGAAGTTGAACGAGGCGGCCCAGAGCACCGCCGTGAGCGGGCTGAGCACCCGCGTCCCCACGATCGTCGCGATGGAATTCGCGCTGTCGTGGAAGCCGTTGATGTAGTCGAAGAGGAACGCGACCGCGATGATCGCGAGGATGTACCAGACCACGGGTCAGGAGTTCTTGAGGGAGATGCTCTCGAGCACGTTCGCGACGTCCTCGCACTCATCCACCGCGTGCTCGAGGTTGTCGTAGATCTCCTTCCACTTGATCACCTCGAGCGGGTCCGGCCTGCCCGCGAAGAGGGTCGCGATCGCCTTCGAATAGAGCGCGTCGGCCCGCTCCTCCAGCTCCTTCACCTGGCGCGCCGCCTTGTGCACCGCGGTCGGCGTGCGGATGTCCTTCACGCCGAGCGCGATCGCCTCGGCGCATTCCAGCAGCACCTGCGTGAGCGCATTCGCCGACTCGCGACGTTCGGCGATCTGGAACATCGAGGCGCGCCGGGCGGTGCCATCCATCAGGTCCACCACGTTGTCGAGCCGGTGCGCCAGCAGGTGGATGTCCTCCCGGTCGAGTGGCGTGATGAATGACCGGTCGATGCGCTGCATGATGTCATAGGTGATGGCATCCGCGGCGTGCTCCTCGGCCTTGATCCTGACCGTCAACTCCTCGAGCCGCTGGGGCTCGTTGAAGAGGTCACGCAAGAGTGCGGCGGCGTTCTTGAGGCGGACGGAGAGCTGGTCGAAGAGGCCGAAGAAGCCTTCGTCCTTGGGCAGGAAGCGCACGGGTGGCGGGGGGCAAGGTGGCGGAGCCGCGCTCGGGAGTTCCCGCCGGGCGGGAAGTCACGGTCCGAGGTGTGGGCCGTAAAGATACCCGCCGTTCCGGAGGAGTGGCAAACTCCATGGGACGAGAATCCACGCGTAAGCGGCGCTCAGTCCGTCACGTGCAAGAGCCCACGCTGCAAGAGGATAGCGCGTCTGCGCGCGACCAGCTCGGGGTTCTCGAAGGCGCGGATGAGCAGCGCACCGGCCACGAATCCGCCGATGTGGGCCCAGACCGCGACGCCACCGGTGATTTGCGCCGCACCGGAGAGCTGGGGGAGACCCTCCAGCAGCTGCAGCGAGAACCAGTAGAGGAGCACCACCCAGGCCGGCCAGGGCACCACGAAGACGAAGAACAGCATCCGGACGCGGACCCTCGGATACAGCACCAGGTAGGCGCCCATGATCCCCGAGATCGCCCCTGACGCCCCCACGGTCGGGATCGGAGATGCAGGGGAGACCGCCACGTGGGCCGCCGCCGCGACGAGTCCGCAGATGAGGTAGAACGCCAGGAACCGCCCCCGCCCCATCACGTCCTCGATGTTGTTGCCGAACACCCAGAGGAAGAGGGCGTTCGATCCGACGTGAAGCCAGCCCCCATGCAGGAACATCGAGATCACCGGCGTCGCCCAGTTGATCGGTTCGTGGTCCACCACGCACACGAGCCCGCGCGCGATCGGGACTCCGGCGCCGAGCGGTGCCAGGCGCGTGAGTTCGCCCGGTACCATTCCGAGATTGCAGACGCTCTTGACGAGCACGATCGGGTCGAATCCGCCGCCCTGCACGAGGAGCCAGCCGCTGCCCATCGCCGCCAGGATCAGGATGGTCATGATCGCCGGCCGGACCGTCGGATTGTCGTCGCTGAGCGGGATCATCTGTCTCGTTGTCGGTGCTGCACTTAAGCCGTCTCCCAAGCCGTGCCATTTTGGCGGGAATCGCTGGCCCCACCCTTGCTTCCTCAGGTCAGCACAGGAGCAGGTCCGCCCCGTTGTTCATGCGGCGACGACCCCACTTCCAGCGCAAGATATCCCTTCGAGGTAACGAATGGCAGACAAAGTGATCGGCATCGACCTGGGCACGACGAACTCGGTTGTCGCGGTGATGGAAGGCGGCGACCCCGTCGTCATCCCGAACGCCGAGGGCGGGCGCACCACGCCCTCCGTGGTCGGCTTCAGCAAGGACGGCGAGCGCCTCGTGGGGCAGATCGCCAAGCGGCAGGCCGTGACGAACCCGACCAACACCGTCTTCTCGATCAAGCGGTTCATGGGCCGGCGGGTCGATGAAGTGTCGGAAGAAATGAAGATGGTGCCGTACCGCGTCGTGCGCGCCGGCAATGCCGACGCACGGGTGACGGCAAACGGCAAGGAGTACTCGCCGCCCGAGATCTCCGCGATGATTCTGCAGAAGCTCCGGCAGGCTGCGGAAGAGT
>Ga0224510_10002689_pt1 | contig 10484 bp, 6 predicted proteins | sample SF_May12_sed_USG_FD_170161 | JGI IMG/M metagenome (GOLD analysis project Ga0224510, IMG submission 170161) | Sediment microbial communities from San Francisco Bay, California, United States - SF_May12_sed_USGS_4_1 | ecosystem: Environmental > Aquatic > Marine > Sediment | place: USA: California... | reverse complement strand
ATTTCTTCGGGAGTCGAACGACCTCTACCCAACCGGCATGGGCTCGGTGCTGATCGAGATGCAGGTTGACCAAGATCCTGCGCTGAGGATCGATGATATCCGCCGGCCTGGTGCTCGTGCGGTTTACAGACTTCCCACTTCACCTGAAGGCGATATGACCTTGTTGCCCCGTCTGAGCGGACCGGCTGGATAGGGAACGCCCTTCGAGAAATCCAGTGCGGGTCGAGCGAGCACGGGAGGATGAACGGGAGAAGAAATTTGGGAGCGTCCGTCTAGCCGGAAACGCTGACGAGGCCTTCGGCGATCGCGTACTTGATTAACTCGGCAGTGGAATGCAGATTGAGTTCGCCCATCATTCTGAATTTGTGAAATTCCACGGTTTTTACGGAGATACTCAAGATGGAAGCAATTGCCTTTGTCCCTTTTCCCTCGGCAACCAGCTGCAAGACTTCGCGTTGTCGCTGAGTCAGAGTCGTCACCAACGGCTTGGTTGATGGACTATCTACTGATTGAAGCGTAGCTGCCAACACATCTTTGGTAATAAGTGGGGTCATATAGTGCTGGCCTCGCATGACGGCCTGGATAGCCTGCTTGAGCTCCACGGCTGCTGACCGCTTAATGAGGTACCCTGCGGCACCGGCTTTGAAGGCTTCAGTGGCGTACGTCGGAGTCGCGTGCATGGTGAGAAAGATGACCTTGCTCTCCGGCACGAGCTTGGTCAACTGGCGGGCCGCATCCAGCCCGTTCAGCAACGGCATCGAGATATCAAGTAACACGATATCGGGGCGCAACTGCTGCGCCGCTTCAACCAGCGAGCGTCCATCTTCCACCATCCCCACCACCTCGCCCTCGGCTTCGACCAACTTCCGAAGCCCCGCCAGGACAATCGCATGGTCATCCGCCATCAGGATACGTGGCCGCTTCATGAGAACTCCACCTCATAGGGGACCCAGGCACATACCTTGGTCCCCCCGTCCGGTTGAGACTGAATCTGAAAATACCCCTGCAGTTGTCGTAACCGTTCCTCCATACTGCTCAATCCCAATCCCCGTTTGAGGGCTTGGTGATCGCGGAGGTCGAACCCCTTGCCGTTATCCGTCACGGACAACCCCACGCCTTTCGTAGACCCTCGCAGTTGGACCGTCACCGTCGTCGCATTGGCATGCTTCACCACATTTTGCACACTTTCCTGCATGACACGGAAGAGACAGGTCGCATGATCGAGTGAGATTGCTGTCGGTACCCCGGCGATCTTGAGAGAAATGGGGAGTCCTGCGCGACGGGAAACCTGATGAACATGGTCCTCAACCGCTGGACAGAGTCCCGCATGCTCTAAGAGGGAAGGATGCAGCCGATACGCAAGGGTGTGCACATCATCGGACAACTGCTCGAGCTGCTCTCGGATCGGTGCAAGCGATTGACCACACTCACCTAACAGAGAGGCCGGATATTGTTCCAACGAGGCCACTTCCAAAACCAAGGCGGCCAAGCGCTGGCTCACATCATCGTGCAGATCCCGCGCGATGCGTTGACGCTCACGCTCTTGAGCGGTCAACAGCTTCGAGGTCAGCTCCTCCAATTGCACCTGCTGCTGATGCAGCTCCAGCTGATTGCGATGCAATATTTCATCCGCACTCTTCCGTTTCGTAATATCGCGATTGGACTCCAATGCATAGTCCGTTTCGCCGTACGTGACCCGCACAAGCCGGCTCTCAACAATCACCTGCCTCCCATCCTTGGTAACATGGGAGAGCTCACCGGACCAGCGGCCTTCTCGAGCCAGACAGGTTTCCATATCTGTGACCGTCAGCAATGGATTCGTGCTGAGCAGTTGATGGCTCCTACGTCCGATCACTTCATGGGCTCGCCAGCCGTAGAGCTCCTCCGCCCCGTGATTCCAATACACGATCCCACCGCCGATCTTCCACGCCAAGATTGCATCGCTGGAGTGGTTCAACATGTCGGCCTGTTGTTTGAGCAGTTCCTCTGTACTCTGACGCTCGGTGATATCGACAGCCACACCCCCAATCAACGCCGGTTCTCCCTGAGGATCGAGAATGGGAAACTTGCTGACGAGGGCATGCCGCACCTCTCCCTGCTGGATGAATGCCTCGACGGTGTGCAGGGGAACGCCGGTCTCCTGGACTTTCTGATCGTTGCGCTCGTACGGCTCGGCCACATGGGTCGGCCACAATTCGTGATCGGTCTTTCCACTCCAGTCTTTTCCCTTCAGCAGTGACTCTTGGAAGAGTCGATTCACATACAGGTAGCGCCCCTGGCCATCTTTGATCCATGCAAACCCATGCAAGTTATCCATGAAGGAGGCAAACCGGCGCTCGCTGAGTTTCAGCGCCTCCTCGGCCTGTTTGCGTTTCGTAATATCGATCATGGCTCCCAATGTCCTAGCCGGGCGGCGCTCAGGCCCATCCAGGTCGAACAGGGTCCATGCCCGAAAGCTGATCCAACGCACATCGCCGTTCGGCAACAGCAGGCGGTGCTCAATCGAATACAGATCATTGCCCGCAGGGTTATGAACCTGCTCGATCGCCGCAGCCACCATGGGGCGGTCTTCCGGATGGATCAGTCGGATAAACCCTTCAAGCGAGGCGGGGGCATCAGGTTCGACACCGTAAATTTCCCGCATGATAGGGGACCAATAAACCTTGCCCGTGCGATGGTCCTGATCAAGGATGCCAAAACCAGCCAACCGAACGACTTGATCAGACCGTTCCTCTCGTTCATGAAGCGCTTTCTTGGCTTCGACCCGAGCCGTCACGTCTTCCGTAGCCATGATGATTCCGCCGACTTGATCACCGCGATACCACGGGCGAACATCCCAGGTGATCCACTGGCTGGAGCCGTCACCCCGACGGAACTGGTCCTCGTCAGCACTTAACACTTCTCCACCAAGGCCGCGCTGGTGGACATCCCTCCACCATGAGGGAATGTTCGGAAAGGCATCATAATAGGATCGACCGAGCATCTCGTCCGTCAAGCGGTAATCCTCAATCCATCGTCGGCTGGCCGCCAGATACCGCATGTCGCGGTCAAACATCGCAATGGCAGCAGGCGCATGATCGACGAACAATCGAAACCGCTCTTCACTCTCCCGCATCGCCGTATTGGTTCGCTTGAGATCAGCCGTTCGTTCCCGGACACGTTGTTCCAATTCCTCTGAAGTCCGATGCAAAGCTTCCTCAGCCTTTTTCCGATCCGTGATGTCATTGCCGATCGTCAGTATGCAGGATTTCCCTCTAAGCGAAATCAAGCTTGCGGAGATCAGGAACTGTCGCAGTACACCATGCCTGGTCCGCATCGACACTTCGAGATGTGTAACGGTCCCGTGGGATCGAAGACGATCAACCAGTCTGGTCCGATCTTGCGCCTGAGGCCAGATCTTCAACATCAACGTGGTCCGACCGATGACGTCCTCCCGACGAAAACCAAACGTATGGAGGCAGGCGTCGTTGATCTCCAGGCAGAGCCCGGTTTCCAGTTCCGTAATACCGATTGGATGGGGACTGAGGCGGAAGGCTTCTGCGAAAAACTCGTCGCGTGATGGATCGACCACATTTGCTTCCCGATCACCGGCTTGGTGTACCGGGGCACGTGGTCGCGCTCTGACCCAACGCTTCTTCTTCGCCGCTTTTGGTGTCATAGCCAGAAATGGATTCTAGTCCACTTACGTACCTCTCGCAAGATCCAATTCCCTAACACAGACATATCGGCTACCGAACAAGGTGTTTCTTGCTCACCCTCACAGAAAGTCGGGTTGTATGGAGTCTTCCCCCAGCCATGTCTCCTGGTTCAGAACCGCTCGGTAGATTGCAGCGTGACATCCAGCCACCAGCCTCATGTGAGATCTGACCACCCAATCCCGGATGGCGATGATGCAGCATCACTCCTGCTTCATCACCAGTCGCCGAAACAGATCGAGATGTTCCGGACCACTCAGTCGATGGTCACCGGAAACGAGACGGAGATCGAGCGGGAAACCAGGATGTCGCCGCATAAGTTCGTTCGCGAACTGCCGACTGCCGTCCGGAGCGATGACTCGATCATCCTGACCATGGAGAATCGTGGTGTGCACATAACGAGCGACCTCAAAGGTCTTGGCCCAATACTGTTCACTTTCCTCAACCCACGTCCAAGACAACGGCCAGTCTCGATGCAATGGGTCCTCATCCCACGGCATCCACCCAGCCGTATGCCAATCGTGAAGCCGTTCACTGGACATGGCCTTGGCGCGCTCGCCCATCATGTTGAACGCGGGTGCAATTAAGATGAGTTCCTCGACGATCGGGAATTCCTGGGCCACGAGCCAGGCGATCCAACTACCCAGGGAATTACCGACGATCGTAACAGGCGGTCCAGCCTCCATAGACTTCAGGACTGCACGCGCATCGGCAATCCAATCAGAGAGTGTGTAATCGGTGAACTGGCCTTCGGAATCGCCGAACCCACGCACGTCGTAGCAGCAGAATCCCCAGCCTCGCGCTTGGCACCACTGCGCCAGTGCCTGACTCTTATTGCCCCACCGCTTGGACAACAATCCTGTAATGAAGAGAATCTGGCGGTCTCGCCCCACAACTCGATCGCCGCTAATACGTTTGCCGTCCAGCCCGATAAGCTCAAACGATGTCATAGCCTTATCCCAGCCGTTTCGTAATGAATGGGCCTAGTCGCCGCAAGACCGCGTCCGGGATCTCATGCCCGCCTTGAAAGCTGTGCCATTCCACTGCAAGCCCGGCTCGGTACAGAGCATCACGCAGACGTTCTGCTCCGATGTTGGGAAGGATGTCGTCCTGCAGACCGTGGCTCTGGAAGACCGGCAGACCTTTTCGCTGTGACATAAGTGGAGTCCAAATATCTTTTGCCAGCAGATTCCCAGAGAGCTGCACCAGCCCGGCAAACGGATAGTCAGTATGGAGCACGGCATCGCAGGTGAGCATAGCCCCTTGTGAGAATCCACCAACGACCGTTTTCTTGTAGTCGAGGGGCACCTGCCGTGGAAGCTCCTTGAGGAATGTCTGCAATCGTTCGCGGGCCAAGGCGAGCCCCTGTGGAATCTCTACGGACAGATCACGAATGCGGCCGGCTGCACGATCTGCTTGAATACGCGCAAAGTCGATAATCCACCAGGCCCGTGAATCCCCAAATCCCATATTGAGCGAGAGTGGGGCTTCTGGAAAGAGCCAACGGGTCCCGCGAGGAACTTGGATCACATCGGCAAGTGGGACCAGATCGTCTCCCGGTGCGCCGAATCCATGGAGCAGTATGACGGCCGGACCATCTCCCCCACCCCTTCCGTCTGAACCGCCGGTGAGTCGAACCTTCAGTCCACCGAGTAAGACTTCGCGCATGAAATCCCCTACCTGAGATACAGGTATTGTAATAACGCCACCAGGCCGTACAACGAGGATTCAACGACCGGCTGTTGGTAGAGCGGCACAAAGGCCCCCTGTTCATGATCTTCCACTTCGCTGATCACGTGCTGAATCTGCTTCACGCGAATATCGTGATCCTTCCCGATCCCCAAGGTCTGAACGATTTGCCGATTGAGTCCGGCCAGCATGGCCGCTTTTGCGTGACTGGCAGATTGATAGAGGAGAAATGCTCCCAGAAGCGCCACCAGCACATTGACCGACCAGGAGAGCAAGAGCACGAGCGGATAGTTCCAAATGTCGAAATACTCGTTGCGCGCGGCGATCATGATCAAGAGCGCAATAAATGGGTAGCGGATCAGTCGATTGATCACCTCCGTCCGTTGCGCAATGAGGTCGACTACGGCGAGATACTTTAACTTCTCGAATTCGGCTTTCTGCGCGTCTCCTAATCCATAATTGCGGAGATACTCTTCCTGAACCTGCTGGGACCACCCTCCCGTTGAACTCACCACCCACCCAATCCACCGGCGGCAGAGCATCACCGCATCGAATACCGCAAGGTTGAGCAACACGACGATCCCAGCACTGGCGAGCGTCATGAATGAATCGACCTGGCAACTCAGGTATCCCCGGCAGGGGTGAATATATTCTTCATCCAGCACGAAATGCCCAATGGCCCACATCGCTGCCATGTACAGGATGAACAGGAGGAGCGTCCTGGCCATTCCCTGGCTCAGCTGACTCGCTTCACGGTAGCGTCCCCATGCCTGGTCAACTTTCATAGAGGCAACCGTGGCGAGAGGATGGTAGACCCGCTGAAGATTTGTCCAAAACGCCTTGGGTGAGAACCGCTGGCGTGTTGACGTGTTTTCGAACTGAAACTTTTCGTCGATTTGTTCGCTGTTCTTATTGAGATCGCGAGCGCCCTTGACAAACAGAAGGACTGACAGCACGACAACCACCAACCGCAGCAGCTCGCTCGGCCAAATGCTGACACCGGCCGTCCACGAAAACGGCTCTCCTTCGTCATGCCCAGCCAAGAGCGCGTCGGCTCCCCCAACCACGACAAAGACGGCAAAGAGCGCGACGAGCACGACGGCCGCGATGCTCAACACACGCGGGTACCGCGCGACGCCAGACCAGAGGCGCTGATTGCTCCAGGCCACCACGATGAAGAGCGCAAACCCCACCGCAGTCCCCGCCGCCACAGCTGCGTTGTCGAATCCGACACCTTGACGTAGCGGACCGTAATCATCCGTGTAAGCCAGATCGGATCGTAACGGATGAATCGTACGGACCCCTTCTTTTGTGACGAGGCTCAAATCGACCGCGCCGTCCCTTCCCACCTCAAACAATCTGGGATGAACTCCAGCATCGTACACACGGCTTTCAGGCGTCAGTGCCGCATGGTAGGCCGTCCCGCAGGGGTCGTTCGACATCTCAGGCTGACCACGGCGGCACCGGACATGGCCGACAGCCTGCAGCGTCGCAAAATAGGTCGACGTCTGATACGTGCTCCGGAAGGGCGGGACATCGCGCTGCAAGCCGCCATCCAACTGCAATCCAAACGGCGAGGCAATGACCATGTTGCGAGTCCATTTGTACTCGCTCGGATGGAGGTGTCGACCATCGAGACCGACCGTAAAGAAAATGGCGTGCGGGAATGCAGGGCGAAGGGCTTTGATGATCAGGAGCGAATCATACGGATCGGTGCCAAAGATCCCGATGGCTCGAGCCCCTTCTCCTTCATCATGGATACGATTCACCAACGCCCGCACATAATCCACCTGACTGGTCCCTTCCGGGCGCTCACGCTGGCCATCTTTGGCGCTATCGGCCCGTGCGGTTTTATTTTTGTCTTCCCCCGGCACTTCACCATCCAGTCCGCTCAGATAGCTGTACCGCTGAACATTGAGACGCAACGATTCGTAGTCGGCTTGCCGCCGAATTTGCAGATCAATGGCATGGGGAATATCGGAACACCATTGTTTGACCGTGACCGGAACGTCGATCGTCTCCAGATCCCGTTCGGGAAAGGTCGCGATTTTCTTGCAAGCGGCGGCCCGAAACTCGATCGGAAGCGCCCTTCCATAGAACGAATCCCATTCCCCGATCAGGATCACCGCATCCCAACCGAGGCGAACCTGCCGCCGCTCCAACTCCTCGACCAGCGATTCGAATAACTGGTCATCAGATCCGATGTCGTAGGTCAGCCGGATATTGGCGCCCGCGAGTCGACGGGAAAATTCCTGCTCGCAAGCCCTGTAGGAGTCGCAAGCCAACCCTTTCCCTCCGGTCGGCTTGAGTCCGTAGGCCAGGAGCCCTTTCATCGCACTACTCCATGGGGAGTACAGCTCGATCCAGCCGTCGCGGTTCGGCCAGACACCGATTCCCGCATGCGGCTCGCCGTAGGACTCTCCAGCCTCGGCCAGGAGCGCTCGAAATGCCGAGGAGCTGTGAGGACCGAGGATCTTGAAGGTGACCGCCCGTTGGAGCTGCGGATTCAATCGAACAAGCTTGCGCGTATCGTCGGTGAGCAGACACTCACTCTTCTTCTCAGCTTCTCGACAGACGAGCGCCTGGGAGAAGGACGTCAGACTGGCAAAAAATCCTCGACTGAGTGCTTCATCAGGAAACCAGACGACGAGCACACTGTGGGAACGCGGCGATTCCTCGTCACACAGTCTGGTCCGTCTGAGGCGATACCATTCATAGGGCAGTGCCGACAAAGAACCCTGCGAGTCCCATTCGACAAATGAAAGCTGCCCCTCCTGCTCAGGCACATAACACGCGGCACCGAGTGCCGTACCAATGGCGTACCGATCTCGAAGACGTGACTCGGTGCTCTCGACATAGGGACCTCCACTGGTCGTCACCAGGAGGACCGTCACATGCTGGCCCTCTTTGGCCCGCTCGGTAATGGCCTGCCGAAGTGAGCGAAGTCGTTGTGTAAGCGGAGAAGGAGACGTAGCGCCTGACTGGTTCACCTTCACCTCCCGCAGGCCTCGTTGAACGGCTGCGACAGGGTCTTCCCACAAACGTGCGCGCACCGTTTGCTCTTCAATCGTCGCCTTCATGTCCAGCCCGGTGCCGACCGGACGTGAACTCCGCAACGGTTCCTTGACCAGCATGGCGCCCGCCAGCGCCAGCACCAGGGTCAAGGCCCCTGCCACCGCAAGTTTTGAATCGCTTTGTTTTTTTGCCATCTCGCTTTTCAGCGACGTGCTACATCAATGAGACATTCGCGCAGAGACCACGCGTGCCACTCTACAACAGACAGGGGAGAGAGTGAAGCTATGACCTCGGTTCAATGGCACGGCGTACACAGTCGGTACGATGTGCAGCCTTGATCGATGCGAGAACGTCGTCGGCGAGCTGGTGCAGCATCTTCAAGATGAACAACTGACAGCCAAATGCTTGCCCCAATTGGGCGGAGGAAGGGCATAGGCCTCCATGCCTAGCTGGTCTTTGAAAGGGTCTTGCAGCAGGGTGAAGAGCCGGTCGATCTCGGAGAAGTCCTTGTTCTGTGCTTTCTCAATCGCGACCTGCGCAAGATAGTTCCTGAGCACATACTTGGGGTTCACACGATTCATTCGATCACGCCGTTCGTCATCGTGACTCTGTTCACTCCGTAGCCGATCTCGATAGCGAAGCGCCCATTCATCAAACCGATCACGATTGAGAAAATGTTCGCGCAACGTCTCGTTCACCGTCCCTTCAGCTGAGGAAAACGTGCTCAATTCCCGAAATACGATCGTGTAGTCGGCATGGCTTCCTTGAAGGAGCCCGAGGAAGTCTCGAATCAGTTCGTCATCTTCCGTCTGACGCTCTACGAGCCCAAACTTGGCCCGCATGCGGGTCTGATATTCCTGGTCGAATAAAGACTGATAGCCTTCAAGCCCCGCTTTGAGCGCCTCTTTTTCAGACAGAGGCAGGAGCGCTTGCGCCAAGCAGCTCAGATTCCAGAGCCCGATGTAGGGTTGCTGATTGAAAGCGTAGCGACCGTTATGATCCGAATGGTTACAGATGAAACCCGCGTCGTAGTCATCCATGAATCCATACGGCCCGTAGTCCATCGTGAGACCGAGAATCGACATATTGTCGGTATTCAACACCCCATGGGCCCAGCCCACGGCTTGCCATTGCGCGATCAATCGTGCCGTGCGCTCGACCACCTCAGTGAAGAACTTCGCGTACTTCTCACTGACGTCGCGGAGATGGGGGAAATGCTGGTCGATCACATAGTCAGCCAGCGTTCTCAGGTGCTCGTGTTGCTTTCGATAGTAAAACACCTCGAATGTGCCGAAGCGGACGTGCGACGGCGCCATGCGGACCAGCATCGCCCCGGTTTCCACCTGCTCGCGGTACACCTTGTCGTCACTACCGACGAGGCAGAGCGCCTGTGTGGTGGCAATCCCGAGACCTTGCATGGCGGCACAACAGAGGTATTCTCGGATCGTCGAGCGCAGCACCGCCCGTCCGTCTCCATCTCGAGAAAACGGCGTCATCCCCGCTCCTTTGAGATGGAGATCCCACCGCTCGCCGCGCTCGTTCGTTGCTTCACCAAGGAGAATCGCTCGGCCGTCCCCGAGCTGCGGAACATAGACGCCGAACTGATGGCCGGAATACAGCATCGCGAGTGGCTCCATGCCCGGCGCGAGTGCGTTCCCGCCAAACAGCTCCGCGAACTCCGGCCGCGTCAATTGCTCTGGATCGAGATCGACCAACCCGGCTGCCACTGGGTTGGCATGGACCACATAGGGCGGCGCGCTAAAGGGAGTCGGATTCAATCGCGCATAAAAGGCTTGAGGAAGGCGGGCGTAGGTATTATCGAAGGAAAGCGTTTCAAGCGTTCGCTGGATCATATCTCTCTGTATCACGAGCCTCACGGTCTTGGCTATGGCGCAGGCGTTCCAAGCCAAACTCTCTGCTCAATCAGCATGTCATGACTCATCCTCACTACAATCATGCATGGCCTTACCCATCTCTTGCAGTTCACTCGACGATATCTCAGCCATCTCGGTATACTAGCCATTCCTGACGTGGGGTCTTCCTGCAAGCGAGGCTGTGAGTGAAACGCCGCACGACATCTGTATC
>Ga0224510_10002686_pt1 | contig 10493 bp, 6 predicted proteins | sample SF_May12_sed_USG_FD_170161 | JGI IMG/M metagenome (GOLD analysis project Ga0224510, IMG submission 170161) | Sediment microbial communities from San Francisco Bay, California, United States - SF_May12_sed_USGS_4_1 | ecosystem: Environmental > Aquatic > Marine > Sediment | place: USA: California... | reverse complement strand
AACCACCAAAGGATCCATTACCGCCGTACAGTGCGTATACGTTCCTGCGGACGACTTGACCGATCCCGCACCGGCCACCACCTTCGCCCATCTTGACGGTACCGTTGTTCTTTCCCGTCAGATTGCTGAGCTTGGTATTTATCCGGCTGTTGATCCCCTGGATTCAACTTCTCGAATTCTTGATCCCAACGTAGTTGGTGAAGAACATTACCTGACCGCTCGCGGTGTTCAGCAGTCTCTGCAAAAATATAAAGATTTGCAGGACATCATAGCTATTCTGGGTATGGACGAACTCTCCGAGGAAGATCAACTGACCGTTAGCCGGGCCCGTAAGGTTCAGCGTTTTCTTTCGCAACCTTTCCATGTTGCCGAGGTCTTTACCGGTATGGACGGGAAATACTGCAAAGTGGAAGATACCGTTCGCGGTTTCAAAGAGATTCTCGAAGGCAAACACGATGATCTGTCCGAAAACGCTTTCTATATGGTTGGAACCATCGATGAAGCAGTTGCAAAGGGCAACAAGGAAAAAGCTGCAGCCTAATAAGCGGCAACGATACACCAGAGGCATACAGATATGGCAACAATAAATCTGGAAGTCGTCACACCTACCGGACCGGTCGTTTCAACCGATGTTGATATCGTTACCGCGCCCGGCTATGGTGGCGAATTCGGTGTCCTCGCCAACCATTCGCCGTTTCTGAGCACCATTAAAAGCGGTACGCTGAGCTTTAAAAAAGATCGTGAGGTGAAGTACCTCATGGTGAGCGGTGGTTTTGCCGAGGTATCCAACAATAAGATCACCTTTCTCGTAGAAAGCGCCGAGTATGGTTACGATGTGGATGTTGATCGTGCCATGCGGGCCAAGGAAAGGGCGCTGAAACGCATTGCCCAGGCTAAGCAGAAAGATGAAAAGATAAATCTTACCCGAGCCGAGGCTGCTCTGCAAAGAGCATTGGCTCGTATCCAGGCTGCGGAGCGTTCGCGTCAGGGATAACTTTTTAAAGTGAGCGTAAAGCTTGCCGAGGCCGGTCCTTTTTTGGGGCCGGCCTTTTTTTATTCGCCTCTCAATCGTTGAGCTCCAACTTTTATTCGCTTTCCAATCACTCCGGGGTTACCAGGTAACATTCTGATTTCTTGACATGAAAGTTTATGAGAACATACAATCTCATCATGACTGATACCGTAGAGTGTCATGAAACTTCCTTATGGAGTGAAAAGCAGGTGAATAACAAAAATAAAGTTTTTTTTGTAAATAAAATTGCCTTATTATGGGTGATTCTCATAGTGGTTTTTCTCCTGGCGATTACCGTTACCGTTATCTATGCAACGCGTCAAAATAGCATCAAGATAAAAATCACCGCTTATCTGGAAAACGAATTGCGAGCAATTAGCCCGGAACTTCGAAGGATTTTATATGCTGGTAATTATGAAAAAGCTGGCGATCTCCTAACTCATCTTTTTCAAACCCATGAGGACTGGCTCACCCTTAAATCGATTGCCCCGAATGGTACTGTCATCATCGATATATCCCGCGAGAATCCATCTAATGGACCGCGCATCGAAATTAAACAAGAGATCGCATTAAATGAAAATAACTTGCTCTTGATATATGTCAATTACGATGCAGGCGAGGAATATGGTGAGCTAAAGATCATTCTGGGGCAAGTAACGGTAGGCTTTATCCTAATAGTAGGTTTTTTGTTGTCCGTTGTTTGGCTAGTAATCCGGAAATATTTCATCATTCCACTTGAAAATTTGCGCAAGGATCTACAACAGAGAGAGGAAAGAATACGTCTTTTGCTAGATTCCACCAGTGACGGTATCTATTCCAACGATTTAAACGGAATTTGCACAATGGCAAACTCCACCTGCGCTAAACTGCTCGGATACGAAAATCTTGAATCCCTGCTCGGAAAGCCGAGCCATCAACTTTTCCATCATTCACGTCCTGACGGCACCCCTTACCCGGAAAAAGCATGCATAATTCTTCAGGCTGTTAACAATAAAAAACCAATTACCGTCGATAATGAAGTGTTCTGGAGGGCCGATGGTAAAAATTTTCCGGTGGAATACCGCGCCGCACCCATCTTCCATGAAGAAAATATAGTTGGAATCGTAGTGAGTTTTACTGATGTGAGCCGGCGTCGAGCCACGGAGATGCAACTCCGTCAAGCCCAGAAACTTGAGGCCATCGGGCAGTTGGCGGCCGGTATAGCTCATGAGATCAACACCCCCACTCAATTCGTCAGCCACAATACCTTGTTTCTAAAAGATTCTTTTGGACAATTGCAAGAGCTTCTCGCCTATTATGACGAGCTTTTGGAAAGCATGGCCAAGGGTGAATTCAATCACGAGTTTCTTGCCGAAATAAAGAGCAGGCAGACGGATATTGATATTGATTTCCTACGAGAAGAAATACCGGAGTCAATCGATCAATCTTTGGAAGGACTCAAAAGGATAACTAAAATCGTAATGGCCATGAAGGAATTTTCCCATCCGGGGAGTGAAGAGAAAAAATTCACCGATATCAACCGAGCCATCGAAATCACCCTGGATGTTTCACGCAATGAGTGGAAATATTGTGCCGAGATGGTAACTCTTTTTGATAAAAGCTTACCTCCAGTACCGTGCCTGCCCGGAGAATTTAACCAAGTTATCCTCAATATGGTCGTTAACGCCGCCCATGCCGTCTCCTCAGTCCGGAAGAAACAGCCAGATGAATTGGGAAGGATTACCATTCAAACTTCCCATGATGAAACCTATGCAGAAATTCGGATCAGTGATACCGGTTGTGGTATTCCCGTGGAGAATCAACATCGAATATTTGATCCGTTTTTCACCACCAAGGAGGTGGGAAAGGGAACGGGACAAGGGCTCGCCATTTCTTACTCGACCATCGTTGATAAACATAATGGCACAATAAGCTTTGAATCCGAAGAACGAGTCGGCACAACCTTTATTATCCGCCTGCCCTTGAAAAATAACACCGGTTCAATGAACAAAAATACGGCACCGGAGACGCTTTCATGAACATGATCCCGGGGCAGCGAATCCTTTTTGTCGATGATGAGCAGGCCATTCTCGATGCCATGAAAAGGCTTCTTCGTGCAAGAAAAGCAAATTGGCAGCCCTATTTCGCCAGTGGTGTTGAAGCGGCTTTGACACAAATGGCTGTGACCTCATTTGACGCAGTGGTATCAGATATTAAAATGCCAGGTAGGGATGGGTTCGATCTGCTTCAAACAATTCGTGCTACGGATCAATTCTGCGATATACCGGTGGTTATGGTTACCGGCTTGGGAGAGCGTGACTTAAAGAGAAAAGCTCTGGAGCTCGGAGCTACCGATCTCTTAAGCAAACCGGTGGATAACGACGAATTATTGGCCCGTCTCGCATCCGTTCTCCAGCTAAAAGCCTATCAGGATAGAATAAAGGCTCAAAACGAGATTCTGGAACAAAAGGTCCTGGAAAGAACACTGGATCTTGAGGATGCCAGAATTGATTTAATCTGGCGTTTGGCAAAGGCCGGGGAGCATCGTGATAGCGAAACCGGTAACCACGTCCTCAGGGTGGGATATTTCTGTCGCGCAATCGCGCAATCCATCGGTATGGATACCCATTTCAGCGAACTGATATTTTTAACCAGTCCGTTGCATGACTTGGGAAAAATAGGAATTCCCGATGCTATTTTGCTCAAGCAAGGAAGACTCAGTGAACAGGAATTTGATGTTATGCGCGGCCATTGCCAAATCGGAGCCGAACTTCTCAGCCCCGACAACAAAGGACGACTGCTTTCGAGCACGCTTTTCGGGCGTAGAGGCCATGCGGAACCGGGTGATAAAATAAATCCGTTTCTCGATATGGCCTCCTCTATCGCTTCCGCTCACCATGAACGTTGGAAGGGTACTGGGTATCCACGCGGCCTCACGGGAAAACAAATTCCTTTGGAGGCCAGGATAATCACTATTGCCGATGTTTATGATGCACTTCATTCGAAAAGGCCGTATAAACCGGCATTTAATGAAGAGAAGGCTCGGGCGATCATGGATGAAATGGCCGGGGAATATTTTGATCCGGAACTATATGATAACTTCCTTCACATCCAAAAACAACTTCGAGAGATCCGTTTGGAACTCGTCGACAACGAACACGATGAGGAACAATCGTTCCGGGAGAAAGGGCTTTTATGAGTATTTCCGGCCCGGATATCTTAAAGAAACGCATACTCTTTGTTGACGATGAGATGAATGTTTTAAACGGGTTGCGTCGCTCTTTAAGGGCTAGACGCGAGGAATGGCAGATGCTATTCGTCACCAGCGGCGAGGAGGCACTGGACTGTCTGCGGGAAAAACCTTGTCAGGTGGTGGTGAGTGATATGCGGATGCCGGGGATAAACGGTATTGAGCTTTTGGAACGGATTCAATTGGAATACCCGGATACGGTTCGTATCGTGCTTTCGGGGTATAGCGATCATGAAATGATTCTCCGTACCGTGGGCCCGGCCCACCAATATCTTGTCAAGCCCTGTGATCCGGTGAGATTGACGGAGGTTATCAGAAGGGCATTAAATCTCAGGCATCTCCTGGCCTCCGACGACCTGCGGGCCATGGTTTCCAGCCTCGACAGTCTACCATCCATGCCCGCCACCTACGTTGAACTGATCAATGAGCTGGAGAACGAGGAGGCCAGTGCCGAATCCTTGGCCGCAATTATATCCCGAGACGTCGCCATGACGGCTGAAACACTAAAACTTACCAATTCCGCTTATTTCGGATTGCCATCCGAAGTTATCGATATTAGACGTGCCATTGCCTATTTGGGATTTGAAACCATCAAGAGTATCACGCTTATTGCCGGAATTTATGGGAGGCAAAGACCCTGTAAGAAAACGGCCGCAACCCTGGAGGACCTTTGTCGTCATAGCATCGGGATTGGAGAAATGGCTAAAAAAATAGCACTTCATGAAGGCCGGGATCAAACAACCGCAGCGCAAGCCGGTTGCGCGGCCGCTCTGTGCCATGTCGGAACCTTGGTCCTGTTGGCCAACTGGCCGGATAAATTTCTGGAAGCAGCCCGTCTGGCTGATAATGGAATTGTAAGCATTTATGAAGCGGAACGGATGATATTCGGTTCGTCCCATATCGAGCTGGGTGCTTATTTGCTTGGTCTTTGGGGGTTTGCCGATCCGGTGGTGGAAGCCGTGGCCTATCATCACGAACCAGGGAAAAGCGGATACAGCGAGATTAATCTCCTCACCTATGTCTATATCGCCCAGATTTTACCTCGGATCATTAAACAGGCAGCAAAGGGAGAGGCTCTGGACATGGATTCCCATTTGGATATGGATTATATCACCAGAATAGGTGCAGCGGATAAGCTTGATTCCTGGTGTGGTATCGTTTCCCGGCTCACGGAAAATGAATAATGAGGTCCGGAGCCTTGGTATTTCCCATCCCCAGCCGGAGCAACACCGGAAAAATCACTATTTCATGCAGTTTCAAGAAAGAACGGGGGGTGTTTGCTTTCACATGTTTAACCTATATACGATTTGTTGAGCATCTAAACAGTGGATTGTTGGCACGGTGCAATAAATAAGGCGTGACAATTCATTCCCAAAGTATACATTGTTAATAAAGTGTGCATGGCTGCCGTCAAAAGCTGATGATTTCAGGACTCCTCAAATTCAATCGGGAAAAGGTGTGTCATTTGCTGAATACCATAGGCCCATCTCTTAATGTCTTTCAGACGTTGCGTTTCATTCAGATTCGGCCGCAACACTGCTCTGATGAATGGTGCCGTTCGGACAAGATGTTTTTAATGGGTAATTAAACAAATTTATTTGGAAATTAACCGATCAATAAAAATGAAAAAAGGTATTACATCATTTCTTCTTCTCATACCGGTTGGGTTGAGTGTTTTGGCCATTGGGGCGCATTTTTTACGAGCCGAGAGCCATATCGCCCTTCTTCTATGCTTCAACGTGCTTTTCTGTCTTTTTTTCCGCCATCCCCTCGTGGCACGAGGGACTCAGCTGGCTTTGGTTTTGGCAGCTCTCGAATGGATACGAACACTCGTCAACCTGGTGGCCGATCGCTCAGCCCATGGAGAAGATTGGACCAGGGTGGCCCTTATTCTCGGAGCGGTTTGTCTTTTCACTATTGGTTCGGCCTGTCTGTTTCAAACCAAAAATCTTCGGGAACGGTATGGCCTCATTACTAACGGTTAATGAATATGTTCCCCTTCAATGGAGGTGATTTGAGAAACGATTCCCCTTGATAGAGATGTCGGGCTACGTTCCTTTATTAAAAAAACGGAATGCCCGGAATTGATTCAAAATTGATGCTCATCGCAGTGCAGATGTTTTGATTCATTCTCCGACGTTACTGATATAACATTATGCTCAAGTAACCAACATTATGCTTCCTCTCCTTATCGGTAATGGTTTATGCGCGTTGATAGGATAAAAATTTGCTTCCGTTATAATCTTCCCCCCTTATATCAATTTTAATTTTAGATCCTTGTTTCATCATTCTCTCCATTTGTTCATCTTATTGTTCTCACAGGTAATTAAAAGCAAGCAGGCATTATTGTAGTCGGCTGTGGCCGGGTGGGCGGTCTGTTTTATGAGATCGATAATCAGAATTATTTGATACCACAAAAGAAACTGTAGAAAAACTTTTACCTTTTCCTTGATTCCCTTCGCGGCTGCACATATATTGATTGAAGGCCAAAGATTGGCCTGCAGCTTATTCTATTAATAAATAAATCTCTATGCTTATTGGTAATCGTTTCTATGGTGGTAGCCATAGGCCGGAGAGGCAAAGGGATCCAGTGCTTTTTTCCTTTAGTGGAGGAGATGAGATAAAAAATCCATCGGTGAGGTAATAAAACCAATGAGTGAAAAAGGTCATACAATTCCGGTGGATTTGCCGGATCAAAACGGAAGCCAACCTTTATCCGGCCGGAGAAAATCACGGGGCATCTTAATAGTTACTTTGATTTTACTGACGATAGCCGGGGCTGCTTTGTGGCATGTGTTACGTCAGGATCCGGTTATTTTTCGACTGGCCCTGATTCTTGATAACTCAGGCGCCATGAATGATAACTTTGGTGATGAAACCAAGAAAACGGCTATTCAAAAAGCGATTAAAAGTGAACTGTCCGGGGATGTGGCGGATAAAAGCTTTTCTCTCCGGATTTGTGGAGGAAAGGCGGGAAATGTAGAGGAAGCCTCCCAGGTGGTACCCTTTGGCCGGCGCAACCAACAAGCCATTGCAGATGGCGTGAATGATCTTGTTGCAACCGGTCGGGCGACGACAATGTTACGGGAAGTGAAAGAGGCGGTAGGTGATTTGACCACCGGAGCGGGAGCATCCGGCTCAAAAAAAACCATTTTATTGATTGCCGGTTCCGATGATATTTGTCAACAAGATGTTTATCAAGGGTTTGCCGAGTTGTTGCGGGATGGTGGGAATGCAATTAACTGGAAGCTGATGGGCGTGGATCTCGGTCAAGATTGCCGCGAGCGTATCCTGGAGCTGCGTGGTTGGACGGATTTAGCCTTTCCCCATAATCAACAGCAACTCCATTGGTTTACCCATGACGGGGTTGTCGGGAGTTCATTCCGTAATCTGCCGCCGGAAATCTGGCTGGATACGGCTGGAGAAAAGGTGGAGGTCCTGGCGGGAGAAACGTTTGTCACTGCGGTTAAAGGTTGGGATTCCAATGGTTCTGATTTAGTTTTTGATGTCGTGGACCCCCCGGAAAATGTCCGTTTGCTGGCCAAAGGATCCAATCTTGCCGAACTCATGTGGCTTCCGACGGAAGATCAGGTCGGCGAATATGTGATCGCGGTGACCGCTTTTGATGGGGAATCCGCCACGGCAACCGTGCTGCATATATCCGTTAAAGAACCCTTGAAAAAACAGGTTAATAGGCCTCCGGTCTTAAGGTCTGTGCAAGAACAATACTCATATTTGGTATCCTTGGGCGATACCGTAAGTTTTAGCTTGGCTGCCGATGATCCTGAAGGTACGGTTCCAACCATCACTTTGGCTGAACCACCGACGGGTGCAACATTAAAGGAAAGTGCATCGGGAATGGCGGATTTTAGCTGGATGCCAAACTCGGAGCAGATTGGTACCCATCTGCTCACTTTTACTGCCAAGGATAATGAGCTCACCAGTTCACGTAATATAGAGGTTACGGTAACTCAACCAATTCATCAGGTAAACTTTGATTATCCCGACCTGGTCTTATTTGATTTGGACAGCCATGAGCTAAGCGAAGCGGGAAAGACCCGTCTTTTAAATTTCGTAGCCGAACTCAAGGGTAGCCAGAAAATAGTGGGGATAACCATCACTGGTCATACTTGCTCCCTGGGTAGTGAAGTGTATAATTTAAAGCTCGGACGCGAGCGTGCCGAAGTGGTAAGGGCTTTTTTGGAAGAAGCGGGCATAGGGCCAAAACTGCTTCGGGTGGAAAGCATGGGCGAGAAATTTCCTTTGGCCGATAACGGTGACCCGGATGGAAGGGACAGAAATCGCCGGGTGCATTGCGTTGGGGATGTTTTGCGATAACGTGCAGGTGAGAAATTTTTTGGAATACCAATGGCCAGAAACGCTCCGGCCCTCATCCTTTCTCACTGAAACCACTGAGAAAGGATGAGGGTGAAACACGCTCGGAATTTTTGCTACCGTGCTGCTTGCACCAGTCGCTATTCCTTAAAGATAGCTGTAATGAGAGATTAAGTCTGGATAAATATAGTTAATCTAGATGCTCAAATCATCTCAAGCCGAAGCCAGATACTCTTCGATGCCTGAGGCTATCGTTTTGAAAACCTTAGTGAACTCCGCCTCATCACGCTCCAGGAGGGTGACCCGGAACCCCTGCAGATCGGTGGCGAACGAAGAGAGCGGCACCACACAGACCCCGGTGGAGGCCAATAGATAGTAGACGAACCGTTTGTCCGGAGCGATATTGGGGCCATCGACCAGATTTTGCACAGTTTTTCGTACCTGATCCGATTCAATGGGCAGGGTCATTTTATTGTTCAATAGGCCATCATGGAAAACCGCACTCATGTAAAAGGCACCATTGGTTCGGTTGACCAGTAGCCCCTTTACATTCTTTAAAATATCATAGGCTATATTGGAATATTTTTCATAACGCTTAATACGCTCCCGTAAATAGCCTTTGTATTCGGGATGGGAGATGATGCGCGGCAGAACCGTCTGCGGTAGTGTGGTGGAGCATACCTCCACCATTTTGGCGTTGAGAATGGAGTTGATGTATTTCTCAAACATCGGGTCCTGGTGTCCGTTGTACACCTCAATCCACCCACAGCGGGAACCCGGCCAGGGCATTTCCTTTGAAATTCCGCGCATGCAGATGGCCGGAACCTTATCGCCGATCACCGTGCACAAGGGTACCGAGGTGGTGCCATTGTAAGTGATGTTTTGGTAGACCTCATCGCAAATGATGAAGAGATCGTGACGCTCGGCGAGTCGAACGATATCGCGCAGTACCTTTTCGGGATAGACCGCACCGGTTGGGTTATCCGGATTGATGATCAGAATACCGGCAACTGCAGGATTATATTTTATATGATTTTCAATATCTTCGATGTTCGGATACCACAGGTGGTTGGGGTCCAGGATATAGGTAACCGGACGATCTCCCGCATGGGCTGCCTCGGCCGATGAATGGGTGGTGTAACTGGGAGTGGGCACGATAACCCTGGCGGTACGTTTGAGGAAACCGAAAATTTTGGATATGGCATCCCCGAGACCGTTGAAGAAAATGATATCATCCGGGGTGATTTGCGCGCCACCCCTTGCATTGGTCTCATCGGCGATAAATTTCCTGGTCTCTTCCATTCCCCTGGTGGGGCAATAACCATAGGTGAGGTCCTCAGAGGCCGCTTCAGCCACGATTTCCTTCATCCAGGAAGGGATTTTTTCACCTTTGGCGATGGGATCACCGATATTTTCCCAATTGACTTTTACTCCCATTTTTTTCAGTTGCATGCCGACGTTGACGATATTACGAATTTCATAGGTCAATTCGCCGGCACCGATATGGACGATATCCGTACGCATTCGGAGGCTCCGTTTTTGTTCGTGGTTTCAGTTATAAACTTGGCCTCATACCATAGCCGAAAATTTGCGTCAAGGGAAGTACGCAGCCTATGAGCCGGAAAAAAGTGCTTCCCCGATCGGCAGCTACCTGGCGGAGGGTGTTTTCGCATTCTATTCCATGCCGTAACTCTTGAGTTTGTTAAGCAATGTTTTACGGGTGATCTGCAAGCGTCTGGCTGCTTCGCTTCGATTGCCCCCGGTTTCCTCCAAGGTCTTGAGGATAAGGATGCGTTCGGCCTCTTTGAGGGTGGCCGGTTGGCGCTGTTCGTCCTGATGATGGCTCTCACCCCAGCGTTGAATGTTTGATGGGAGACTCTTTACATCCAGGTATTCCCCCCGCATCATGATAACCCC
>Ga0224510_10002684_pt1 | contig 10496 bp, 11 predicted proteins | sample SF_May12_sed_USG_FD_170161 | JGI IMG/M metagenome (GOLD analysis project Ga0224510, IMG submission 170161) | Sediment microbial communities from San Francisco Bay, California, United States - SF_May12_sed_USGS_4_1 | ecosystem: Environmental > Aquatic > Marine > Sediment | place: USA: California... | reverse complement strand
CTTCAGGTTGGTGTCGAGGACGTCATCCCACTCGGCATCCTTCATGCGCAACGCAAGATTGTCGCGAGTGATGCCGGCATTGTTCACCAGGATCGCGACATCGCCCAGCGCCTTCTGCAGGTCCGCGACGAGGGCGTCGCCCTGCGCCGCGTCGCGCACGTTCAGCACGCGGCCCGCGCCCTTGGCGCCGGCCTCAGCGAGCGATTGCGCGATGCCGGTGGCGCCCGCCTCCGTGGTGGCGGTACCCACGACCGTGGCACCCTGGCGCGCCAGCTCGAGCGCAATTCCGCGACCGATGCCGCGCGATGCGCCGGTCACCAGAGCAAGCTTGCCTTCCAGCATGGTCATGCTCCCTTCAGATTGGCGAGCGCCTGTTCCAGCGACGCCTTGTCCGCCAGCGCGCCGCCCTGCAATTCGCCGTCGATGCGCTTCACCGTTCCCGCCAGGACCCTGCCCGGCCCGCACTCCAGCACGTGCGTCACGCCCAGCTCGCGCATCTTGCGCACGGTTTCAACCCAGCGCACCGGCGCCGCCGCCTGGCGCACCAGCGCGTCCTTGATGGCCTCGGGTTGCGACTCGATGCGCACGTCGACATTGTTGACCAGATCGCATTTCGGCGCCGCCACCGCCACGTCGGCCAGGTAGCCCCGCAGCCGCTCAGCCGCCGGGCGCATCAGGCTGGAATGAAACGGCGCGCTCACCGGCAGGAGCATTGCGCGCTTGGCGCCTTTCGCCTTGCATGCCTCCATGGCGCGCGTCACCGCGTCCCTGTGCCCGGCGATCACGATCTGCCCCGGCGCGTTGAAGTTCACCGCGTCCACGACCTCGCCCTGCGCCGCCTCGGCGCACGCCGCGCGCACCGCGTCGTCGTCCAGGTTGAGGATCGCCGCCATTGCGCCGCGTCCCTCGGGCACGGCCTCCTGCATCGCCTGCGCGCGGAAGCGCACCAGCGGCAGGCATTGCGCGAATCCGATCGACCCTGCCGCGACCAGGGCCGTATACTCGCCGAGGCTGTGGCCGGCGACGACCGCTGGCGCGGGACCACCGAGCGCGCGCCAGGCGCTGTACGCGGCATAGCCGGCGGTCACCATTGACGGTTGAGTGTTGACCGTCTGGTTGAGCGCTTCCTGCGGGCCTTCGTCGAGCAGCTTGACGAAATCGGCGCCGAGCACGTCGAGCGCCTGGCGCCGAACCTCGTCCACGCCGGGCAACCCGGAATAGGCGTGCAGCATGCCCACCGCCTGCGAGCCCTGCCCCGGAAACACCATCGCCAGCTTCATGGCGTCACATAGTCGCGAGCGTCGCGCCCCAGGTGAAGCCGCCGCCCACGCCCTGCATCATCACCCGGTGCCCGGGGCGGATCTTCCCGGCGCGGACGAACTCGTCCAGCGCGAGCGGCACGGAGGCCGCGGAGGTATTGCCATGATGGTCCACCGTCACCACCAGGCGCTCCGGCGGCAGCCCGAGCTTGCGCGCCGTCGCTTCCAGGATGCGCACATTGGCCTGGTGCGGGATCAGCCAGTCGATGTCCGTGAGCTGCATGCCGGCCGCGGCGACGGTTTCGCGCGCCACCTCGTCGAGCACCTTGACCGCGAATTTGAACACCTGGCCGCCCTGCATCTGCAGGTACGGCGAACCGACGATGCGGCCTCCGCACACGTTGCCGGGGACGGAAAGGATGTCGGCATGGCTGCCGTCGGCGCGCAGCACCGAGGCGTGCAAGCCCGGCGCCTCGGCGCGCGACAGCACCACTGCCCCGGCGCCGTCGCCGAACAGCACGCAGGTGCCGCGGTCGTTCCAGTCGAGGATGCGCGAGAACACCTCTGCGCCGACGACGAGCGCGCACCGGTTCATGCCGGAACGGATGAAGCTGTCGGCGGTCGCGAGCGCGTAGACGAACCCGCTGCACACCGCCTGCACATCGAACGCCGGGCAGTTGCGGACGCCCAGCTTCGCCTGCAGCAGGCACGCTGTGCTCGGGAAGACGAAATCCGGCGTAGACGTGGCGACAATGATGAGGTCGATCTCGCCGGGCGCGAGGCTCGCGGCCTGCAGGGCGGCGCGGCTCGCCTCCAGGGCGAGGTCGCTGGAGGCCTGCGATTCCTCTGCGATGTGGCGCTGCACGATGCCGGTGCGCTCGCGGATCCACTGGTCGCTGGTGTCGAGGCGCCCCGCAAACTCGGCGTTGCCCACCACGCGCGGCGGCAGGTAGCTGCCGGTGCCGACGATGCGCGAATAGATCATTCGGAAGCCGCGCGCGCCGCGGGCGCGACGGGGTGCAGCTGCGCCATGCGCCGCGTGATGCGCTCGATGACGTCGTTGCTCACCTCCTCCACCGCACGCTCGAGCGCCTTGCCGAAAGCGAATGCGTTGGCGGAGCCGTGGCTCTTGATGACGATGCCGCGCAGGCCGAGCAGGCTCGCGCCGTTGTAGCGGCCCGGATCCATGCGCGCACGCAACGCTTTCAGCACGGGCCGGGCGAGCAGCGCGGACAGCTTGCGCCACGGCGTGCGGGTGAACTCCTGCCGCAGGAAACCGACGATCATGTTGGCGACGCCTTCCGAGGCCTTGAGCACCGAATTGCCGACGAAGCCGTCGCACACCACGACATCGGTGGTGCCCTTGTAGATGTCGTCGCCTTCCACGTTGCCGTGGAAATTGAGCCCGCTGTCGCGCAGCAGGTCCGCCGCCACCTTCACCGTTTCATTGCCCTTGATGTCCTCGACGCCGATGTTGAGCAGTCCCACCGAGGGCCGCTCCTTGTGCTCGACCGCGGCCACCAGCATGGCGCCCATCACCCCGAACTGCATCAACTGCTCGGCCGTGCAGTCGACGTTCGCCCCGAGATCGAGCACGTAGGTCCATTCGCCCCGCATGTTGGGCAGCACCGTCGCGATCGCCGGCCGGTCGATGCCGGGCAGCGTCTTCAGCACGAAGCGCGAGATCGCCATCAGCGCGCCGGTATTGCCGGCGCTGACGCAGGCGTGCGCCGCGCCGCTCTTCACCAGATTGACGGCGACGCGCATCGAGGAGTCCTTCTTGAAGCGCAGCGCCTGCACCGGCGGCTCATCCATGCTGACCTGCTCCGAAGCGTGCTGCACCCGCAGCCGCGAACCGGCGCTTACGCCCTGCGCGCGCAGCTCGGATTCGAGCGCAGCGCGCGGCCCCACGAGAATGATGTCGACCCCCGCATGCCGGCGCTGGAATTCCAGCGCGGCGGGGATCGTCACACGGGGTCCGTGATCTCCCCCCATGCAGTCGATGGCGACCGTGATATCCATCGAGCCTGCGGCGCGCGCGCCGCTCACCCGGGACCGAAGCGTCGCTCGACCTTACTCGTCCTTCGACTTGACGACCTTCTTGCCGCGATAGTAGCCGCTCGGGCTGACGTGATGGCGCAGGTGCACCTCGCCCGTCGTCGGCTCCACCGCCAGGGGCGGCTTGCCGAGGAAATCGTGGGCGCGATGCATGCCGCGGCGCGATGGGGATTTCTTGTTCTGTTGCACAGCCATGTTCAGACTCCTCTCAATGTCGATTCCTGCCGCGCAGCATGCCGCGCAGTCCTGCAAACGGCCTCTGCCGCTCCACCGGCGCGGTCGCGCTTTGCGCCGGACAATTCTCGTGCCGCGGCGCGTAGGGCAGCGCCAGCAGCAACTGGTCTTCCACCAGATCGCGCACCGCCATGTCCTTTGCGGCGACGATCCCGTCCGGTCCTTCCGCAGTGAGCGGCTGCATGTCGATTTCGCTCTGCGCGCGCGCCAGCCACAGCGTGACGTCTTCGTGCAATTTCACATCCACCGCCTCGAGGCAGCGCCGGCAGGTCATGCGCAGGCCGGCGGTTACGCGCAGCTCGAGACTGTAGCGGCCGAGTGCATCACGCGCGCCGCGCAACTCGTACTCAACCGAGCCGGCATCCTCATGCAGCAGCGCGCGCAGCCGCGGAAACGCCCCCGCCGGCCAGGCGCCGCGCAGTGCAGCACCGGCGCCTGCGAATTCGAAGCCGTCGATGATGGGAAACCGCGGCGGCAGCGGCATGACGGGGCGGATGATATCATCGTCAAAAAAGACGTGTCAAAACAAAGTCATGCCTGACTCCCGCCCATTGCTGCTCGCCTCGACGTCGCGCTATCGCAAGGCGCTGCTGCAACGCCTCGGGCTGCCTTTCGAGTGTGTCGACCCTCAAGTCGCGGAGGACCTTGTCGACGGCGAGGCCCCCGCCGCGGCCGCGCAGCGACTCGCCACGGCGAAGGCGCGCGCCGTGGCGGCGCGCTTTGGCGATGCGCTCGTCATCGGCGCCGACCAGGTGGCATCGTGCGGCGCGCTGCGCCTGGACAAGCCGGGCACCCATGCCAGCGCCGTGCGCCAGCTCACGGCGATGAGCGGCAAGACGGCGCGCTTCGAGACCGCCGTGGCGCTGCTCGACGCGCGTAGCGGCACCCTCCTGGAGCGCGTCGTGACCAGCGTAGTGCGCTTTCGCGTGCTCACGCCGACCCAGATCGAGGACTACCTGCGCCGCGAGCAGCCCTATGATTGCGCCGGCAGCGCCAAGGCCGAAGGCCTGGGCATCGCCCTGATCGCCGCCATCGACAGCGAAGACCCAAGCGCGCTCATCGGCCTGCCCCTCATCGCCCTGTGCGAGCTCCTCGCCCGCTCCGGCATGCCGGTGCTGCGCGCGTGACGCCGGCGCTGTATCTCATCCCCTCGGCGCTCGGGGGCGCGCCCGCGCAGGTCCTGCCGGCGCCCACCCTCGAGACGGTACGCGCGCTGCGCGACTTCGCCGTGGAGAACGCCAAGAGCGCACGTGCGTTTCTCGCCGCGCTGGGCATGCCCTGCGGGATACGCGAGCTGCGCATCGCGACGCTGGACGCGGACGCCGGCGCGCTGCTCGCGCCGTTGCGCGCCGGGCGTTCCCTGGGCGTCATTTCGGAGGCCGGGTGTCCCGGCATCGCCGATCCGGGGCAGGCGCTGGTAGCCGCCGCGCACGCGGCGGGATTTCGCGTCGCGCCGCTCGTCGGCCCCTCCTCGCTCCTGCTCGCCCTCATGGCGAGCGGCCTCGATGGGCAGCGCTTCGCCTTTCGCGGCTACCTGCCGCGCGAGGCGAGGGAGCGGGCGACGCGCATTCGCGCGCTTGAAAAGATGTCACGCGAAGCACGCGAAACGCAGATCTTCATCGAAACGCCCTACCGCAGCGACAGTCTGCTGGGCGCGCTGCTCGAGTGCTGCGCGCCGGCCTCGCGCCTGTGCGTGGCCGTCGATCTGACGCTGCCGGAGGAACACATCGCGACGCGCAGCATCGCCCAGTGGCGCGCGGCGCGCGCCGTGATCGGCCGGCGGCCGGCGGTGTTCCTGCTGCTCGCCTAGCGCGGCTGCGCCACGCCGCGCAGCGCGAACTCGAGCACCACGCTTGCCGCGCCCGCGCCCAGCCGCCGCGCGAACTTCTCGGCCAGGTTTTCCTTTTGCGAGAAGTCGACGACCTTTTCCGCTTTCACCACCTCGCGCGCCACGGAGTCGAGGCTGCCATAGGCGTCGGCAAGCCCCAGCTCGACGCTCTTCTGGCCCGTCCACACCAGCCCGGAAAACATGTCCGGCGTTTCCTTGAGGCGGCTGCCGCGCCCATCGCGCACCGCGCCGATGAATTGCCGGTGCACGTCCTCGAGCAGCGCCTGGGCGTGCGCCTTCTGCGTCGCGTCGACCGGCAGGAATGGATCCAGGAACCCCTTGTTGTCGCCGGCGGTGAGCAGGCGCCGCTCGACGCCGAGCTTTTCCATCAGACCGGTGAGGCCGAAGCTGTCCATGCGCACCCCGATCGAGCCGACGATGCTCGAGCGGCCGACGTAGATGCGGTCCGCGCCCGCCGCCACGTAGTAGCCGCCCGACGCGCAGAGATCCTCGACCACGGCGTAGAGCGGGACATCCGGGTGTTTCTTGCGCAAGCGGCGCATTTCCTCGTAGATGTTGTGCGATTGCACCGGGCTGCCGCCGGGCGAGTTGATGCGCACGACGACGCCTTGCGTATTCTTGTCCTTGAACGCGGCCTGCAGCGCCGCCATGATGCGTTCGGCGCTGGCGTCGGTGCCGGGCGCGATCACCCCGCTCACCTCCACCAGCGCCGTGTGCTTGCCGGAGGTTTCGCCGTCGCCCTTCCAGTCCATCGCCAACAGGATGATCACCGTGATGTAGGCGAAGGTCAGCAGCTTGAAGAAGATGCCCCAGCGGCGCGCGCGCCGCTGCTCCTGCAGCGCCGCGCCGGCGAGCCGCTCGATCAGCCCGCGTTCCCACTGCCCGTCGTTGTCAGCCATCGTCGACTCCCAGGTAATAGATGCGGCCGTCGCGCTCCTCGACCTGCAGGCGCACCAGCGGCGCCCCGCCGCAGGGCCCGCCGCGGCACGCGCCGGTGGCTGCGGCATACACGGCGCCGTGCGTCGAGCATATCAAATCGCGTCCCTCGAGATCGAAGAACTGGCCCTCGCGCCAGTCGAGCTCCATGGCCACGTGCGCGCAACGGTTGAGATAGGCATGCACACGGCCCTGGTGGCGCACGGCGAACGCCGGCGCGCGCTCGCCGAAGTACTCGATCTCGAAGCGCACGCCGTCGCCGGCGTCGCGCAACGCGGCGGACGCGCAGATCAGGCGTTCGCCGTCAGCCACGCACGCAGCTCCGCGACGCTCGCCACGCAGGCGCGCGGCCCGAGCGCGCGCAGCGCCGCGCCCGGGTGCGCGCCATAGGCGACGGCCACCGCGTCCACCCCCGCGTTACGCGCCATCTCCAGGTCGTGCGAGGTATCGCCGATCATCAGCACCTGCTCCGCCTGCGCGGCGAGCTGCGCCATCAGCTCCAGCAGCATGGCCGGATGCGGTTTCGGACTGGTCTCGTCCGCGCAGCGCGTCGCGCCGAAGTACGGGCGCAGGGCGGTGGCTTCGAGCGCGTGCTCGAGGCCGCGCCGACTCTTGCCGGTGGCCACCGCCAGGCGATGGCCGGCCGCGCGCAGGTCCCGCAGCAGCTCGCGAGCGCCGGGAAACAGCGCCATCGCATCCTGCCGCGCGCGGAAATGCCGGCCGTAGGCCTCGGCGAACTCCCGGTACCGAACCTCGGGAAGCGTCGGCACCGCGGTGCGCAGCGAGTCCTGCAGGCCCAGGCCGATGACGTGGCTCGCGGTCTCGTGCGTCGGGATGGGCAGCTGCAGGTCGCGGGCGGCCTCCTGGATCGATTCGACGATGCCGGCCGCCGAGTCGAGCAGCGTGCCGTCCCAGTCAAAGACGATCAGGCTGTAGCGCAACCTGCGCCTCCACGTAGTGCCGCATGTCGCCCGGGAGCGGCGCCTCCAGGCGCAGCGGCGCGCGCGTCAACGGGTGCGCGAAGGCGAGCCGGCGCGCGTGCAGGAACAGGCGCTTGACGCCGTGGCGCGCCAGCGCGCGGTTCAGCTCGAAATCGCCATACTTGTCGTCCCCGAGAACCGGGTGCCCGGCGTGCGCGAGGTGCACGCGGATCTGGTGCGTCCTGCCGGTCATCAGCCGGAGCTCGAGCAGGCTGCAGCCCTCCGCCAAGGCGATCGGCCTGACGAGCGTCACGGCGCTCCGGCCAGCGCCGTGCACCGCCACCCTTCGCTCGCCGCCCGCGGTGACGTACTTGTGCAGGCGTTCGCGCAGTTCGCGCGCACCGCCCGCCCAGGCGCCCTTCACCAGCGCGAGGTAGATCTTCTCGGCCTCGCCTTCGCGCAGCATGCGGTGCAGCTCCACCAGCGCGCTGCGCTTCTTGGCGATCACCAGCAGGCCGGAAGTGTCCCGGTCCAGTCGATGCGCCAGCTCGAGCAGCTTCGCGCGCGGGCGCTCCGCGCGCAGCGACTCGATGACGCCGTAGCTCACGCCGCTGCCGCCGTGCACCGCGACGCCCGAAGGCTTGTCCACCACCAGCAGCGCGTCGTCCTCAAAGACGACCGGCAGCGCGAGGGGGCGCGGCGCCGCCTTGGGCGTCGGGCTCGCCACGCGCACGGGCGGCACCCTGACCTTGTCGCCGATGCGCAACCGGTAATCGGGCTTGATGCGTCGGCTGTTCACGCGCACCTCGCCGCTGCGCAGCACCCGGTAGACATGGCTCTTCGGCACGCCCTTCAGGCGTCGCAGGAGGAAATTGTCGATGCGCTGCGCCTCGCCTTCCTCCCCGACTTCGAGTAGGGTCGCGCGAGCCTTGCTTAAGTCATTCATTATCCGTATGATCCACGCGTTGCTTCGAGATGCGAGGCACAGGTTTGCCGGGCGTGGAGGGGAGGATTCCCGACGCCGAAACCTGCAACCCGCCTCCTGTTTGGCCACAGCCGGACCTGAAGCAGTGGTGACTATCGCTCACCGTAAGTAGCGATACTACTCAATAGCGCGCGGCAGGTTCATTCCCCGCCCCTTCGCAACCCGCTTTCCTAGGAGAGCACTGACCGACGGATACCAGGGCCTCCTGCGCGCGCAGGAGAACAATAAGTGAAACGCATGTTGTTTAACGCGACGCAGCAGGAAGAGCTGCGCGTCGCCATCGTGGACGGGCAGAAGCTCGTCGATCTCGACATCGAATCGGCATCACGGGAGCAGCGCAAGAGCAACATCTACAAGGGCATCATCACCCGCATCGAGCCCAGCCTCGAGGCCGCCTTCATCGACTACGGCGAGGAGCGGCACGGGTTCCTGCCCTTCAAGGAAATCGACAAGGCCTATTTCCGCGCCGGCGTGGATGTCGGGCGCGCCCGCATCCAGGACGCGCTGGAAGAAGGCCAGGACCTGATCGTGCAGGTGGAAAAGGACGAGCGCGGCACCAAGGGCGCCGCCCTCACCACCTTCATCAGCCTGGCCGGCCGCTACCTCGTGCTGATGCCGAACAACCCGCGCGGCGGCGGCGTCTCGCGCCGCGTGGAAGGCGAGGACCGCAACGAGCTGCGCGACACCCTGGACAAGCTGCAGGTGCCCGCGGGCATGAGCGTCATTGCGCGCACCGCGGCCATCGGCCGCTCGCCCGAAGAGCTGCAGTGGGATCTCAACTACCTGCTGCAGCTGTGGAGCGCCGTCGAGGGCGCCGCGCGCACGCAGGAGCGCAAGCCGTTCCTGATCTACCTGGAATCGAGCCTCGTCATCCGCGCCATCCGCGACTACTTCCAGCCCGACATCGGCGAGATCCTGATCGACACGCAGGAGATCTACGACCAGGCCGTCGCCTTCATGCAGACCGTGATGCCGGCAAATGTCGCGAAGGTGAAGCTGTATCACGACGACGTGCCGTTGTTTTCGCGCTTCCAGATCGAGCACCAGATCGAGAGCGCCTATTCGCGCCACGTGAACCTGCCTTCGGGCGGCGCGATCGTCATCGACCACACCGAGGCGATGGTCGCCGTCGACGTCAACTCGGCGCGCGCCACCAAGGGCGGCGACATCGAGGAGACGGCGCTGCGCACGAATCTCGAGGCGGCCGACGAAGTGGCGCGCCAGCTGCGGCTGCGCGACCTCGGCGGTCTGATCGTGATCGACTTCATCGACATGGAGTCGCAGAGGAACCAGCGCGAGGTGGAGAACCGCTTCCGCGAGGCCCTGCACTACGACCGCGCGCGCGTGCAGGTCGGAAAGATCTCGCGCTTCGGGCTGCTGGAGCTCTCGCGCCAGCGCCTCCAGGCGTCGCTGGAGGAAACGGCGCACATCAACTGCCCGCGCTGCAGCGGCACCGGCTTTATCCGCGGCACCGAATCGACCGCTCTGCACGTCCTGCGCATCGTGCAGGAAGAAGCGATGAAGGAAAACACCGGCGCGGTGCACGTGCAGGTGCCGGTGGATGCGGCGAGCTTCCTGCTCAACGAGAAACGCGCCGAGATTCAGAAGCTCGAGGCGCGGTTGAAGGTGAACATCGTCCTCGTGCCCAATCCGCACCTCGAGACGCCGCACTACACGGTGCAGCGGCTCAAGCACGACGAGTTGAACGCCATGGAGCACGTGCCGGCGAGCTACGAGATGGTGCAGCAGCCGGAGGAGCCGAAGTCGCCGGACGCCGTGGCGGCGGAAAAGCGCGAGCGCCCCGAGGCCGCGGTCAAGGCCATCGTGCCGGACCAGCCGGCGCCGAACGTGCCGGAGGTGCGCGTGCAGCCGCCCGCGCCCGCGCTGGCGGCCGCGGCGCCGGCAGCGCCGGGCTTTCTCGGCCGCATCCTCGGCTGGTTCAAGACGAACAGGCCCGAAGGCGCCTCCTCCGCGGCGAACGACGTCGCAGTGCGCCCGGCGCGCGAACCGCGCCGCGACCAGCCGCAGCGCGAACGCCGCCCGGATCATCGCCGGGACGAGCAGCGCCGCGACCATCGGCGCGACCGGCCTCGCGATGAGCATCGCGGCGGCGACCGCCGCCCGCAGCAGGGCGGCGAGCGGCGACCGGAGCAACGCCACGGCGGGCCCCAGCAGCGCGACGGTCGGCCGGGCGGCGAGCGCCGCCCGGATCATCGCCAGGGCGGGCAGGCGCCGCGTCAGCCGCATCAGCAACA
>Ga0224510_10002683_pt1 | contig 10498 bp, 7 predicted proteins | sample SF_May12_sed_USG_FD_170161 | JGI IMG/M metagenome (GOLD analysis project Ga0224510, IMG submission 170161) | Sediment microbial communities from San Francisco Bay, California, United States - SF_May12_sed_USGS_4_1 | ecosystem: Environmental > Aquatic > Marine > Sediment | place: USA: California... | reverse complement strand
AGTTCGGGCGAACAAGTTCGGGCGAACAAGTTCGGGCGAACAAGTTCGGGCTGTCAGATTCGGCGAACAAGTTCGGGCCGGCGGGTTCGGGCGTCTACCGTGGCCGCCGTGGAGCTCAACGGGAAAGTCACGCTGATCACGGGAGCCGGCAGCGGCATCGGCAAGGCCCTGGCCGAGCGGTTCGCCGCCGAGGGGGCCTCGGTGGTGGTGGTGGCCGATCGCGACGGCGACCGGGCCGCCGAGGTCGCCGCCCACATCGGCACGGTCGCCGAGGCCGCCACGCTCGACGTGGCCGACGAGGCGGCGGTGACCGCCCTCGTGCACCAGACCGAGGAACGGCACGGCCCGATCGACCTGCTGGTGTCGAACGCCGGGTACGCCCAGGGGGGCGGGATCGACCTGCCCAACGAGGACTGGCTGCGGATGATGGACGTGCACCTGTGGTCTCACCTGTATGCCGCCCGGGCCGTGCTGCCGTCGATGGTGGCCCGGGGCGAGGGGTACCTGCTGAACACGGCCTCGGCCGCCGGGCTGCTCACCCAGATGGACTCCGGGCCCTATGCCGTGTCCAAGCACGCCGCGGTGGCCCTGGCCGAGTGGCTGGCCATCAACTACGGCGACAAGGGCGTGAAGGTATCGTGCCTGTGCCCGCAGGCGGTGCGGACCAACATCGTGCCCCCGGCCGCCTTCGGGCGGGGGGGTGGCCAGGCCAGCCAGGACGGGGTGCTGGAACCGGAGGAGCTGGCCGAGGTGGTGATCCAGGCCCTGCGGGAGGAGCGATTCCTGGTCCTCCCCCACCCCGATGTGCTCACCTACTTCCAACGCAAGGCCAGCGACTACGACCGGTGGCTGGCCGGGATGCGCCGCTTCCGGCGCCGCCTGATCAACAGCCGCAAGAACTGAAATCCCGCGATCTGTGGCGCCTGCTCGCAGAATCCAGCACCGGGCGCCACCGATCGCCGACGGTCCTACAGCATCGGGTCGCCCGAGCTCCGGCCCAGCAGCAGGCGGCCGGCCGGGCGGTACAGCTTGGGGTGGACCATGCGGTGCTGGCAGGCGGTGAGGATGTCTCGGGCACAGCGATCGAGCGGGTTCTCCCGGTAGATCGACGACCCCGAGGCCGTGTCGTACATCGACAGCACGATCTCCCTGCCTGTCTGGTGGGTCCACACCATCATGGATCGGTACATGGCCCGCAGCCGGGGTGAGACCCGCTCCCCCGCCTGGAGTGTGGCCCACAGCTCGTCGATGATCTCGTAGGTCAGGGCCCGGGATGCCGCCAGCTTGAGCTCGGCCACGGTGATGGCCTCCTGGGCTGCCTCGTCGTCGGCCAGCACCTTCGTGTTGGCTGTCTTGGCCACCCCCGGCATCAGAGGCTTGTCGTCGGCCAAGGCCAGCACGGTGTCGATGGCGGTGCGGGCGATACCCAGCGGCACCCCGGCGTGGGGCAGCAGGAACAAGGGCGGGTACCGGAACAGCGGCTCGTCGCGCTGCATCCGGCTGGCCGGATCCCAGCTGTCCTCCTCGGCCACGAACACGTCGTCGAGCGTGTAGTCGTTGGAGCCGGTTCCCCACAGGCCGGTCGTATGCCAGGTGTCGATGATCGTGGCGTGGTCCTTCGGGACGATCACCGAGCGCATGACCGGCCGGCCCGACTCGGTGCGCACCGCATTGCCCTCGTCGTCGTACACCAGGCAGCCGGCGATGAGGAACGAGGCGTGGTTGCTGCCCGAGGCGAAGCGGAACCGGCCAGTGGCCCGGTAGCCGCCGGGCACCTTCACCGCCGTACCGCTGGGGGCGAGCTGGCCGGCCAGGCAGGAATCCCACGAGCCGAACCAGCGGCGGGCGGCATCGTCGGACAGGAACCCGTTGGTGTAGGAGCCGGCCGAGGCGATCATGGCGCACCAGCCCACCGAGCCGTCCTGGCGTGACAGCTCCTCCACCACCCGCACCTGGGTCTCGGGGTCCATGAACGGGCCGCCCAGGTCGGGCGGCACCGCCGCCCGGAGGATGCCGGTGGCCCGCATGGCGTCCACCACCGGCTCCGGTAGGCACCGCTTGGCGTCGATGTCGGCCTGGTGGGCGGCCACCAGCGGGGCCATGGCCCGGGCCGCGGCGAGCGGATCGGCCGGGTAGTCGGGGTGGGCTGGGGCCGGAGCCTCGGTGCCGGTGCTCATGACGGGGACCTGCCTCTCGTGCGCTGCTCGGGTGGCGCTCGCCCGGCGGGGCACCGCAGCTGTCCCCCCTCCGAGCGTCTCAGTAGGGTAAGCGACCATGCAGGTTCTTGTCATAGGGGGGACGGGGCCCACCGGGCCCCATCTGGTCAACGGGCTCATCGAGCAGGGCCACACGGTGTCGATCCTCCACACCGGCCGTCACGAGGTCGATGCCATCCCCGACCACGTGGAGCACATCCACACCGACCCCTTCGACGTGGCCCAGGTGGGCGACGCCCTCGGTGAGCGCACCTTCGACCTGGTGTTCGCCATGTATGGCCGCCTGCGGGACCTGGCCCGGTTCTTCCAGGGCCGGTGCGGGCGGATGATCGCCGTCGGCGGCGTGCCGGCCTACAAGGGCTTCGCCCTGCCCCAGACGAACTGGCCGGCCGGGATGCTGGTGCCGGTGCGAGAGACGGCCGAGCGGGCCGTGGACGACGATAACGTGAAGGTGAGCCGCATCGTGGCCACCGAGGACGTGTTCTTCGGCTGTCACCCGGAGGGTACGCTGTTCCGTTACCCGCTGATCTATGGGCCGGGCCAGATCAACCCCCGGGAGTGGCTGATCGTGCGGCGGTTGCTCGACGGCCGGCGCCGGTTCATCGTGGCCGACGGCGGGCTCACCCTGCGCACCGCCGGCTACGGACCCAACGTGGGCCACGCCGTGTCGTTGTCGGCGCTCCATCCCGACGCCGCCGCCGGCAAGGCCTACAACGTGGGCGACGAGGTCACGCTCACCGCCCGCCAGACGATCGAGGTCATCGCCGACGCTCTGGAGTGCGAGATCGAGATCGTGAACTTGCCGGCCGAGCTGGCCGCTCCCGCCCGGCCCTTCCTCAACGCCGAGACGACGCTGCACAAGTTCACCGGCGTCGACGCCATCATGGCCGACCTCGGGTACCGGGACCTGGTGCCGCCGGTGGAGGCCATCGGGATCACGGCCCGGGACCTGGCCGAGAACCCGGTGGTGCGGGGCAGCACCCAGGAGATGCGGCTCCAAGACCCCTTCGACTACGCCCAGGAGGACCGCATCATCGCCGCCTGGCAGGGGGCATTGGGTAAGGTGGCCCCGGTGGCCGGCGCCTACGACCCCGACTTCCGGGATCGCTACGCCCCCGGCTCCGATGACTGGCGCCTCGTCGAGCCGCGCAGTTGACCCCTGCCCACGTGGCGTCTGCCCACCGGGTAGGCGAGGCACCACGGCCCCGGTGGCGTCTGGCGCAAAGGGAGGGCGGGCGAGGCCGTGGGCTTCGCCCGGGCTGAGTGGGGCCGGTAGCGTCGGGGACCATGACGACCGGCCCTGAGCTGCACCTGCACCATCACGTCGAGGGAGAGGGCACCCCGGTGGTGTTCACCCACGGGTTCCTCAACACCGGCGACGTGTGGGCGGGCGCCGTGGCTGGGATGGACGGGCGGGCCCGCACGCTGTACTGGGACCTGCGGGGCCACGGCGGGTCCGACCCGGCGCCGGTCGGCCAGTACGGCCGCAGCTACGCCCTCGACGACCTTCGCCGCATGATCGATGTGGTGGGCCGACCGGCGGTGCTGGTGGGCCACTCGCTCGGCGGGTACCTGTCGCTGGCCTACGCCATCCTCCACCCGAGCGAGGTGGCGGGCCTGGTGATGGTGGCCGGCGGACCCGGGTTCCGCAATCCCGACAGCTTGGCCCAGTGGAACGTCGGGATCGACGCCATGACCGCCAAGCGGCCCGAGCTGCCCGACGGTGTGGGCGAGATCTCCAAGCACGTCGACTCGATGGTGATGGACCGGCTGGGCGAGATCACCGGGCCGGTGGCGGTGCTGGTCGGTGAACGGGACAAGCAGTTCGTGGCCTCGGCCGCCGTGTTCCGCAAGTACCTGAACGTGGTGGACGAGGTGATCGTGGCCGACATGGGCCACATGGTCCACGCCAAGGCCCCCGGGGCCGTTGCCGCCTCCGTCCGGGCCGTCATCGCCGCCCTCGGCTGAGCAGGCAGGTCACTCCTTCGCCGGTCTGTCCTTGACGGCGGCGGCCACCGGGGGGCTGTGACGGCCGCCGCCGGCGTGCCAACATGTGTAGCCGAGGTCACACCCGCCGTGGCCGCCCTCAGTCGACCCCCAACCCCCCCATGAGGACCTTCGCATCATGCTTTCCGACTACCGGGTACTGGATCTGACCGATGAGCGGGGCCACCTGGCCGGGCTCATGTGGGCCCAGCTGGGAGCCGAGGTGATTGCGGTGGAGCCGTCTGGCGGCTCACCGGCCCGCCGCCTCGCCCCGTTCGCCGGGGACGTGGAGGACGCCGAACGCTCGCTCCACCACTGGGCCTACAACCGGGGTAAACGCTCGATCGTGCTCGACCTCGACACCGACGACGGCCGCGACGCTCTGCGCCGTTTGGCCGCCGGGGCCGACGTGCTGTTCACCACCGACCCGGCCGGCCTGGCCGCCCGGGGGCTGCGCTACGACGACCTCAGCGCCCTCAACCCGGGCCTGATCTACACCACGATCACGGCCTTCGGCCTCGATGGCCCGAAGGCGGGCTGGGCCGCCGCCGATCTCGTGATCCAGGCGTCGGCCGGCAACATGGCCATTACCGGCGACCGGGACCGAGCCCCGCTGCGGGCCGGCGGCACGCTCCCGCAGGCCTGGCACAACGCCGCCTCGGAGGCGGCCGGTGCCGCCCTCATCGCCCTCTACGAGCGCCAGACCCGCTCCGGCCTGGGCCAGTTGGTGGATGCCTCGGCCCAGCAGAGCATGAACCAGGCATGCCAGTCGATGACGCTGGCCGGCCCCCTCAACGCCACCCCCACCACCCGGATCGCCGGCGGGGCCAGCCTCCAGGGAATTCCCATCCAGCTCATGTGGCCGTGCAAGGACGGCCACGCCTCGGTCACCTTCCTGTTCGGGGCCGGGTTCGCCCGCTTCACCCGCAACCTCATGGAGTGGATCCATGAAGAGGGCATGTGCGACGAGGCCACGCGCGACAAGGACTGGATCCAGTACCCATTCATGCTCCTCGACGGCCGGGAGCCGGTGGAGGAGTACGAGCGGGTGAAGCAGGTGCTGACCGATTTCTTTGCCACCAAGACCAAGGCCGAGCTGCTGGAAGCGGCCATGAAGCGCCGGCTGCTGATCACCCCGGTGTGGACCACGGCCGAGGTGCTCGACAGCCCCCAGCTCGCCTTCCGCCAGTACTGGGAGGACGTCGACCACGGCGGCGAGGTGGGAACGGTCCGCTACCCCGGCCCCTTCGCCAAGTTCTCCGCCACCCCCTGCCCCGTCCTGCCCCCGGCGCCGTCGCTCGGTGCCGATACGGAGGCGGTGCTGGCCGAGCCGGCCCGCACCCCCAAGGTGGCGGTGAAACCGTCCGTGCCCTCTGCCGCCCGCCCCCTGGAGGGCGTCAAGATCGTCGACTTCATGTGGGCCATGGCCGGTCCGGCCGCCTCCCGGGTGCTGGCCGACTACGGGGCCGAGATCATCCGGGTGGAGTCGGCCAACAAGATCGACGCCGTCCGCACCCTCCAGCCGTTTCGGGACGACGTGACCGACCCCGAGCTGTCCGGCATCTGGAACAACATGAACGCCGGCAAGCAGGGCCTGGCCCTCGACATGAGCAAGCCCGGCGCCCTCGACGTGATCTGGGACCTGTTCGACTGGGCCGACGTGATCATGGAGTCGTTCTCGCCCCGGGCCATGGCGGCCTGGGGCATCGACTACGAGCAGGTGCGCAAGCGCCGGCCCGACATCATCATGACGTCGAGCTGCCTGATGGGCCAGACCGGCCCCCTGTCGATGCTGGCCGGGTTCGGCACGATGGCCGCCGCCATCTCCGGCTTCTTCTACCCTGTGGGCTGGCCCGACCGGGCCCCGGCCGGTCCGTTCGGCGCCTACACCGACTACACCTCGCCCCGGTGGCTGGTGGCAGCGGTGATGGCGGCGTTGGAGCACAAGCGGGCTACCGGGCAGGGCCAATACATCGACCTTTCGCAGGCCGAGTCGGCCCTCCATCTGCTCGCCCCGGCCCTGCTCGACCGGTCGGTCAACGGGCGCATCTGGGAACGCAACGGCAACCGTGACCTGGTGTTCGCCCCCCAGGGTGTGTACCGCTGCACCGGCGACGACAACTGGGTGGCCATCGCCTGCACATCCGACGACGTGTGGGCCACGCTCGCCGATGTGATCGGCCGGGCCGACCTGGCCGGCCTCAGCCGGGCCGAGCGCCACTCCCGCCACGACGAGCTCGACTCGGCCATCGCCGCCTGGACCGCCGGCCAGCATTACATGGACGCCATGCACCGGTTGCAGGGCCAGGGGGTGCCGGCCCACGTGGTGGCGAACGCCCCCGAGTTCCTGGTCGACCCCCAGATCGCCCACCGCCAGCACTTCGTGGAAGTGGGCCACGCCAAGCAGGGCACCACCGTCGTGGAGGGCACCCGGTTCAAACTGTCCCGCACGCCGGCCGCCTTCACCTACGGCGCTCCCACGTTCGGCGAGCACTCCTTCGAGATCCTCACCGGCACCCTCGGCTACGACGGTGATCGCATCGCCGAGCTGGCCGCCGCCGAGCTCCTGGAGTAACCCCGTGGTCCGGGAGATCTGGTGCCTGGTGCCGGCTTGCGCTGTACCACGTCAGAGCTCCCGGAGCCCCCGGGGTCAGGCGGAAGCGGCCAGCGTCCGCAGTAGGTCGGCGATCTCCAGCGTCACGCCCTCGCCGGGCATGGGGTAGCTCATCTTGTTGAGGGTCACGCCCACGCCGAGGCCGAGATCGGGATCGGCGAAGCCCACCGAGCCGCCAGCGCCGGGATGACCGAAGGCCCGTTCGTTGGCTCCGATCGGACCGTGCACCAGGTTGCCCTGGAGGTCGGGCCCAAGGCCGCCGAGGAAGAAGCCGGGGGCCTTGCGGGCCTTCACCCCCAGCACCCGGTCGACGTCGTCGGTCTCCAGGCGGGTCATGTGGGCCAGAGCGCCCTCACTCACCAGGCGCACCCCGCCGACGGCGCCGCCGTTGGCCAGCGCGCCGTACAGGCGGGCCAGGGCCCGGGCCGTGAAGTGGCCGTTGCCGCTAGGGAGGCAGGCCACCCGGAACGGGGTGGTGTTGAAGTGGGGCCACATGGCCCTCGGCATGGCCTTGTAGAAGTCGGCGTCGTCGGGGATGGGCAGGCCCTCCCCGGCCGGCGTGATCTCCAGCGTCGTGAGCCGCTCGGCGACCGACGGCGTGTCGTCGATACCGACGAACAGCTCATCGGCCACGCCCAGTGGCTCGGCGATCTCGGACCGGATGACGTCGCGGATGTGACGGCCGGTGGTTCCGGCCACGATGCCGCCCACGATCCAGCCGTAGGTCACGGCGTGGTAGCCAGTGGCGGTCCCCGGTTCGTAGGCCGGCACCCCGGCGGCGGTGCGGGCCACGCCGGCGTCCCAGTCGGTGATGTGCTCGGGGGCGAAGGGCTCGGGCATGGCATGCAGGCCGCCCTGGTGGCTGATGGCCTGGGCCACGGTGAGGTGGTCCTTGCCATTGGTGGCGAACTCGGGCCAGTAGGTGGCCACCGGGGCGTCGAGGTCGAGCTGGCCCCGGTCCACCAGCTGGTGGACGGCCAGGGCCGCCACCCCCTTGGTGGTGGAGAAGCTGAGGAACAGCGAGTCGGGCTGCACCGGCCGGGCATCGCCCGGCCCCATCGTGCCCGCCACGACGCTCACGAATGGCTCTCCCCGAAGGAAGGCCGCCACCTGCACCCCGATCTGGCGGCCCTCGGCCACCTGGCGGTCGATCAGCTCCTGCACCTGCTGCGCTGCGTCCATGACCCGGACCCTACCCCACTGTTCGGGGGCTGGACGCCCCCGTGGCATCCTCTGTCGGCCTCCCCCATCCACGTCGGGGCCCCACCCCACCGTGCCGCCTACGGCGGCGCGACCCGCCCCGGGGCCTGCCGGTCCTGCGACACTGGTGCGGTGTCCACCGTGAACTCCGGCCCGGCGGCCGTCGGCCCCGAGGGCCGCTACCGCTTCTCCCCCACCGACGTCGAGCGCACGCTCCAACACCTCGGCCTGCTGTGGCGGCTCCACACCGACGGTATTGCCCGAGGTGTGCTCGACAAGGCGGGCGTCCATCCCATCGGGGCCGAGATGACCCTGGCCCTGGCCCGGGTGGTGGGGCCCGATCGGGCGGGCGGTGGAGACCTCCAGGATCTCGGACAGCGGGCCGCCGAAGCGTCGGCCTCCTGGAGCGACACCACGCGGGCCCAGGTGCTGAACGCCACCTGGCTGCGCCTGCTGGATGTGGCCGAACGGCTCGAAGCGACGGGCGCCCACCTGGCCCACCAGGGTGAGGTGGTGCAGCTGGCCCGATCGGGCGGCGGGGTGCCCAAGGCGCCGGTGGCGGACCTCGGGATCGGATGGGCCGGGGCCGACGGCGACCGTCAGGCCAACCGGAAGCACCACGGCCGGCCCTGGCAGGCGCTGTGCCTGTGGTCGGCCGACGTGATCGACACCCTGCGGGCCGAAGGCCACCCGGTGATGCCCGGGAGGGCCGGGGAGAACGTGACCGTGCGGGGCCTCGACTGGGCCGCCATCCGCCCCGGGGTACGGTTGCGGTTGGGGTCGGCCGAGTGCGTGGTGTCGGCCTGGGCCGAACCGTGCCGCAACATCGCCGACTGTTTCGCCAGCCGGGACTTCCGCCGCATTGACGCCTCCCGGGGCCCCGTGGCCCGGGCCTACGCCACCGTCACCCGGCCCGGCTCGGTGTCGGCCGGCGACCCGATCCTCGCCGGTCCCCTCTGAACGGCCGAGCGGGCGATCTCGTGTCCCTGAGCGTGACCGGAGACGGCCCGGGACACGAGATCCAGATTCGGGCTACCTGGTGATCGGGTGGGTGATGGGCTCGCTGCCCATGGCGCCGCCCACCCAGCCGCCGATGATGGCCGAGAACGCCCCGGCGTCGCCCCCGGCGCCCATGATCATCAGCGAGCCCTTGCGGAACTTGGGCACCCGGCGGCCGGCGAAGCGCGCCGGCAGACCCTCCTCGATGCCGCCTGCCCCCCGCTGGGCCATGTCGCCGTCGAGAAACAGCAGCGGCTCCAGCTCCTCCCGGAACCTCGCCTTCGACCATCCGGCTTCGGCCAGCACCCGCCGGTGCTCGGGGGTGAGCACCAGCATGGCTTCGCCCGGCAGCTTGGGGTGCCCGACGGCCAGCAGCTGGGCCGCCAGCGACCGGGTGAGCGACTCCGGCGTGCGCGAGATCTGGTCGACCGCCGCGATCGGCCCGTGGCCGGCGAACAGCGTCACCGTGTTCTGACCGGGCTCGAAGCCCCGCTCCACGCTGAGCGGCGGCCAGCCGTCGGGCAGGCCCTCTTCGTCCTCGGCGAAGCACCAGCCGACCTTCGACGGCGCCCCCAGCGCGGCCCGATCGATCCCGCCGTAGCCGGGGCGACCGCCGCCGATGTTGCGCACCACAAGCTGCAGCGCCCGGCCGATGGTGGAGTTGGCCCGGTTGCCCTGACCCATGGCGTTTTTCAGGGCGTTCATCCCGATCTCATGTCGGATGGGGCCATTCACGATCACCACCGGCCCCGAGAACCACAGGGTGCACAGCAGGCCGTGGATGTTGAAACGGTCGGTGCACGCCGCCTCCACCGCCGCCAGCACCACCGGCAGGTACTCGGGCTTGCACCCAGCCATCACCGCGTTGATCGCCACCTGCTCCACCGTGACCGGCACCAGGGCCGGCGGCACAACGGCCACCACGTCTTGGGGGTCCCGGCTGGTACCCTCCAGCATGCGGAGCACCCGGGCCTCGGTAGGGGTCACCACCGGCAGCCCGTCGGTCCAGCCCCGGTCGAACATGGCTTCGGCCTCGTCCTCCAGCGTGGCCAGCTCGATGCGGCGGCTGTGGAGGCGGCTGCCGCCGAAGCGGACGGCGAGGGCGTCGGTCAGGTTAGGGTCGACCGACAGCGACCCGCAGCCGGGCGAGAAGTCGGTGGCCGTAGCGGCCAGCCCGCTCTGGCCTGTGAACGACTCCCACGTCTCCCGGTGCCAGCCCTCGATCCGGTCCACCACCGCGCCTCCCGCCACCCGCAACACGGTGGGTACGGTCTCGATCCCGTGATGCCAGCTGACAGCGAGCTGGGTGTCGTCCACCGGCGTGACCCCGGGTGGGAACGCCGGATCGTCCTGGCTGTAGACGGTCAGCGGCACCCGGCCGGCCAGGTCGGCCAGCACGGGGGCCACGGTGACACAGGTGGGGCACTCGGCCTTGACCACGGCCACGAAACCGTCGGGCAGCATCGGAGCCGCCATGGGGCCG
>Ga0224510_10002681_pt1 | contig 10501 bp, 5 predicted proteins | sample SF_May12_sed_USG_FD_170161 | JGI IMG/M metagenome (GOLD analysis project Ga0224510, IMG submission 170161) | Sediment microbial communities from San Francisco Bay, California, United States - SF_May12_sed_USGS_4_1 | ecosystem: Environmental > Aquatic > Marine > Sediment | place: USA: California... | reverse complement strand
CCTACGACGAACCCTTCACCAGCGTGAACGTCGGTTCCCTGCGCGAACTGCGTGACGGACGCGTGGTCGTCGCGGACCCGCGGGACAAGATCGTGCAGCTGGTGGACTTCCGGGCGAACCGCGGCGCGAAGATCGGCCGTGAGGGCAGTGGCCCCGCCGAGTTCGGCCTGCCGATGCGCCTCTTCACGGCAGCGGCGGACACCAGCCTGCTCTTCGACCCCGTGAACTCGCGCTACCTGGTGATCGGCCCGGACGGGAAGCCGGTGACGACGTTCCGCGTGGAGCTCACGCCGGCGCAGGCGAGCCCCGGGGGAGGCATGATCCGGATGGGGATGGACATCCCGCGCACCGCGGACGCGCGCGGCCGCCTCTACTTCGAGAGCGCGGGCTTCACGATGGGTCCCGATGGCCCGCGTACCGCCGACTCGGCGGCCATCATGCGCTACGACCGAGGCACGCAGAAGCTCGACACGCTCGGCTGGGTCGCCCTGCCGAAGAACAACACGTCGGGCTCCGCGAGCTCGGGCAACGTGCAGCTCCGGATCGGCATGGCCAATCCGCTCACGCCGCGCGACGAATGGGCGGTGTTCCCCGACGGTCGCGTGGCGATCGTCCGCTCGCCCGGCTATCGCGTGGACTGGGTGCTGGCGAATGGTACGAAGCAGAGTTCGGCGCCGATCAAGTACGTCGCGCTCCGGATGGGCGCGGCGGACAGGAAGGAAGAGGAGGCGCTGCGGAACAAGGGACGGATGAACCAGATGTCGATGATGGTGACCAGCGGCCCGAACGGGATGCAGCGGAGCGCGCAGATGGGGCCGCCGCCGGGCGCGCCGCCGCTCGAGCCGCTCACCGACTGGCCGGAGGTGAAGCCGCCATTCCGTTCCGGACCGTCGAACGTGGTCGCGCGGCCCAACGGCGAACTCTGGGTGCGGCGCACGGAGGCCGCGGGTGCGAAGGGCACGCTGTACGACGTGATCGACGCAAAGGGTGCCGTGACGTACCAGGTGCGGATCGGTGAGGGGCTCGCGCTGGCCGGGTTCGGGAATGGGACGGTGTACACGACCAAGGCCGACTCGGACGACCTGCTCTATCTGCAGCGGCACCGGATGCCGTAGTACTGCAGATGGGAGATGGCAGATGGGAGGGGGGCGCCGGGACTGCCGGCGCCCCTCTCTCCCTTCCAGGCTCTTGTTCCCATTAGCTCTTCGTTAAGCGCCTTGACGGTGTCCCGTCGCGCTCCCATCTACGGGCATGCAATTGCGGATCCTCCCTCATCTCTCGATCGGCGTGGCGCTCCTCACCGGACTGGGGTGCGCGGGTGCGCCCGCAGAGGGCCCGGACGTCATGCGCACCGACTCGGCCGGCGTGCGGATCGTATCGTCGGGCGCCGAGGACCGGGAGCTGCCGTGGCGCTTCGACTCCGTGGGCGTGCTCACGGACTCGGCCGGCGAGCCCTACCTCTTCACGGCGATGACGCGACGACGGGTGCTCGTCGACCGCGCGGGGCGTACCTACGTGCTCACGCCCGATCCCGCGTTCCTGCGATTCGACCGCGAGGGCCGGTTCGACCGGACCATCGGGCGCAGGGGGCAGGGCCCCGGCGAGTTCGAGTTCCCCTTCACCGTCGGCGCGCAGGGCGATACGCTGGTGGTGAAGGACGGCTCCAAGCGCGCACTCGTGCGGTTCTCGTCGAGCCTCGACCCCGTGGCGGACCGCCGGCTCGAGGGCGCGCTCGCGCGCGCGGGGTTCATCGAGTTCCGCTCGGGCGGCCTCTGGTTCTCGCAGCAGCTCGTAACCGACTCGCTGCGGGGGATCGAGCTCCGCGCCGACACGGTCGGTGGCGCGCCGTTGCATCGCCTGATCGCGTCGCCGGGGAAGCCGGTGCGTTTCGGGTGCATCGGGATGCCGAGCGCGACCCCGATCTTCGAGCCCACCATTCACTGGGCCGCGAGCGGGCCGCGCATCGTCGTGAACGAGCAGCCGGACTACGCGCTATGGATGTATGAGGGGGGGCGCCTGATCGCGATCGTCCGCCGTCCCCTCGCGCCTCGCGTGCCGACGGCGGACGACGTGCGTGCACTCTACCCGGATGGGTTCGTGATCCGCTTCGGCGGCGCGCGTCCCGACTGTGAGGTGCCCGCTGACGAGCTCGTCGCCAAGCAGGGCCTCGCCGCCGCGTTGCCGCTGGTGAACGACGTGCAGTACTTCTCCGACGGGATGATCTGGGCACAGCGGTCGCTCGAATCCGGGAAGACCGGGGTATTCGACGTGTTCGGATCCGATGGTGCCTATCTCGGGACCGTGCGGGGGATGCAGATGCCGGTGGCGCGCTTCCCGAATGGCGATCTGCTCGTGCCTCGCGAGGACGCGGAGACGGGCGGGATCGTCCTCACGCGATTGCGCGTCAAGCGATGATCTCGCTCGGACCGTGGTCGGGAAGCGGGTTCGCGCACGAGCGACGGGGCAACCCTTCGCCTCGCCGCGCGGGTCCAAAGTGTCCTAGGTTCAGGCCGACCGACCCCACTCCCGCTCGATGACCCTCCCCTCCCGCGCCCTCTTCCTCGTTGTCGCCATCGCGACGCTCACCGCCTGCGATAAGGCCGTCGCCGGAGACGGTGGCAGCGACGGCACCGACGCGGATTCGGCGAATGCCAGCGGCGCGTCGTCGTCCGTGAGCCTCCCCGTCGTCGCCGAGCCGGTCACCGAGGGCGACCTCGTCCTCTCGGTGAACACCACGGGCCAGGTGCGCTCCGACGCCGAGGGCCGCCTCCGCGCGGAGGTCGGCGGAGCGGTGGAGAAGGTGACCGTCCGCCCCGGCGACCATGTGCGGAAGGGCCAGGTGCTGGTGGAACTCGATCCGCGCCCCTTCGACCTCGCCGTGCAGGAGGCGCAGGTCGCGGTGGACCTCGCCGAGCTGCAGCACCAGGACAACTATCTCCCCGACTCCGCCGCGACCGGCAAGATGCCGAGCAAGATGCGCATGGATGCCTCGGTCACGCGCTCGGGCCTCGCGGCGGCGCGCGTGCGACTCGAGAAGGCGAAGCTCGACCAGGAACGGGCGACGATCATCGCACCCTTCGACGGCGTGGTCGATCGCGTGCTCATCGTCGCGGGCGACCGGATCAGCGCGGGGCAGGAGATCACCACGGTCGTGGACCTGCAGAACCTGCGGATCGAGGCGGCGGTGCTCGAGCACGACCTGCCACTCATCAAGGTGGGCGGCGAGGCGGTGATCACGAGCGCGGCGCTCGCGGGACAGTCCTTCAATGGAAGGGTCGTCGCGGTGCTCCCGCTGGTGGACAGCACCACGCGCGCGGGACGCGTCTTCGTGCGCACACGCGGGAACGGCGCGCTCCGCCCGGGGATGTATGCGGACGTGCGGCTCGAGGCGCAGCGGCTCCCGAACCGTCGCCTCGTCCCGACGCGCGGGATCATCGAGCGTGACGGACGGCCCCTCGTCTTCGTGATCCGGAACGGCCGCGCGCAGTGGACCTACATCCTCCCCGGCCGCTCCAACGGGCGCGTGACGGAGGTGCTCCCCGACTCGGTCTCGGGCGTGATCCCGCTGAACGTCGGCGACGAGGTGATCGTGCAGGGACACCTCACGCTGACGCACGACGCGCCGGTGCGCGTGGTGGCCGCGCGCGAGCAGAATCCCGGCGCGCCAGACTGATCGCCCGCTGACCGACGCGGACCGATGTCGATCACCTCCTCCGCGGTCCGTCGTCCGGTGACGACGGTGGCAGCGACGCTCGCCATCGTCCTGCTCGGCAGCGTCTCGCTCTCGCGCCTCCCCGTCACGCTCCTCCCTGACGTCACGCTCCCCGTGCTGACGATCCGCACGACCTACCCGGGCGCGGCGGCCGAGGAGGTCTCGCGGTTCGTGGCGGAGCCGATCGAGACGGCGATCGCGGCGACGCCGGGGATCGTCGAGCTGCGCTCGGTGAGCCGGAATGGCGAGGCGGTGACCACGGCGCGCTTCGCCTGGGGCACGGAGATGCAGACCACCGTACTCACCGTGCGCGAGCGGCTCGACCAGGCGCGCTCACGATTGCCGGACGACGCGGCGCGCCCGACGCTCCTCACGAGCGACCCCGGCGAACGGCCGATCGCGGTGGTGGGCCTCACGGGCCTGAACGACCTCCGCCTACTCGGCCGCACCGCGACCGACGTGCACGCGCGGCGACTCGAGCAGATCGCGGGCGTGGCGAGCGTCGCGGTCACCGGCGCGCCGGAGGACGAGATCCGCATCGAGGTGGACCCCGGGAAGATGCGCGCCCTCGGGCTCTCCACCGACGACGTGTCCCTCGCGGTGCAGGCCGCGAACGCGAACGGCGCGGGGGGCACGATCCGCCGCGGGCAGTTCCGCTTCTCGGTGCGCGCGATGACGGAGTTCCGCGCGCTCGACGAGATCGCTGACACGCCCATCGGCCCCGTGCGCGCCGGGTACCGGCTGCGCGACATCGCGACGATCACCTCGACCATCGCCGAGCCGCGGACCCTCACGCAGCTCGACGGCGGCGCGGCGGTGGGGCTCGTCGTGTACAAGGACGCCGGCTCCAACACCGTCGCCGTGACGTCGCGCATGCGGGAGGTGATCGACGAGCTGCAGCAGGAGTTCCCCGACATCCGGATGCACGTCGTCGCGGCGCAGGCCGACTTCGTGGTGGATGCGCTCTCCAACCTCGGGCAGGAGATCGTGATCGGGGGGCTCCTCTCCCTCGCGATGATCCTCGTCTTCCTCCGCGACTGGCGCTCCAGCCTCGCCATCGCGGCGATCCTCCCGCTCTCGGTGCTCGTCGCGCTCGTCTTCCTGCAGCTCTTCGACGTGACGGTGAACGTCCTCTCGCTCGGCGGCCTCGCACTCGGCGTGGGCCTCCTCGTGGACAACGCGATCGTCGTGGCCGACACCGCGGGCCGACGACGGGAGGAGACCGGCGAGTCCACGCACGAGGCCGCGATCGAGGCGACGGACGAGGTCGCGGGGCCGCTCATCGCCGGCACGCTCACCACGCTGCTCGTGTTCGGGCCGATCGTCTTCGTGAAGGGCCTCGCGGCCGCGCTCTTCCGCGACCTCTCGCTCGCGGTGGTCCTCTCGGTGGGCGGCTCGCTCGTGCTCGCGCTCACGCTCATGCCGGTGATGATCGTCGGGCGCCGGGGTGCCAAGCCGGCGGCGCCGCGCGAGCCGAAGGAGTGGGAGAAGCGGCTGGATGCGTTCGGCGAACGGAGCGCCGAGATCTATGAACGAGGGATGGAGTGGGCGCTCCGCAGCCCGCGCGCGATGCTCGGCGTCGGCGTCGGGATGGTGCTCGTGATGGTCCTCGCGGTCTGGCGCCTCCCGAAGGAGATCCTCCCGCAGGTGGATGAAGGGCTCGTGGTCGCGGCGCTCCAGTTGCCGGAGGGGACGGCGATCGAGGAGACCACGCGGCAGGCCGCGCGCATCGAGGCCGCCGCCGCCGCGCTCGGCTCGCGCGGCACCTATTCGCGCATCGGCATCGCCACCGACGAGGAGGTGCTCGCCGGCGCGCAGCCCGGCACGTCGGCCACGGGGCAGCTGCTCGTCCCCGTGCCCGACGGGATGGATGCCGCCGACTTCGCGGACAGTCTGCGCGCGGCGGTCCCCGACCTCGCCAACGGCGCGCTCTCCCTCGACCTCGCAGGCCAGTCGGAGTTCGGCTCGCTGATCGGGCGCGAAGGACGGCTCGTGCGCGTGGAGGTGAGCGCGCGGAACCTCGCCGAGTCGCGGCTCTGGGCGGACTCGGTGCGCCTGCGCCTCGCCACGCTCGCCACGCTCACCGACGTGCGCGACGCGTTCAGCACCACGCAGCCGCAGATCGAGCTGGAACTCGAGCGCACGCGGCTGGCAGAGCGCGGGATCTCGGTGCAGGCGGTGCAGCGCGCGCTGCAGGGCGGCCTGGGGGGCGTGAAGGCGAGCGAGCTGCGCGAGACCGACCGCCGCACGCCGATCCGCGTGCGCTTCGCCGGCAACCTGAACGAGGACCTGCTCACCGCACTCGCCACGCCGGTGAATGGCGTGCCGCTCAGCCAACTGGTGAGCTGGAAGGAGGTGCGCGCGCCCATCGAGGTGGTGCGCGTGAATCAGCGGCCGGTGAGCGTGGTGGAGGCGCTGATCGAGCGTGGCGGCACTTCGCGCGCGACCACCGATGTGCAAAAGGAGCTGGACCAGCTCCTTCCCCCGGCCGGTCTCACGTGGGTGGTCACCGGCGCCGACCTCGAGCAGCAGCGCACCACGGAGCAGCTGGCGCTCGTCGCCGTGCTCTCGGTGGCGCTGGTCTTCCTCGTGCTCGCCGGCGAGTTCGCCTCGTTCACGATCCCGCTCGTGGTGATGATCACGGTGCCCCTCGCCGCCGCCGGCGGCTTCATCCTGCTCTGGATGATGGGCCAGAGCATCAATGCGGTCTCGCTCATCGGCATCGTGGTGATGATCGGCATGGCCGACAACGAGGCGGTGGTGAAGCTCGACGCCATCCAGCGCTTCCGCGAGCTCGGCCACTCGCTGCACGAGTCGATCCTTCTCGGCGGCCGGCAGCGCCTGCGCGCGATCACGATGACGAGCCTCACCACGATCTTCGGCGTGCTCCCCCTGGCATTCGGCTTCGGCAGCGGCGGTGCGCTCTACCAGCCCCTCGCGGCCGCCGTGATCGGCGGCGCGATCTCGGCGCAGGTCGTCACCTTCTTCCTGCTCCCCGTGGCGTACCGGCAGATGGAGGAGCGGCGCGAGCGGAAGGCGGCCGCACGGGCGGCGGCGACCGCGTCCGCCGAGCCGGCGCGCGCATGATCCGCTGGGCGGTCTCCCGGCCGGCGGTGGTCTGGGCGATCACCTTCACCGTGCTCCTCGGCGGCGCGGTGAGCTTCACCAGGCTCGCACTCGCGACCTCCACCTCGGTGGAGCTCCCGCGCCTGCGCATCACGTCCGGGTGGCCGGGCGCGAGCTCGGAGCTGGTGGAGATGTACATCTCCTCACCCATCGAGGCGGCAGCGCAGAGCGTGCGCGGCGTGCGGAAGACGAGCAGCGAGTCGCGCGACGGGATCGCGAGCCTCACCATCGAGCTGGACCCCAAGGCCGACGTGCAGCTCACGCGCCTCGCGATCCTGGAGCGGCTCGAGCTCCTGCGCCCTGACTTCCCCATCGGCGTGACGCCGCCGGTGGTGGGGAACTTCGTCCCCGAGGCGCTCGAGGAGCCGCCGCTGATGCGCGTGCTCCTCTCAGGTCCCTACACGCCGGGCGCGCTGCAGCGCATCGCCGACGAGCAGATCACGCCGCGCGTGAGCGCGGTGGCCGGCGTGGCGGGAGTGGGGATCGGCGGCGGCACCGACTTCGGCGCGACGGTCTCGTACGATGCGAGCCTGCTCCGGCAGCTCGGCATCTCCCCGCTCGCGCTCAGCCAGGCGATCGCCGAGTCGCGCGTGGTGCAGGCGCTGGGCGCCGAGCGGATCGGGGCGAGCAAGCGCGAGGTGGTGCTGCGCGACCAGCCGAACGCCCTTGCGGACCTCGAGGGGCTCCCGATCCGCGGCCGCGGCAACCAGGTGTTCCGCCTGGGCCAGCTCGCACAGGTGCGCTCGGACGAGGACTCGCGCGGCCAATTCTTCCGCGTGAACGGGAACACGGCGCTCTCCTTCACCGTGACGCGCGAGGCGAGCTCCGACGCGATCAAGACGGCCGCCGCGGTGCGCAACGCACTCAAGGAATTGGTGGTCGCGCTGCCGCCGGGTCTCAAATACCGCATCACCGCCGACGACTCGATCGAACTCAGCCGCCAGCTGACCGACCTCGTGAAGCGCGGCGCGATCGCCTTCCTCGCGGTGATGCTCCTGCTCGCGATCACGCTCCGGAACGTGCGCGCAGTGGCGCTCGTGATGGGGAGCGCCGCGATCGCGATCGCGGGCACCGCCCTCGGGCTCTACCTGCTCGAGATCCCGGCGAACATGCTCACCCTCGCCGGGCTCGGCATGGGGATCGGCGTGCTGGTGCAGAACGGGCTGGTGATCGTCGAGCGCCTGCGCGCTGCGCCGGACACCGCGGAGGGCCGCGCCGAGGTCGCGCAGCGGATGATGCCCGCGGTGATCGGCGCGACGCTCACGACGGCGGTGGTGCTCTTCCCCTTCCTCTACCTGCAGGGAAATGCACGCGCGGCGTTCTTCCCCTTCGCGGCGGCGTTCACGCTCGCACTCTTCTGTTCGGTGCTCTCCGCGCTGCTCATGGTGCCCGCCCTCGCGGCGGGGCACGGGCTGCGCGAGACGCACTGGCCGCGCGCGCAGCGCGCCTACGGGTGGGCGCTCAAGAAGACGCTGCGTTGGCGCTGGGTGACGATCGTGCTCACGGTCGCCTCCGTGGGGGGCCTCACCTACGCGTTCGTGAAGAAGGTGCCGCGCTTCTCGTTCGGCGGGTTCGGCAGCCAGCGCACCTCGATCCAGGTGTCGATCAACTTCCCGCGCGGCTCCGATCCCGAGAGCGTGGACGAGGCGATGCGGGCGATGGAGTCGGTGGTCGTCGGGCGGCGCGGTGTGGAGGAGGTCATCGCGCAGTCGCGCGGCGGCTTCGGCGCCGGGATGCTCGTGACCTTCACCCGCGCCGAGGACATGGGCGCGGTGCCGCTGCAGCTGCAGGAGGAGCTCACCGCGCGCGCGGTCTACATCGGCGGCGCCTCGATCGGCGTGTACGGCCAGGGGAACGCCTTCAACTCCGGGGGCGGCATCGGCACGATGAGCACCTTCCGCATCCGCGTGCTCGGCTACAGCTACGCCGCCGTGGCGCAGCTGGCCGAGGACATCCGTGGCCGGCTCGAGCAGGTGACGCGCGTGCGGAACCCGGTGGTGACGAGCGGGAGCTTCTTCGGCGGCGACCGCGCCTATGCCGTCACACTCGAGCCGAATCGTGACGCGCTCGCGCGCTATGGCGTGACGGCCGCGCAGTTCAGCGCCGCGGTGCAGCGCGAGGTGCGCGGCGCGGTGGGCGGCCAGCGGCTCGAGATCGGCGGCGAGGAGATCCCCGTCTCCGTGAAGGCGCGCGGCGCGCGCGAGCGCTCGCTCGACGAGTTGCGCGAGGCGCTCATCCCCACGGCGTTCGGCTCCACGGTGCGCATCGGCGACCTCTCCGCGGTCGCCGAGCGCGAGGAGCTGAGTGCGATCACGCGCGAGGACCAACAGTACCTGCGCGTGGTGGCGTACGAGTTCCGAGGCCCCACGCGGCTCGCGAACCGCACGCACGACGCGTTCATGGCGAGCATCAGCGTGCCGCCGGGCTTCAGCGTGCAGGACGCGAGCCAGTACTTCCGCGAGCAGGACACGAGCCAGCAGGGGCTCTGGCTGGTGTTCGCGATCGGCGTGGCGCTGGTGATCCTCTCGGTGGCGATGGTGTTCGACTCGGCGTGGGGCGCGGCGATGGTCTTCCTCTCGCTCCCCATCGCGCTGGCCGGCGTGATGGCAGCCTTCTGGTGGGCGGGCGCCTCGTTCACGCGCGAGGCGGCAGTGGGCGTGATCCTCGTGGTGGGGCTCGCGGTGAACCAGAGCATCCTGCTGGTGGACGCGGCGCTCGAGCGGCGACGCGCCTCCGCGAACGGACGCCTCGTCGCGGGCCGCGTGCTCCGCGCCGCGCTCGACCGCTCGGGGATGATCATGATGGTGACGCTCAGCACGCTGGCGTCGCTCATCCCGCTCGCGGTGGGCACGGGGTCCGACACGCTCTTCGGGGCGATCGCGCTCGCGACGGCGGGCGGCACGCTCGCCGGCACCGTGGGCGCGATGCTGGTGCTGCCGGCGCTGCTGGCGGGGCGGCGACGGCGGACCTAAGCTCCCCCGGAGACCGTCGGCCGCATCGCGCGGAGGCGCGCCGCATCGCGGCGGTTCACGCAGGTTCGAACCGCGCCGCACCCGTCGCACACCCCGGAGACCCCTGATGCACCGAGTCGCCCGTTCCCTCCTGCCACTCGTCGCGCTCTTCACGCTCGCGACCTGCGCCGTCGCCCAGGAGCGCGCCGTGCCGACCACGGTGGTGGTCATCGTCCGCCACGCCGAGAAGGCCGCCGAACCCGCCGCCGACCCTCCGCTCACCGCGGTGGGCGTGGAGCGCGCGCGGGCCCTCGCCGCGCTGCTCGCCGACGCGAAGGTCAGCGTGGTGATGCACACGCCCACCACGCGCACACGCGAGACGGCGCGTCCGGTGGCGGAGCAGTTCGGGCTGTCGCCGATCGTACTGCCGCTCGGCCCGTCCGAGATCCACCCGGCGGCCGTGGCGGAGGCGATCCGCCAGTACCCGGGCCGGACCATCGTCGTGGTGGGCCACTCGAACACGATCATGCGCTACATCGAGGCGCTCGGCGGCCCCCTCCGCCCGAACCTCTGTGACCACCAGTACGACGGCCTCTACACGCTCATCCTGGACGGGACCTCCGTGCGGCTTGTGGAAGCCCGCTATGGACCCCCGAACCCCCCCCGGACAGCCCCTTGCGCGACCATGACTCCGGGCCCCTGAGAAGGGCCC
>Ga0224510_10002680_pt1 | contig 10501 bp, 12 predicted proteins | sample SF_May12_sed_USG_FD_170161 | JGI IMG/M metagenome (GOLD analysis project Ga0224510, IMG submission 170161) | Sediment microbial communities from San Francisco Bay, California, United States - SF_May12_sed_USGS_4_1 | ecosystem: Environmental > Aquatic > Marine > Sediment | place: USA: California... | reverse complement strand
ACAGGCTGTAAGCCAGCCCGAAAACACGCCGGCGATAAGCCGGCATCAGCAGCTCGAAGCCCTCGCCGGCCCGGCCTTGCTGGATCAATGCAATGATCGCGTCGTCGGCCGGCATTCGGATCGGACCTTCTCCCCGGTTGATACGCTGCGGCACCCGGCAAGGTTTCAGCGATATTTTCCCGCACCAGCCTGAAACCCGGCAGGCCGCGGCAGCGTATCAATTACCGTGAACAGCATACATGCCCTCGAAATCACGGCTGTCGCGATCGCGGGCTTCCTGTTCGGATCCGTGTTGAAAGCGGATTCGAGCGTCATCTGGCAACTGCTAAGCCTGCTGCTGGGTTTCTGAATCAACCGGGAGAATTTTGATGGATGAAGACACGATGGCACTGTTGATCCCTATTCTGGGGATCGTGTTCGGAATTGGCATAGCGGTCGTCGCGGTCCTCACGGGCCACCGCCGCAAGATGCAGCGTGTCGAACTGCGCCACAAGGAAAGGCTCGTGGCCATGGAAAAGGGCCTGGAACTTCCTCCTGAACTCGAAGACCCCGAAAATGGGGGCATGCGCTCGCGTTCCGGCGCGCTCCGCAGCGGCATGACCATGCTGGGCGTCGGCATCGTGCTTTACTTCGCCCTCGACCGGGTGGCGGGCAATGACGTCGCGCTGTTCGGCCTGATCCCGGCTGCGATCGGTCTTGCCAACCTGATCTTCTACTTCATCGAAGGTCGCAGGAAGACAAATGGCAACGGCACGGCGTCGCGTTGACCGCACTGCGCGCCGCTAGAGGTTGCCCTTCGCCCACGGGCCCCAGATCGCAAGCGTGATCCCCGGGCGCTGGATATTCACGAACATCAGCTCGCCGGCGGGATCGAAACAGACGCCGGCTAGTTCCTCGCCGCGATAATCGCCGGGCGCAATCTGCTTGCCTGCCGAGGTGATTTGCTGCTCAGTCAGCTGCACATGATTCTTCATGAACGTGTACGAGTCGCCTTCGGCCGTCAGGCCGAGCAGCCGCATGCCCGGACCATAGGCGTCCACGATTGAATCGCCGTCCTCGCAGAGAAACAGGCCGCCACGCGGGCTTGCCGTGATGTTATCGATGTTGTCGCCGACCTCCTGGCTGTCGGCGACAAAGATCGCACGCAGGTTCCCGGTGCGCGGATCGTACTCCCAGACCGCGCCGTCCCCGCGGCCACGCCGCCCGAACATGTCGGTGCCGGCGGCGGTATCGACGACATAGAATTTGCCCGCGTGATGGCAGATTCCTTCGCCGCGGCGCAGGCGCAATGCGCCCTGGGACCAGGCCTGCCGGAACGGGCCGCTGGCCAGCGTCGTTGCTGAGGCGATTTCGGGCGGAGCGGCACCAGGATCAGCATCCGGGTTTTCAATATCCACCCATTCGACCTGGTAAAGATCGCCGACCGCCGGCGCGCGCAAATCCGCGTTGCGATTGCCAATGACCCGGGCTGCCTGCAGCTGCCCGCCCTCCTCGTAGCTGCCGGCATTGCCGCCGGGATCCTTCGGAACGAAGCGATAGAAACCGCCACTGCGGACATCGTCGTCGTCTTCCGTCAGGTAGGCGATGCGCGTTTCCGGATCGATCGCGACGGCCTCGTGCGCCATGCGGCCCATGTCCACGATCGGCCGGCCGGTGGTCTCGGCGGCATGGCGCCGCACTTCGAACACATAACCGTGCCTGCGCCCGCCCTGCCGGCTGCGATCGAGCTTGGTCTCCTCGCAGGAAAGCCAGGTGCCCCAGGGTGTCACGCCGCCCGCACAATTATCGTATGTGCCGCCGAGCGAGGGCACGGCGCTGATCCAGCGGCCGCCGCGGAACGTGAGCGTGGTCGTGCCGCCGCCCATGGGCAGATTCCCGCCCTCTACTGCCGTGTCGTAGAGCGCCGGCGCAACAATCAGCGTGTCATGCTCGCGCTCGTGGTTGCGCACCAGCACGATCTCCCGTTCATCGCCGGACTGCGCGGCGAAGATGACACCCATGCCGTCATGCGAATCCGGCGTCGGCGCACCATCGCTCATTGGATCGCCACTCCAGGAGAACGAGCGGTACTCGAATCCCTCCGGCAACTGCACCAGCGGCAGGCCGGTTTCCAGGTCGGCAACCGGTCGCAGCGGTCCGTAGGGACCTGGCACGCTCCTGGAGCCAGCGACGCCCGAGGCCATGCGACGCGAGCGCCGGGCAGCGAGGACCGTGGCGATGGTGACCGCAGCAATTCCTGCGGAACCCACGAGGAAATTCCGGCGGCTGAGGGACGGATGTTTCATCGGCACGCATATTATCCACGCCGCGCCGGGCGGCGGCACGAACTTCAGCCGGCCGCGGCCTATTTCAGCCCGCCCATTACGACGATCCGCCAGGACACGCGGCAGGCCGGCGCCCTGCTTGTCTCGAACCTCATGGGCATACTCGAAAGTGCACAACCCGCGTCCCAGTTCATCGGGACCGAGCTGATTGTTCGCGAAACCTGAGTTGCCAATCTGTGCCAGGTCAGTCATGGTTCGACTCGAAAGTGGCGACCTGTGCCTTCGGCAGGTCGCCCTTGCTCAACCGCGATCCACTCGGCAGGCATAGCATCCGCGCCGCGCGAAGTGCAGGTGCAGATAGGCGACGTCGTCGCGGCCGAGGTAGCGCTCGATCAGTGATGCGGCGGCGGCGCCCTCGATGACATCCGCATCGACCATTTCGTCCGCTGCGTCGTAGGCGCGAACCGAGAGTGGTCGCAAAGTGAGGTAGGGCGGCAACTCGCCGGCAATGCATTGGGCCTCGCGCTGGCCCTGGCGCACGAAAATGGGCCCTGAAGCGCGATAGGGTGAGCTGCTGTCCTGGTGCACGAATGGCAGCAGCAGCACCCGTTCGCCGACAGGCGCGTCCTCAAGACTGATGCGGCAGGGATAGCCGACGGCGGCGTCCACGTCCATCCAGCGCATGCCGCGGGCAGCGAGCGTTTCTTCATCGAGACCAAACAGCGGTTCGAATAATGCGGGCTCGAGCCCGCGCAGTGTGTAGCTCATGGCGCGCAGCATCGGGCACGCACGGTGCTGCGACAACCCGGTTATTGCTGTCCCTGCGAATGCGGTTGGCTGGCCTGAGGGCGCCACGACTCCACCCGGCGAACTTGCCCATTCCGACCGGGAGGACCCCCGGTTGGCGGGAATCAGGCAGGTTTGCCGCGCCGGAAAGCCGGGCGTAGGATCGCGCAGCGGTACGGGCCTACCAAGCCGCACCATAACAAGCTTCAGGGGGGTAAAAAGTGAATCCATTCAAGTTGATAGGTTGGGCGGCAATCGCTTTGTGCGTCGTTTCCGCTTTCATGTCGTTTGAGTACACGGGCCTGATCCTGGTGCTGCTTGGTCTGGCTGCCGGTTTCGGCATGGCAACGGAAGACAGTGTGCGTGTGCTGGTTTCGGCACTCGTGCTGACATCGCTGTCGAGCGCCTTCAATCACATCCCGGAAGTTGGCGATTATCTGTACAAGATATTCAGCGCAGCGGGCGTCTTCGCTTCCGGCGCAGCACTCATGATGATTGCTCGCAACGTCTGGACCAGATACAAGCCCTAAAAGAAGTCCGCAGGACGCGGCAGACAAAAGGCCCGCCATTTGGCGGGCCTTTTCTTTTTATCGCGGCAGGATGTTGAAATGCAGCCGCTGGTCCTGGAAGCGATCGTCGCGCTTGGCAGCGCCGGTTGCGACCAGGACATAAAGGATGTTGAGTGCTTGCAGCGCATCGCGCACGCCTGCGCCGCGCGATCGCGTGGCAAGCTGCTTTGCCGTCACGTCCTGGCGGCCGGCATAGGTCTTGCGGATCCGGGTGACGGCTTCCCGGCTGACCAGGTTGAAGTAACCGCTCGCGCGCTTCGAGCGCGATGCCGACATCACCATGTAGGCCTTGCCACTCTCGAAGACGTAATAGGTCTGCTTCTTGCCGGAGGCCATGCCGCAGTACCTGAGCCCCGTGGCCAGATTGCGAATATTCACAAGCTATCTCCCCAAACATGCCTGAGGGGAAGTGTAAGCCTCAGCGGCCGCGCCGCCCAGAGCCTGCCCGCTCGATGCCACAAAAAATTCCCGCGGCCGCCCACTCGTGAAACCACGCGCCAAGCGTGGCGGCCAGCCGGTCTGCATTACCGCGTCCACTGACGCTTGAGCGTACGGCCTGCGCAAGCGTCTTGCCGCGCGCCAGCGCTGTCAGCAGCTTGAACTGTCCCGGCGCCTGGTCGCGCCGGAATACCTTGAAATCGCGGCGATAGACGATTGCAAATGTCGCGCGGGGGCGCGGCATGCGTGGGCTGGCGCCGGCTCGCGCGACGTTCATGTAGTCATTGGCGGGGAACCGCAGTTTCAGGGGCACCAATGCCGGATTCACGCGCAAACGTACCCGATGCCATTCGTCGGCGGCGATCGCGGCAAACTCGGCCGCCGCCAGCGGATCGGCCCGCGGCGCATCGAACACGTCTTCCATGGCCCGCTCGATGCGCGCGACGTCCACCGCAAGGCTGCGCCGATTGCCCGGCGGCAGCGAACGCGCCAGGAAAGAAGGGAATTTCTCGCTCAGCAGATTCAGCGTGCGGTGCTTCGACGGATTGCGCTCAATGAACCGGCGGCACGCCCGCTCAAATACCTTGTCGCCCAGCACCTGCCGTGTGGTCGGGTATTCGTTGGTCAGGATCTCGAGGAGCCGCGCGTAATACATGTACGCGTAGATATTGAGCCGCTCGAGCGAAGTCAGCGACTTCGACGGCAACACCACATTTTCAAGCTTCGCTGCCGCCTGCAGCAGCAGTCGTCGTGCGGGCCTCGCCGCGACACCCGCCGCGGCACCTTCCGGATGCATCACGACCGCCTGCATCCAGCGCTCGATCGTCTCCAGCCGCGGCGCGTCGCGGAGACTCAAGCGGCCACCGGCCTGGCCAGCCTGGCGCCGTTGCGGAATCTTGAGGCTTTCCCGACTTCCTGCTGCAGCACGGAAAACTTCGGCACGTTCGCGTCCCATTCCAGCAGTGTCGCGCGCCCGCCCGTCTTCTGATGCACGCGTGCGTAGAGCTTCCAGACTTCTTCAATCACGCGCCCGTCGTGGGTGTCGATGCAGTGCGTGCCGTTGTCCGTATGGCCGGCCAGGTGCACCTGCACCACGTGCTCGTAGGGCATCGCATCCAGGTACGCCACCGGATCCAGGTCGTGATTCCGGCAGGTCACATAGACATTATTGACGTCGAGCAGCAGCGCGCAGTCCGCTTCGACCGCGAGCCGCGCGATGAATTCCTCCTCCGGCATTGACGACGATGCGAAGGTCAGGTAGGTCGACGGATTCTCGAGCACCAGCGGCCGTTCGAGATAATCCTGGATCGTTCGCACGCGCGATACCATGTGCCGCAGACCCTCTTCGGTGTACGGCACCGGATACAGGTCGTGGCCATTGAGCCCCGCTACACCGGTCCAGCAGATGTGATCGCCCAGCCATACCGCTTTCACGCGTTTCGCGAGTGCGGCCAGCTTGTCGAGGAACTTGAAATCAACAGGATCGGTGCTGCCGACGGAAAGGCACACGCCGTGCATCACGATCGGATAGCGCTCGGCGATCTGGTCCAGGAAATAGAGCGGCCGGCCTTCGGTGTCGATGAAGTTCTCGGACAGGATCTCGAACCAGTCCATCGCCGGCCAGCGCTCGGTGATGTGACCGAAATGCTGCGTGCGCAGGCCCACGCCCAGGCCAAGGTCCGGGAGGTTCCAGCGATTAGGCAGCGAGGCCTGGGTCATCAACGCTCAAGGAGCATCACGAATAAATGGCCGCCACCCGGGTAAACCCGGGTGGCGGCGCGATCGCGTCGGGCTCTCAGCCCATGTGTTCCGGATCGACCGGCGACTTGCAGCCGCCCTTGCCCTTGCACGAGTTCTTGCCCGCGCAGCCGCCGTCACCTGACTTGCAGCCGCCCTGGCCCTTGCACTCGTTATGGCCCTTGCACTCATGCGTGGCCGAGGCGCAGCCGCCCTTGCCCTTGCACGAGTTCTTGCCGGCGCAGCCGCCGTCACCGCTCTGGCAGCCACCGGCGCCCTTGCACTCGTTATGGCCTTTACAGACATGCTTGTCGTCGCCGGCTTTTTCACTGGCGGAGGCGACATTCGCGAGTTGTGCGCCGGCGACCAGGCCGCCCGCGACGCCCAACATCACTTTGCCGAAATCTCTACGATTCATGGACATTATCAATACCCTCGTTGTGGAAACATTCAGCTGAAAGACCCGAAGGTCATTCATAAGACCGGGAGAATGGCCAAAATACTACGGTGCGGATGAGAAACCGGGTGCCTGGCGTCGGCCTTTTGCGACGCAAGATGGATGGATTGGTGCCGGGTCAAAGGTTTGCAGCCGTTTCTTCGGCGTAGAGTAACGCCATGCGTGGCCCGTATCTTGCCGCAGTACTGCTCCTGGCCCTGGCGACGATCCCCTGCCAGTCGGAAGAGCTGCCGGTACGCAAGGCCCTCAGCTCCGGTACCTGTCACGAGGCGTCGAGCCCGAATTACAGGCACATCGAGGCCTACGTGGCCTATGCGACGCTTGCCGAATGCCTTGATTCCGGCGGTAAGCTTAGAAAAGGCAGCGTCGTTTCGCCGCCCTCGCCCCCGAAGCAGAATGGCAAGGATCTTTACGACAGCGACGACCCGAATATCATCAAGAAATCCCGCAATAACATCTGCTACGACTCGAGTGATGGTCGATTCACGGGGATCAACCACTACACCGCCTACGCAAACATGAGCGATTGCCTTGCAGAGGGCGGAAGACTCCCGTCAGACTAGCTGATGCAGTACACCCGCGCCCTCGTCCGCCCGCCGTCCTCCAACTTCGCCGAGGGCCTGACCAGTTCCGGTGAAGGCCCGCCGGATATTGCCCGGGCAATCGAAGAGCACCGCGCCTATTGCCGGGTTCTCGAGGAATGCGGTCTCGAGATCACGGAACTGCCGGCGGATCCCAGGCATCCCGATGGCTGCTTCATCGAAGACACGGCGATCCTGATGGAGCACGGCGCAATCGCCTTGCGCCCCGGCGCGCCGAGCCGGGTCGGCGAAGTGGCCAGTGTCATGCAGGCGCTGCGCAGCCAATTCCAGGAAGTCGCCCAGATTTTCGCGCCTGGCACAGTGGATGGCGGCGACGTCTGCGAAGTCGACGGACATTTCCTGATCGGCCTCTCGTCGCGGACCAACGAACTCGGTGCGCGTCAATTGGCGCGGCTTCTCGGTGACCTGCAGTGCACGTCCAGCATTGTGGACATCCGGGGGAGCCGACTTCTGCATCTGAAAACAGGACTCTCCTATCTCGGCAACAGCTGCATGGTCGTCTCGGAAGACATGCCGCGCGTGCCGGAGCTCAGCCAATACGAGCTGATTCCCGTGCCGGCCGAGGAACGCTACGCGGCGAATTGCGTCCTGGTCAACGATCGTGTGCTGGTGGCCGCGGGATATCCGATGCTCGCCGGCTTGCTCAAGGCCAGGCGCTACAATGTCGTGCCGGTCGAGATGTCGGAATTCAGGAAGATGGACGGGGGCTTGAGTTGCCTATCGCTGCGACTATGATGCAGCGATGAAGGCGCTGCCCATCCGCTTTTTCCTGGTTGCCGTCTGCCTCGCCATGCTGGGCGCCTGCGGTGGCGATGCCGGGAAGGCCGCAAGGGTGGGATCCAGCGGAGAATCCGACGCGGAGGCCGAAGGCACGGCGATCCCGGCCGTGCTCAAGAAGAACATCGACCTTTCGGCGTGCCTCACTGAGGAAGGCCGCGACGAAGATGCAGTCATCAGCGGCTGTCCCACATACGTCTTGCAATCCCTGGACTACATGATCCGCGAATGCACCGCAGGTGGCGGCACGCTGCAGGCGATGCCAGAGTCAAGCATCTGGTCGCTGGACGTGGATGCCGACGGCAGCAATGAAATCCTCATTGACCTCAACGAGAACTTCACCTGCTATGGCGCACCGTCCGTGCTCTCCTGCGGCAGCCTGGGCTGTCCGTATTTCCTGTACTCGCAGCGCCAGGATTCCTGGGTGGAGCTGGGCGCCATGAATGCGGACGACGCGCCTGGCATCGAGGTACTGGGCGGAAAACCCGGCACACCTGCGACCTTGCGTGGCGGCTGCATGGGCGAACGCCCCTGCAGCGAGTTCACGTTCTACAAGTGGATAGGCAGCGCCTACGAGCGTTCGTGGATCGAGTACCGCGGCAACATCGTGGACGTAATTCCCAGTGACTTGTGGAGACTCTCCCGCGAAGCGCCGGTGCTGACCGCGCCGTCGAAGGACGGGCAGCCGATCGACGTGTATCCGTCCGGCACGGCCGTCGTCGTCATCGGAACGTCCCGCACAGCGCCCTATAAGTATGTGTCGCCCTGCAATGCCTGCCGGCGCGGCTTTGTCGAGGCAGACGCGCTCACGCAATAGAGGCGTTGAGGGCGGCGCCGGATCACAGGTTCCAGGAGCCGACATGCGCATATCCTTCTGCGTGGCGCTCGCCGCCACTGCTCTCGCCACTGCGCTTGCAAACAGCCAGGACTTGCCGCCCGTCGGCGTGGCGACCGAGGCCACGCGTAGTGCCAACGCCGAAATAGCGGCGGCGCTGCCGCTCGGGGACCGGCGCGATTTCGAGAATGCGACGCGCGGGCTGCTGGCGCAGATTCCCGGCGGCGTCATCCGCGCGGCCGATGGCCGCATCGTCTGGGATGCCGGCGCCTACGGGTTCCTCGACGCTGCCGCGCCTGCCACCGTCAATCCCTCGCTGTGGCGGCACACGCAACTCGACCGCATCCACGGGCTATTCGAATTGAAGCCCGGGCTTTACCAGCTGCGTGGCTACGACACCGCCGTGATGACACTGATCCGGAGCAAGACCGGCTGGATCGTGGTCGATCCACTGCTGTCGGCGGAAACGGCACGCGCGGCACTGGCGCTTGCCAATCAGCATCTCGGCCAGCGACCGGTGCGCGCCGTGATATTCACCCACAGTCACGCGGATCACTTCGGCGGCGTGCGCGGCATCGCTTCCGAGGCCGACATCAGCGGCGGACTCCGAATTATCGCGCCGCAAGGATTCACGCAGGAGGCCGTCGCCGAAAACCTGCTCGCCGGCAACGCGATGGCGCGTCGTGCCGCATTCCAGTTCGGCCAGACACTGAAGCCTGGCCCCACCGGACAGGTGGGCGTTGGCATCGGCACGGCGCTATCCAAAGGCGTCATCGGCCTGATCGAACCGACCGAGATTGTCAACGGCCGCAGCCAACTCATCATCGATGGCGTCGAGTTCCGGTTCATCAATGCCCCCGGCACCGAGGCGCCGGCAGAGTTCATGTTCTACCTGCCGAAGTTCCACGCGCTCTGCGCAGCGGAGCTTGCAACCGGCACGATGCACAACCTGCTGACGCTGCGCGGCGCGCAGATTCGCGACGGCCTCGCATGGAGCAGGTATCTCGACGAAGTGCTGGAGAAATACGGCGCCGGCCTGGAAGTCGTATTTGCCTCCCACAGCTGGCCGACGTTCGGCGCCGGACCCGCACGAGAGTTCCTGACGCACCAGCGCGATATCTATCGCTACATCCACGACCAGACCCTGCGGCTCGCGAACCTGGGCTTCACGCCGGATGAAATCGCCGAGCAACTGGCCGAGCCCGGATTCCTGAAGGAAGATTTCTCGACGCGCGGCTATTACGGCACGCTCAGCCATAACAGCAAGGCCGTGTACCAGCGCTATTTCGGCTGGTGGGACGGCGTACCCGCCCATCTGCACGCATTGCCGCCCGAAGATGCCGCCCGCAAATACGTCGAGTTCATGGGTGGGCCGGAGCAGCTGCTCACCAAGGCCCGCGCGTCCTTCGACCAGGGCGATTATCGCTGGAGCGCAGAGGTGCTGAATCACCTGATGTTCGCCGATCCGGCGAATGTGCCGGCACGCGACTGGCTGGCTGCGAGCTACGAGCAGCTTGGCTTCCAGGCCGAATCCGCGATCTGGCGAAATTATTACCTGGTAGCCGCGCAGGAACTGCGCCATGGGCCGGCCGGCAAGGGTGCCGTGCAGCTTGGCAACGCGGATTTCCTGCGCGCCGTGCCGACCGCGATGCTGTTCGATTCTCTGTCCGTGCGCTTCAACCCCGCCAAGGCAGGAACTGCCCACTATGTAATCAACTTCGAATTTCCGGATCGCGAAGAAACCATTTGCGTCATCGTCGGCGACGACGTTGCAGTGCCGCGCATGGGATGTCGCGCGGAGAACGCCGCCGCGACGGCGCGTATGAATCGCGTTACACTTGATGAAATATTGCTCGGCAGCGCGAAATTCGCCGATCGGGTCGCCGATGGTTCGATACAAATAACCGGCGATCCAGCCGCCGTGCGTGCACATCTGGCGTTACTCGACGAGTTCCCGTACTGGTTCAACGTCGTGACGCCCTGAAGGGAGACCCTCGCATGACTCGTTCAAGACTGGTCATTTGCGCCGCGACTGC
>Ga0224510_10002678_pt1 | contig 10507 bp, 13 predicted proteins | sample SF_May12_sed_USG_FD_170161 | JGI IMG/M metagenome (GOLD analysis project Ga0224510, IMG submission 170161) | Sediment microbial communities from San Francisco Bay, California, United States - SF_May12_sed_USGS_4_1 | ecosystem: Environmental > Aquatic > Marine > Sediment | place: USA: California... | reverse complement strand
GCAGCAGTGGACTGTTGGCCCGGGCCTGTTCGACGTCGAGGCCGACGGCGTCGTTGATCGAGGTGCCGATCAGCGGTTCGAGCTCGAAGATCCCCGACACAGCGATCACCGCCGCCGGTCGTTGATCCGGAGGGAGTCGGAGCGCCGCCATGGCCGTGAGATGCCCGCCGGCCGACGATCCGGACACCACCATCGAGGTGGGATCGATGCCGTGGTCGGGGGCCACCGCACCGAGGGTGGCGAGCGCGGCCACACACTCGTCGACGATCTCATCGAGCGTGGCCGCCGGGGCCAGGGTGTAGTCGACGGTGGCGAAGGCCATCTTGCGGGCCAGGCAGTCGGGAGCGAGGAAGAACGAATCGCGTTTCGACAGCAGCTGCCAATAGCCACCGTGGATGTAGACGTGGAGAGGGACTGGCTCATCGGACGGCACCGCGGGGAGCGCCAGGTCGACCGTGTTGGCCGGGCCCGGTCCGTAGCGGATCGTCTCCACCCGTTCGGCGGTCTCGTATGCCTCGGCGCTGCGGCGGGCGTAGGCGTCGAGATAGGGATCGAGCGGACCGTCGAGCATCGTGCTGGGCGAGTATTGCTGCTGACGCTCGTCGTCAGACATGGTCCGCCAGCGGGGGACTCGGTCGTCGCTCATCACCAGGCAACGGTACCGCCGGTCGTTCGCGGGCGAAAGCGGTCGATCCCGGTCGTTCCCACCAGCGAACGACCACGAGGCGGGAGAAGACGAGATGATTGCGCCACAGATTGGGAGTGCTGTCACATGGTCCATCTATAGTTGGCCACAACTTGTTGGTGCGGCAACCACCAGCCGCCACGGCGGCCCAACCCCACGGCGTAATCCCAACCTATGAGCCAAATGGAAAACACCTCGATCTTCGCCGGGCAAGGTAGCCGGAAACTCACCGAGCGCATCTGCGCCAACCTCGGCCTGCCCGTCGGCCTCAACGAGACGATCACGTTCTCGGAGGGCAACACCTTCGTGCGCATCGGCGAGAACGTCCGCGGCCGCGACACGTTCATCGTGCAGACCACCGTCTACCCGGCGAACGACAACTTCATGGAGCTGCTGTTCTACATCGACGCCCTGAAGCGGGCCAGCGCCAAGTCGGTCACCGCGGTGATTCCCTACTTCAGCTATGCCAAGGGCGACAAGAAGGACGAGCCCCGGGTGTCGATCCGGGCCCGGGTGTGCGCCGATGCCATGGAGGCGGCCGGGGTCGACCGGGTCGTCACGATCGATTTGCACGCTCCCCAGATCCAGGGCTTCTTCTCGGTACCGGTCGACAACCTGATGGCCTTGCCCATCCTGGCCGACCGGCTGATGGAGGAGATGGACGATTCGGTCGACGACCTGGTGATCGTCGCCGCCGACACCGGCTTCGCCAAGGAGGCGCGGGAGTACGCCACCTATCTCGGCTGTCCCGTCGCCATTGCCGACAAGGTGCGGGCGGCCCACGACGACTCGGCCGAGATTCTCGGCATCCTCGGCACCGTCGAGGGGAAGAAGGCGGTGATCGTCGACGACTTCGCCATCTCGTGCCGCACGCTGTGCGGCACCGCGGCCGAGCTGCTCGACATGGGCGCCACCGACGTCTACGCCGCCATCTCCCACGGGGTGTTCACACCGTCGGCCATGGATCTGCTGGCCGAATCCAAGATCAGGAAGCTGTTTGTCACCGACTCGATCGAAACCCAACCGGCTCCGCTGGCCCCACCGGTCGAGACGGTCTCGGTCGACGGCCTGCTCAGCGAAGCCATCCGCCGCATCAGCTACGGCGAGAGCCTGAGTTCCATGTTCGACTGGACGGCAAGGGCCCAGTTCGCCGCCCACTACGTGTAACTGCGTAGGCAGGCGCTGCGAAGTGCCGCGCTGGGTTCGCGGCGGCGAGTACCCTCTGAGAGGTGATCGACCCGTGGCGAAGAACCCGCTTGGGCCTCGCCGCCCTTGGAGCGGTGCTGGCCGCCGGAACGTTGGCCTACAGGGCCATCGGGCTCAGCTGGGTCGATGCCTACTACCAAACGTTGATCACCGTCTCCACCGTCGGTTTCACCGAGGTCGGCGGCCGGGTCGACAACACCTACCGCCTGGTCACCTCGTTCGTGGTTCTGATCGGTGTCGGCGTGGCGCTGTACACCATCGGTGTGACCATGGACGGTCTCATGGAAGGGCACTACCGGGGTCATCTGGAAAGGACGAGAACCGTGCGCGCACTGAAATCGCTGGAGGGTCACACCATCATCTGCGGTTGGGGCCAGGTCGGCCAGTCGATCGGTCACAGCCTGGTTCGCCGAAATCGACACATCGTCATCGTCGATCGTCGGGAGGCGATCGAACTCGACGAGGAGGTCCGGGGCGTCTACTTCCTGAGCGGTGACGTCACCAGCGATGAGACCATGCTGCAAGCCGGTATCGAGCGGGCCAAGGATCTGGTCGTGGCTCTCGACACCGACGCCGACACGATGTACGCCATCGTGACCGCCCGAGCGCTGAATCCGAATCTGTTCATCGTGGCCCGTTCCAATGGCGCCGATGCCGGGCCCAAGCTCCGCTCCGCCGGTGCCAACCGGGTTGTGAACCCCCACGAGATCGGTGGCAGCCGCATGGCGTCGTTCCTACTCCATCCCAACGTGGCGGAGTTCCTGGGTGAGACCATGCACGATCAGGATCTGGAACTTCGCCTCGGGGAGATCGAGATCCCGGAAGGCAACGGCCTCGTCGGCCAGACGCTGCGGCAGTGCCACCTCGGCCAGGAGACCGGTGTGACCGTGTTGGCAGTACGGCGGGCGAGCGGGGAGTGGCTGCATCACGTGACCGGCGACGTCGTGCTCAGAGACAACGACATCCTCGTCGCCCTCGGCACGCCGGAGCAGCAGGACGCGGCCCGTTCCTGGTCGCTCACCCACTGACCCGCTGACCCATTCCGTTCTGCGGACCTCAGGTGACACCCCGTGTCGTCTCCGCTGCGAATTTCGGGGTGGGGGGCGACCGGGCGGCCGATTCCGCTCCCAGTTGGTACCCGACGCCATGCCGGGAAGTACTATCGGGCAGCGAAGGCCCTACCGATCGCTCGCCGCCGAGTGCGAACCTGCCGAGTGGGCCCGCCAACGAGAGGACGTGAACACGATGACCGGTGGAGCGCTCAAGAGTGCCAGCATGGACGACTTCGATCTGCGGATGTCGGAAGGGGTCCGCCCGCTCTATGAGGCCGTGAAAACCTTCATCCGCGACGAGGTCGACCCGATCACCGAGGAGTTCCACCGGTTGGGGGAGGGGCGGGAAGATCGGTGGAGTTGGGCACCCGGTCAACTCGAACTGCTGGAGGGGGCGAAGAACAAGGCTCGTGAGCAGGGCCTGTGGAACTTCTTCCTGCCCGACGCCGAGACCGGCCAGGGGCTCAGCAATCTCGACTACGCATACATCGCCAACGAACTGGGCAAGAACCGGCTCGCTTCCGAGTGCCTCAACTGCTCGGCTCCCGACACCGGCAACATGGAGGTGCTCGAGCGTGTCGGAACCCCCGAACAGAAGAAGCAGTGGCTCGAGCCGCTTCTCGAGGGCAAGATCCGTTCCGCATATGCGATGACCGAGCCCCACATCATGAGCTCGGATGCCAAACAGATCGAGACCCAGGCCGTGCCCGACGGCGACGAGTGGGTCATCAACGGCGAGAAGTTCTACATCTCCGGTGCCGGCGATCCCCGCTGCAAGATCATGATCACCATGGTGAAGACCAACCCCGACGCCGACACCTACAAGCAGCAGTCGCAGATCCTGGTTCCCGTCGACGCCCCCGGTGTCGAGATCGTCGGCCCGATGCACGTGTTCGGGCAGGACGACGCCCCGCACGGCCACATGCACATCCGGTTCACCGACGCCCGGGTTCCAAAGGACAACATCCTCTGGGGTGAGGGACGGGGCTTCGAGATCTCCCAGCTCCGCCTCGGTCCGGGCCGCATCCACCACTGCATGCGCTCGATCGGCGCAGCCGAGAAGGCCATCGACATGATGGTCGACCGCGGTTTGAGCCGGGAGGGCTTCGGCAAGAAGCTGATCAATCTCGGCAAGAACATGGAGGTCGTGTCGCGCTGTCGCATCGAGGTCGAGGCCATGCGGCTCATGGTGCTGCGAGCGGCGAAGGCCATGGACACGCTCGGCAACGCCGAGGCCCGGGTCTGGGTGTCGGCGGTCAAGGCCATGGTGCCGGAGAAGTGCTGCGACATCATCGACGAGGCCATCCAGTTCCACGGCGCCGCAGGCATCAGTCAGTGGTTCCCACTCGCCGACATGTGGCACAGCCAGCGCACCCTTCGGCTGGCCGATGGGCCCGACGAGGTCCACCATCACGTCGTGGCCCGGGCCGAGGTCCGCAACCGCCAGGCCGACATCGCGTCGGGCGACGCCGACGCCCACTCGGCTTCCCACATCGCCTCGGGCCAACTGTTCACCGGCTCGTCGTAGGCGGGTGCCATCCGGCCATGGCCGAACGATCCTCGCTCTCCCCGCCGGCGGCGGGTGGCGTCTGGGCCGTCTCGCTGATCGGGTCGTGGGCGATGGCCTTGGCGATACTCGGGGCGATCAACGAAGCGGTGATCGGCTGCGACTCGGAACCGGTGGCCCCGCGGGCCGATGGCGGTGGTGGCGGGTCAGCCGGTTGGGTGATCCTCGTCGTCGCATCGGTCGTGCCGGTGCTGGTCATGACGGCCGCCGCTCCGGCCCGACTGCGCATCCGCTTGGTCGCCTTGGCCGTGGTGGTCGCCGCCCTCGGAATGGCGGCGGCGAACGCCTGGATCGGGCCCTGTCTTTGACCGCCGCCGAATAGACTTTGGCGATGACCTCGATCTCGGCCCATCTCTGGTTCGATCATCAAGCGGCCGAGGCGGTCGCCTTCTACACGTCGATCTTCGACGACAGCGAGGTCTACTCCGACGTCACGTTCCACGACAGCGGACCGAATCAGGATCAGGACGTTCACATCATCGACTTCCGGATCGGCGACATGCGGCTCTCGGCGTTCAACGGCGGACCGCATTCCGAGTTCAACGACGCCATCTCACTCGCCGTGGTCTGCGACGACCAGCACGAGGTCGATCGCTACTGGTCGGCGTTGACCGTCGACGGTGGGCGGGAGGTGATGTGTGGCTGGTTGCGGGACCGGTTCGGGGTGTCGTGGCAAATCATTCCCGCGGGTCTGAACGATCTGCTGGCCGACCCCGACCCTGGGCGTGCGAAGAGGGCGATGGTGGCCATGCTCGGCATGAAGAAGATCGTGCTGGCGGATATCGAGGCCGCCATGGATCAACGGGACTGACCACCGCCGGCTGGACGCTACATCGTTCCCTTCGAACGGTCGAAGGCGACGAACGACGCTCCCGCCGGATCCATCAGCACCGCCCCGTGGCCGTAGTCGGTCTCCATCGGGCCCATCATGACCGTGGCTCCCTTGTCGGACGCCTTGGCCATGAAGTCGGAGATCTCGCCGTCGATCGAGAACGACACCTGCCAGTGGGAGGGGATGTCGGCCGGCATCGGATCGCCGATCTGCATACAACCGCCGACCGGGGTGTCGCCCAGGTTCAGGATCGTGTAGTCGATCGGTCCCGGCATCGGCTCGGACCGCCAGCCGAACAGCGCCTCGTAGAAGGCGATGGAGGCCTTGGCATCGTGGCTCATCACCTCGAACCAGCACGGGGCGCCCGGTTCGTCGTAGAGCTTGAAGCCCTGACCGCCGCCGCCCTCGAAGACGCAGATTGCGGCACTGGCCGGGTCGCCAATCACGGCGATCCGGCCGTTGGGGATCTCGAAGGGTCCCTGGAAGACGCTGCCGCCGATCTCTTTGGCCCGGGCGCAGGTGGCGTCGGCGTCGTCGACGTTGACATAGGTCGACCACACCGATGGCATCGCCCCGCTCTCGGCTCTGATGGGCACGATGCCGGCCACCGGCTTATCGCCCACCAGGAACATCGTGTAGCCGGTGCCGGGGGCCATGAAGGTGGACCAACCCATCATGTCGGTGTAGAAGTCGACCTGGGCCTCGAAGTCGCGGGCCGCGAGATCGACCCAGGAGATGGCGTGTACGGGATGCTGTTCGATCTTCATACGGGCGACCCTACAACAAAAGGGTGCGGCGGGACACGGGCTTGGACCCGAATCCCACCGCACCTGAATAAGGGGACGTAGGGGTTGGAGTGTTCCGCCTAGACAGTGGCGTCGACCTTGTGGACGGCCTCGACGTCGATCTCGATCTTGGCGTTCTTGGAGACCATGACACCGCCGGTTTCGAGGGCCTGGTTCCAGGTGAGACCGAAGTCCTCGCGGTTGATCTCGGTGGTGGCGCTGAATACGACGCGGCTGTTGCCCCAGGGGTCGGCGACGGCACCGGCGTACTCGAGGTCGAGGTCGACGGAGCGGGTGACACCGGCGATCGTGAGGTCACCGGTCACGGCGTAGTCGCTGCCACCCCTCGGGCTGACCGAGGTCGAGGCGAAGGTGGCCGTGGGGTGGTTCTCGACGTCGAAGAAGTCGGCCGAGCGGAGATGGGCGTCTCGGTCGTCGACCCCGGTGGTGATGGACGCGACGTCGATTTCGACGTTGACCGAGGACTGCTCGGGGGTGTCGCCGATGACGATGGAGCCGCTGAACGACTTGAAACCGCCGCGCACCTTGGCGGCGACCAGGTGGCGGACCACGAAGTCGACGGCGGAGTGGGTCGGGTCGATTTCGTAGAGGCCGGCTTCGGGGAGGTTGCTCATATCGGATTCCTTATTGGCTGGTTCATGATCGATCAATAGTTGATCAGTCAAGCTTTTGGGGACAATCGACACCGTAACAGGATTTAGTTGATGTATCAACCTTTTAGTTGTCAAGTTCTTTGCTGCTATAATGAAGTGCATGGCCGACTCCATCCTCGACGACGAGCGCTTCACCCGGTTCGGCGTGTTGGTCGAGGGCTATGCCCGGACGATGCGGGTGATCGAACGGTCGTTGCGGGAGCACTGCGATCTCTCAGGTGCCTGGTTCGAGGTGCTCCTCCGCCTCGGTCGCTCGCCCGATCACAGCCTGATGATGAGCGAGCTGGCCGAGCAGACCGGCGTCACCAGCGGCGCCGTCACCCGGCTGGTCGACCGGATGTCCGACGCCGGCCTCGTCGAACGGCAGGCCTGTGAGGCCGACCGCCGGGTGCAGTGGGCCCGCCTGACTCCCGAGGGTCTCAACCGGTTGACGGCGGCCGCCGAGGTCCACCTCGACGATCTCGACCATCACTACTTCGATCGACTCTCCGAGCGTGAGTTGTCGACGGTGACCAGGGTCATGGACCGCCTCCGCCGTCCGGCCGACGCCTGAGCCTCCCCCTCCAAGTCTGGTAGCAAAAGGCGAGGTCCGTCCTCGCCTTTTGCTACAAATCTTGGGGGGTCGGTGGCGTCGGCGGACGGGGGAAAGCAGCCAGCAGGCGGGTGGCGACCTCGGCGCTCTCCGTCAGAGCCTCGTAGATGCGGGCGTTCGTCGGGTCGTCGGGATCGAGTCGACTCATGAGTTGCAGACCGAGGAACAGGGCCGAAATGGTGTGCGCCATGTCCTCGATCGGGAGCATGTCGGCCAGCGCCGATCCGGCGGTGATCCGGCGAACGGCGGCGGCGATGGCATCGTCCCAAGGCCGCAGCTTGGCCAGAACCTTCGGGCCGAGCGGGCTGGCCGGCGACCAACCCGCCACAACCAGCGCGACCGCCGCACTGTCGCTCGGCTTGGGCGTGCCGCTCTGGAGCTCGACCGCCACCTCGATGAGTTCAGTCAGCGTCTCGACCTCCTCCAGGCGGGGACCGAAGTAGTCGAGGCGACGCTGGTTCACGTCGTTGACGACCTCGAAGAACAGGTCCTCGAGCGAGTCGAAGTGATAGTAGATGAGGGCCTGATTGAAGTCGCCGGTGCGAGCGATCGAGCGGGCGGTCGCCCCCGTCATCCCCTCGGAGTTGAGGGTCTCTATCGTGGCGTCGATGATCCTCTGGCGGGTGTCGGCCGACGATTGGCGACGACGGGTGGGCATGACCTCCAGTCTGGCGCACTTCACGGCCGTTGCCCTCCCGGCGACACGACTTGCGGGTGACCGTGGATGTCGCAGCTCCCGTCCTCGCATCGACCCGCCATCAACTCGGCGATGCGGTGGCGGTTCGAGGAGACGGAGCCGAACACGAGTCGGGCCACCGTGCGCCATCCGCGTCGGGCGGCCAGATGGGCCCAGTTCCGGTGGGCCGCAGTGGCCCACAGGCACATGACGAAGGCGTCGGGTCCGGCCCAGATCCGACCGTGCTCGTCGGCCACGATCAGGACGTCGCGACGAGCGCCCAGCGCGCCGTAGCGCCGAATCGCCTCGTCGGACCCGACGGCGAGGAACTCGATCTCGACCAGCAGTGCCTGGTCGGCGAGCCAGCCCCGACAGCGGCGGCAGAGCTCGCACAACTCGTCGGTGACGACGGTCAGCCGTCGGGGTGGGGGAATCGTGGTCATCGAGGTGCCGAGGCGCTAGGCCAGGCTCGGGGGAGCCGCTAGATCGGCTGCACCCTTCGCGGGGACCGGGGGAGGCGGCTGGAAGGCTGATGGTGCAACCGGTATCCGACCCTGTCGGTCCCGGTGGGTGCGAACCCTCCAGAGAACCATCATGTTGACAAGGTGAATGGCGCCCAGACTGAGGAAGAGGACGCCCAGCCGGTTGACCAGCTGGTTCCAGGCTTCGGCCACCGATCCGTAGCTCGGCTCGATCTGGTACAGCAGGAAGGCGTAACCCATGTTGAGCAGGTAGAAGCCGATCACCAGAAGGCGGTTGACGGCGTAGCCGAGCTCCTTCGAGTCGAACACGTCCTCGAGGAACTGGTTGCCGGTGTTGAAGAGGGTGCGGGCCAGCCACACCACCAGGGCCAGTGTGACCGTGGTATAGACGAGATAGAAGGCGATCGGCAGGTTGCCGATGTTGTCGTTGACATTCATGGGGATGCTCTCCTTGTTTAAACGTTCGTTCAAAGTTCAAGGTACAGAAGTTTGAACGATCGTTCAATATGACGTTCGTCACGCCGGTACCGCCGCCCCGTCGATCGAACATGTCGGTGGCTCGGTTGACAGCGCAACAAGGACCGTGGTCACAGTGGGCACGGTCGCGCTCAACTCGAGAGCGGCTCGAAAGGGGAATCTTGTGACCACACGAATCACGCCGGTGCAGCCCGGTCAGAGCTCCGACGCCGAAGTCAACAAGATACTGGCCGATGGCAGGGACGGCTGGTGGGGCGATGCCGCCATGTTCGGTGTCATCGCCCGCAACCCGCAGATGTTGAAGGCCATCGTGCCCGTCTTCGTGTCGTTTTTCGGTGAGGGATCGGTCGAGCCGCACATCCACGAGATGATGCGGTTGAAAACCGGACAGATCAACGACTGCGCCTATTGACAGACGGTTCGTACCACCGCCGTGAGCGGTGCCGTAGGACCCAAGGAACACGCTCTGTTCGAGCACCAGCCCAAACCGGGCGACGAGCTGAACGAGCGGGAGGCGCTGGCCATCTCGCTGGCCGAGCGCATTGCGCTCGATCCCCACACCGTGACCGACGAGTTCTTCGAGTCGTTGAAACCGCACTTCACCGACGACGAGATCACCGAGATGGTGTTTGCCTGCTCGATCTTCAACTGGGGTAACAGGTTCAACATCACCATGAACCTGGATTCCGCACCCGAGTCGGCCTATCCGACCGGCATGGAGTACCGGCAGGAGGAGATCGCTTAGACCCGCACCTTGTGGCGGGCGAACCATCATGTGGCCCGCTGGGGAGGCGGCGCCTAGCCGGTCCGGCAGACTTCTTCCCCGCGGTAGGTCAGATCGCCGGCCACGACGTTCGTGACGCAGGCCTCGAACGCAGGCTTTCGAGCCGAGGTGGCCGTGGTGTAGGTGGCCCGGCCCGAGCCGTCGGTCGTCACCGTGGCCACGTCGGAGAAGGCACCGTCGAAGGTGAGACTTACTTCGGCTCCGACGACCGGCTGGCCGAGCTCGTTCTCGACGGTGACGGCAACCTGGCCGAAGGCTTCACCCCGGCCGGCGGAGACCTCGGTGACGGACATCGCCGATAGCACCGCCGTCGTCGGATCGCCGGGCTCCTCGCCGTCGACCCGCAGGAGGTCGACGCTGATCGAGTCGTAGCCGAATTCGCCCGGCGTCGAATTAGTGTCGATCACCCGCACCCAGATCGTGCCGGTCGGCGAGCCGAGCAGGTACGAGTCGTCGACGGACCCGACGAGGGTGCCGAGCGTGACCCAGCTGGAGCCGTCCTGTGACCACTCGAGGGCGATACCCGAGTCGAGGTCGCCGCCGTCGTTGACGTCGGCCACGATCGACAGCGTCTGCACACCGCCGGGCGACGTGATCGTCCACCGATGGTCGAGATCGTCGTGGCGTTTGCTCGGCTTGCCGCCCGACGTCGCCTCGGTCAGAGTCTCCACCTGGCCGTCGGCGTCGAAGGTCGC
>Ga0224510_10002677_pt1 | contig 10508 bp, 8 predicted proteins | sample SF_May12_sed_USG_FD_170161 | JGI IMG/M metagenome (GOLD analysis project Ga0224510, IMG submission 170161) | Sediment microbial communities from San Francisco Bay, California, United States - SF_May12_sed_USGS_4_1 | ecosystem: Environmental > Aquatic > Marine > Sediment | place: USA: California... | reverse complement strand
GAGATCGGCGTGCTGGGCGGCTACCTGCCGCAGCAGTTGAGCGACGCCGAGATCGCGCAGGCGGTGGCCGCGGCAGCGGCCGAGGCGGGCGCGAGCGGCGTGAAGGAGATGGGCAAGGTGATGGCGCTGCTCAAGGCCCGCCTGGCGGGCCGGGCCGACATGGGCAAGGTATCCGCGCTTGTCAAAGCCAAGCTCGGGGGATAATAAAGGGGACAGTCCCCATTTGCTTTCTTGCAAACGGGGACAGTCCCCATGATCCCCGACTCTTTTAAGGCCGACCTGCTCAACCGCGTCGACATCGTCGAGGTGGTCGGGCGCTACGTGCCGCTGAAGAAGGCCGGCGCCAACCTGTCCGGCCTGTGCCCGTTCCACAACGAAAAGACGCCGTCCTTCACGGTGAGCCCGGCGAAGCAGTTCTACCACTGCTTCGGCTGCCAGAAGCACGGCAACGCCATCGGCTTTCTCATGGACTACGGCGGCATGGGTTACGTGGACGCGCTCAAGGATCTCGCCTCCATGGTCGGCATGCAGGTGCCCGAATGGCAGCCGCGCACGCCCGAAGAAGCAAAGAAGCAGGCGCGCGAAACCGACCTCGCCGCGCTCATGCAGAAGGCGATGGACTTCTACCGCGCCGAGCTCAAGCGCGCGCCGCGCGCGATCGATTACCTCAAGCGCCGCGGACTGTCAGGCGAGACCGCAGCGCGATTCGGCGTCGGCTATGCGCCCGACGACTGGCAGGGCCTGAAGCGCGCCTTTCCTGATTACGAGAGCACGGCGCTCGTGGAGTGCGGCCTGGTGATCGAAGGCGAGGGCAAGCGCTACGACCGCTTTCGCGACCGCATCATGTTCCCGATCTTCAACCGGCGCGACAGCGTGGTGGGATTCGGCGGGCGCGTGCTCGGCGAGGGCGAGCCGAAGTACCTGAACTCGCCGGAAACGCCGCTGTTCCAGAAAGGACTGGAGATCTACGGTCTGGGGCACGCGCGCGAGGCGATCCGCGAGGCGAAGCGCGCGCTGGTGGTCGAGGGCTACATGGACGTCCTCGCACTGGCGCAGCACGGCGTAGGCTACGCCGTGGCGACGCTGGGCACTGCGACCTCGCCGGTGCACGTCACGCGCCTGCTGCGCGAGCTGCGCGAAAGCGGCTGCGAGCTGGTCTTCTGCTTCGACGGCGACAGCGCGGGCCGCAAGGCGGCATGGCGTGCGCTGGAAGTGAGCCTGCCGCTCGCCACCGATACCACGGCGATACGGTTTCTCTTCCTGCCGGACGGCGAAGACCCCGACAGTTTCGTGCGCGCGCAAGGCAAGGACGCATTCGAGCGCCTCATCGCGCGGGCGCAGACGCTTTCGGGTTTCCTGCTGGGCGAGCTGCGCGCGCAGTCCGACCTCGCCGCGCCGGAAGGACGCGCGCGCTTCCAGGTGACGGCCAAGCCGCTCATCCAGCGCCTCGCCGCGCCGGCGCTGCGCCAGCAGCTGGTGCGCGCGGTGGCGGAGCTCGCGCAGATCGCGCCCGACTATGCGGACGGTTACTTTGCGCCGGAAGGCGAGGCCCGGCCGCGCCGGGCGGCCCCCGGCAAGGCGCAGGCGCCCATCCTGAAGAGCGAAGAGCAGCACCTGTTACGCTGCGTGGTGACCAATCCCGCGCTCGCCGAGGAACTGGACGAAGCGCTGCTCGACCCGGATCTGCCCGAATCCGCGGCGCTCAGGTCGCTGGCGGCGGACCTGGCGGGCACGGGCGGCGCGAGCGGCGCCGTGCTGGTCGACCGGTACCAGGGAACGCCGTTCGAGAAGGCGGTGTTCCAGGCGCAGGAGTCGGCCATCGACCAGGGCGTGACGCCCGAATCCGCCGCGCTGGAATTCCGCCAGCTGCAGATCGCGCTGCACATCCGCCGCAAGCATCGGGAGATCGAGGTGCTCAAGGGCCAGGTGGAGGTCAACCCCGCGTTGAACGCAGAGCTGCATCAGCGCGTCAAAGAATTGCACCAACTGAAGTCCCAGAGGTCCTGAGAGCCGGATTGGGGTAGAATCGCCCCCTTTTTTCCGGCCCTTCGGCTCATGGGCGAGGACGAGGCAAGAATGGTCAAGGCAAAGCGCAAGTCGAAGGCGAAACAACCTCGCAAGGCCGGCAAGAAAGCCAAAGCTATCAAGGTCTTGAAAAAGAAGAAGGCGCGGCCGGCGCCGAAGGCGCGCGCGCAGGCCAGGAAGCCGGCCAAGGGCAAGCTCGCAAGACCCGCGCCCGGAAAAGCGCCGAAGGCGGCGGCACACCCCAAGCCACAGGGCAAGGCCCCGACGCCGCCGAGGATCGACGGCAAGGCGAAAAAGCCCACCATCAAGAGCGCCAAAGCGGCGCTCGAGCAGCTCGAGGCGAAGCTTGCCGAGGGCGCGAAGACCAAGGCCGCACGCGGCCGCCCGGGGCGCAAGGCGAAGAAGGAAGAGTGGCTCGCGGCGATGGCCGTGCTGCCCAAGGAAGACGCCGAGACGCGCCGCACGCGCCTGAAGACGCTGATCAAGCTCGGCAAGGACCGGGGCTTCCTCACCTACGCGGAGATCAACGACCATCTGCCCGACGACCTGGTGGACGCCGAGCAGATCGAAGCCATCATCTCGACGTTCGGCGACATGGGCATCCAGGTCTACGACCAGGCGCCCGACCAGGAGCAGCTCCTCATCACCGCGGAGTCGACCCAGGTCGCCTCCAACGACGAGGACGTCGAGGAGCAGGCGGAGGCGGCGCTGTCGACCGTGGACTCGGAGTTCGGCCGCACCACGGACCCGGTGCGCATGTACATGCGCGAGATGGGATCGGTGGAGCTGCTGACGCGCGAAGGCGAGATCGAGATCGCGAAGCGCATCGAAGAGGGCCTGCGGCACATGGTCCAGGCGATCAGCGCCTGCCCGACCACGGTGCGCGAGATTCTCGGTCTCGCCGAGAAGGTGGACAAGGAGGAGATGCGCATCGACGAGGTGGTGGACGGCCTCATCGACCCGAACGCCAAGGACGAGTTCGACCCGAAAAAGGCGGAGGCCGCGAGCGAGGAGGAGGAAGAGGAGCAGATCGAGGAAGAGGAAGGCGAGAGCGAAGAGGACGAGGGCGCCGCGCAGACGGCGAGCCTGCTGAAGCTGCGCACCGAGGCGCTGGAGAAATTCGCGCGCATCCGGCGGCTGTTCGAGCGCATGCAGCGCGTGCTGGAGAACAAGGGCTCCAAGGACAAGGACTACCTGCGCGTGCGCGACCAGATCTCCGCCGAGCTGATGACCATCCGCTTCACCGCGCGCACCGTCGAGCGACTGTGCGACAGCGTGAGGAGCCTGGTCGACGACATCCGCAGCCACGAGCGCCAGATCCACGACATCTCGGTGAACAAGGCGCTGATGCCGCGCCAGCACTTCATCAAGGTGTTCGTCGGCACCGAGGGCTCGAAGCGCTGGCTGGCGGGCGAAGTGAACGGCAACCATCCGTGGAGCGAGCAGCTCACGCGCCTGGAGCCGGCGATCCTCGAGCTGCTGGGCAAGATCCAGGGCGTGCAGCAGAAGATCGGCATCTCGATCCGCGACCTGAAGGAGATCAACAAGCAGATGTCGACCGGCGAGGCGAAGGCGCGCCGCGCCAAGCGCGAGATGACCGAAGCGAACCTGCGTTTGGTGATCTCGATCGCGAAGAAGTACACCAACCGCGGCCTGCAGTTCCTCGACCTGATCCAGGAAGGCAACATCGGCCTGATGAAGGCGGTGGACAAGTTCGAATACCGCCGCGGCTACAAGTTCTCGACCTACGCCACGTGGTGGATCCGGCAGGCCATCACGCGCTCGATCGCCGACCAGGCGCGCACCATCCGCATCCCGGTGCACATGATCGAGACCATCAACAAGATGAACCGCATCTCGCGCCAGATCCTGCAGGAGACCGGGCAGGAGCCCGACCCGGCGACGCTCGCGCAGAAGATGGAGATGCCGGAAGAGAAGATCCGCAAGATCCTCAAGATCTCCAAGGAGCCGATCTCCATGGAGACGCCGATCGGCGACGACGACGACTCGCACCTGGGCGACTTCATCGAGGACCAGTCGACGCTCGCGCCGAACGACGCGGCGATGTACGCGTCGCTGCGCGAGGTCACCAAGGAAGTGCTGGACACGCTCACGCCGCGCGAGGCGAAGGTGCTGCGCATGCGCTTTGGCATCGAGATGAACACCGACCACACGCTGGAGGAGGTCGGCAAGCAGTTCGACGTCACGCGCGAGCGCATACGCCAGATCGAGGCCAAGGCGCTGAGGAAGCTGCGGCATCCCTCGCGCTCCGAGCGGCTGAAGAGCTTCCTCGATCAGGAAGGGTAGAAAGAAGGGCCGCGAGAAGCGGCCCTTCTGCTATTCGGGGGCCGGTAGCTTAGGGGTTAAAGCAGCGGACTCATAATCCGTTGATCGTTGGTTCGATTCCAACCCGGCCCACTTCGCTTCCCCTGCAGCGATGCCGGAGATGAACGCCCAGTGGCAGGCCATGCCCGCGAGCACGGCGAGATGGAAGATCTCGTGCGGGCCGACGATTCGCGGCAGCAATACCGGCCAGCGCAGGAACTCAGCCAGCGCGCCGGCGGTGTAGGCAAGGGCGCCCCAGAGCACGAGCCGTATTGCATGCCAGCCATACCGGCGCGCAAGCGCCGCCGCGGACACGGCGCCGAACCAGCCCAGTCCGAGGTACATCGTCAGTCCGAGCCACTCCGGCACGGTGTCGAAATAGACGGTTTTCAGAATCACGCCGATGAGCGCCGCGCCCCAGACTGCGGCCAGCATCCCCCAGCGCCATGCGCCGCGGAACAGGATCGCGTGCACGGGCGTGAAGCTCGCTGCTATCAGCAGGAAGATCGCGGCATGGTCGAGCCGCTTGAGCACGGCCGTCTGCGCGGCTTCCGGGGGCAGCATGTGGTAAGCCGCGCTCGAACCAAGCAGCAGAATGCAAGAGAACGCGAACACGCAAAGCGATGTCAGGCGCGCGCGGCTGCCACGTCCGCGGCGCAGCAGAGCGCCGGCCTGGGCCGCAAATACCAGCGCGCCCGCAAGATGCGTGACAGAACTCACGGGATCGCTCATTCCGGCGATGGCCAGCATGCGGGCGGATTCCATGTTCACCGCATGCTAACCCCGCGCGGGCCATGAGTCGGCGCACAATCGCCCCTTCTCGCGATACAGTACGCACCTACAGCATGTCAGACAAATCGCGCGCCTATCAATTGACCGCGGCCGGCCGTTCGGCCTGGGAGAGCCAGGACACCGCTGTGCCCGAGGACTACCGGCGCATCCTTTGGCTGATGGACTTTCATGGCCAGGACGGCGTCGTGGGCGAGCTGCTGCGCCGCTACCCGCGCAACGTTCTCGACGAATGGCTGGCGGAAATGGAAGACCTCGGCTTGATCGAGCTGTCCGCTGCCGGGCAGGAGGGCGGGTCGACGTTCTCGACGCGCGAGGCCGACCGTACGCTCGGCCTGGACCAGGCGCGTTTGAAGCGCAGCGGGGAAGCGGCGAGCCTCGCGCTGGCGCGTACCGGCGCATACATTTCCGCGGATCGCCTCAGCCGCCGCCCGGCGCCGCGCAAACCGCCCGCGGATTGCGTGGTGCTGATCGTCGAGGATGACCCGGACCAGCTCGCCCTCGCCGATCTCAGGGTGAGCATGGCCGGCTACCGGGTGCGCGTCGCCAAGTCGGTGAACGAATTCCTGCACAGCATGCTCGACGAAGGCGCCCCCGACCTCCTGCTTCTCGATGTCGTGTTGCCGGACGGCAACGGTTTCGAATTGCTGGCCAAGATGCGGCGCCACGCCGTGCTCGGGTCGCTGCCGATCGTCATGCTCACGGCGGAGAACGAAGCCGCGGACGTCGGCAAGGGGCTGCTGCTCGGCGCCGATGGCTACATCACCAAGCCCTACACGAAGAACATTCTCGCGGACGTCATCCGGCGCGTCCTGAAGCAGGACGGCGGCGCATAGCGGACGTGCGGATAAGCTACGCCCGGCCGCCTATGTCACAGTTCGCCGGGATGCACACGGGGAGTCCTGTTGAGCGGCGGTGACGGCGGCGGCGAGGAACTCGCGGACTGGCTGAAAGAAGCCGGTCGGCGCGCGCAATCGAGGGCGCCGGACGCCGCCGCGGCCGAGCGCGACGACACCTACAATTCGCCCGCGTCCCTGCATCGCTATCTCGAGGCGCTTGCGGGCAGGAAGCTGCAGACGCATGGCGAGGTGCTGGAGTTCCTCAAGGAGGTGGCGGGGACCCAGCCACAGGGCTACCGCGAGCACGAACGCCGGCGCATGGTGCGCGAAGTGGCGCTGATCGTGCTGCTGGCGATCAGCTATCTGCATTTCTACTACTGGGAAGTGCAATTGGAGATTGCGGCGCTCAACACCGTCAACGTATTCATACCCGGGGCCGATGCGCGGCCGAAGAAATCCTCGTCCTGAGGGCTCAGGACGACGGGCGCGCGGCCCGGCGCCGCAGCAGGCGCGCGAAGTTCTCCAGCGATAGCAGGTGCGCGTAGATGCGCCCGAGGATCCCTTTCTTCGCCAGGTTCCTGAACTGGCTGGCATTGAGGTGCCCGATCTTCGATTCGTCCACGCGGTGCATGCCCGTGAGCTGCATCTGCCCGCCCTGATCGAGCTTCGCCTGCATGCTGAAGGGCTGCAGCAGCGCGTAGTCGGCGAGTATCGCGCACAGCGCGCGGCCGCGCTCCAGATCGGCCTCGTACCCGACGAGCAGGCGCTGCAGGTCACGCCACTTGGCGAGCGGCTCGCCCGTGTCGTCGAACAGGGGTTCGCCGTCGGCGCCCCCGATGCACGCCTGCTCCACGCAGATCAGCCGCTCCGGCTGCTCGACGGCCTGCCGCCTGACCTTCGCCATGCAAAACGGGTAGCGGCGCGCGTACGCGGGTACGTAGACCTCCTGCGCCCACGCGTCGGCGGCGCTGAACAGGTTCTCGCCCGCGCGCATGCCGAGCACCGCGACCGGCGCATACGTCTTGCCGCCGTCAGCGGACGTAAACACGAGGGGATAATCGCGCGCCGCGGGAGCGAACTCCGTGTAGCTGATCGGGATCGCATTCAGCGTGCGCACGAAGGGCGGCGCCTCGCCGGCTCGCATCAGGCGCACGCGGTGCGTCTTGAGCAGCGGGACGACATCCGTGTAGCCGAACGGGGGACTGATCTGCATGGGAAATGCCTCGGGAAGATCGACCCATCATAGTGGCTGCGGCGCCGCCGCCGCAATGCGCCGCGGCATCGTCCCAGGTGTCCGGATCTGCTGTAAAATCCGCGACTTCCCACGGGGTGGTAGCTCAGCTGGGAGAGCGTCGCGTTCGCAATGCGAAGGTCGAGGGTTCGATCCCCTTCCACTCCACCACGGATTCCCAGGGCTCGCCGGCACGTCTGGCGGGCCTCGCGCTTTGCGCCGCCGCGTGAGCACATGCCCAATTGCTGACGCAATTGATCCCTCCCCTCGGGGGGCGCGCGGAGCACATGTCCCCGATCGGGGGACAATCGCGGGCGTGAGCGCGTCCCGCGCTCCGAAAGGGGGATGAACGACGCGATGGCGTTCCCGCTGCGGCCGCGCACTATCCACGGCGAGCTCGCGATGCTCGTCGGCGTACTGCTGATGCCGTTCATCGCCCTTGCGGCATATCTCCTCTACGCCCAGGCGCAGCGGGACGTGGAGGATGCCGAGGCCGTTGTTCGCAGGCTGGCCGAAAGCCATGCCGAGCGCGTAACCCGGTTCGTGGCTGAGACGCGCGCCGTGCTGCAGACGGTCGCCTGGCGGCCCCTGGTGCGCGCCATGGACCCGGCGCGCTGCGACCCGGGATTGCGCGAGCTCCTCGATCTCTATCCGAAAGCCGCCGATTTTCTGGTGGTGAACCGCGAGGGTCGGATCCTGTGCGGCGCAATACCGTCGGCGGGCGGGCGCGTTCCCGGCAGCGCGGATGAGCCGGTGCTGCGCGAAGCGCTGTCAACGGGAGATTTCGCTCTGTCGCGGCCGGTCATGGGCCGCGTGAGCGAGCGCTGGCAGGTCGCCGCCGTGCAGCCGGTGGTCGGCGAGGGCGGCGCGCTCTCGGGCACGGTCAGCATGTCGATCGACCTGGGCAACTGGGACCTATTTGCACTGGAGCGCGAGGTGCCCGAAGGAACGGTCATCGCGCTGTTGAGCGGCAGCGTGATCATTGCGAGATCCAGCGAAGCGCAGGAGTGGATCGGTCGCGATATCGCCGGCAGCGAGATCATGGGCCATGTACGCGGCGCTCCGGGGGGCGTCGTGCGCGCGCGCGGCGCGCTCGACATGGACCGCATCTGGGGTTATGAGCGCGTTCCCGATACGGACTGGACCGTGCTCGCCGGGATACCGGCCGAGCAGGTGATCGGGCCCGTACGGGAGCGCTCGGCGCAGGTCGTGCTCTTCATCTCGCTCGCCGTCGGCCTGGTCATCGCGCTGGCGGTCGCGTTCGCGCGCCGCCTGGCGCGGCCGGTGGGACAGATCGCGCAGGCGCTGCGCCTGCGCGCCGAGGGACGCGAGGACGTGCCCATCCCGGTCACCGGTCCGCGCGAGATCGCGGCCATGGCGCGCGAGCTGAACCGCGGCTTCGAGCGGCGCGCGCGTTCGCAGCAGCTTTTTGCGGCGCTGTCCGAAGTGAATGAATCCGTCGTACGGGTGCGCGAGCGCGAGGATCTGTTCCGGGAGGTGTGCCGCATCTGCGTGGAGCGCATGCAGTTCCGGGTGGCTTCGGTCGCGCTCATCGACAGCGCACGCCAGTGCATCGTGCCGCGGGTCTATGCGGGACCCGGCAGCAGCGTCCTGCGCGACATCGTCTTTCCGCTCGATCCGTCGGATATCCTGGCCGTTACGGTGACCGCGACCGCGGTGCGCACGAAGCGCGCCGCCGTGGCGAACGACGTCGACGCCGATCCGGCGAAGGTGGCGGCGCGGCCCCTGCGCGCGCGCATCGGCTCGAGGTCCGCCGCTTCCTTTCCGCTATTCCAGGGGGGCGGGATCATCGGCGCGCTGACGGTGCATGCGCAGGCCGTGGATTTCTTCGACGATTCCATGGTCGAGCTGCTGACGCGCATGGCCGACGACATTTCCTTCGCGCTCGACAAGCTCGCCGAGCGGGACAAGCTCGGCGCGCTGACGCGCGAGCTCGAGGAGCGCGTGCAACTGCGCACCGCGGAGCTCGAGGCGGCCAACAGGGAACTCGAGGCCTTCAGCTACTCGGTATCGCACGACCTGCGGGCGCCGGTGCGTCATGTGGACGGATTCGTGCGCCTGCTCGAGCAGGAGCTGGCGCCGCCGGGCGCCAAGGTGGCGCATTATCTCGCCACCATCTCCGCGGCCGCGCGGCGCATGGGCACGCTGATCGACGATCTGCTGACACTGTCGCGCACCGGTCGGCAGAGCCTGGATCTGCGGCGCGTGGACCTGGGCGCGATGGTGCGCGATCTGATCCGCGAGTTCGGCCATGAAACCGGCGGACGCGCCGTGCAGTGGACGATCGACAAGCTGCCGGCGGTGATGGCGGACGCTTCGCTGCTGCGCATCGTCCTGCACAATCTGCTCTCGAATGCGCTGAAGTACTCGCGCGCGCAGCCGGTGGCGCGGATCGCCGTCGAAGCGCACGCCGGCGGTGCGGGCGCGGTGGAAATCACGGTGCGCGACAATGGCGTTGGCTTCGACGCGCGCTTCGCGGACAAGCTGTTCGGCGTGTTTCAGCGGCTGCATCGCGACGACGAGTTCGAAGGGACGGGCATCGGCCTGGCGACGGCGCGGCGCATCGTTCACCGACACGGACACCGCATCTGGGCCGCGAGCGAGCTGGGCAAAGGAGCGGCATTCACGTTCACCATGACGCAGGCGGAGGTTGCCCATGAAGGCGGCGCGCATACTGCTGGCTGAAGACAGCGCGCAGGACGTCGAGCTGACGCTGAATGCGCTGGCCGGGCACAACATCTCCAATTCGGTGGCGGTGGCGCGGGACGGTGCCGAAGCGCTCGATTACCTCTGCCAGCGCGGCGCGTACGCCCGCCGCGAGGAGGGCAATCCGGTGCTCCTGCTCCTCGACCTGAAGATGCCCAGGGTGGACGGGCTCGAGGTGCTGCGTACGGTCAAGTCGGATCCGCGATTGCGTACCATTCCGGTGGTCATCCTGACGTCGTCACGCGAGGAGCAGGACGTGGTGCGCAGCTACGAGCTGGGCGTCAACGCCTACGTGGTGAAGCCCGTCGAGTTCGACAAGTTCCTGCGCGCCGTGCGCGAGGTGGGGTTGTTCTGGATGCTCGTCAACGAGCCGCCGCCGGCGGCGAGCAGCTGATCGCATGGCACGATTGCGCGTATTGCTGCTCGAGGACTCGGCGGCGGACGCCGAGCTGGCGCTCGCCGCGCTCGCCGCGGCGGGTGTCGAGTGCGCCACGGACACGGCCGGCGGGCGCGAGGATTTCGAGCGCCTGTATGCCGCGGATCGCTACGACATCGTGCTTGCCGACTACAGC
>Ga0224510_10002675_pt1 | contig 10514 bp, 11 predicted proteins | sample SF_May12_sed_USG_FD_170161 | JGI IMG/M metagenome (GOLD analysis project Ga0224510, IMG submission 170161) | Sediment microbial communities from San Francisco Bay, California, United States - SF_May12_sed_USGS_4_1 | ecosystem: Environmental > Aquatic > Marine > Sediment | place: USA: California... | reverse complement strand
CTGCGCGAGGCCCTCCACCGTCTGGATGTCGCGCCCTTCGCACTGCAGCGCGAGCTCCAGGCACGAGAGCACCGGCGCGCCGTCGACGAGCACGGCGCAGGCGCCGCACTCGCCCAGCTCGCAGCCATGCTTGGTGCCGGTGAGGTTGAGCTCCTCGCGCAGCACTTCGAGCAGCGTCTTGTACGAATGGAACAGCACCTCCTGCTCCTCCCCGTTCACGCGCAGCGTCAAGCGCACCCGCTTCATGCCAGCCCCTTTACCAGATAGTCGGACAGCGTCTCGGCGATCTCGTCGGGCCCCTGCGCGCCCTCGGGCCGGTACCAGCGCGCCGTCCAGTTGACCGCGCCGAGCATGGCGCGCGTGATGAGCGCCGCGTCGCCGCGCGGCATGGCCTCGGCGACGATGCCGCGCACGGCACGCTCATAGGCGTCGCGCTTCTCGATCATCGGCGCGCGCAGCTTATTCGGCAGCGCCTCCACGTCGAGGTGTGCCGTTGCGCCCTCCAGCTCGTCGAGCATGCTGTGCACGTGCGCGCGCAGGACCGCGCGCAGGCGCTCGCTCGCCGTGCCGCGCGCCGCCGCCACCGCCGCTTGCATGCGCTCGAGCGTGCGCTCCTGGCAAAAAAGCAGGATCTCGTCCTTGCCGGAGAAATAGTGGTACAGGTTGCCGGGCGAGAGGCCGGCCTCCTCGGCGATCTCGCGCATGCCCGCCGCGGCGATGCCGCGGCGGCGGAAGACGCGCGCCGCGGCGCGCAGGATGTCGAGGCGCCGGGCTTCGTTCCGCTGGCGCACGCGCGCCGAGGGCTGGCGCACGGAACTCACGTTCAAAACTTGAACCATTGTTCGAATAATATTCTTAACTGCATGGAAATCAAGCGCCTTTCTTGACCTGCGTCATGAAAGCGGGAGCCAGGGCCCGCAGCCGCTCGTCGCTCATCCGGCCGCTGCGCATCATGTAGTCGTAGGCGAGGCCCAGGGCGTCGAAACGCCGCATGCGCGCCGGAAACGCCTCGTACCAGAGGGAGCTCGCGCCCGCCGCCGAGAACAGCTTCTCGACCACGGGCCGGCGCGCGCGCTCGAAGGCCGCGAGCGCCGCCGCCACGTCCTCGCCCGCTTCGCCGAAGGCGCGATCCAGGGCGATGGCGTCTTCGAACGCCAGGCGCGTTCCCGAGCCGATGGAGAAGTGCATGCTGCGCAGCGCGTCGCCGATGAGCACGCGATTTCCCGCGGACCAGGCCTCGTTCGACAGCAGCGGAAACCGGCGCCAGATGGAATGATTCGAGACCAGCCCGCGGCCGTCGAGCTCCGCGGCGAATACCCGCTCGCAAAATGCCCGCGATCCGGCGTCGCTCATGTGCTCCAGCCCCGCGCGCGCCCAGGTGTGCGCATCGCATTCGACGATGAAGGTGCTCATGTCCGGGCTGTAGCGATAGTGATGCGCGACAAAGGCGCCCTGCGGGGTGTCGCGGAACGTCAGCGTGAGGCAGTCGAAACGCCGGCGCGTGCCGTACCAGACGAACCGGTTGCTGAGCCATTCGACCTTGGGCGCGAAGCCCGCGCTGCCGCGCACGACGGAATTGAGGCCGTCGGCGCCGACCACCAGGTCGGCCGGCGGCGGTGAATCGAGCCGTTGCCCGAAGCGCATCGCGACCCCCGCGTCGCGGCACAGCGCCTGCAGAAACTGGATCAAGTGCAACCGGGCGATGGCGGAGAAGCCGTTGCCGTCGATGTCGATCGCCTGCCCGCGGTGCACGATGCGCTGCGTCGGCCATGACTCCATGCGCGCGGCGAGCGCGGCGTGCAGGTCGGGCGCATCGCGCTCGAGGAAGGCGAGCGCGCCCTGCGAGAACACGACGCCGAAGCCGAAGGTGGCGTCAGGGGGATTCTGCTCCCGCACCTCGACCCGCCAGCCGGGGCGCCGCCGCTTGGCGAGCAGTGCGAACAGGAGCCCCGCCGGGCCGGCGCCGATGATGCAGATGTGCATCGGCCGATGATACAAATTGTTACGCCTTGTTACCGCGCCCGGGCCGGCATGGGTCTAATCTTGGGACCGTGAAGCGAGCCCTGATCTTCCTGGCGGCAGCCATGATCGGCGCGCTGGCGATCGCCGGCCCTGCCGACGCGCACCGCGGCGGCCGCGTGCGCCTCGGCGTGGTCATCGGCGCGCCGGTGTGGTGGGGCTGGCATCCGTGGCACTATTACCCGCCTTACGAGCGCGTGATCGTCGAGCGACCGGCCCCTACCGTGTACGTGGAGAAGGACGACGGCGAGGCGCGCGATGCCGACCAGTACTGGTATTTCTGCCCCGATTCGAAAACCTACTACCCCTACGTCAAGCAATGCCCAAGCCCATGGCAACGCGTCGAACCCTCGCCGCAGCAGTAAGCGCGGCCGTCCTGCTGCTCGCCGGCTGCGCCACGGCGCCGACCGGGCCGTCGGTGCTGGTGCTCCCCGGCGAAGACAAGACCTTCGACCAGTTCCGCGCCGACGACTATGAGTGCCGGCAGTACGCCAGCTTCCAGGTGCAGGGCACGACGCCCGATGACATCGCCGCTCAGAGCGGCGTGAAGAGCGCGGCGGTGGGCGCCGCCGTCGGCGCGGTGGCGGGCGGCCTGATCGGCGGTCGCGACGGCGCGGCCACCGGCGCCGGCGCCGGCCTGATCGTCGGTTCCGCGGGTGGCGCGGGCGCGGCGCGCAGTTCGCAGATGAGCGCGCAGCGCCGCTACGATTTCGCCTTCCAGCAGTGCATGTACGCCAAGGGGCACAAGGTCCCCGTCGAGGGTTACGCGACGATGCGGCAGCGCGGGCGCGGCTACGTTCCGCCGCCGCCGCCCCCGCCGCGCTGACCGCCTAGGGCAGCTGGATTTTCCCGCCGCCCCCACCGCCGAGGCCGCCCATGCCGCCGGCCGGCGGCATCCCGCCCTGCGGCACGACGATGGACGACGCAGCCTGGCGCCGCAGCTCCTGCAGCTCCTTCATGGTGCGCTCGATCGCCTCCTTGGCGAGCGGGCCGAACTGCTTCGCCGCGTCTTCGAGCGTCGAGGCCGGGATCTCGAACGCGATCGGCAAGGTGCCAACTTGCGTCATGACCTGCGTTTCGCCCACGTAGACCACCGGCCGCGAGACGTCGGTGGTGGCGTCCGCCTTGACCGGCGTCATGCGGCGGATGGTGCCGATGCGCCGGTCGGTGAAGACCTCCTCCAGGTAGAGCGCCGCCGGGTCCAGTTTCGGGTCGCCGCCGCGCTGCTTGTCGTCTGCCGTTGCCATGTCAGTCCTCTTGAATGAGCCGAATGCCGCTAGTTTACTGCGCGCGCAGCGGCGAGCGTCAGCTCGATGAGCCGGCGCTGCGCGCGGCTGCCGCCGATGCGCTCGTGCTCGGCCATGTGCGGCTCGATGAGCGCGACCGCTTTCGCGTAGTCCTTGCGGGCGAAGGCGTCGAAGGCTTCGGCGAGGTGCGGCACGATCGGGCCGGCGAGCAATTTGCCGGCCTTCTCGCGCTCCTGCAATTGGCCGAGAAGCGTCTCGAGAGCCAGTTCGTCGCCCGTCGCCGCATAGGCGAGCGCGCGGTGCACGTCGGCGAAGGCGAGGCCGGCGGCGGGAAAGTTCTTCGAGCCATAAGCGCTGACCTCACGCCATAGCCCCTGCTCGCGTTTGTGCCCGGCGAGCTCGGCGCGCCACAGGAACGCCGCGGCGTCGGTGAGCACGTTGATCGGCGGGCCCCAGGCGGCGCCGGGGTGCACGCCCTGGAGATAGGTGCGCATCGCGCCTTGCACGTCGCCCAATTCCATCTGCCACAGAGCGATGTGCCAGTTGATGTGGCAGTGAAGCAGTCCCTCCTTCGCGTAGCCGGGGAGCCACTGCCGCAGGTAAGCGAGCCCCTCTTCCTTTTCACCGGCCTCGTAGTGCACGTGTGCTTTGACGTGCGCGCCGTGCGCGCTTTGCGGGTCGAGTTGCATCGCGCGCTCGATTGTTTCTCGCGCGACCTCCGTGTCGCCGGTCTCGACCTGCGCGAAGGCGAGCTGCACCCGAAACCAGGGCTCGTCGCCGTAGTGCGGCGCGAGGCTTTCCATCAGCTCGCGCAACTCCTGCTCCCTGCCCTTGCGGCCGGAGAAGCCGATCAGGCCGAACACGCCGGTGCAGGGCGCGAGCACCATCGCATCGCGCGGGTGCTGCTCGAGGTGCCCGCGCGCGAGCGCGTACGCCTTGGCGGCGGCACCTTCGACCGTCAGAAGGACGACCTCGGCGACGGCGCGCTCACGCTCGGAGAGCATTGGCATCAGCGCACGCGCCTGGGCGGCGGCGGCCTTCGCTTCGGGAACGCGGGCAGCGAGGAATAGCGCGCGCGCGCGCCCCGCATGCGCCAGCGCGAATGACGGATCGGCCTCGATCGCGCGCTGGAAGGCCCGCTCGGGACCCGGCTTCGCGCCGAGCAGCCGGTCGACGCCTTCGCGATAGGCGTCGCGCGTCGCGTTCACGCGCGCAGCTTGAAGCGCTGGATCTTTCCGGTCGCCGTCTTCGGCAGCTCGGCCGCGAACTCGATCCATCGCGGATACTTGTACGGCGCGAGCTTTTCCTTCACGTGCGCCTTCAGCTCCTCCTCGCTCGCCTTCGCCCCGGGCTTCAGCACCACGTAGGCCTTGGGCTTGACGAGCTTCTGCTCGTCTTCCTTGCCGACCACCGCCGCCTCGAGCACCGCCGGGTGTCCCACCAAAGCCGCCTCCACTTCCGCCGGCGACACCCAGATGCCCGACACCTTCAGCATGTCGTCGGTGCGCCCGCCGTAGGCGTAGAAGCCGTCGGCGTCCTGCGTGTACTTGTCGCCGCTCTTGGTCCAGGCGCCGACGAAGGTGGCGCGGCTCTTGGCGCGGTTGTTCCAGTAGTACAGCGCACTGGTCGTGCCGGAGATTTCCAGCTCGCCGAGCTCGCCCTGCTCCACGACTTTGCCCTGCTCGTCCACCAGCCGCAGCGCGTAGCCGGGGACCGCCTTGCCGGTGGTGCCGTAGCGCAGATCGCCCGGCCGGTTGGAGAGGAAGATGTGCAGCATCTCCGTCGAGCCGATGCCGTCGAGGATCTCCAGGCCGGCCTTGTCCTTGAAGCTCTTCGCGATCTGCGGCGGCAGCGCTTCGCCCGCCGACACGCAGATGCGCAGCGCCAGCGCCTCCTTCTTCGGGAATGCCGCATCCGCGAGCATCGCCGCGTAGAGCGTCGGCACGCCGTAGAACAGCGTCGGCTTCTTCTCCGTCAGCCGCTTGAACACCGCCGCCGGCGTGGGGCGCTCGGCCATCAGCACCGAGGTCGCGCCCACCGCGAGCGAAAAGGAGAGAGAGTTGCCCAGTCCGTAGGCGAAGAACAGCTTCGCCGCGGAGAAGACGACGTCGCTGTCCTTCAGTCCCAGCACACCGCGCGCGTACAGCTCGGCAGTCTCGACCATGCTGGCGTGCGCATGCACCGTGCCCTTGGGCATGCCGGTCGAGCCCGAGGAGTAGAGCCAGAAGCAGGCGTCGTCGCAGGTGGTCGGCGCGGGCGCGAGCGTCGCTGCGCCCTTCTCCAGCACCTTGTTGAACGACGCGCCGGACACGATGACGTGCTTCAGGAACGGCAGCTTGCCGACGATCGGCGTGAACTGCGGCAGCAGCGCTTCGGACACGATGAGCGACTGCGCCCGGCTGTCCGAGAGCATGTACTCGTAGTCCTTGGTAGTGAGCAGCGTGTTCACGGCCACCGGAACGATCCCGGCGCGGATGGCGCCGAGAAAGGCGACCGGCCAGTCGATCGTGTCGTGCATCGCGATCAGCACGCGGTCTTCCATGCGCAGCCCCATGGCGAGCAGGCCGCCGCCGAAGCGGTTCACGCGCTCGGCGAGCTGCGCGTACGTGATCGAGCCCGCGTCGTCGTGGAACGCGGCCTTGGCGCCGCGCCCCGCCTGCAGGTTGCGCTCAATGAGGTCGTAGGCGGCGTTGTAGGCGCGGGGGATCTCGATGCGCGGCGGCGAAACGGAATGGTCGGCCCGTGACAGTTCCATGGTGCGTCCTCCTCGCGCTCGATTCTAGGCGGTCTGCGCGAGCCGTTCGCGCACCTTGTCCACCCAGGCCGGCGCCCACTCGAGCGCCACCTCTTCGGGCAGCGTGCCGCTCGAGGCATCATGCGTATAGCGCTCGCCGATGCGCTCGGCGCCGAGGCTCCCGAGCAGCTCGTCGAAGCGCTTGCCGCCGAAATTGAAGGTCTCGGCGTAGGTCCGGTCGCCCAGGCCGAATACGCCGTAGCGCACGCCCGCGAGATCGGGCTTCTGCGCCCCGAGCGCCTCGAAGAACGCCTTGGCGTTGTCCGGCACGTCGCCCTGCCCGTAGGTCGAGGTGCAGATGAGGTAGATCGCTTCGCGGTCGGCGAAGACCGACGGCTCGAGCTTGTCCATGAGATGCGTGACGACCTGCAGGTCGTCGCCGTCGAGCGCGAGCTCCATTTCCTGCGCGCACATCTGCGCGGTGCCGGTCATGGTGCCGACGAGGATGTTGATTTTCATCGCTTGAACAGTATAATGCATGTAATCCGACAGCGTAAAGCACTATACTTCATATGGGCGCACCCTCACTGCCGCTGCACCGAGACGACCAGGCTGAAGCCGCCTATCTGGGGCGGCTCGGCGACCGCGTGCGCGCCTGGCGCGCCGAGCACGCGATGACGCGCAAGTCGCTCGCCCTCGCCTCGGGGGTTTCCGAGCGCTACCTGGCGCAGCTCGAGTCGGGCCGGGGCAACATCTCGGTGCTGCTGCTGCGCAAGCTCTCGCACGCCATGCAGGTGCCCGTGGAGCTGCTGGTGCGCGAGCACGCGGACACCGGCAAGGGGCAGCGCATCGCGCTCATCGGCCTGCGCGGCGCGGGCAAGTCGACGCTGGGCGCGAAGCTCGCGCAGGCGCTGGACATGCCCTTCATCGAGCTGGACCGCGAAGTGGAAAAGCAAGCCGGCGCGCCGCTCGACGAGGTGTTCTCCATGTATGGCCAGGAAGCGTTCCGCCGCTTCGAGCGCTCGGCGCTGGCGCGCGTGCTGCGCGAGGCGCCGCGCGCCGTCATCGCCACCGGCGGCAGCCTGGTCACCGATCCCGACACCTACAACCTGCTGCTCGATGAGTGCACCTGCGTCTGGCTGAAGGCCACGCCCGAGGAGCACATGGCGCGCGTCATGGCGCAAGGGGACGTGCGGCCCTTCAAGGGCAGCCCGGCGGCACAGGAAGAAATCCGACGGCTGCTCGCCGATCGCGACCGGCTGTACGCCCGTGCCGATGCCGTGCTCGACACCTCGGCCCGCCCGGTGAAGCACAGCCTTGCCGAGCTGAAGGCGCTCGTCGCCAAGGAGACCGCATGAACGCCCCTGGCACCGTGCCCGCACCCGTATCGTTCGAGACCCAGCCCGCGACATATCACCACTGGAAGCTCGCGTTCGACGGCCCGGTCGCCACGCTCACCCTCGACATCGACGAGGACAAGGGGATCGCCCCCGGCTACAAGCTGAAGCTCAACTCCTACGATCTCGGCGTCGACATCGAGCTGCATGACGCGCTGAACCGTATCCGCTTCGAGCACCCCGAGGTGAAGACGGTGGTCATCACCAGCGGCAAGAGCCGCATGTTCTGCTCGGGCGCCAACATCTACATGCTCGGCCTCTCCACGCACGCCTGGAAGGTGAACTTCTGCAAGTTCACCAACGAGACGCGCAACGGCCTCGAGGACTCGAGCGCGCATTCCGGCCTCAAGTTCCTCGCCGCGCTGAACGGCACGACCGCGGGCGGCGGCTACGAGCTCGCGCTCGCCTGCGACGAGATCGCCATGGTGGACGACCGCTCGAGCACCGTGAGCCTGCCGGAAGTGCCGCTGCTCGGCGTGCTGCCCGGCACGGGCGGCCTCACGCGCATCATCGACAAGCGCAAAGTGCGGCGCGATCTCGCCGACGTGTTCTGCACCACCGCCGAGGGCGTGCGCGCCGACCGCGCGCAGCAGTGGAAGCTGGTCGACCACATCGCCAGGCCGCAGCAGTTCGCCGAGACCGTGCAGGCACGCGCGCTCGAGCTTGCCAAGGGCTCCGACCGTCCGGGCGGCGAGGGCGTGGCGCTCACACCGCTCGGCGAGAGCCGCCTCGTCAAGGTCGCGCTCGACGCGGCCGGCGGCACTGCCACGATCACCGTGCGCGGCCCCGAGAACGCGGCGCTCGAGCGCAGCGCCGACTGGTATCCCCTGCGCCTCGCCCGCGAGCTCGACCGCGCGATCCTGAGCCTCCGCCACAACCAGCTCGAGATCGGCCTGTGGCTGCTGAAGGCCGAGGGCGACCCCGGGAAAGTGCTGGCGCTCGACGCGCTGCTGGAGAAGAACGACAAGGACTGGTTCGTGCGCGAAACGATCGGCATGCTGCGCCGCACGCTCGCTCGGCTCGACGTGTCGTCGCGCTCGATGTTCGCGGTCATCGACAAGGGCTCGTGCTTCGCCGGGACGCTGGCCGAGCTCGCGCTCGCCGCGGACCGCAGCTTCATGCTCGACGCCGAGGTCGGCGGGCCGACCCTTGCGCTCAGCAACATGAACTTCGGCGCCTACCCGATGGTGAACGGCGATTCGCGCCTCAGCGCGCACTACTGCGGCGAGGTACCGGCGCTCGAGCGCGGCGAGTTGCTCGACGCCAAGGCTGCGGAACAGGCGGGCCTGGTCACCGCCGCGCCCGACGAGCTCGACTGGGACGACGAGGTGCGCATCGCGGTCGAGGAGCGCGTGAGCCTGTCGCCCGATGCCCTCACCGGCATGGAAGCGAGCCTGCGCTTCACGGGCCGGGAGAACATGCTGACGCGCGTCTTCGGGCGCCTGTCGGCCTGGCAGAACTGGATCTTCATCCGCCCCAACGCGGTCGGCGAGCAGGGCGCGCTCAAGGTCTACGGCACCGGCGCGAAGCCCAAATTCAACAAGGAACGCATCTGATGGCATCGATCAACTACACCGACAAGATCCCCAACAACGTCAACCTCGCCAACGACCGCGCGCTGCAGCGCGCGCTCGAGCACTGGCAGCCGCACTTTCTCGACTGGTGGAAGGGCATGGGCCCCACCGATTTCCAGACCTCCGAGGTCTATCTGCGCACCGCCACCTCCGTCGACGCCGACGGCTGGGCCACCTACGGCGCGGTGAAGATGCCCGATTACCGCTGGGGCATCTTCCTCGCCGACCCGGTGGCCGAGCGCAAGATCGGCTTCGGCGACAACATGGGCCAGGACGCCTGGCAGCAGGTGCCGGGCGAGTTCCGCTCTACGCTGCGCCGCCTGATCGTCACGCAGGGCGACACCGAGCCCGCTTCGGTGGAGCAGCAGCGCCTGCTCGGCCACACCTGCCCTTCCCTCTACGATCTGCGCAACCTGTTCCAGGTGAACGTGGAGGAAGGCCGGCACCTCTGGGCGATGGTGTACCTGCTGCACGCATATTTCGGCCGCGACGGCCGCGAGGAGGCCGAGGAGCTGCTCGCGCGGCATTCCGGCGACGCCGACAAGCCGCGCATCCTCAAGACCTTCAACGAGCCGATCTCGGACTGGTTGTCGTTCTTCTGCTTCACCTACTTCACCGACCGCGACGGCAAGTACCAGCTGAAGAGCCTCGCCGAGTCGGCCTTCGACCCGCTGTCGCGCACCTGCCGCTTCATGCTCACCGAGGAAGCGCACCACATGTTCGTCGGCGAGACCGGCATCGGCCGCGTCGTGAAGCGCACCCTGGAGGTGATGAAGGAGCTGGGCACCGAGGATCCGGCGAGGATCCGCGCCGCGGGCGCGGTCGACCTGCCGCTGCTGCAGAAGTACCTGAACTTCTGGTGCTCGTCGTCGCTCGATCTGTTCGGCTCGGAGATCTCGTCGAACTCGGCGTCCAACTTCGCCAACGGCCTCAAGGGCCGGCCCGACGAAACGCAGTACGAGGACCATGTGCTGCGCGCGGCGCAGTTCAAGCTCGAGACGCCGAAAGGGGTCGAGGACGTGCCGATGCTGAATGCGCTGAACGAAGTGATGCGCGAGAGCTACCTCAAGGATTGCGAGATCGGCCTCAAGCGCTGGAACCGCGCCATCGAGCGCGCCGGCTACGCGTTCCGGCTCGCGCTGCCCTCGCCGCACTTTCGGCGCTCGATCGGCGCCTGGGTCGACGCACCGGTGACGCCGGAGGGCAAGATGGTCTCGCGCGAGGAGTACGACAAGCGCGTGCACGAATGGATCCCCTCCGCGGAAGACCGGGCGTTCGTGCGCTCGCTCATGCAGCGCGTGGTCGAGCCGGGCAAGATGGCCGGCTGGGTGGCGCCGCCCGAGCGCGGCATCAACAACCTGCCGGTGGACTACGAGTACGTGAAGCTCGCGGCCTAGTGCTTCTTGGCGCCGATCAGGACGACGGCGCCGACGACGATGAACGCGCCGATGAGCTGGCGCGGCTCGACCGTCTGCGCGAGGACCGCCCAGCCCAGGCCCAGCGCGGCGATCGGCTCGAAATTGAGCGCCGCCGTGTTGCTCGG
>Ga0224510_10002674_pt1 | contig 10514 bp, 11 predicted proteins | sample SF_May12_sed_USG_FD_170161 | JGI IMG/M metagenome (GOLD analysis project Ga0224510, IMG submission 170161) | Sediment microbial communities from San Francisco Bay, California, United States - SF_May12_sed_USGS_4_1 | ecosystem: Environmental > Aquatic > Marine > Sediment | place: USA: California... | reverse complement strand
ACTCCCGCCATCGACAGATATCGTCGAAGGAACATTCAGTGTGACGGCCGATGCATCCTGGTCCGGCGGCCTCGGCCATTCCATGAGAGGAATGAGAGTCACATCAACCGATGCCAAGGTCGTGGGGGAAAAGCTGTCGGGATACTACTCCGACTATGTTGTGAAGGGTCTCAGTACCACGATGGCTCTGCATATAGACGAATCTGATTCAGTATCCATGATTCAACCAGCCTCCATCTTCGTGACATCGATGCGCAGCGGTCTTGAAATATCCAATCTGGCAGCGCTCTACCAAGTCCGATGGCCATTCGCAAATACGCTGCCGGTCATCGACGTAAAAGATTTTCAGTGCGATGTGTTCGGAGGACGAGTCACGAACCCTGGCCTTGTGGTAGACTTAAACAAGCCGCCCTTTTCGACCACTTTCTTCTTACATAAACTGGATCTTGCAAAAGTTCTGAGCGTGGAACAGCAACGAGGGCTTCATGGCACTGGAACACTCAATGGGACGGTACCTGTAACCTTCACGTCCAACGGGGCCATTGTGAAAGACGGGCGCATTGAGGCTCAACCGCCGGGAGGAGTGTTGCGGTATATTTCCTCGACGGAACCATCACAAGATGTCTCGGAATCAGGCCATCCACTTCAGTTTGTGGAGCAGGCGCTGAACAACTTTCACTATACACTCTTGCGAGTCGGTCTGAAGTACGAAGAAACAGGGATGTTGGATCTGAGCGCTCGGCTTGAAGGGAAAAATCCGGATTTGAAGAACGCTCCACCGATTCATTTCAATTTAACGGTGCAGGAACACATTCCCACACTTCTGAAGAGTCTGCGTCTGGTTGATGAGATTCGTGGCTCTATTGAGAGAAAGTACGGACGATAATGACCACCATGAGGCGGACTATGCGGAGCGGAGTTAGGCTGATCAGTACCGGAATGTTGCTGTGGGGAGCTCTGCTCGCTACCCTAGGCGCATGCACTCCACGTGTCGAAGTGGCCCCATCGGACAAGCCGATTACGATTAATCTCAATGTGAAGATTGATCATGAAATTCGACTGAAAGTAGAAAAAGACCTGGATGAAGTCATCTCGAATGATAGCGGATTGTTTTAGCTGCGGGAGGGAATGATGTTGAGTATACGGGTGGCCATGGCAACATGTATTGCGATCCTATGGGCAACGATGGCATCGCCGGTTTCCGCACTGTCACTGGACGAAGCCAAAGCAAAGGGCTTGGTCGGGGAACGAACCAACGGCTATCTTGGCGCGGTCATCACGTCCAATGCCGAAGCCGAGGCATTAATCTCGGATATCAATGGGAAACGTCGTCAGGCGTATGAGGATATTGCCAAAAGAAACCGAACGCCACGGACTGCGGTAGAGACGCTGGCAGGCGAAAAAGCCATTTTGAATACCAAACCTGGACACTTCGTCGAAGGTCCAGGCGGTTGGATAAAAAAATAACAGTTAGCCGTACCGATCGTTCTTCCAGGGAAATGCGCTATTGGAGTACCCACGAACCTCCCAGAACCCTTTCTCATCCCGGTCTGAAAAGGTAATCTCCCTCACCCACTTTGCTCCTTTCCATGCATACCGTTTGGGGACGATCACACGGACCGGCCCTCCATGTTCGCGGGAGAGCGGTTTGCCGTTCCAGCTGTAGGCAAGCAACACATCGTCATCGTCACAGGCCTCAAGCGGTAGGTTCGTGGTGTAGTCATCGTAAGACTTGAACAAGACAAATCGTGCAAGTGAGAGTGGTTTTACAGCTGCGATGAGGTGCTTGAAGCTGACACCTTCCCAATCATTGTCGTAACGGCTCCATGAAGTGACACAATGAAAATCCGACCGATCTTTGAATTGAGGCTGTGCCAGGAATTGCTCCCAGGTCCATGTCATGGGCTCAGCCACAAACCCGCCGATACTGAGTTTCCATTCACTTAATGAAACCTCCGGCTTGAAGCCTAGGTCCAGCACAGGAAAGTTGTCGACGAGATGTTGGCCTGGAGGTAATCGATCATCGCCTTCATAAAAGACTTCTCGTTCTTCTCCGCCTCGCCGAGCCTTCGCCCACTGTTCTTTGGTCCTGGTCAATTTGCTTGATTCGTCCATGGCGGCCTCCTACCGACAGACTACGAGACGAGAGGTAGCCGTGACAACCTCTTTCGCACTGCGCGGTGGTGATGAATACCGCAAGCCTTTACCTAGCACTCTTGTTGTGATTCCCTGGAGGCATCGATAATCAGTATCTGGGCAGTAATCTCGGACCTCCCACTGAGGTGGGCATCTTGTAAGGTTTTGGACACTTCTCCGACATACGACCAAGCCGACCGGTTATCTCGTTGACAGAACGAAGGGGAGCCACCATGATACGCCAGGATGCCATAATGACGACCCAGAATTCACCGCAGGTTGAATCTAAGCAGCCGAGCACAGGCAAGATCGTTCTTGCGCTGGCGATCGCCTTGGGCATCGGCGTATTTTTCTATTTCGATCTCGGTCAATTCTTGTCGTTGACCGCGCTGAAAGAACATCGGGACAGTTTGTTGGCGTTTACGGAGACGAACGTTGCCGCGGCGGTGGGCATTTTCATCGTGGCCTACGCGATTGTGACTGGACTGTCGCTTCCAGGTGCGGTGATTCTCACGCTAGCCGGCGGGTTCTTGTTTGGTGCCGTTGGAGCCACACTGTGTGTGAATGTCGGAGCGACGACCGGGGCAACCCTGGCATTTCTGACCGCACGGTATTTATTGAGAGACACAGTTGAACACAAGTTCGGAAAGTGGCTGGGACCATTTCAAGAAGGGTTTGCCAAGAACGGATTCAGCTACCTCCTGACCTTGCGACTCATCCCGCTCTTTCCCTTCTTCGTGGTGAACCTGGTCTCCGGGCTCACGCGCGTGAATGTTGGGACCTATGTTGCGGCCACGGCGATTGGAATCATTCCTGGTTCTTTTGTCTATGCCTATGCCGGGCGACAACTTGGGACGATTAATTCCTTAAAGGAAATTGCATCCCCCAACGTGATCGTGGCCTTTGTGCTTCTCGGTCTTCTCGCGCTGGTGCCGGTGGCATACAAGAAGTTTGCAGCGAAATCTGCCTCATGAGGGCGTTTGCGAAAACACGATGATGGTGACACCCGATGATCACGCAACCTGTTCAAAGGATTACCGGAATGAGTGAGTCCGACCAACCTCTGGTGCTTCCACAGGACGAATACAACCGGCAACTTGTCGCCAATGTGCATCCCTCCGACTGGGTCAACCCGGAACCGACCGGTCGTTACAACATCGTGGTGATCGGGGCAGGGACTGCCGGTTTGATTACGGCAGTCGTGGCGGCAAGTCTCGGAGCCAAGGTCGCCTTGATCGAAAAGCATTTGATGGGCGGAGACTGTTTGAATGTCGGGTGTGTGCCCTCGAAAGGCGTGATTCGTGCCGCCAGAGCTTGGGCTGATTTGCGGAAGGCCCCAGACTTCGGCCTTCAGATCCCGCCTGGTGTCACATATGATTTCGGGGCCGTGATGGCTCGTATGAGAAAGCTACGCGCACGCATCAGCCAGAATGACTCTGCCCATCGCTATGCCAAGCTCGGAGTCGATGTCTACGTCGGAACCGGGCGGTTTCTCGGTGCCGATACGATCCAAGTGAGTGGTTCTGCCGGTGATCGGATCCTGACATTCGTGAAAGCCGCCGTCTGTACCGGCGCTCGCGCTTCGGACCCGCCTATACCAGGCCTCCAGGAGGCGGGGTACCTTACGAACGAGACCATCTTTTCCCTGACCACACTACCGCAGCGGATCGGAGTGATTGGGGCGGGTCCGATTGGCTGTGAACTGGCGCAGGCTTTTGCTCGGTTTGGAAGCCACGTCTCTCTCATCGAGGCGGCACACGGCATCATGCCGAATGAAGATCGTGATGCGGCGAATATCGTCGAACAACAGATGGTACGAGATGGTGTACAACTACTCTGCTGCGGGAAGGACTTGAGAGTAGAGAAGACCTCTGATGGGAAACGTCTGACCGTCGATTCGCATGGTGAGCAGTATGACGTGACTGTCGACGAGATTCTTGTTGGGGTCGGGCGGGCTCCGAACGTAGAGGGGATTGGCCTCGAAGCAGCAGGGGTGGGGTATGACAGAAACGGCATCAAGGTGAACCAACGGTTGCAAACGACGAATCCAGCGATCTATGCGGCAGGCGATATCTGCTCACGGTACAAATTTACCCATGCCGCCGACGCAATGGCTCAAATCGTCATTCAGAATGCCCTCTTCCCTCATCCCTTTGGTTTGGGGCATGCCGGCGTCGAGGCCTTGAATATGCCGTGGTGTACGTTCACCGATCCCGAAATTGCTCACGTCGGCATGTATGAGCAGGATGCCAAGGAAAAGGGTCTCGAAGTGGAAACCTATACCTACAAACTCGACGAGGTCGATCGGGCAATTCTCGATGGAGACGAGGAAGGGTTTGCACGGGTTCACATCCAAAAGGGGACTGACAAGATCCTTGGCGCCACGATCGTCGCAAGCCATGCCGGCGACATGATCAGCGAGTTCTCGGTCGCCATGAAGACAGGAGGTGGAGCGAAACTCATCGCCGGAACGATCCATCCCTATCCGACGCAAGCCGAAGTGAACAAGAAGGTGATTAATCTTTGGAGAAAAGCGCACTTTACGCAGAGGACGAAAGGCATATTGATAAAGCTATTTGCCTGGATACGACGCTAAGCATTGAGGCCGATGAAGGGACAGGTATGGTCCGTATCTTGATGATGTTGGGAATAGTGGTGTTGGCTGCGTCGGTGTGGGCACAGGGCCAATCCGTAGTAGAGGTAGGTAGGTTTTCCGTCAACGAACCGGGTCCTGGCCTGCCTGAAGGCTGGAAGCCATTGACCTTTAAGAAGATCCCTAAGCTCACCACGTATGAATTGGTCAAGGATGGTGGACAGGTCGTTGTCAAAGCGACAAGTGAGGCATCCGCATCGGGACTGACCAAGGAAGTCAACATCGATCCTAAAGAATTTTCGATTCTGCAGTGGCGATGGAAGGTTGAGAACCTTCTCAAGAACAGCGATGCGACGCGCAAAGACGGCGACGACTATCCAGCTCGTCTCTACATCACATTCGCGTATGATCCCGACAAGGTGAGTCTGGGGAAGAAGCTCAAATATAAAGCCGGCCAAGTATTGTTTGGAGACATTCCGATCGGGGCGATCAACTATGTCTGGGAACGGAAGGCGCCGGTCGACTCGATTATCGACAATGCTTATACGGATTTTGTAAAAATGGTGGTCGTGGAAAGCGGCCCTCAAAACCTCGGCCTATGGGTCAAAGAGTCGCGCAATATCTACGAAGATTATAAAAACGCATTCGGAGAAGAACCACCGATGATCAACGGGGTGGCAATCATGAGTGATACGGACAACACAAAAGAGCAGGCCACTGCCTACTACGGTGATATCATTTTTGAAAAGGCGGCCCCCTAAGCCGTCGGTCTCTGACCTTTCCGCCAATACCTGCCTAAGCGCGTAAACTTCAGCTTCGGCCATCTGTGATGCTTTCGTGATAATCGCCTGCTATCCTAGCAGCATGGTAGACGAAGCACTGCATCGGCCAAGTGTCAAACCTCGAAATATCCTCATAATTGAGGACGACAAGGACATTGCAGGTCTCCTGGAGCTCCATCTCCATGATGGAGGGTATGACGTCCATGTGGTGTCGGATGGCGTCACGGGACTCAAACACGCACTGGCCAATGCCTACGATTTAATTATTCTCGATCTCATGCTTCCAGGGATGGAGGGTTTGGACGTATGTAGACACGTACGTACAAAACCCAACTACACACCCATTCTGATGCTGACAGCTAAGTCGACTGAATTGGATCGCGTCCTTGGTCTTGAGGTCGGCGCAGATGATTATCTGACCAAACCGTTTAGCATTCGTGAACTCCTCGCTCGGGTGAAGGCCTTGTTCCGTCGCATGGAAGCGCTTGCAGCACAACGAGCTTCCGACAAGCAACCCATGATTCAGGTGGGCGATCTTGTAATTGATACCGAGAAGCGCAAGGTCACGTTGTACGGCAACGTGGTAGACTTGACCGCGAAAGAGTTTGACCTCCTGCTTCAGTTTGCTCAACACCCAGGCCGTGTGTATACCCGCTCGCAGCTACTCGATTTAGTATGGGGCTACTCACACGCGGGATATGAACATACCGTCAACTCCCACATCAATCGGCTTAGAGCCAAAATCGAGCGTGATACCAGCTACCCGCGATACATTTTGACGGTCTGGGGAATTGGCTATAGTTTTTCCGAAGAACACTCACGCGAGTAGTCCAATGTTCACGACTCTGTACGGGAAGTTGGCGACTGTTCTCATCGGTCTCTTTTGCCTTATCGGCACTGGGGCCATTGTGCTGACTCTCTATACGACCCGGTTGCATTTCCAGGAGGTGAATCAAAAGCTTAACCAGACGTTGGCCGAACGCATCGTCTCTGAAAAGCTGCTGATGCAGGAAGGACTGGTGAATGAGGAGGCGCTCAAGGAGATTTTTCACATGCTCATGGTGATCAATCCCAGTATTGAAGTCTATCTGCTCGATGCTCAGGGCACGATTCTGACCTTTTCGGCCCCTCCGTCAAAAGTGAAACGACGAGGCATCGCGCTCGACCCACTCAAACGGTTCTTATCTGGAGCCGAAGATCTCCCAATTCTTGGTGACGACCCACGCGATAGTACTCGCCAGAAGATATTTTCAGCGTTTCCCATCGAATCTCTGAGCGGTTCCATCCAGGGCTATCTGTACGTGATTCTGGGCGGGGAGGAGTTTGACTCCGTGGCACAGATGCTGGAAGGGAGTTACATCCTCCGCGTGAGCATCTGGGCGGTGCTGGCGACGGTGTTGTTTGCCCTTATGACTGGTCTCTTCACGCTCAGACTCTTAACTCACCGGCTCAGAGCGCTTGCGGTGATGATGGAGAACTTCAAAGGGAGCAACTTCTCCAAAGACTCAGTGGTGACATACCAAGCTCATCTTCGATCAGTGCACGCTCAGCCACGGGACGAAATTGACGAATTGGAAGCGATCTTTACCCAAATGGTCGATCGCATTCATACACAGCTCACACAACTCAGTCAGACCGATCAGTTACGGCGCGAACTGGTCGCCAATGTCTCCCATGACCTCCGCACTCCTTTGACATCGCTTCAGGGGTATCTGGAAACCATGCTGCTGAAGGAAGGGACGCTGTCGCCACAGGAGCAGCGACACTACCTTGGAATTGCCACGAAGCATAGCGAGCGATTAAGCAAGTTGATTGCGGAGCTGTTTGAACTGGCCAAGTTGAATTCTCAAGAAATGATGCCGCAGGTCGAACCGTTTCCCCTCAGCGAACTTGTCCAAGATGTGGTCCAAAAGCTCAAGCTTGTTGCAGAGAAGGGGCAGGTGAATCTTCAGGCGGATATACGGGCGGATCTTCCATGTGTGTCTGCCGATATCGGACTCATTGAACGAGTTCTTGAAAACCTCATTGCAAATGCCATCCGACATACTCCGGAAAAGGGTACGGTCATGGTGGCTCTGAGTCTAGAAATTGAAAGGATCATGATCCAGGTATCAGATACAGGTTGCGGAATTCCTCCAGAAGATCTCCCACATATCTTTGATCGTTACTATCGAGTCGGGAACAACCGGCAAGGGAGAGCGACTGGGGCAGGGCTTGGTCTGGCCATTTCCAAACGGATCCTAGAACTTCACGGGAGTTCTATTGAGGCTGACAGTGTCCTGAATGGCGGAACAACTTTCACATTTCATCTGCCCACGGCACAACCTTCCATTCGCATTGCTACTTCTTCAGCGAGGAAGTAGGGTCACATCCCAATAGTTCTTGTCGTAATCCGTTTGCCCTGATCTTGCCGTAGGGCTCACCACAATACATTTCACATGCTATCTGGTCGTGATCAAGATGTCATTGTTTTGTGACTCTTCTGTGATCAATGGCGGCGACAATGACCCTGAGCCGTGGCCTATACGTTCAGCGTGGAGAGACCACTACCGCAGATTGGAGATGAAGTATGGGTACCACTGTCCATGACCATATTGTCTCAACCCATAGGAAGGTCGTCGTGCGCAAGAGATCCTGCTGTATGGCAGCCGAAGATATGCTGCTCGTGAGGCTGAAGCTTCGTGAGGAACAAGCCTTCGATGAGCTCGTGACCCAGCAACATGGCCTGCTGATCCGAATGGCCATGCGATATGTTGCCAGTCGAGACGTAGCCGAAGAAGTCGTACAGGAGACCTGGATGACCGTATTCACAAGTATCGATCGATTTGAAGGTCGTTCGTCTCTCCGTGCTTGGCTCTGCGGCATTCTGATCTACAAAGCCAAGGATCGCGGCGTGCGTGAAAAGCGCTATGTCCCTTTCTCAGGCTTCGCGTTCGATGGCGACAACGATGGTGATGTAATTGACCCGTCCCGGTTCCAACGGCACGGGGATTTTCACGGGCGCTGGTCATTCTCCAGGACGCTCTCCAACGATCGGACACCGGAGAAACTCTTGCTGTCAAAACAAGCGGTGGACTGTATGCAACGCGCGATTGATGCCCTGCCGATTAATCTTAAGGAAGTTCTGATTCTTCGTGATGCAGATGGAATGAAAACCAATGAGGTATGCAAGAGGATGAAGGTTACGGAAACCAACCTCTACGTCCGGTTACATCGGGCTCGCGCACGAGTGAAAAGGGCAATTGAAGCTACTCTGGGATGAGACCAAACTTCTCCCTCTCGTGACCGAGATGTGATCAACCTGTGAAAGTTTTGTGATAACTCGTCTCTACGATGGGTTATCGGTCTGGCGACCCACTCAATAATCACGGGAGGTACTTATGAATTGTTATACTCGGTATGCGCTCGTCATGTTTGGAGTGCTCAGTTCAGCGTTCTTTTTTTATCCGGTCTTTGCGCAAGACAGCGCTGCTATCGAAGCAAGCAACGAAAACGATGAGACTGACGACAATTGGGCCGGTTCGAGTCGTCTTGAAATTACCGTGACCAATCTCACCAGGGGCCAACAATTCACTCCTATTCTGGTTGCCACCCATAAACGAGGCGTGAAGATTTTTGAGGTAGGGCAGCCGGCCAGTCCTCAGTTGGCCCCGTTGGCAGAGCAGGGCGATACGGCACCTCTCGCTGCCTTGCTGAGTGGCAATCCAAACGTCGGATCGGTAGTCACCGGATCAGGTTTAACCAACCCTGGGCAATCCACCACTATCGTGGTCGAAGGTAGGGGACGGTTTCCACGGGTGAGTGTGGCAGCCATGCTGATTCCAACGAATGATGCCTTCTTTTCGGTCACGGGTGTGCCCGGACCACGAGGGCGAGATGAAGTGGTGGTCTATTCACCGGCATATGATGCCGGCAGCGAAAAAAACGATGAGCAGTGCAGCTCAATACCAGGACCGTCGTTCAATGAGTGCGGAGGAGCAGGTGGAGGTGGTCGAATCGGACAAGGAGAAGGGTTCGTGCATGTGCATGCCGGTATTCACGGGATCGGCAGCTTCAAGCCGAGCGATCGTTACTGGAGAAACCCGGTAGCTCGAATCGTAATTCGGCAGGTGAGAGACCCGCGTTGACACGGCAGTGAACCAATATACGGTACGTGGCTGTCGGAATGTCGGTGAGGCTGTAAGAAATAGAACGAGTATCCGACAAACACTCAGGGACAACACAGCCCGCGTCGATTGAGGCGGGCTGCGCATGAAGCGATCACTGGATCGAATTGGCAAAACCGCTCTGGGTGATTTCAGCACGAACATGATCACCAACTTTCTTGCGACCCCCCAGCTGCTTGGTCTCTCGACTCACAAAAAGTTGAACCTGGTTTCCTTCATAATCTTCGATCGTGTAGACCGTATCTTTCATGTGCTTAACAGTCCCGCCGATTGTCCTCCAGGCTGCGCCAGGCTTATTCTCAGAATGGAGCGCACCCGCGGGGGAATGACTTTCGGTAGGAGATGAAGGCGACGCGGCATCTGCCTTCTTCTCAGGTTTTTGGCCAGCCATGGTGAAAGAGGGTAGGGCCAACAACATTGCGGTCAGTCCTCCTATTGTCGCGAGGTGGATTTTGGGATGATCTTTCTTCATGATGAACCTCCTGTGGAAGAAATCATCTGGGCCTGGAAGTTCTCAGCAAGGCACATGCCGGAGGTACAAAACCCATGAACTACGAATTTCAAAGTGTTACAAAGCTTCCTGGAATGATTAATAGAGACGGCAGGTCAGCGCGGTAAAAAACTGTCAACGACTGTACAGATCTGGGCAGGGTATATCCAGCGTGGCGTATGCTGATACAAATTGAACGAACTAGGCAAAAACTTCATGATCGCGATAGCCAATCTGCGACATTCGAGGGCAGGAGGCCGGGTCTCCATCAAGCCTTATGGGGTGGGTTGACCAATCTTATCTTTCAGCGACCGGTCCTCGCTATTTTCCAGGTATGCCTTCGCTGT
>Ga0224510_10002672_pt1 | contig 10519 bp, 8 predicted proteins | sample SF_May12_sed_USG_FD_170161 | JGI IMG/M metagenome (GOLD analysis project Ga0224510, IMG submission 170161) | Sediment microbial communities from San Francisco Bay, California, United States - SF_May12_sed_USGS_4_1 | ecosystem: Environmental > Aquatic > Marine > Sediment | place: USA: California... | reverse complement strand
CTTTCCAATTTGTTGGCCAAACCTCTTCGGAGACGAATCGGGTCGCCATCTCCTCCATGTGGTAGTTGCAGACCTTGGCCTCCAGATCGGCCAGTCGGGGAGTCAACGGGGCTGGATCGGGGTTGAGCGACACGAAAATGAACCCCATCCACTGCTCGCAAGCGAATTCGGGCAGTCGGCAGGCGGCCGGTTCGAACTCGGCGTGGGTCTCCATCCGGGGCGCCCGGGCCAGACGTCCGTCAAGTTCATAGGACCACTGGTGATAGGGGCACATCAGGTGTGATCCCGAGCCCTTTCCCGTGACGAGCAATGCCCCTCGGTGACGGCACACGTTTGACAAGACCCGAATTGTGTCGTCGGCGTCCCGGACCGCCACCAGCGGTTCGTCGCAGAGCTGGAAACTCATGGAGCTGCCAGGCTCGGGAATCTCGTCGGCCCGACCGATACAGATCCACTCCTTTGAAAAGAGCTGTTCACGTTCCACATCGAGCACCGCTGGATCGTTGTAGAACGCCGCTGGCATCGACCAACTCCGGTCGTAGCCGGCCACACCCGCTTGGCGTAGGGCCTGAGCGACCTGTCGCAAACCTGACGCTGACGTCACCGAGTCGGTTGGGTCCATGGCAGAAGCCTCGTGCTCTCCGAGCGGCTTCGTCGCCGCTCTTCAACGACCATCACTGATTTACCACTGACTTACGATGTGACAAAAAGTACACGATCTCCCTCTGACGGCCCCTATGTGCGCGACAATTGTGCCCGTTGTAGTCGAACGAACGTGAACTCCAAAAGAGGATCGACAATGAGCAGCAAACGTGACCCTCGCCAACTCGACGCCATTCGGCGCTCGCAAGGCGAAATCGGCAACCATGTGATCGACGAATACGCGGCAGGTCGGCTCACTCGCCGAGCTTTTCTGGTCCGGGGCACCATCGTTGGAATGTCTGTACCGACAATCGGTGCCCTCATCGCCGCGTGTGGCTCAAGTGACGACGCCGGGCAAGACGCAACCGCGGTCGACGAGGACACCGGCAACACGGAGGACACGAGCGGCGGAGAAGACACCAGCAGCGAAGAGGACACCGGATCAACCGCTGCGGCCGCTTTGCTGGTTATCGGTTCGGGGACGCCGTCAGCAGCGTCGGCCAATCTCGACCCGGTCTTGATCAACGATCAAAACGGGTTGACGATCTTGAGCTCGGTCGGGCAGACGTTGCTGACGTCCAATCCCGATCTGTCACTCTCGCCCCTGTTGGCAACCGAATGGTCGCCAAACGCTGACGGCTCGGAGTGGACGTTCAAGCTCAATCCTGCCGCCACGTTCAACGATGGAACGCCCGTCACCGCCGCCGACGTCGTGGCCACCATGGAGCGGCTGGTTGACCCCGACAACAACTCCAACGCTCTTTCGGCGTTTGAAGTCGGTCGGTTGTCCCCTGGCGGCATCACCGCCGTCGATGACAACACGGTGTTGTTCCGTCTCGATGGCCCGATGGGTAACTTCCCGTACATCGTCTCGTCCGACAACTACAACTCGTTTGTTCTCCCAGCCTCGGTTACCGACACATCAGCCTTTGCCACGGCCAACATTCCGACCACCGGCGCTTACATGATCGAAAGCTACGATGGTGTCAAGGGGGCGACGCTGGTACGCAATCCGAACTACTGGGGTCCGGCGGCCCCGATCGAAAAGATCGAGTTCCAGTTCATCGACGACTTGGCCGCTCAGATCACGGCCTTTACCTCGGGCGAACTCGACGTCATGTCGCAGTTCTCGGTTTCCGGCGGCGAATCGTTGCTCGACAACCCCGATGTCAACGTCATCGAACACCCCTCAACTGCCCATCGTCAGATCCATCTCCGTACCTCGAAAGGACCGTTCGCCGACAAACGAGTCCGTCAGGCTCTGGCAATGGCCATGGACCGTGGCGCCATTATCGACGGACTGTTCAGCGGCAAGGCCAACATCGCCAATGACTCGCCCTTCTTCGATGTGTTCCCCTCAACCGGCACCCCGGTTAAGCAGGAGTACAACCTCGACAAGGCCAAGGCCCTTATGGCCGAAGCTGCGCCCGATGGTTTCGACACGACCCTTTACGGTTTTGGGACTCAGGAGATTCCCGACCTGGCCGTGATTGTGCAGAACGCGGCTCGAGAGTTGGGGATCAACATCACAATCGAGATGCGTGATGACTACTACGACAACTACTGGGTGTCGTGGGACGAATCAGTCCCCGGATCCGACATTGGCATCACCGATTACGGCCACCGAGGTGTGCCTGATGTCTTCCTGGCCGCACCGCTCAAGTCAGCGGACAAGGGCGGGGTGTGGAACGGTGCCGAGTTCGCCAACCCCACCTATGACGCATTGGTCGACGAGTATTCGGCGTCGACCGATCTGCAGTCGCAGCAGGCCGCCTCGGCCAAAATCCAGACCCTGCTGGTTGACGAGGTGCCCATCATCTTCCCGTACAACTACAACTACCTGTCGGCCGTCAAGACCAACATCTCCGGCGTGGTCACCGGGGCCATGGGGTACGTCTACACCGACCAGGCAGCGAAGAGCTAGCTAGTCGGGATGACCCGCTACCTCATACGTCGGCTTGGGCTTGCCGTTATCACCTTGGTGCTCCTGAGCATGGTGGTGTTTCTGGTGGCATCGGTCCTGCCGGGCAGTGTGGGGCGGGCCATTCTTGGTCCGTTCGCCGAACAGCAGTCGGTTGACAATCTCAATGAAGAACTAGGGCTCAACGGTCCGGTGCACATTCGATACCTGCGCTGGGCCGGTGATGCTTTTCGAGGCGATTTCGGCGAGTCATACAAGTTCCGAGCCCCGGTCATGGACTTCTTGCCCGGAGCGTTCGTAGCCTCGCTCAAGCTGGCCTTGGCGACGTTGGTCATCGTGATTCCTCTCGGCATCATCGGGGGAGCAATCGCCGCATTCCGTAAGGGTCGGCCAACCGACCGGATCATCACCATCGTTGGCTTGACGTTAGCCGTGACCCCCGAGTTCGTAGTCGGCATCGTGTTGATTCTGGTCTTTGCCGTTCGCCTCAAATGGCTGCCGCCCGGTGGTTCGGGCGACGGAACGATCGGTGAGCAACTCAAAGCCATTGTGCTGCCAGCGCTCACGCTGAGTGCCATCTTGTTCGGCTATATCGCCCGAATGGCGCGGGCGGGCACGATCAATGCCCTGGCCGCCGACTACACCAGGACGGCGACCCTCAAGGGTTTGACGTGGCTGCAGGTCATGAGGCGCCACGTACTCCGCAACGCCATGTTGCCGACCATTGCTGTCATCGCATCGCAGATGAGCTACTTGCTAGGTGGGCTTTTGGTGACCGAGACCATGTTCAACTACAAGGGGTTGGGTCTGCTCATCGCCAAGGCGGCCGAGGATCGTGACGTACCGATGCTGATGGCATCGGTTTTTGTGGTCGGTGTGTTTTCAATGATCATGACCCTGCTGGCCGACCTGCTCACCGCCTGGCTGAACCCACGGGTTCGACTCGAAGGGGCAGAATGACGGCGGTCGAGATCCAAACGCCGGGGGCCAAAGCCGTTCGCCGAGAGTTCTGGTCGCAGTTGCTGCGGTCCAAGACCTTCATTGTCGGTATGGCCATCCTGGCCTTTTGGGTCCTGTGTGTTGTGTTTCCCGACCTCGTCGCCACCCATGACCCCACCGCTCAAGACCCGCTGGCGAAGTGGGTGCGACCATTCAACGACGGCCATCTTTTCGGCACCGACCGATTCGGCCGTGACGTCTTCAGTCGGGCTATCTACGGAGCACGAGAGATACTTATCGTGGCCCCGGCCGCCACCGTGCTTGGCACTGGCCTCGGCGTGATTCTCGGCCTGACGATGGGCTACCTGGGCGGGATCGTCGACGACGTTGTAAGTCGCCTGATCGAGGCGCTCATCAGCTTGCCCGTGATCTTGGTGGCGTTGTTGGCCCTTACCTCACTCAGCGCTGGTCGTCTTACCATCATCGGAGTAATTGGCTTTCTTTTCGCTCCGCTCGTCGCCCGGACCGTTCGGGCCGCCGTGCTGGAGGAACGTAATCTTGAATACGTCCGAGCTGCCGAACTACGGAGCGAGAATGCGTTCTACGTCATGTTTATCGAGATTCTTCCCAACGTGTTCGGGCCGATCATTGTTGAGTTCACCGTCCGGCTCGGTTACGCCGTATTCACCATGGCCGGCCTGGCCTTCATCGGATTTGGATCCCAGCCCGGGTCTCCCGACTGGGGGAGAACCATCTTCGACGAACGCATCAGTTTGCTGAGTGACGTCTGGTGGCCGTCGCTGGTGCCGGCTCTGGCCTTGGCGTCATTGGTGGTCGCCATCAACCTGGTAGCCGATGCTCTTGAAGGGGTCATCGACCGATGAGTGAACCGGCATTGGCAGTTGATGACCTTCGTTTGGCCTACGTCGTTCGGGGCAGATCCCTCGAAGTCCTACGTGATGTGTCGCTACGAATCGAGCCCGGTGAGTCCTATGGCTTGGTTGGTGAAAGCGGCTGCGGAAAGTCCACCGCGGCCTACGCCGCCATACGCTATCTACCCCCCAACGCCCGAATTTTGGGAGGCTCGGTGCGGCTGGCTGGTCGCGATGTTTTGGCCATGGGAACCGCCGATCTCCGACATCTCCGAGCCGAAACCGTCTCCATGGTGTATCAGGATCCTGGTCAGGCCCTCAACCCGACGATCAAGGTCGGTCCGCAACTCATTGAGGCCTTCACCGTTCTTGGATTGCAGCCAGACGAGGCGGCTCACCGGGCCCGGGACACCCTGGCCAAGGTACAAATCGCCGACCCCGAGCTGGTCCTGAACCGTTACCCCCATCAGCTGTCAGGTGGCATGCAACAGCGGGTGGTCATCGCCATGGCGTTAGCCTGCGACCCAACACTGCTGATCTTGGACGAACCGACGACCGGACTCGATGCCACGGTTGAGGCTGAGGTTCTGCAGCTGGTCCGCGATCTACGGATTGAGTACGGCACGGCCGTCCTGTTCATCTCCCATGACCTCGGCGCTATACGGTCGATGTGCGATCGGGTGGGCGTGCTCTACGCCGGCAAGTTGGTGGAGGAAGGTCCGGCGGATGAGGTCTTCGACGAACCGGCCCACCCCTACAGCGTTGGTTTGTTGCGTTGCCTACCTCGCCACGGATCGCGCAAAGGGGCGCAACGGTTGGAATCCATTCCCGGCTTCCTGCCCGAGCCGGGCGCCGACCTACCGACCTGTGTTTTTGTCGACCGGTGTCCCTTGGTCGACGACGTGTGCCGAACGGAAGTCCCGGAATGGACGATGTTCGACGATCGGTCGGTCCGCTGCCACCACGTTGACAAAGTCCCGGCCATTGTTCATGCCGAGCTTCCTGCTGGGGTCGAGGTAGTGATCGACCGATCAACCCCACCGGTGCTGGAACTCAAAAGTGTCAGCAAGACGTTCCATCAACACGGCAAGAAGGTTCAGGCTCTTCGAGATGTTTCGTTGTCGTTGTACGCCGGGGAAACGGTTGGCCTCGTTGGCGAGTCGGGCAGCGGTAAAACCACATTGGCTCATACCGTGCTCGGTCTGCACCCTCCCGACGAGCCCGACACCATCTATTGCGATGGCCAACCTCTTGTGGCAACGGCGCGACGTCGAGCTGATGATCAGGTTCGGGCCATTCAGATTGTTTTTCAGAATCCGGATTCAGCGCTCAACCGTCGCCATTCGGTTCGCCGCATCATGTCACGCACGCTTCGCAAATTGGCCGGAATTCCTCGGTCTGAAGTGGAGCCAAAACTCCGGGATGTTGTTTCGTCGGTTCGGCTCACCGAGCAGCATCTTGACATGCGGCCCTCTCAGTTATCGGGCGGGTTAAAACAGCGAGTGGCCATTGGCCGAGCCTTTGCTGGCGAACCACGGATCGTGGTTTGTGATGAGCCGACTTCGGCTCTCGACGTATCCGTTCAGGCCGCCATCTTGAACCTGTTGGCCGACCTACAGCGTGAGGAGGCCACCAGCTACCTCTTCATCTCTCATGACCTTCGGGTGGTGCGTTATCTGTCTGACCGAATCGCGGTGCTGTATCTCGGTCGGATAATGGAACTTGGCCCGGCCGAACGTGTCTTTGACGGACCCCACCATCCCTATACCGAGGCGCTTCTGTCGGCGGCACCGTCGGTCGAAGGGAATTCCCGGCCCCGCATCTCCCTCGAAGGTGAGATTCCCAGCGCGGTCAATCCGCCAAGTGGCTGTGTGTTCCACACCCGCTGCCCTCGCCGTCTCGATGGCGACATGTGCTCGACGATCGAACCACCGCTGACTCCAACACCCGACGGCGGCGTCATACGATGCCACATCCCGTTCGATCAGCTTTCTCGAGCCGGCGAATGACTTTGACGCCGTGCCCCTGATCTACTCATTACGGCCATAGAACGTCAGTTTGGCCGACTCCGACAGGCCGATGCCAGGCTCGGTGTTGTAGGCGAACACAACCAGCACCCGAGGTATCGAACCTCGACTAGGGGTTACCCGATGCATCGAATTGCGGCCCCGGAACATCACCAACGCTCCGGGATCAAATTCGAGAGTGCGAATCCTGTCGGGGACAGTCTCATCCAGCACCGCTTCGACCCCGTCGAAGTTGAGGTCGTTGGCATCAGCATCGCGCAGGTTCGGCACGTACTCGAAAACTCCGCCCGACTCCGGGGCCTGCATCAGAGCGGTCACGGCAAAAGCGGAGTTGTCGAAGTGCCAGCCCAACTCCTGTTCGTCGAGATGGAAATGAACGTTGATACCTGACACATTGTCGGCATAGGAGTGCACCGACTCGATGTCGAGGACGTGGGCCATGAATCGCCGGAAACGGTCGGACTCGTAGACGGTCCGCAGCGGCGATGCCGACGGGACCTGGTCGTGAGCTAGACAGCCTTTGGTGCTGATCACCTGGCGGTTGAATACGTGGTCGTCGGCCAACTGATCATCCGGTGGTGTCAGGTAGACATTGTGGGTGACGTTGGTGGTGAAGAACGCTTCGTCGATTCGAGGGACCGAATCGGCCAACACCTCATAGATCATCTGCTCAGTGAAGAAGCCTGGCAGCACGAGCGCACCGTTGATTTCGAGCTGAGCCCGACACCACTCGCTGAATTCGAGATCATCAAGGTTGTATCGATCCGTATCGATTGTGTCGATAGCGCCGCCGTCTCGGGGGTGCAGAGATTGTGTCACCTCCGCATTTTACTCGCCGAGTGGTTGCCTGCACAGGCCGACAAACCGAACGATCATGTTGTTGCCAGTGGCTGAAACGGTCGTAGTTCCGCGCCCGGTTCCCAGACTCCCGCCTTGTCGGAACGCTCCAACAACCGTGGTCCGTCCTGAAACCCACGCCCCGACCCGTGCTCGACAACGACGTCGAAACCGTCGCGCCGGAGACCGCTACGGCAGACGCTGGAACCAAACGAGACTGAACGCCGCCGCCAGCGCCAGCAGGGCGATCCCGCCTCCGACGAACCAGTCGGTGATCTCCCGATCGACCAGCTCGTAGCCGATGGCCGAACCGATGTCGTTGTAGACCGCCTCCAACTCGTCGAGTGAGGAGGCGGTGAAGAACGCACCGTCGGTGCCGTCCGCGATGGCCCGCAGGTTGTCCTCCATCACCGGAACGGGGATCTGCTGCCGTTCGACCACCGCGGTGTTGGGGTCGTCGTACTCGATCGTGCCCCGGCTGGTGCCGAAGGCGATGGTCGACACCGGCACGTCGGAGTCCACGGCGGCGTCGACCGCGTCGGAGTCGGGGCGACCGACCGTGGTCTGGCCGTCGGACAGCAACACGATCCGGGCCGGTGGCGGCTCGGCCGCTCCGTCGGCCGGCGCGGTCTGCAGGGCGTCGAGCGACGTGAAGATGGCCTCGCCGATGGCGGTCGACTCGGCCAACCGGAGGTTGTTGATGGCGTTGTGGGCCGGCAGGCGGTCGATGGTCGGGCTGACGAGCACCGAGGCCGATCCGGCGAACGAGACGATGCCGACGTTGAGGCTCGGCGGCAACTCGTCGATGAACCGGTTGGCCGCGACCTGGGCCGCCGACAGGCGGTCGGGTTCGACGTCGGTGGCCTGCATCGACAGCGACACGTCGATGGCCACGATCACCGTGGCCCGCTCCCGGGGCACCCGCACCTGGCGGGCCGGTTGGGCGAACGCCGCCACCAGGACGGCCAGCGCCGAGAGGAACACGATCGGTGGCACGTGCCGGCGGAAACCCGGGCCCTCCGGCGCGATCGACTCGAACAGCTCCGGTGACGCGAACCGCAGGGAGTACACCTTGCGTCGCCGCTGGACCAACACGTAGGCCGCGATCAGGAAGCCGACCAGGATCATCAACCACAGCCGCTCGGGGGACAGAAAGCTCACCGCCGGCCACCCCCTCCGGCCGCAGCCCGGTGGGCCAGCACCAGCCGCCGCCGCTGGATGAAGGACACCAGGTCGTCGAGCCACTCCCGGTCGGTCGACAGGTACAGGTGGTCGATGCCGGCCTCCGTGAACGTCGCCTCGAGCAGTCGTTGGCGGGCCTCGATGGCCCGGGCGTAGCCTTCCCGTACAGACGGCCGGTCGGTGGCCAGCTCCCGCAGCGCTCCGGTTGCCGGATCGCGCACGGTCACGACACCGACATCGGGCAACTCGTGTTCGCGGGGGTCGGACACCTGCACGGCGAGGACGTCGTGACGGCGGGCCGTGATGGCGAGCCGCTGCTCCCAACCTGGCGTCACGGCGAAATCGGAGATGACGGCGACGAGACCCCGCCGCCGCGCCACCCCGGCCAGTCGACCGAGCGCACCGCCCAGATCGGTCACGCCGCTGTTGTCCTCATGGGGGGTGGAGGCCAGGTCGTGGAGGATGCGGAGCAGATGTTTGCGCGAGCCCCGCGCCCCGACCACCACCGGGTCCCCCCGGCCGGCCAGGACCGCGCCCAGCTGGTTGCCGTCACGGGCCGTCAGGAAACCAACGGCCGCCGCCGCGGCCAGCGCCAGATCCCGCTTCTCGCAGTTCACCGTTCCGAAATCCATGCGGGACGACCGGTCGACGACCAGCCAAGTCTGGAGTTCCCGCTCGGCGATGGTCTGCCGAATGTAGGGCTCCTGAAGACGGGCGGTGACGTTCCAGTCGATGCGGCGCACGTCGTCGCCGGGGGCGTAACGGCGGGTTTCGCCCAGTTCCGAGCCGTGGCCGGGTACCAGCCCCCGGTGGTCGCCGTGGAGCAGCCCGTCGAGCCGCCGCGTCACCTCGAGTTCGAGCCGGCGGAGGAGTTCCCGGGTCGACGGCTCGATCACCGCGGGCGGATCGGCGTTCATCGGATTGGTCAACGTCGTCCGTCCTACTCCGGCGGGTGGTCGGAGGACCCGGCGTATGGGCTGGGTTCGAGGCCGGGCCGGGGATATTCGGCCGTGCCGTCGACCGGTCGGGGATCGGGTCCGACCGGTGCCGCCGGAACGACGGTGAGAATGCGGTTGATGACGTCGTCCGACGACAGGCCCTTCGCCAACGCCTCGTAGGTCAACATCAGGCGGTGGCGGAAGACGTCGCGGGTCACGTCGAACACGTCCTGGGGCACCACGTAGTCGCGCCCTCGCATCAGGGCCAACGCTCGCCCGGCGGCCACGAGACCAAGGGTGGCCCGGGGGCTGACCCCGAACTCGATCATCGGTTCAAGCTCGGGTAGGCCACGCAGGCCCGACTCCCGGGTGGCCATCACCAGGTCGACCGCGTACTGGGCCACCGAGTTGTCGACGTAGATCCGATCGGTGAGCAGCTGGAGGTCCTCGAGTTCGGTGAGGTCCATGACCTGGCTCGCCTCCGGCATCGAGACCCCGACCCGGCGAACGATCTCCATCTCCTCGCTCGGTGTCGGGTAGTCGACGACGACCTTCATCAGGAAACGATCGCGCTGGGCCTCGGGCAGGGTGTAGACACCCTCGGATTCGACGGGGTTCTGGGTGGCGAGCACGAGGAAGGGTGAGGGGAGGGGCCTGGTCGTGCCGCCGATCGAAACCTGACGTTCCGCCATCACCTCGAGCAGCGCCGATTGGACCTTGGCCGGGGCCCGGTTGATCTCGTCGGTCAGCACCAGGTTGGCGAACACGGGGCCCCACTCGATGTCGAACTTCTCCGTCCCGGTCCGCCAGATCCTCGTGCCGATCAGGTCGGACGGCAGGAGGTCGGGGGTGAACTGGAGCCGCACGAAGCTGCCGCCGATGGTTTGGGCCATCGTCGACACAGCCAGCGTCTTGGCCAGCCCCGGCAGGCCCTCGAGCAGCACGTGGCCCCGGGCCAGCAACGCCACCAGTAGCCGCTCGATCATGTTGTCCTGGCCGACGATGACCTTCTTGATCTCGTACTGGACCCGCTCGAGCGCCCGGGCCGCCTCGGCGGCCGATCGGGGTGGCGTCCCCCGGTTCGCGTCGAGATCGTGGGCGGCAACTGGATCGTGGTGATTGGTCATCGATGCGTTCCTTCGTCAACCTTTGGGGGACGGG
>Ga0224510_10002671_pt1 | contig 10520 bp, 7 predicted proteins | sample SF_May12_sed_USG_FD_170161 | JGI IMG/M metagenome (GOLD analysis project Ga0224510, IMG submission 170161) | Sediment microbial communities from San Francisco Bay, California, United States - SF_May12_sed_USGS_4_1 | ecosystem: Environmental > Aquatic > Marine > Sediment | place: USA: California... | reverse complement strand
AGATTCGAACTCCCGACCTTCTGGTTCGTAGGGCGCCTTGGATTTTGCAGGTACTTTTAATTCAACAAGTTAAACGGCCCGCCCTCACTCTACGTTCCGCCAGATCTCGCCAAGCCACGGGGAACGCGGCGTCAACCCTACGTTACCGCACTACCTGCTTGCCTGCTTTCGGAAGCGACCGCCGCAATCACGGCACCAAGTCGGGCCAACGCCACGCCCACAGCGCGATTACACATCGCGATCTCACCTGACGCATTCATTTCCCTACGTCGCCTTGCCCGGCGGGCCGCACGACGCCTTTTCGCGCGTACTTCGTTACCGGGGCAGCGTGGTGAACGGTCGATCACCTTAATGCAGGGCCACCGGGTCGCGGAATACCTAAGTTCCAGCCACGGTGATAGATTGGCTTATCGTCGGCACCAGGCTGGGGGGGGAGCCTTGAACGTTCGCGATTTCCTTGACGTGAGGGTGATCTGCGAAACCGGCAGCCTGCGCAGGGCCGCCGTGGCGCTCGGCATCGCACAGCCGACGCTCAGCAATCGGATCGCGCACCTCGAGGACCAGCTCGGCGCGCCGCTGTTCGACCGCAGCCATGGACAATCACAGCCAACGGACCTCGCGTTGTTCATCGCCCGCCGTGCGGAAACGATGGCCGACGAGGCCGGCCGGCTGACCGAGGAAGTGAAGCGCCTGGCGTCGGGTAAGGGAGGGCTGGTCCGGATCGGTGTCTCGCCGGTGCCATCGCGCGTGGTGTTTCCTGACGTCCTCATCAGCATAGCCGACCGATTCCCGAACATCAGCCTCGACGTGCTGTCCGCTCCGACCACCCAGCTCGCCGAGGGCTTGATCGGGCGCAGGCTGGACATGATCGTCTGTCCGGCGATGGAAGGGGACCATCCCGAGATCGCTTCCGAGCTTCTGCTCGATACCGACATCATCGTTGTCGCGCATCCCGGTCATCCTTTGTGCGCCGACCCGCCGGCCACGATTGCGGAGCTTTTCAGGTACCCGATCGCATTGCCGATCGCCGAAAAGCACTACCTCGACGCGATCAAGCGGGACCACGGGATCGACATCGAAAACCTGCCGGGCCGGATCCTGTGCTCCGATCCGAGCATGCTCGCCCGCGTCATCCAGAGGAGCGAGCGCCTGTTCACGGCCGCTCCGCGGTTCTACTTCTCACCCGAGATCGATGCCGGCCTGCTGTGCGTCGTCGCCACGCCCGTGCCCCTGAGGCACTCGCTCTTTCTGCATTGGAACCGGGACTCGTACCCGCTCCCCGCCGTTGTCCGGGCGCAGGAGGTCATTCGACAGGCCTTTGCCTCGCTGCGGTCAATGCACGGCGGAGCAGCCTGACTCGCGAAGATTCGAAGCCGTGATCAACCCGGTCGCCGGCCCGGGCCGATAGGAGGATCTATCGCCCTGCTGGGTTCTTTTCTATTCCACAAGGAGTCGGACGAGCTTAGCTTGGGACAAATTTGCGTCGACCTGCCAACCAGGTGCCGCGGGCAGAGATGCCCCGAATCCGCGCAACTCCAGGCAGCGGAGTGCGGCGACCAGGGATAGCTGGTTTGAGGAGTCCGCCGTCATGAAGGCCATTCAATCGCACACCACAAGTCTCCTGGCTCTGGGGTTGATTGCGCTCGCTCCGACTGTCGACGCTGCGGAAGGCGGCAGCGGCGCCTACCTGCTCGGCAAACGAGGTCCACTGGCGGCGTTCGTGCCGAAACCAGGCTGGTACCTGACGGACGATGTCTTCTTTCTGACCGGCGACCGATCCGAGCTCACGCCGCTCGGCGATCGCATCGTGGGCAACGTGGATGCTGAGGCGCTGATCAACATTGCGCAGCTCACCTGGGTCGCGGATACCACGATCCTGGGGGGACGCCTCGCAGTCAGCGCGGTTCTGCCCTATGGCAATGTCGACGTGACCGCCGGCGGCACTGTCGCGGGACCTGGCGGCATCGAGATCGACCGCACGCTCAATGACTCCGTGACCGGCATCGGCGACCCGGCCGTGGGCAGTTCGCTCGGCTGGAAGAAGCGCACCGGCGACCGGTTCCGCGCCTGGAGCACCTACGCCTCGGTGTTCGTCCCGGTCGGCGACTACGAAGTCGGTCGCATCGCCAACGTTGGCAAGAACCGCTGGGCCGTCGACGTCGGCGGCGCCTACACGATGGCGAACTTCAAGCGTGGTCGCGAGCTGTCGTCGGTGCTCGGCTTCACCTTCAACGGGGACAACGAGGACACCGATTACAGCACTGGCACCGAAATGCACCTCGAGTTCGCGGGCAAGCAGCACCTGCCGAGCCACTGGTCGTTCGGAGTGGTCGGCTACTGGTACGAGCAGCTGACGGGCGACTCCAACAACCCGCCGATATTGGGCGACTTCAAGGGCCGCGCCATCGCGCTGGGCCCCGAGGTCTCCTACCAGTTCGTGCAGAATCCGCAGCGCCCGATCACGCTGGACTTGCGCTGGTACCACGAGTTCGAGGTCAAGAACCGCATCGAGGGCGACTCGGTTTTCCTGACTGTTTCGATGCCACTGTCCATCACGACGCGACCGAAGGCCGAGCAGGACTGGACGCAGCCCGAGGGACAATCGAAGACCGCACCATGAGCTTATGGGCGAATGGCGATTGCTCATTCTAAGAAACAGGGGACTTTCCAATGCGTAATTGGGCACTTGCACTGGCCATTGGACTGATGATCGCGTCGACCGCCGGCGCAGAACAGACCGGAAAGATCGTCGACGATCCGTACCAAGGCCCGTACGTTGCAGACCCGTCGCGGGTTGTGCCCGCGGCACGCGGGTACTCGCCGTATGCTGGCCGCAAATACCCGACGCGCCCGCTGTTCGGCGACACGCACCTGCATACGTCGAACTCGGGCGACGCGTTCACAGCAGGCGCTCGACTGACGCCCGAGGACGCCTACCGTTTTGCCCGCGGCGAGGAAGTTGTGTCGTCGACCGGCGTGCCGGTCAAGCTGTCTCGACCGCTCGACTACCTCGTGGTCGCCGATCACGCCGAAGGCCTCGGCCTGATGCAGGAGGTCTACAAGGGCAATCCGTCGTTCGTCTCCGACCCCACGCTTGCAGGCTGGAGCAAGGCCATGCAGCAGGGCGGCGAAGCCGCTTCCGCGGCCCAAGGTGAAGTGACCAAGGCCCAGGCGATGGGCACGCTGCCGGCGCCGCTCAAGGACAAGTCCGTGGTCGGGCCGGTCATGATGTCGGTGTGGCAGCAGTACACCGCAACGGCCGAGAAGTACAACGAGCCGGGACGCTTCACCGCCATGATCGGCTACGAGTGGACCTCGGTGCCCGGCGGCAACAACCTGCACCGCAACATCATGTTCCGCGACGGCAAAGACAAGGCCGACCAAGTGTTCCCGTTCTCGTCGTGGAACAGCGAGGATCCGGAGAAGCTCTGGGAGTGGATGGCACAGTACGAGCAAAAGACCGGCGGCAAGCTGCTCGCCATTGCGCACAACGCCAATCTCTCCAACGGCCGGATGTTCGAGCTGACCGATTTCGCAGGCCAGGCGCTCACGCGTGACTATGCCGAGCGTCGCGCACGCTGGGAGGTGCTGCAGGAGATCGTGCAGACCAAGGGCAACAGTGAGACCCACCCGGCGATCTCGCCGAACGACGAGTTCGCGGGCGATCTCGGGGTCGCCGGCTGGGAATACGGCAACCTGACGCTCACGGACAAGCCTCTGTCGAAGGAGATGATGCCGACGAACTACCTGCGCGCCGGCTTGATGCGCGGACTCGAGCAGGAAGCCAAGCTCGGCGTGAATCCCTTCAAGTTCGGCATCGTCGGCAGCACCGACGTGCACAACTCGTTGATGGCGATCGAGGAAGACAACTTCTTCGGCAAGATGCCGATCCAGGAGCCGAGCCCGCATCGCTGGGACCACCTGTCGAAGGCGAGCGACTGGAAAGAAGGCGTGTCCAAGAAGGCACGCTACACGTGGCACTACCTCGGCGCCGGCTACGCCGCAGTGTGGGCCACGGAGAACACGCGCGAAGCGATCTGGGACGCGATGCAGCGCAAGGAGGTCTACGGCACTTCCGGTACCCGCATGACGCTGCGCTTTTTCGGCGGCTGGGACTACACACCGTCCGACCTCAAGAACCGCAATTTCGCGTGGGTGGGTTACCAGAAGGGCGTGCCGATGGGCGGCGACCTTTCCAAGGCGCCTGCGGGCAAGGCCCCAACCTTCCTGGTCGCGGCGATGAAGGACCCGTTGTTCGGCAACCTTGATCGCATCCAGATCGTCAAGGGCTGGCTCGGCAAGGACGGCAAGGCGCAGGAGCGCGTGTATGACGTGGCCTGGAGTGATGCCGACAGGCGCAAGCCCGGCAAGGACGGCAAGTTGCCGCCGGTGGGCAGCACGGTGGACGTTGCGAATGCCACGTGGACCAACACCATCGGCGACCCGGAGCTCGGTGGCGTGTGGAAGGACCCGGACTTCGACCCCACGCAGCGAGCGTTCTACTACGCGCGCGCCATCGAGATCCCAACGCCGCGCTGGACGGCGTACGACCAGGTGCGCTTCGGCATCAAGATGTCGCCCGAGGTGCCAATGACGCAGCAGGAGCGCGCCTGGTCGTCACCGATCTGGTACACGCCGTAGTCTTTCCAGCTGGAGCAGCCCATGAGCACCCGCACATTCGTCTTGCCGTTACTCGCCGCCGCCGTGACCGCGGCACTGATGATCGCCGCGACACCGTTCGTGTTCGCCAGTGACGACGTCCCTGGCCCGCCGACACACAAGATTCAGTACTCGCCGTACCCGGAGAAGAACTTCCCGAACCGGGTGTACTTCGGCGACACCCACCTGCACACGAGTTACTCAGCCGACGCGGGCATGATCGGCAACACGCTCGGGCCGGACGAGGCTTACCGATTCGCGAAGGGCGAGACGGTCACGTCGTCCTCGGGCCAGAAAGCCCGCCTCGCGCGCCCGCTCGACTTCCTCGTGGTCGCTGATCACGCGGAGAACCTCGGCCTGGCGCCGCTCCTGATGGCTAGCGACCCGACGCTCATGGCCACGCAGTTCGGCAAGGAACTGCGTGCCTTTGTCGACAAGGGTGATCTGCCGGGAGCGTGGAATCACTGGTCGACGACGAAGGCGTCCGGCAAGGATCCCCTCGCGGCCAACCAGGACGTCTACCGCACGGCCTGGGCCCGCCTCACCGAGACTGCGGAGAAGCACAACGAGCCCGGGCGCTTCACTGCGTTCATCGGCTTCGAGTGGACGTCGGCTTACGAGCGCAACAACCTGCACCGCAACGTGATCTTCCGCGGCGGCAAGAAGAACGCAGACACGATCCTTCCCTTCTCGGCATTCGACTCGGTCGACGCGGAGGACCTGTGGAGCTGGATGGCGGCGTTCGAGCAGAAGACCGGCGACAGGCTGCTCGCCATTCCGCACAACGGCAACCTCTCGAACGGCTTGATGTTCGACGACGTGACGCTGACGTCCAGAAAGCCTCTTGACCGCGACTACGCCGCGAGGCGCGCGCGTTGGGAGCCACTCTACGAGACCACGCAGATGAAGGGCGACGGCGAGACGCACCCGCAGCTCTCGCCGAACGACGAGTTCGCCAACTTCGAGCGCTGGGACAAGGGACAGCTCGGCCCCGCGCCGAAGACGCCCGACATGATCCCGCGCGAGTACACGCGCGAGGCGCTGAAGCGCGGCCTTGCCTACGAGGCAAAGCTCGGCGTCAACCCCTGGAAGTTCGGGCTCATCGGTTCGAGCGACAGCCATACCTCGCTCGCCACGACCACCGAGGACAACTTCTTCGGCAAGGTGTCCGCCGTCGAGCCGACCGCCGATCCGATCCGCTTCAACGAGGTGATCGGCGGCATCGGTGGGCCGCCCGAAGCCGCCCAGTACCACCGTCAGGCATCCGCGTCCGGCCTCGCCGCCGTCTGGGCACGCGAGAACACGCGTGAGGCGCTGTGGGATGCCATGGCGCGCAAGGAAGTCTACGCGACGACCGGCACGCGCCTCGTCGTGCGTGTGTTCGGCGGCTATGACCTGGCGGCGACGGACCTGCAGCGTTCGGACTTTGCCGAGCAGGGTTACAGGAAGGGCGTGCCGATGGGCGGCGACCTGAAGACTGCCCCTGCGGGCAAGACCCCGGCATTCCTGATCCGCGCGCAGCGCGATGCCGACGGTGCCAATCTCGACCGCATCCAGGTGATCAAAGGCTGGCTCGACGCCGCCGGCAAGACACATGAGAAGGTCTACGACGTTGTCTGGTCCGGCAGCCGCAAGCCGGATGCGAAGACCGGCAAACTGCCGGCGGTCGGCAACACAGTCAATGTTGCCGAAGCGAGCTACACCAACGCGATCGGCGCGCCGTTCCTCGAGTGCTACTGGAAGGACCCGAGCTTCGATCCGAAGCAGCGGGCGTTCTATTACGTGCGTGTGCTCGAGATCCCGACACCGCGCTGGACGACGTTCGACGCGAAGATCTACGGGATCGCGCTGCCGAAGGACGTTCCGGCCAGCATCCAGGAGCGGGCCTACACGTCGCCCATCTGGTACACGCCTCGGTGATGCGGAAATTCCTGCGCGAGCCGCTGCTGCATTTTCTATTGATCGGGATCGGGCTCTTCGTACTCTACGACGTGCTGCGTGGAGGCAATACGGGTGCGCCACGCGAAATCGTCGTCACGGAAGCGCGCGTCGAGGCATTGGCGCAGAATTTCGCGACCACCTGGATGCGCCCACCCACGGCGCAGGAGATCGGGGGTCTGATCGACGACTACATCGCCGAGGAGATCTACTACCGCGAAGCGATCGCGATGGGGCTCGACCAGGACGACACAGTCATACGCCGCCGGCTGCGACAGAAGATGGAATTCATCTCGGAAGACGCGGCGGCGGCGGCCGCGCCGACGGACGTCCAGCTGCAGGAGTTCCTGGCAAAGCACCCCGAGAGATTCCTCGAGCCGGCGCAGCTCTCGTTCCGGCAGGTGTACTTCAGCACCGAAAAGCGCGGCGAGCAGGCGCGCGTCCAGGCCGAGCAGCTGCTCACCCGACTGCAGGCGGGGCGTGGTCCGGCTGATCCCGCCGCGGCGGGCGATCCGACGCTTTTGCCCCCCGACATGCACTCCGCCTCGCCGCAGCTGATTGCCAACACCTTCGGCAGCGATTTCGCCGCCCAGGTCGCGGAAGCGCCGGTCGGCCAGTGGTCCGGGCCGCTGCAATCCGGCTTCGGCCTGCACCTTGTGCACGTCGACGAGCGCGTCGCGAGCGTCCTGCCCGCCTTCGACCAGATCCGCCCGATCGTGCTGCGCGAGTACCAGGCGGAGCAGCGCACCCGGTCGAACAAGAAGTTCCTCGATGGCCTGCGCACGAAGTATGAGATCCGCATCGAAGGACCGGTTGCCCGCCCGCTCGAACAGACGGGCACCAGCACCGGAGTCCAGGGCGGGGGAGCGCAGTAGTGCGTCGGTTCCGCGCCCTGCTGCTGTTGCTGGCAGCGTGGCTGCCATTCGCGGCTGAGGCGCACGAAGTCCGGCCGGGATACCTCGAGGTCCGCCAGGTCGAAGCCGCGACGTTCGACGTGCTTTGGAAAGTCCCGGCGAATGGCGAATACCGACTGCGCCTGCACGCACGCCTGCCAGAGGAGTGCCAGGGTGCACCGAACCAGGGAACCTTTGTCGGTGGTGCGTTCGTCGAGCGCTGGCGGGCGCAGTGCCCGGGCGGACTGGTCGGCCGCACGATCGACATCGAGGGACTGAGTGCCACTCGCACCGACGTGCTGGCGCGCATCGAGTGGTCGGACGGCACGACGCAGGCGGTGCGGCTGACGCCGGAACGGACGTCGTTCGAAGTCAAGGCGGCACCCGACGCGCTCGAGGTCGTCAGGACCTACTTTGTACTCGGCGTCGAGCACATCCTGCTCGGAATCGATCACCTGCTGTTCGTGCTCGGCCTGCTGTTCCTGGTCGGCAGCTGGAAGCGCCTCATCGCCACGGTCACCGCGTTCACCGTGGCGCACAGCATCACGCTGGCGGCGGCGACCCTCGGGCTGGTGCATGTCGCACAGGCCCCGGTCGAGGCGACGATCGCGCTCAGCATCATGTTCGTCGCCGCCGAGATCATCCACGGGGCGCACGGCGAATCGCGCCTGGCTTCGCGTGCGCCATGGCTCGTGGCGTTCGTGTTCGGCCTGCTGCACGGCTTCGGCTTTGCCGGCGCCTTGCGCGAGATCGGGCTGCCGCAGAAGGACGTCCCGCTGGCGCTGCTGTTCTTCAACGTCGGGGTCGAGGTCGGTCAGCTGGTGTTCATTGCCGCGGTCGTTGCAGTCTTCTCCGTCCTGACCAGGCTGCTGCGAAAACAAGGCATGCGCGACCACGGGCCGTGGCATGCGGAGGCATTGATCCGCACCCCGGCTGCCTACGCCATTGGTTCGATCGCGGCGTTCTGGACCGTGCAGCGCGTCGTCGGGTTCTGGGCCTGACTGCCTGGAACGCGCCTCGTCGCGAGTGCGCCGCGCAACGTGTAGAGGTTGTCCAGCGCGTGCGAAACGATTTTCCGCCCCGCGGCCAGCCCGTATCCAAGCCGACTATTAGAAAATCTATCGCTGTGGCGCGATGTTTTCTATTTCGGCAATGCAGAACCACACGTAGATTGTCCGCCTTGTCATCGTGGTTGAGTCGGGGGCGGGCGATGAATACCGACCCAAGTCTGCGGCCGCAGCCGCAGGCACTCCAACACCCGGCGCCCGTGACGGGCACGCCTGCAATCCCACCCCCGCAGGTATGTACCGTCACGGTGCGTCGCGGTTCTGATGGCCGCAGTGGGTCGCGCTGCAGGATGAGATCAAGGCCGAACCAGCGGGCGGCCACGGCAATTCCAAGGTGCCGAACTGCGGCCAGGCCCACTTGATCGGCGTGCCGGAACTAAATGACCGCAACACCCCCCCACGCGCTACCGCACCTTGTACGGCCTGAGCTGGCCCTGCCAATGAGGCGTCGTCCGAAGTCGCAACCTGCGCCGGTGACACGGCTGTGCGCTTTTGGCGTCATGGCGATGCTGGGTGCGTGCCAGTCCGTAGGACCGGTGACCGTGCCGCGCGACCGCGCCGATTACAGCGACGCGATCAGCGATTCCTGGAAGAACCAGATGCTGCTGAATATCGTCAAGCTGCGCTACGCCGATGTGCCAGTGTTTGTTGACGTCGGACAGATCGTGGCGGGCTACACGCTGGAATCGAGCCTCAACGCCTCGGCGCAGCTCCGCTCGTCAAACTCGATTCTCGGCAATGGCACGGCCGTGGGAGCGCAGGGGAAGTACACAGACCGACCGACGATCACCTACGTGCCGCTGACCGGCGGCAGGTTCATGCAGGAACTGCTCACGCCGATTCCGCCGGTCGCCGTCTTCAAGGCGATCCAGTCCGGCTGGCCCGCCGATGCCCTGTTCTGGCTCGGTGTGACGTCCATCAATGGCGTGCGAAACGTGCGAACCGGACCTGCGGGAGCGCTGCCACCCGATCCGGCATTCGAGCGCGTGACCTTCCTGTTGCGGGATGCACAGGCGACGGGTGCACTCGGAATTCGCGTTCGGCCTGGCGCCGCTGACGGCGCTGGCGCGATCATTGTGACCATTCGCAACCGGGCGGCGGAGCCGGAATCGGTCGCCCGCCTGCAGGAGTTGCGCCAGGCGCTTGGACTGCGTGCAGGCGCCGAGGAATTTCCGCTCGAGCTGGGGGATGTCCCGTCCGGTCCTGACGAGCTGGCCGTGCAGAGCCGTACGCTGTTCAGCATGCTGCAGGCTCTGTCGTTGCGTATCGACGTGCCGGCCGAACACATCGCCGAGGGTCGTGCCGGAGCGGGGTTGGCACCGACACCAGAGCAATCCGTACGCCTGCACTTCCATGTCGTGAGTAGCACGACGAAGCCGAAGGATGCGGCGGTGTCGGTGCAGTACCGCAACCACTACTTCTACATCGATGACCGCGATCTTGGCTCGAAGCGTGCGTTCGCCATGATCATGATGCTGTTCACGCTGGCCAACATCGGACCGGAGGGCAGCCTGCCTGTGCTGACGATTCCGACGGGCTGAGCGGGTGGCGGGCCGCCGTCGACGACCACTCTGCTCCGATAGAGAAACTTATCGCCGTTACGCGATTTTCATGGTGGACGGGCATCCGCGCTGCTGCAACGATCACTGTTGAGGACGTGAATCGGCAAGGATCCGGCTCAGGTCCTGGGGGATAGGTCATGAATAGGAACATCGGCCAGAATTCGGCGTACTGGCGGTCACGGCGGGATGCTGCAGAGGACCGGTCGCCAACCCGCCCGACCGACCTGTCCAGTTCTGTTGCTCGAATCCTCTCCGGTGAAATGCGCGTTGGCTGGGACGTCAGGGACGTCTGGTTGCGTCGGATCGATCAGCCGAGTCGACAGTCGCCCAGGAGGGTGTGAGTCATCGCGCGAATGTGACCTCAGTTTTCTTTCCGTCAGTGCGAGATTCGCGCCGCCAAT
>Ga0224510_10002670_pt1 | contig 10520 bp, 12 predicted proteins | sample SF_May12_sed_USG_FD_170161 | JGI IMG/M metagenome (GOLD analysis project Ga0224510, IMG submission 170161) | Sediment microbial communities from San Francisco Bay, California, United States - SF_May12_sed_USGS_4_1 | ecosystem: Environmental > Aquatic > Marine > Sediment | place: USA: California... | reverse complement strand
GCTTTCGCTGGATGTCCGGAACCATTGCGCCCTTCGCCGGATAGCCGACAACCAGCAGCAGGAACGGCCGTTCGACGTCGGCAGGGCGCCCTAGAATCGTGTTGAGGAATTTCATCGGGCTCGGAGTGTGCGTCAGCGAGACGAGTCCCGCGTGGTGGATGGCGGCCAGCAGCAGGCCTGTCGCAAGACCGACGGATTCGTCCGTGTAGTAGTGCTTGCGCTTCTTTCCGTCGGCCAGGCGCTCAAAGCGTCGGATGAACACCGCGATCAGCCAGGGCGCTGCCTCCAGGAACGGCTTGTTCTCATCCGTGCCGAGCGGGCGCAGGACTTCCAGCCATTCGGGCGGCGCGCGGTGCGCATAGAACTCGCGCTCCTCAGCTTCCGCCGCCTCGCGAATACGCTTCTTGATATCCGGATCCGACACCGCGACGAAATGCCAGGGTTGCTGGTTCGCCCCCGATGGCGCTGTGCCGGCGGCGCGCAGGCAGTGTTCTATCAGTTGGCGCGTCACGGGCCGGTCGGAGAAATCACGCACCGTGCGCCGTCGTTGCAGCGCGTCGGAAAAATCGCGCGCACGCGCCAGCATCTCGTCGGGCGGATATTCCACATGGCCCGACAGTGGAATGAGCTTCAGTTCCAAGTTTCCTCCCCGGCTGGCTTCCGCTCAATGCCCGGCGGCTGCCAGCAACTGGTCGATCATGCCTTCGGCCTGTGCGCGATAGCCGCCGCCGAAAAGGTTCAGGTGATTCAACACATGATAGAGGTTGTACAGCGCGCGACGCGTGCCCGCGGCCTGGTCCATCGGCCAGGTCGCTGCGTAGGCTGAATAGAACCTTGGGCCGAAACTCCCGAACAAGGCCGTCATTGCGAGGTCCGCCTCGCGGTCGCCGTAATAGACCGCCGGGTCGAACACGACCGGCGTGCCGTCGCGGAGCGCGCCCCGGTTGCCGGCCCACAGGTCGCCGTGCAGCAGCGATGCTACCGGCCGATAGCTCGCGAAGAACACGTCCATCGCTTCGGCAAGGCGGCGGCCGCGATCCTGCAATCGTCCCGTATGACCATTGGCTGCAGCGAGTTCGAGCTGGGGTTGCAGGCGCCGTTCGCGCCAGAATTTCACCCAGTCTTCCGTCGCGGCATTGCCCTGGAGCGTGGCGCCGACGTAATTGTCTCGAGCGAGGCCATGGCCCGCGCCCACAACCCTGTGCTGCCAGGCAAGCGCTTCGCCGAATCTCTCTTCCGCTCCGGCATCTGGCTCGACGATGTCCAGCCATTCGAGCGCCAGGAACGCTTCGCTATCCGAGTGACCGAGCGCAAGGGTCTCGGGCACGCGCAGCGCGCCCGCCTCCCGCAGCCGCGCGAGGCCGTCGGCTTCCGCCTCGAACATTGCAAGGCGCGCAAGCGGCGCATGCTTGACGAATACCGGCCCGCGATCGGTTTGCCAGCGGAAACAATCATTGATGCTGCCGCCCCGCACCGTCGCTTCGGGCGCCGCGGCGAACTTGCGTCCGAGCGCCGCCGCCATCGCGGCGGCAAGCTCCCCGCTCATGCGCGATCGGCGATGCGCTGCGCCTGCTTTCGCAGCATCGCACCGAATTTTGCGCGATCGTAGAAGACCTCGAGCGCGGCAAGATCGGGCTTGCGGCGGCGCAACTGCTCGGCCGTCACTTCCATCGGCATGTCGCAGGCGATGGTCGTCAGGCGCCTGGCCAGGTACGCCGCGTCGCGGTGCGTGGTCAGTCTTGCGGCGAGTTTGCTGGCGCCGCGGATCGGGAGTGAGGCCACGCGTTCGAGCCCATCATAAATTTCCTCGAGTGATGCAAATTCGCGCAGCAGCGCTGCTGCGGTCTTCGGGCCGACACCCGGAATGCCCGGAATGTTGTCCACCGAATCGCCCGCCAGCGCGAGGAAGTCCGCCATGCGTTCGGGACGCACGCCGAAATGCCCCTCGATGTCGTCATATTCGAGGCGGCGTTCGGCAGCCCAGTCCCAATAGGCGTCGCCCGCGTGTATCAGCTGCGCCAGGTCTTTGTCGCGGGTCACGAGCACGGCGCGGTGGCCGCGCTTGCGGAAACGGGCGGCGATTGTGCCGATGATGTCGTCGGCCTCGTGGGTCGGGCTTCCAAACTCGGCGATGCCGAAATGCCTGCACAGTTGGCGGCACCAGGCGAACTGCCGTTTCAGCTCGGGCGGCGCCGGTTCGCGGTTGGCCTTGTAGGCCGGATAGATCTCGTTGCGGAAGGAACTAGCCAGGCTTTCGTCGAAGGCAACCGCTATGTGCACGGGCTTGGCCTGTTCGAGCAGATCGCCGAGGAAGCGGCTAAAGCCGTACAGGGCGTTGACGGGTTCGCCGTCGATACCGGTCATCTCCAGACCCACCGAGTAGTAGGCACGGAACACGAAGAAACTCGCGTCGACGAGGTAGACCGGCTCGCGCGCTTTCGCGCTCACTGCCGGAAGCGCTGGATGCGGGCGTGCAGCGGGCTGGTGCGCGGGAAATGGGCGAGCAGGTATTCCATCTGGTCGGCCAGCACGCGCCGGCCCTTCAGGTAGATGTATTCCGCATAGGTCGGCGTGAACGGCACGGCGAGGAGCTGCATGCCGGCCTGTTCCGGCGTGCGCGAGGCCTTGGCGTTGTTGCAGCGCCGGCAGGCTGCGACCACGTTGTTCCAGGCGTCCCTGCCGCCCTGGCAGAAGGGCCGCACATGATCGCGCGAGAGCTGCTGCGACGTAAAACGGCCGCCGCAGTACATGCAAAGGTGCGCATCGCGCCGGAACAGGGTTTCGTTGTTCAGCGGAGGAACGTAGTCACCGCGCAGGCTGCCGGGGTTGCCGGAACTGCCCTGCGTCGCCATCATCGAGTTCACCTCGATGACGGTCTGGCGGCCGCTCTTCGCATTGGTGCCGCCATGCAACTCGTACAGCCGGCTGCCGAAGGCATAGGCCACCTGGCCGAGGCAATAAAGACGGACCGCTTCCTTGTAGTCGATCCATTCCAGCGGCATGCCGGAGGCGTCCGTGCGCAGCACCTGCTGCGACAGCCGGATCGCCAGTTCCTGTTCCGCCGACGTGGCCGGCGGCTTTGATTGGTGCATTCTTGGGTTCACAAGACGACTACGGTAACCGAAACCGCAAACAATACGGGAATTGTGATATTTTTCAACGCGCCGCGATCCAACCGACCGTGCGGCCAAGCAAGCCAGGGAGGAACTTGATGCCAGTCACGATTGGCGTGCTGAAGGAAACCGTGCCAGGCGAAAACCGCGTGGCCGTGGTGCCCGAGGTCGCGACCCGGTTGGCCGCCCTGGGGGCGCGACTCCTGATCGAGCGCGGCGCAGGGGCCAGCGCCCGGTTTCCGGACCATCTTTACAAGGATGTCTCGTTCGCTGATTCGGCGGATGCCGTCCTGGAGTCGGCTGACCTGGTGCTGGCGGTCCAGCCGCTGGGTCCCGCGCTCGCCGCTCGCCTCAAGACCGGTTCCACGCTGATCGGTTTCCTCGCTCCCCATGCGCAGGTACCGCTGGTCCGCGCGCTGCGCGACCGCCGCATAACAAGCTTCGCAATGGAGCTGGTGCCACGCATATCGCGCGCCCAGTCCATGGACGCCCTGTCCTCGCAGGCGGCCGTCGCCGGATACAAGGCCGTGCTCATCGGCGCCGCGGCGCTCGACAAGTTCTTCCCGATGCTGACGACGGCTGCGGGCACGATCCGCCCGGCGACGGTACTGGTGATCGGCGCCGGCGTCGCCGGCCTGCAGGCCATAGCGACTGCGCGCCGGCTCGGCGCGGTCGTCGAGGCCTATGACGTCAGGAGCGCGACTCGCGAGCAGATCAAGTCGCTGGGCGCCAAATTCGTCGAGACCGGCGTCACCGCAGAAGCCGCGGGCGGCTACGCGCGCGAACTGACTGCCGAGGAAAAGCAGAAGCAGCAGGAGGTGCTCGACGCACGCATCGCGGCGGCGGACTGCGTGATTACGACCGCCGGTGTCCCCGGCAGACAGGCACCACGCATCATTAGCCGCGCCGCCGTCGAACGCATGAAGTCGGGTGCTGTGATAGTGGACCTGCTGGCCGAGAATGGCGGCAATTGTGAACTCACCCGCGCCGGCGAAACCGTGGATCACGGCGGCGTTCGCATCATCGGGCCGGTCAACCTGCCCGCCTCGGTCGCATTCCATGCCAGCGAGATGTATGCGCGCAACCTGCTGAACTTCATCAAGCCGGCGCTGGCCGCCGGCGTCCTGACCATCGACTGGGATGACGAAGTGTTCGCGGCCTCCTGCGTCACACACGACGGCAGCATCCGCCACGAACCCACCCGCAAGACCGTGGAGACCGCGTAATGGAAGGCGTGATCGCACTTTATATCGTGATGCTGGCGGCGTTTGCCGGCTATGAGGTCATCGCGCGCGTCCCGGTGATCCTGCACACGCCGCTGATGTCTGGCTCGAACTTCGTGCATGGCATCGTGCTGGTCGGCGCGATGGTCGCGCTCGGCCGCGCCGATACCCTGCTCGAGCAGATCATCGGCTTCGTCGGCGTGATGCTGGGCGCCGGCAATGCAGTCGGCGGCTATGTGGTGACCGAACGCATGCTCGAGATGTTCCGGTCCAGCGGGCAGAAGAACAAGCCGAAGGAGTCTGCGTGATGCAGGGCCTTCTACCGGACAATGTCGCGACGCTCCTAATAGACGCCAGCTACCTGCTGGTCGCCTTCCTTTTCATCATGGGCCTGAAGGCCATGAGTTCGCCGGTCACGGCGCGGCGCGGCATCGTCGTCGCGGGCGTCGGCATGCTGATCGGCACGGTGATGAGCTTCCTCTATCCCGGCATGGGGAACTTCCCGCTGATGCTGGCGGCTATCGCGATCGGCGGCGGGCTGGCCTGGTGGTCGGGACGCATCGTTGCGATGACCGACATGCCGCAGATGATCGCGCTCTACAACGGCATGGGCGGCGGCGCGGCGGCGGCGATTGCGGCGGTGGAACTGTTACGCATGGCCGCAGCGCAGCCGGAATCGGTCGCCGCGCACGGGCCCGTGGTCACCGCACTGGCAGCCGCGGGTGCATTCATCGGCGCGGTCAGCTTCTCGGGATCGCTGATCGCTTTCGGCAAGCTGCAGGGCCTCATCAAGCGCAGCTTCCGCTTCAAGGGCCAGCAGGTCGTGAACCTGCTGATCGTCGCTGCGACCCTCGCGATCGGCGCGTCGCTGGTCGTCGCCGGCCATCCCACGATGCAGACGGTCGTGCTGTTCTTCGCGCTCGCGCTGCTCCTGGGCATCACCATGACACTGCCGATCGGCGGCGCCGACATGCCGGTCGTGATCTCGCTGTACAACGCCTTCACCGGGCTCGCGGTCGCATTCGAGGGCTTCGTGCTAGAGAACGCCGCGATGATCATCGCGGGCATCGTGGTCGGATCCGCCGGCACGCTGCTGACGCAGCTGATGGCGAAGGCGATGAACCGCTCGCTCGGCAACGTGCTGTTCTCGGGCTTCGGCGAAGGCCCGGTGGTCGCTGCCGAAGGCGTGACCGGCGCGTTGAAGCCGATCGAGGCCTCCGACGCCGGCGTCATGATGGCGTTTGCGCAGAAAGTCCTCGTGATACCGGGCTACGGCATGGCGGTTGCGCAGGCGCAGCACAAGGTCTGGGAGCTGTGCCAGCTGCTGATTGACAGGGGCGTCATGGTGCGCTTCGCGATCCACCCGGTCGCCGGGCGCATGCCGGGCCACATGAACGTGTTGCTGGCCGAGGCCGGCGTGCCCTACGACCTGATCGCGGACCTCGACGAAATCAATGCAGAATTCGACACCGCGGACGTGGCGCTCGTGATCGGCGCGAACGACGTCGTGAACCCGGTTGCGCGCACCGACAAGAGCAGTCCCATCTACGGCATGCCGATCCTGAATGCCGACAAGGCCAAGAATGTGCTGGTGATCAAGCGCGGCCAGGGCGCGGGATTCTCGGGCATCGAGAATCACCTCTTCTTCCTCGACAATACGCGCATGGTCTACGGTGACGCCCAGAAAGTCGCCGCCGAGTTGATTCACGCGATCAAGGCCGTCGGCTAGGACGCTGTTGCCGCGCGCTGGGGCCGGGCTGGCACGGCGCGCCATGGTCAGCCGGGCTGGCTCGCTCGCTCAGCCGATCTTTATTCGCTCGCTCGCCACCCGGCCGACCGCTGCGCCGCGCCCGCGCGAATTGGACGGGCGGGGTCCCGAGCGACTGAATAAGTTCGGACTGAACGAGCGAGGGAGCCCCGCCCGGCCGAGAAGCGCGGGCCGGGATCTGCAATCAACCGTCAGCGGAGTTCGCGCGTCAGGAACTCGACGGTGCGCTTCCAGGCGAGCACCGCGGCGGCGGCGTTGAAGCGCGCCGCGTTCGTATCGTTGTGAAAAGCGTGGTCGACATTGGGGTACATGTAGAGCTCATAGCGCACGCCGGCGGATTTCAGCGTCGCTTCGAAGGCGGGCACCGCATCATCGATGCGCTTGTCGAGCCCGGCGTAGTTCAGGAGCAGCGGTACCTGGATGCGCAGAGCTTCATCGGCCACAGGCGGCATGCCGTAGAAGACGACCGCAGCCGCGAGATCCGGGGAATTCGCCGCCAATCGCCCCGCCATGCTGCCGCCCCAGCAGAAGCCGACGCAACCTACCTTGCCGGTGCTGCGCTCATGATCTGCCGCGTGCCTGATTGCGGCGACATAGCGCCGGAGCGTCGCCTCCGAATCTAGCGCGCCGATCCGCTTTCGTGCCTCATCCTCGTCGGCGGGTGTGCCCCCCGACGCCGACAGCGCATCGGGCGCGATGGCGAGGAAACCTGCGAGCGCGAGCCGGCGCGTGATGTCTTCGATGTGCGCGTTCAGACCGCGGTTTTCGTGGATCACGACGACCGCCGGCCGCTTCTTCAGCCGCGAAGAGGGCCGTGCGATGTAGTAAGTGACCGCGCCGTCCGGCGTATCGAATCGGCCGCGCCCGGTCTTCAGCTTCGGATTGTCCGGCGCGATGGTTGCGGCCTGTGCATAGCGGTTCTCCAGGAACGGCAGCAGCGCTGCAGCAGCAGCGGCGCTCCCCGCCAGGCACGCAAGCCTGACGAGGAAACTGCGGCGGTCGAGCCTGCCGTGCGTGTACTCGTCGTAGAGTTCGATGACCCGCCGGTTCATTCGTCGGCATCAGGCATCAGCAGCCATAACAGCAGGTACGCGATGATTCCCGGAAACGCCGCGCTCAGAATGGACACGATCACGTAGGCCACACGGACCCGGTCCGCCTTCCAGCCCAGCCATTCGGCGATGCCGCCGCAGACACCGGCGATCATCCGGTCGTTCGAGCGCTTCAGTTTTGCGTTGGACATCACGGCACCCGCGTTTTTAGATGTTGGCTGCCAATATCCTCCCACGCGGGGGCGTCGAGTGCGAGCCGGTCTTGGTCAGCGCGGAGGCCGGTTCGTCGGCACAGGCGCCGGACGTCGCTGCGGTGTTCGCCTGTCGATCGCGCGCTGCCGCTGCTCGGGGGTCATCTGCCTCCAGCGCTCCCGCAATGCCTCGCGCTGCCGGTCCGACAGCGACTGGAAGCGCCGGTATCTTTCGCGCAGGGCTTCCTTTTCCGCCGGCGTCAGTTCGTGGAACCGCTGCCACCGCTCGCGCAGGTGAGCGCGCTGCTCCGGCGTCATTTTCTTCCACTTGCTCCAGCGCTCGCGGGCTTTCGCCTGCTGCTCGGGGTTCATGGAGAGCCAGCGCTCCGAGCCGACGGCCATGGCCTCCTGGCGCCCGGGCGGAAGCGAGTTCCACTGCCCCTTCTGGCCTGCGAGCAGCTCCTGCTGTGCGTCGGTCAGCGATTCCCAGGCAACACCGCCCCCCGGCTCCTGCTCCGCAGCCGCCACGGAAGGCGCTGCGAATGCAAACCAGACAGCAAGTATCCAGATCAGCTTACGGTTCATGGTCCTCACCCTTGCCAGCCGCGCGCTCTTCCTCGACCTTTCGCAGCTCGCTTTCAAATTTGCGTGACTCCACGTACTCGGCGAATTGCTGGTCCTCGTCCGCCGTCTCCGCCAGAAACTCCAGGAATTCCGGGTCCGGCGGCGGCTCGGCCGCCGCGGCCGGCAGCGCGAGGAGTCCCGCGGCAATCCAGGCGCGGCGACTCATCCTCAACCCACGCCATCGGCGGTTTCTTCCACCGCCCAGGCATAGAACGCGGGGTCCTCGTCCATCATGTCCAGATCATCGCCCGCGGCCATGATGTCGAATTCCTCGAGCGCGACCAGCGCCGGCTCCGCCGCCTGCGGCCCCACATGACTGCCGCTCCACAGCGCAATGGCCATCACCGCCGCAGCCGCCGCGGCGCCGATCGGCACCCAGGTCGAAAAAGAAGGGCGGTAGCGGCGCCTTGCCTCGGTGAGCGCCAGCTCGCGGGCACGCGCGAGACGCGACCGGGTCGCGCCATCGAGCGCGGCGACACTTTCCTCGAATGCTTCGCGGCTCTTCCGTTCAATGTTCTGCGTACGTTCTTTCATGTCTGCCATTCCCCGATTTCCTGTTGCAGCGCCTGCACTGCGCGGAAGTAATGCGTCTTCACGCTGCCTTCCGAGCAGCCCATCGCGATCGCCGTCTGCGCCACATCGAGACCCTCGAAGTTACGCAGCATGAATGCCTCGCGCTGGCGGCCGCTCAAGGCCGCCAGTACCTGGCCGATGCGCTCGAGCAACTGCTCGCCCTCGAGCTTCTCATCGGGCGTGCCCGATGGATCCGGCGCCGACTCCACGGGGTCCGGCGGCCCGTCATCCTGTGCAGTGCCGGGCCACCAGGCGATCACGCCCCGCCGCACGCGGCGGCGGCGCTGGTAGTCGGTGATCCGGTTGCGCAAAATCCGGTAGAACAATGGCCGCCATTGCTCTTCCGGGTGTCCCGAATAATTCCGGGCCAGGCTGATCATCGCGTCCTGCACGACATCGAGCGCATCGTCGTGGTCGCGGAGCGAGAGCTTCGCGATCCGGAAGGCGCGTTTCTCGACGCCGGCCAGGAATCGCTCGAGTGCACGCTCCTGGTCCACTGCCGTCTCCCGCGCCTCACGCCCGCCGATCAGCGGCATCGGCCAGGAAAGCGTAGCAGAGCCGATCACCGGCTCCTCCCGCACGCGCATCGCTCGAATGGAATCGGCGCCACGGTGATATAACGTGCGCTGCGCCGGAACGTTGACGTCCGCCGCCGTATCCACACATCTTATTGATAATAAACACATTTTTGAGCACTGACAGCCCCATCCTGCAAGTCGTCCTCGATACGCCGCTGCGCAGGAAATTCGACTACTTTCCGCCGGCGGGTAGAGGTGCATCCGCGGCCCCAGGCCAGCGCGTGCGCGTCCCGCTCGGGAAGCGGCGCGCCGTCGGCGTCATCGCCTCCATTGCCAGCCAAAGCGAACTGCCTGCTTCACGCCTGAAGCGCGCGCTCGAAATCATCGACCCGGAACCCCTGTGGGATCCCGTCACTCTCGCGCTCCTCGTCTGGGCCGCAGATTACTACCACCATCCGCTCGGCGAAGTGCTGTTCGCCGCTATTCCGGTTGCACTGCGCGAGGGCGGCAGCGCGGAACGCCGCGAGCTCGCATGGCGGTTATCCGGGCGCGGACGGGAAGCGCTGACGACGACACCGCGCCTCGGCCGCCGGCAGCAGCAACTGATCGAGCTGATCGGCTACGGCGACGCGACGATGGAAGCGATCTCGCAAGCCCGCCTCCGCGATGCGCTCAAGGCACTCGCCGCACGCGGCTGGCTTGAATCGCTGGAAAGACCGGAACCGGCGCCGCGCGCGGGACCCGGGCGCGCCGGACCGGTGCTGACAGCCGATCAGTCCGCGGCCTGCGATGCTATCGGTGCTGCCATCGACAGTTATGGCGCATGGCTCCTGTATGGCGTCACCGGCAGCGGCAAGACCGAGGTCTACATGAAGCTGATCGAGCGCGTGCTGGCCGCGGGGCGCGGGGCACTCGTCCTGGTGCCCGAGATCGCACTGACACCGCAACTGGTTGCTCGCTTCCAGGAGCGGCTGAGCGTTCCGGTCGTGGCACTGCATTCCTCGATGGCGGATGGCGCGCGTTTTGCGGCCTGGCGCGCCGCGGCGGCAGGCGCCGCGCCCGTCGTGATCGGCACGCGTTCGGCAATCTTCACGCCCATGCCGTCACTCGGCCTGGTCGTCGTCGACGAGGAGCACGATTCCTCCTACAAGCAGCAGGATGGCTTCCGCTATTCGGCGCGCGACCTCGCAATCGTCCGCGCCTCGCGCGCGGGCGTGCCGGTGGTGCTCGGTTCGGCGACACCATCTCTGGAGAGCCTTGCCAATGCGACAGCGGGCCGTTACACGAAACTCGCGCTGCCGGAGCGCACCGGCCGCGCGGGCAAGCCGCGTTTAGCGGTCATCGACCTGCGCCAGCACGCGGCGCGCGACGGCCTTTCGCAGCCGGCGCTGGCGGCAATCGAGCGACACCTCGCTGCGTCCGGCCAGGTGCTCATCTTCCTCAATCGCCGCGGCTACG
>Ga0224510_10002668_pt1 | contig 10529 bp, 9 predicted proteins | sample SF_May12_sed_USG_FD_170161 | JGI IMG/M metagenome (GOLD analysis project Ga0224510, IMG submission 170161) | Sediment microbial communities from San Francisco Bay, California, United States - SF_May12_sed_USGS_4_1 | ecosystem: Environmental > Aquatic > Marine > Sediment | place: USA: California... | reverse complement strand
TTCGCAGCTTCTCTAGCGTCGGACTGTAAGGCGATTAGCGGCAAGGATCTGTGACCCATCGCTGATTTTGAATAATTTTGTGGGAATATTTTCCCTAGGAATGTCAGTGAGTTATGACAAATTCCTTACGCCATCTCGCTTCTGGCAAACACCGTGGCAGGCCGCCATGCGGGCGAACTCTTGTGGTCGAAGGCCGGGCCCCTGCCACAACACGGCCGCCGGCTACTGGTATCTATTCTTCTTTGGCAGGCACGGACCGTAACAGATTGCCATCCGCATCCGTGGTGACCGAGCCATTGTCGAGAATCTCGCGCGGGCCGGTCGCACCAACCTGGATTGGAATCGCGATCACGGTCTGCATCGATCCGGTCTCGGTTTCGACCTCTGCCGCAACGTTCAGGTACAGGCGGCCTTCGCGCATCGGGATGACGGTGACCTGTTGAATACTCAGCTCGTCGCGCGCCGAGGGCGTGACCGAAACATGGGCTGCCTGTGACTCCGGCAATTGCATTGCGGTCTGGTCATTGACGCGATACGACACCCGGTAGGGCTCGGTGCCCAGCGTGGACCTGAGCTGCAGTTCAACCGCGAGCGGCTGGCCGACGATCGGTGTGCCGATCACCCGGTAGTCCACCTGCACCGGGCTCTGCACCTTCGAAGTGCGCGCGGGCGTATCGTTTGCCTTCTCATCAGTCTCCGCCCGCAGCTCGGAATTCGTTGCGACGAGTGCCAATGCGGCAACAACAGACAGAATCGCTCGGTTCATAGGTTCACCTGCTTAACCTGGTTCAGGGAGTTGGACTAAAACTGACATCAAAACAGACCACGGGTGGGTACGTGACTGGTCGTTCCGGGTCAGCGTAGCGCCAGTCACGCAGATCGGCAACGTAGGTACCCGGCTGCAATTGCGGCGTCAGGCCAGTCTCGACATTTTCGTCAGGACTTGTCAGGTCGGCGATCAATACGCCGTTTTGCATGATGTACATGTCCGGGTCGCTCTGGTCGCGATCGTTCAGTGGATCATCCGGCACGATCACCGTGGTCGCATTGATAGATACATTGTAGCGGTCTGCGAACGGCACGCTGAGCCGGATATATCGAAACTGCGACAGCTTGTTGCCGTCTTTTTCGAGGCGCGTATCGAACTGGCTGTTCGAGCATATGCTGGTCGTCGAACCGTCGGCGACCATGTCGATATACACCGGCAAGACATCGACGCTGGCGCCGGCCTGGTTGGTCTCGTTGCTGGCCCAGATGTCGAGTTGCGCGCCATTCACGGTTTGCTCGTCGGCAAGCTGCGCGTCGATCAGGTCATCGCCGATCGCGTTTACCAGCGCCTTGAGTTCGACCGCGAAGGTGAAAATATTGGCCCAGGCCGGGGTGCTGCGCTGGCCCCCGGTCATGACCTGGTAGAGGGGCAGGAAGCCGACCGAACCCGTGTCCGTGCCTTCGTTGGTGGTATCCCAGAGGTCGTAAACGAAGCGCACGATGCCGACCTCGTCGAACCAGCCCTGGCCACCGAAGGCACCGCCCTCGGCGTCGATGCCGAAACCTTCATTGGTGCCCGGAGCTCCGGTTTCGCAATACAGGGAGTTACCGAGGACTATCGCCGCCAGCGCAGTGGGCCAGCCTTCGCTCCAGGCGAGCCTGGAGTCGAGCCTGTCACCGAGGAAATGGGTGCCGCCACCCGAATCGGACCGAAACAACACGTCGTCGAGATAATGGCCCCACTCGTGGGCGACGATGTGATCGTCAAATTCGTCGGTGTCATCACTCGCGTCGCCGACGATGAACAGCGAATCAATACTGGAGACATAAAACGAGCCGCCCAGCTCACCGCTATCGATATTGAATTCGGTCGTGTCGGCGGTGTTGTTGACACTCCAGAAGGCGTCCAGCGGCGGGAATACCGTGTTGGGCTGCACCGCCGCGATGAACTGCATGCCTGCAGTAATCGCATCAAGAATTGCGAATGGAGCAGCCGCGCGCGCGCCGTTGTAGCTCGACCCGCCCCAGCCGGTCTGCGCAGTCAGGTCGCGCGTGACGTTGCTTGAGCCGGTATTGAAAACGCTGCCATCGAGTGAATACATTGGCCGGCTGCCGAGTGCCGGCGGCGCCGCGCTGGTGTCCACATTGTCGCGGATTTCGATGTCCCAGGCCGGCGTGCCGCTGCGCTTGGATTCCGCCAGCACACGCAGTTGAACCGAGCTATTCGCCGCCACGCCGGTAAATGCATAGGCACCTGCGTCGCTGGACGTCGTGCGCGCCAGTTCGGCCCCAGCCTGGCTCAGCAGTACGACGGTTGCGCCACGGATCGGCCGCTCCGTGGTCGCACTGAAGTTCAGGCCATGGCAAGCCGCATTTGGCGGCACAAACTCGTAGCTCACGGTGCCGGACACGGTCACGGTGTTGCCGCCCCCGCCACCCCCACCGCCGCCTCCACCGCCGCCTCCGCCACCCCCTCCGCCGCCACAGGCCGCGAGGCCGAGCAAGGACAGCAGCAGGGTGGTTCGCAGGCTGGGCATTTCAGGCACTGGCAGCTCCGGTGTCACATAATATTGTGCGATACAGGTCCGATCTGGATACCGCAGTATTGATAAACTTTGTCCCGCGAACGAGCGGCAGGTTCACAATTTTCCAAGGGGGTCAGAGCCCTTTTTGAAAAGGACTCTGACCCCGAACAAGCGAGTACTGATCGTATGGTCAAAAACAGCATTCTCGTGACTGGTGCTGCCGGTTATATCGGTAGCCACGTCGTCAGGCAACTTGCCGCCATGGACCCGAGCGCGTACTGGGCCGCCTGAGCTACACTGGCATGATGAAAATTCGCCGCCCTCGATCGCTTAACGGCCTGATTCTGGTGGGATTTGGGCTGGTCACGCTGCCATTGCTGGTGGCCGTGGTCTGGGCGCTGGTCAACCTCGACCGGCTCGCGGCGCAAAGCGAAGAACTGGTCAACAGCGGCCGCACGGCGGCGGAAAACAATCGCCGCCTCACAGAGCAGGTCGGCGCGCTTGATCGGCATGCGCGGCAATACCAGGTATTGCGCAATGCCGATGGCCTGCAACTGGTACAGCAGGACGTGGCGGCGCTGGAACGCGTTTTGAACGACATGCAGCCGCTCACGGAACGCGCTCTGGCCGTGCCGCAATCGCAGTCGATTGCCCGGGCCGCAAGGCGTGTCGTCAATACGCTGGCAACACCGGAGGTAACCGCCGGCGAGCTGCAATCAGCCGTCGACGAGATCGGGCCACTGCGACAACAGGTCGCCGAATTCACAAATGGCCTCACACGCTACGTCGACCAGATGCTGAGCGAGCTGCAGGCAAGCACCCGCCGGGCGCAGCAGGTATCGGCCTGGCAGGTCGCGGCCCTGGTTCCCGGCACCCTGATCCTGGTGCTGTTTTTCATATTGCTGGTGGCGAAGCCGATCCGGCAGCTGGACAGCGCCATCAGCCAGCTCGGGCAAAGCGGTTTTGCAAAACCCATTGAGGTCAAGGGACCGACTGACCTGCAGCGTCTCGGTCGTCAGCTTGAGTGGTTGCGCCTGCGCCTGTTGGAACTTGCGCAGGAAAAAAATCGATTCTTGCGGCACATGTCTCACGAATTGAAGACGCCACTGGCCAATATTCGCGAGGGTACCGAACTGTTGCTGGACGGCACGGTCGGGCCGCTCGACACGCCGCAGCGCGAGGTGACCGATATCCTGCGCATGAACGGCCTGAAGCTACAACAACTGATCGAAAACCTGCTGAGCTTCAGTGCCTGGCAGACCAAGACGGAAGTCCTGACCTTGTCGGATTTTCCAGTGCGCGAGCTGGTGATCTCGGTTGCCAAGGCACAGCGACTGGCGCTGAAGGCGGCCAATATTCAACTCAAGCTCGAAATCGATGAACTAACTGTGAACGCCGATAGAGAAAAAATTCGCACCGTACTGGACAATTTGATGTCGAATGCAATCAAGTTCACGCCGCGCGAGGGCCTGATCACGGTGCGTGCCTTCGCGACCAAGGCCGGTTTCGTGCTCGAATTTGGTGACACCGGGCCAGGCATTCCCGACGACGAAAGCCCGCGGATTTTCGAGGCTTTCTTCCAGGGTCGACGTGAACAGGGTGGCCAGGTCGCGGGTACCGGCATCGGGTTGTCGGTGGTCCTTGAATGCATACAGGCCCACCAGGGTACGGTGGAGTTGGTCAACACCGGCGAATTCCCGGGCGCGCATTTCCGCATCGAGATTCCGCAACGGCGCATGACGCAAAAACACAAACTGGCAGCGAATGGGTAATACGAGCATCACAGAGCATGTCGGAAAGATCGCGATTGCGAGTGTGGCGATCGCGATGCTCGCTGCCTGCGCACAAACGCAGAGCCTGATGTCGTCGATGCACAAGTCGCCATCGACCGTCGGCGAACCGGTTATTCTCGGCGCCCCCGATGCCGAGCACTACCTCAGTGAATTGTATGCGCTCGCCGCCGGCGATCCCGCCACCCAGGCCGAGATTTACGCGGATGCCGCGTCCGGGGCTAGGCTGACGCCAGGCCCGCAAACCAGCCTGCGATTCGCGCTGGTACTGGCGACTCCGGGCCACGGCGAATACGACCCGGAAGCGGCGCAGCCGCTATTACGTGAATTGCTCGCGCAAACCTCCCTGCTGACGCCGGCGGAGATTTCGCTCGCGACGATCAATCTTAAATCCGTCGAGCAATCTATCGTGCTGGCTGCCGAGGCGCGTCGTGCCAGGGCATCGAGTTCGCAGGCCGCGGCCACCGAGGAGGCAGCGACGCAGCGGCGCCTCGCGACCGTCGAGGCCGAGAACCGGCGCTTGCGGCGCGAACTGGCCGAGGCCGAAGACAAGCTCGAGGCCATCACCTCCATCGAGCGCTCGATCGGTACACAGAACTGATGATTGAAAGGGGTCAGAGCCCTTTTGAAAAAAGGGCTCTGACCCCTTTGCGGACCCCTTTCCGGACCCCTGTTGCCCTTGCTGATTCAACTAAACCCCAATAACCTGTCGCCATGACGCCATCCAATCGCCAGTCCAAAGGCAAGATCCTGCTCGTTGACGATGACCCGGGCCTGTTGCGCCTGCTGAGTATCCGCCTGCGCGCCGAGGGCTATGAGGTGGAAGCCGTAGAAAGCGCGCACAACGCGCTGGCGAGCCTCAATCGCTTCGGACCCGACCTGGTGATCACCGACCTCAGGATGGACAAGATGGACGGCATTGGGCTGCTGAAGGAGCTGCAGACGCGCTCGCCGGGGCTGCGCGTGGTAATCATTACGGCGCATGGCACCATTCCGGACGCCGTGGTCGCAACCCAGAGCGGTGCTTTCGGCTTTCTGACCAAGCCGATCGACAAGGACGAACTCATGGTCACGGTCGAAAAGGCGCTCAAAATCTCGGGTTCGGTCGATGTCGAGGAAGGCTGGGCCTCCGCGATCATTACGCGCAACCAGGGCATGCGCGAGATCTTGCAGCAGGCGAGGATGGTGGCCGCAACCGACGCACGCGTGCTGATCACAGGTGAAAGCGGCACCGGCAAGGAACTGCTGGCGCAGGCGATACACAAGGCCAGCCAGCGCCACGACAAGCCGTTCGTCGCAATCAATTGCAGCGCGATGGCCGAGAACCTGCTCGAGTCCGAACTGTTCGGCCACGAGAAAGGCGCCTTTACCGGGGCCACGCGCAGTCATGATGGCCTGTTCAAGTCGGCCGAGGGCGGCACGCTGATGCTGGACGAAATCGGTGACATGCCGCTGCGCCTGCAGGTGAAGTTGCTGCGCGTATTGCAGGAGAACCAGGTACGGCCGGTGGGCGGTACCCAGGCAATTGACGTGGACGTGCGCGTGATTTCAGCAACTCATCGCGACCTGCAGGAGCTGATGCGCGCAGGCCATTTCCGCGAGGATTTGTATTACCGCCTGAACGTCGTGCATATCCGGCTGCCGACACTCGATGAGCGGCGTGAGGATATTCCGCTGCTGGTCGCGAATTTCCTGCAGAGCATCGCGAAAGAGGCCGGGCAGGAACGCAAGGTGTATGCACCCGAGGCGGTCGAGATGCTGGTGACGGCCGAATGGCCAGGCAATATTCGCCAGCTTTACAACATCGTGCGGCAGAACGTCGCGCTGTCGCGCTCACCCGTGATCAGCGGCGAGCTCGTGCTGCAGTCGCTCGGCGAGCACGGCGGCAAGCTCGCCTCGTTTTCCGATGCGCGCGATGAATTTACGCGCAACTACCTGTCACAGATCCTGCAGATCACGATGGGCAATGTGAGCCAGGCGGCAAGGCTCGCGAAACGCAATCGCACCGATTTCTACAAGCTCCTGTCGCGCTACGAGCTGAACCCGGACTCGTTCAAGTCCCGCTAAACCCACAGGGGTCAGAGCCCTTTTTTTCCCAGGTATGGCATCAGCTATAGCTGGGAAAAAAGGGCTCTGACCCCTGTCTTTAATTCTCGCCCTGCGCGGCTTTCTTGGAATAGCCCTCGGCGCTCAAGCCATACTTGTTCATCAGGTCATAGAGCGTGGGGCGCGTAATACCAAGTAATTCAGCGGCCTTCGAAATATTGCCAAAGCTTTTCGTCAGCGCAACGCGAATGGCCCGCGATTCAGCATGTTGGCGCACCTCTCGAAGGTTTAGCGACAGGTCATCCGCCTCACCAGCAGCGATACCGAGATCGGCTGCGGTAACGAACTTGCCGTCCGCCATGATGACGGCCCCCTTGATCTTGTTTTCCAGCTCGCGCACGTTACCCGGCCATGCGTAGGACTCGATGGCCTGCACCGCATCTTCCGAGAATCCATTCAGCGCGCGGCCCTGCTGCTTGTTGTACTTGTGCAGGAGCGTGCGCGCGAGGATCAAACGACCTTCCTCGCGATCCCGGAACGGCGGAATATTGATCGTGATTTCGCTGACTCGATAGTAGAGGTCTTCGCGAAACAGGCCGTCCCGGATCAGTTCCTGCGGGTTCCGGTTGGTCGCGCAGATGACCCGTACGTCAACCGAGATTTCTTCGCGGCCACCGACCCTCTCGATGACTCGTTCTTGCAAAAATCGCAACATCTTGGCCTGCAAGGCAAGCGGCATATCACCGATCTCATCCAGGAACAGCGTGCCGCCGTCGGCGACTTCAATCTTGCCGAGCGTTTGCTTGTGCGCACCGGTGAAAGATCCTTTCTCATGGCCGAACAGTTCCGACTCGAGCAGGTTTTCGGGAATCGCGGCACAGTTGATGGCGACGAAATTTTCATTGCAGCGCGGGCTCAGGCGATGCAGGGCTCGCGCGAGCAGTTCCTTGCCGGTACCGCTTTCGCCCAGCAGCAATGCCGTCACATCGGTCGGCGCAACCTTTTCAATCATGCGGCAAACGGCGAGCATGCCCTGGCTCGCAGCGACGATGCCGTCGAGCGGCGACTCGCTGACCTGGTTCTGCAGCCGCCGATTTTCGGCTTCGAGTTCGGAGATCGCGAAAGCCCTGTTGACGATCAATCGCAGGGTGTCGAATTCGACCGGCTTCTTGTAAAAGTTATAGGCGCCCTGGGCGACCGCCGACATTGCCGCTTCCTGATCCACGTTGTCGATCAGGACAACCACCTTGGTATGCGGCGCCAGTCGCAGCGTTTCCGCCAGGGTCGCGAGACCCTCCTCCATGCCATCGGGGTGCGGAGGCAGTCCCAGGTCTTGCAGCACCACTGCCGGTTCATGTCGTCTGAGTTTAACGATCGCATTTTCGCGATTTTCCGCCGAGTAGACTTCATAGCCCTCAAAACACCTTTCAAGCTGTTCCATGAGCCCTGGGTCATCCTCGACAATCAATATTTTGCGGCTGTCTTCGCTCATCGTATTCCTGTTGGAGGCCGCCATGCAGGCGACTCCCTAAAATGTGGGAGGCGACCATGTCGGCGAATGCGCAATGGTGCCACGAAGCAGCAAGAGTTGGGAGTGCTTCGGTCACGAGGACCGACGTCAGGCCAGCATCGCCCGCACATACTCGCCGATGGCAAGACTTGCCGTCAGCCCCGGTGATTCGATGCCAAACAGGTTGACGAGTCCCGGCACGCCATGCCCGGCTTCGCCCTGGATATTGAAATCCGCAACCTTTGCGCCCGGCCCTGCCAGCTTTGCACGGATGCCCGTGTATGCCGGCGCGAGCTTGTTTTCGTCCACTCCTTTGAAATAACGGCGTATCGCGGTGACGAAGTCCTGCCGGCAACTGTCATCAAAATCGTAGTTGATCGCATCGACCCACCTTACGTCGGGTCCGAAACGCGCCGCGCCGGACAGGTCGTTGGTAGCATGAATGCCGAGCCCGCCGTCGGATGGCAATGGATAAATAAGGTGTCGGAACGGTGATTTGCCCTGGTAGGCATAGTAATGACCTATCGCGAGGTAGCGCTGCGGAACGCCGGCGATGAGCGACCGTACCAGGTCCTGCGCCTTTGCTCCCGCCGCATTCACCAGTGTTCTGCAGGCAAACGGCCTGCCATCGCTTTCGAACCGGAGGCCGTTGTCGGCCACCTTCACGTTACTCACGGCACTATCAAACAGCACGGTACCGCCGCTGCCTTCAACGTCGCCCTGCAGTGCAGTCATGAACTCGTGCGAATCGATGATGCCGGTGGAGGGTGACAACAGTGCTGCCGCGCAGGACACTTGGGGCTCCAGCTCGTTCACCTCATCGGTGCTCAGCAGCACAAGGTCTTGTACTCCGTTGCCCACCGCCTGCTCCCTGAGCCCATGAAGCCTGTCGATGTCCTGCGGGTCCGTCGCAACGATGAGCTTGCCCAGGCGGCGGTGGTTGATGCGACGCAAATTGCAATAGGCATACAGCATCTCCCGTCCCTGCACGCAGAGGCGCGCCTTGAGCGAATGCGTCGGGTAATAGAGACCGGCGTGAATGACTTCGGAGTTACGGCTGCTCGCGTGCATGCCGATGTGCGGTTCGGACTCGAGAACCACGACCTCGCGCCCGGCCAGTGCCAGCGCCCGGCTTACGGCGAGTCCGACGACACCGGCGCCAACCACGACGCAATCCAGTTGCTCGCTCATTCGGCTACAGCGTTCCCCTCGCGCCGGTCAGTCCACCGTCGACAGGGATCACGACTCCCGTGATGAAACTGGCCGCGGGCGAAGCAAGATAGATTGCAACGCCAGCCATGTCGCTGGGCTTGCCGGCCCTTCTCAGCGGCGTACCGGCGATAATCTGGTCACCCATCGCATTGATCGTTGCGGCCGTCATGCGGCTCGGGAAGAGACCCGGTGCGATGGCATTGGCGGTAATGTGCCGGCCGGCGAGATGCGACGCCAGCGTACGAGTGAGGTGATGCACCGCCGCCTTGCTCGGGCCGTAAGAAAACGTCGGCAGCCGATTGACGTTGAGACCGTCGATGGAACCCACCATGATGACTCGCGCGGGATCTTCGGCACTCGCCGCGTTCTCGAGTAACGGCAACAACGCTTTAGTTAAGAAAAATGGTGACTTGACGTTGATGTCCATCACCTTGTCCCATGCGCTCTCGGGAAACTCTTCGATCGCAGCGCCCCAGGTCGCACCGGCATTGTTAACGAGAATATCGAGCTGCTGCTCGCGACCTTGTATCGCATCAACCAGGTGCGCGATGCCCTGCATCGTCGAAAGATCGGCTGGAATCGAAATGCATTGGCCGAACTCTGAGAGGCGTTTTGCCGTCGCATCGCAGGCGTCCGCCTTGCGCGCCGTTATGTAGGTCTTTACGCCGTGCGTTACGTAACCCTCGGCGATCATCTCGCCGATGCCGCGCGAGCCGCCTGTGACCAGCGCGACCTTGCCTTCCAAGTCGAACAGGCCCTTCATTGATCTTTTCCCCTATCGCCGGGCCCGCACCACGTTTGCCCAATAATCGAAAGTCGAGAACATGCTTTCGGGGCAATCAACTTGACGCCGGCAAGTCCATTATCTGTATCAGCATTTACGACATAATCCACAGGAAGTTGTCAATATGCTTAGGCGCATACTCTCTCGGGTTTTGACCCAAGATCAAACTTGTGGAAAAAACTTCCTGTCCATTAAATCCACCTGTTGGGGATTATGCAAATTACGTAATAATGGTCTTTTCGCACATACTCGAATGCGATCACTCAAACGTGGATACCCTCCTCAGTCTATGTGCTATTATTTATGCGATCGTTTATATGAATGCTTGGTTGGAGTCGCAATTTTTCGGCGTGCCGCTGCCCCGAAATGTAGACCGGTATTTATCCTGTCCGAGGTTCTTAAATGATGTCTGGCATGCCGTCGTGCTTCCACCGAATTAGCGTGATGTAGATGTCACTTCTATCTAGGCTCGGATCGCGAATAAATAGTCGACTTCTCAGTATTCGTCGACGATGGACGGACAGGTTTGTTTCAGGCCTGGAGGTGGGACAGCGAATCAGAATATTCGACGTCGTTTGCCCGCTTCGATATGACATTCTTGTTCGCGCGGACTTTATTGCAGCGCTTGCGGAAAATGACAAGTTACTAACGATTGAGTTGGATGAGCTTCTTGA
>Ga0224510_10002667_pt1 | contig 10531 bp, 8 predicted proteins | sample SF_May12_sed_USG_FD_170161 | JGI IMG/M metagenome (GOLD analysis project Ga0224510, IMG submission 170161) | Sediment microbial communities from San Francisco Bay, California, United States - SF_May12_sed_USGS_4_1 | ecosystem: Environmental > Aquatic > Marine > Sediment | place: USA: California... | reverse complement strand
CCGGCGGGGGCGGCGCTGTTGAACAGACCCTCCTTGAAACTCACCGAATCCTCTTCCGGCAGCCCCAGGTTCTTCAGGTAATCCACCGTTCCCAGCACCGGTTTGCCGGTTTTCTGCAGCATGTAGGTGAAGGCGTCGGCGAGGAGCGTTTTATCGCCCCGGAAGCGGTTGACCACGTAACCGGCGATGAGATCGCGCTCCCACTGATCGAGCACCTCGATGGTGCCGACAAAAGAGGCGAACACCCCGCCCCGGTCGATGTCGCCGACCAGCAACACCTTGGCGTTGGCCTCGCGGGCCATGGCCATGTTGACGATGTCGTGCGCCTTGAGGTTGACCTCGGCCGGGCTGCCCGCGCCCTCGAGGACCATCACGTCGTTCTCGGCGGCCAGGGATGCATAGGCGTTCAGCGCCGCGGCAAAGGCCGTGGGCTTGTAGCGCACGTAGTCGGCGACACACATATTGCCCACCGGCCGCCCGTTGACGATCACCTGGCTGCCCACGTCCGACGAGGGCTTGAGGAGAATCGGGTTCATCCGCACATCCGGGTCGAGGCGGGCGGCCTGCGCCTGCACCACCTGGGCGCGGCCCATCTCCAGGCCGTCGCGGGTGACAAAGGAGTTCAGCGACATGTTCTGCGCCTTGAACGGCGCGACCCGGTAGCCGTCTTGCAGCAGGATGCGGCAGAGGGCGGCGGTGAGCACGGATTTGCCGGCGTTGGAGCAGGTGCCCTGCAGCATGATCGCCGGGGTGGGATGGTTCTTTGCGTCTGGCAAAACGAAGACTCCGCTGGTGATTGAAGGATGCGACAATATACCGGTTCTCTTGGCCGGTGGCAAACGGTTAGCGCATGGCGGGCCGTGACCCATTTTACTTTATGGCTTCCGGCCGGAATTCTTAATAGAATGATGTTATCGACCGATGAGAAGAAACGGCGGCCGTGTGATCGGCATGCTGCCATGGGGCGGCGGCAAGCGCGGCCCCGTCACCGGAATTTTGGCCTGTCATGATCAAGAAGGTAAAAGTCGAACAGCTTCGCCCCGGCGTTTTTGTCGATCGCTTCGACAGCGGCTGGCTCAGCCATCCCTTTCTCTTCAACCGGAAGCGGATCAAGGACCGGCACGCCATCGACAAGATGAAGGAGTGGGGCGTCGAGCATGTCTATATCGACACCGACCGGGGGTTGGATGTCGAGGATGGGCGGCGCGTGCGGGAGCCGGAACCCGAGTCGGCGGTGGAGATCGATTTTGTCGAGTCCGGCACCGAGGCGGTGGAGCCGCCGCTAATCCATGTCCCCTTCCAGGAGGCGATTGTCGAGGCCAAGGTGGTGCGCAGCAAGGCGCGCCGGGTGATCCACCGGCTGCTCGACGATGCGCGGGGCGGCAACGCCATCGACATCGACGAGGCCCATGATCTGGTAACGGACATGGACAACAGTGTCCGCCGCAACAAGGATGCGCTGCTGTTGTTGATGCAGGTGCGGAACCGGGACGAGTACACCTTCATGCACTCGGTGAGCGTCGGCGCGTTGCTGATCGCCTTCTGCCGCTCCATGGGGCTGGACGGCGAGGCTGCTCGCACCATCGGCCTGGGCGGCCTGCTGCACGATGTCGGCAAGATGGGGGTGCCGCTGGACATCCTCAACAAGCCCGCCTCGCTCACCGAGGCCGAGTTCGCGATCATCAAGCAGCACGCCGTTTATTGTCGTGATATTCTTGAGAAAATGGACAATGTCCCCGAGACCGCGGCCCTCATCGCCCGCCAGCATCACGAACGGTTTGACGGCACCGGCTATCCCTACAACCTGAAGGGCGATGAGATCTCGCCGGCCGCGCAGATGGCGGGCATCGTCGATGTCTTTGACGCCATCACCGCCGACCGCTGTTATCATAACGGCATGGATCAGGTATCGGCGCTGCGTAAGATCTACGGCATGCGGGGCAGCCATTTCAACGAGAAGCTGGTGCAGCGGTTCATCCGCTGTGTCGGCGTCTATCCGCCGGGCACCGTGGTGCGGCTGGCCAGCGGCCGGATCGGGGTGGTGGTGGAAAACACCGACAACCTGCTCAAGCCGTTGGTGCGGGTGGTCTACGACGCCAGTCAGGACTGGGCGATCTCGCCCAGGGACATCAACCTGGCGCGGGAGGACCCGCAGACCGGCGATCGGATCGTCGGCTACGAGTCGCCCCACCGCTGGCGGATCGATCCGTTCAAGGTTCTGGGGGTCGGGGTGAAGCTGCTGTAAGGGGTTCTATGTCCCTTTGGACCACAATTTGAGTCTTTTCTGACATTCATTGTCGGGTAGTCTTGGGTTCAATGCCATAAGTTGAACCAACTTTTTCTGCATTATTTTTTCAGAAAGTAGCCCCCCTGCAACTATTTCATCAAGTACCCAGAGGATGCCATGGACTGTAATTTCCTTTTGTTCGGCAATTCTGCGCAAGGCAGCGTCTCCGGTGAGTAGGGTTGCTGCGATTTTTTTTGCGAGATAGAGGCATGAGCAGTCAGCAATGGAGAGTGATGGGTTCTCAACTTCAATTTGTTGGATATGTTGCAGTTCCTCAAACGTGAACCGCTGACGGGTCAGCAGTCCAATTTCTATGATGCCGGCGATATTTGCCGCATTTTCCTCCTGTATTTCTGCTAATGCCATATCTGTCACCTGAAAGCCGTATTCCATTTGAAAAAATGGATTGATGAGGTCGATTTTCAGTAGATCAATCAGAATATTGGCATCGTTGACCAGGAAGATCATGAGACGATATGGACCTCCTTTTCAAAGTCGGCAAGAGATTTATTTAAGAATTCAGAGGCTTTGCTGAAGCTTATAATTTGCTCGGCGGCGGCGTGGAGTACAAGCTGTTTGAATCGGTTGGCCTTTTCGATACCTGAGTATTGGCCCGGCTCCTCTCTGTGCCAGCCGTGCTTGCTGACATAGATACGGAACGTTTTGAAGGTGTGCTCTGAGATGAGTCCAAGGGTTAAGGCACGGGCCATAATGGCCTGCATGGAGATTCCGTAAATCCCTTTGAGTTTTTTAAGCTCCCATTCGGTGATTTTTTTTCGTTTTCCTCCGAATTCTTCCCTGATGACTTTTTCTGGCAATAAGAGTGCACCGGCAAAAGCGTGGCATAATTTTTCATGATTGCTTTCTTCGCTGCTGGAAAAATCAAGTAGTAGATGGGCTAATTCATGGGCAATGGTAAAGCGCTTGCGAACACAATCACTTTTTTTTGAGACGGCGATTACCGGGATATTCATGCCCTCAGCATAACCGGAAAGTCCGACAAAATCTTGGTTTGCATCCACCTCCAGAATCTTGAAACCGTTGTCCTCCAAGAGTTCGGTCAGTTGTTGGATAGGGGCTTCGCCCAGATTCCAGTTTTGTCTGGTTTCTGCTGCCGCTTGTTCAATATCTTCTTGGCAGCGGATTTTCCGTTTGTAGACAGGTGAGTTGGAAGCGTGAGATATGTTGAGGATTTCTTCGAGTTCAAGATACTTCTGTAGGAATTCCAAAGTTTGGTAGCGGATGCGATCCTCTTCCTTACGACTGAGTTTGGATTTTTTCCTGAAAGCGAGGCCGGAGATATTCAACTTGGAAGTGCGGAAAAAATAATCCACTTTTACATTAAGAGCCTTCGCTAGGGCGAGAAGGACCTCGCTGCTCGGATTGATTTGTCCCTTTTCGTATTTACTGATCGCTTGTTTGCTTACTAGAGAGCCGGTTGCGTTGGAAAGCCCATCCATACTCACCCCAGCCATTTTTCTTGCTGAGTGTAATCTTTGACCAAATTCAGTAATCATCTTTGCACCTCCGCTGGTTGACAAATATCATTTTTATCTATTTTTTGTCAACCAGCAAAAAGGGACTAGTGATTTGGGAACCTAAAACTTGTTACTCGGATAACCAGCACATCATGAAATAAGCGCGGAGTAATCTTTCGGAATGAGTTGCTGCAAGGGTAGGTCTGGCGTGGTGTCTGGCGCAAAAAAAATGAGGAGCGAACTCCGGAGAGGAGATGTTTGGTTGTCGTACACAAAGTGTCTAGCTGCAGGGTGATGTCTATCGAGGGCAGGATTATCTACACGCCGCCGCTTCCGTGAAGAGCAAAAACGGCATCATCCGCGGGTCCGGCAGTGCGGTGCGGTGCCCCATCTCCTGGCGATAGCGGTCGAGGAGCGGCTGCAGGTATGCTTCCGCATCCGGCAGCAGGACATTGCCGGCCAGCATTGTACGGAGCCGGGCGGTAATGGCCTTCGCCATCGCCTCGGGCGCCAGCAGGGGCGCGATGTCGCCCCAGAGCGGCAGCGGCAGGGCGCTGATCTCGAAGCTGCCGGTCCAGAGCTCGTTGGCCGCGCCGGTGAACAGCAGGCTGCCGAGGGTGATGTCGTTAAGGTTGTGGATCTGTCCCTTGCGGGAGAGCCGGGCCGCGAGCTGCTCCCATTCTTCCCGGCACTGCTCCCGGCATTGGGCGAGCAGGGCGGGCAGCGGCGTCAGGAGTCCGATGAGCCGTTCCACCCGTTCCAGGTCGGCGCGGCTGCGGACAAAGTCCTCCTCGGTGGGGCCGTTGCTCTGCGGCCGCATGATGATCGGGGTCTTGGCGGTGAGCAGGTTGATCCGTTCCTGCCAGGGCTCGTCGACGAGGTTCAAGCCCGCCGGCCAGCAGCGCGGCAGCTCGTTGTCGATGAACCCCTGCATCCGGCCGGTCAGGGCCGCGAGGTGGTGGTGGCCGAGCCGGAACAGATTCTCCAGATAGACCTGCCGCAGCGTTTCCGCGCCGCCGGCCTCATCGTCGCCGCTGAACAGCTCCAGCCCCAGATTGATCATCGCCGCCGCCTTGTCTGCGGCCCGCTGCAGGTTGGCCGGGTCGTCGGCATCCAGCCGGTCGGCGATCAGTACCTTGTTGGCCAGCGCCGCCAGCTCCTGCCGCAGGGTCGCCTGATCGGCCGGGTCGTTGATCCGGGCAAGGGCCGCGCCCAGCAGATCGCGCCGTCGGACCACGGCCATGGCGAAGGTCGGGGGGGTGGCGTTTTCCTCGCCGGGCTGGAGAATGGTCTTGTCGCGATTGATCCGGTGGGCGGGCAGCGGATGATAGATGGCAACTGCTTCCTCAAGGTCGGGAATGGCGTGGTCGGCGAGCCTGCCCCGGTGGAAGCGGTAGGCGAGCTCGCCGGTTTCCGTGTCCAGGCCGGCCCGAACCTGATGGAGCAGGGCCAGGTAGAAGTCGTGATGGTTCTCGAACAGGTAGCCGAGGATGTATTTGAGCAGCGGTTCGTGGTTCGGATAGCGGGTTGAAAAGTAATACTGGTTGTCGATGGTCAGCCGGGGCAGCACATCGCTTTCTTCCTGATAGTCGTCCTCATCCTCGATGGTCTCCACCTGATCGATCCATTTCTTGAAGAAAACGACCAGGAATTCAAAATCCACCTGATAGAGCCAGTTGAGCAGCTTGACCTCGTTGGCGGCGATCATCGCCTCGCACCAGGCCAGGGTCTTGCCGGCCAGCAGCTCGTCGCCCTGCCAGCAGTCGACATCGAGCAGATGGGTGAACTGCTCCGGCCGCGCCATGGCCAGCAGCGGCGCGGCGCTGTCGGCGCCCAGCTCCTTGACGAAGAGATGGAAATCCGGCTCGGGGAGTGCTGCGACCACTGCCTCGGCGTCCTCCCGCTCAAGCAGGGCCGCAAGCCGTCTGGGGGCGGGAAGGGTCATCAGGCGACCGGCCATTTCCGCCGGGGGCAGGTTCTTGAGCAGCTTTTCTTCGATGGAGAGAATCTTCGGCATTGGGCACCATTGGCGATTGTGGGGTTATGTTGCGACAGTGGCAACTGTAAGACCGGTTGGGGGAAAAGTCAAAGAGGGACGTGGGGATACCCTTCCCGGCCCCGGTTTCAGGTGCCGGCGGCGTCGGCATCCTCGTCCGTTTCCGCCGGCGCGGTGTCGTTGCCGTTTCGGTCGCTTATTTCATCGCGGTTCATCAGGATTTCCTTCTTGGTGTTCACCCAGAGGATGTTGCCCAGCTCGTCGTAACCGGCAAAGAGTTTTTCCTTCTGGTGCTGCAGCGCCTCGCCGATGAAGCCCAGGATGATCAGGTCGGCGTCCCGCGATTGCCGGCGGATCAACTCCTTGCGCGGCGAGCCGGAGTCGGTGGCCAGGAGTTCGATGTTGCGGGCGGAGATGGGCAGCCGCCCTTCCTTGATCATCAGGTGCAGGTTTTCCTTCTGTTCGTCGATCTCCGCCTCCGGGAAGGCGGCCATCAGCTTGATCTGCCCCCCCTCCCAGTCGGGATGGCCCATGATGATGTAGGCCAGCAGGATCATCAGGCTGGCGTTGTCGTAATCCTCGGGGGTGATCCAGATGTGAATCTCCCGGCGGTAGCCGTAATCGCGGGAGGTGGAGCCGAGGATGCAGACATCGAACCCGGTCGCCAGCAGCATCCGGTAGTTGTCGATGATGTCGGCCAGTTCCTCCTCGCTTTGCCGTGAGAACTCGAAGAGAATGAGGTTGTTTTCCTTGCCGGAGATGCCGGGCAACTGGGCCACCTGGGCCACGGCCGTGGTGTAGGAGGGGCTGATCAGGGTGTCGATGTAGATATTGCTGCGGCTGACGTCGGTGAGGTGCACCAGCCGGTGCATGATCTCGCGGGAGTTGGCCACCGTTTCCTTGGAGAGGTAGCCCGGCAGGTAGTGGATATAGGTGCCGAAGCCGAAACGGTGGGCGATCCAGCGCAGCAGGTTGAAGGAATCCAGCCGCTCGAAGGAGTGGGCGGAGATGCAGACCACCGCCGGCCGCCAGCGCTCCTCGCCGCTCTGCTGCCCGGATTTTTGCAGAAAGATCTGGAGCTGGCGGCTGATCTGGAAGATGGCCCCCTGGAAGATCGCCGCCAGCCCGCGCCGCTCCGGGTTCTGATAGCCGATCCACAGGTAGAGGGCGGTCATCATCAGGATGGAGAGCACCGCGTAGGGCAGGCTCATCTTGAACATCAGCCACAGGCAGGCCACCGCGCCGAAGAGCGAGATATACCACTTGGAACGGAAGGAGGGCCGGTAGGACGGATCGGCGGCGAAATGTTCGAGAAAGGAGATCAGGCAGATGGCGCCATAGGTCACCATGAAGAACATGGAGATGACCTGGGCGACAAAATCCACATCCCCGAGCATGACGAAGACCAGGGCGATGGCAAAGACCACCATGGTGGCGTTGCGGGGTTCCTGGGTGGCGCCGGTGCCGGCGGCAAGCCAGGAGGTGAGGCGGGGTGAGGGGATGATCTTGTCGCCGGCCAGGGCCTGCAGGGTGCGGGGGGCCACCAGGCTTGAGCCGAGGGCCGAGGAGATGGTGGCGCAGGCCAGGCCGATGGGGATGATCGGCCCCCAGAGGGCGATTTTCGCCATCACCAGCTGTTCGCCGGCCAGGGTTTCGGGGCTGGCGGAGATGGCCAGTTTGTAGGCGATGGCGATGTAGACCACCAGCCCGACCAGGGTGGCGCTCATGGTGCCCAGCGGGATCGCCTTGCGGGAATCGCGCAGGTCGCCGGAGAGGCCGACCCCGGCGGTCATGCCGGTAAAGGCCGGGAAGCAGATGGCGAAGACCAGGAAGAAGTTGTCCGGGTCCTTGACCGTTTCGATGAGGTGGTGATAGCTCCCCGGATTTTCCTGATGCCCGGAGCCCAGAAAGAAGAGGGCCAGCGACAGGAAGAGCACCCCGACCACCCCGTAGAGCAGCTTGATGCCGGCGTCGGCCCCCTTCTTGATCACCACCAGGCCGAGCAGGATCACCGCCGGCAGGCTCACTAGCCGCGCATCGCTGATCTCCATGCCGGTGGCGGTGGACAGCCAGGCAAAAACGGGGCGGAAGGCCTCGGCAAAGGCGATGGTGTAAAAGGCGACGCTGATCGCCTGGGAGAGAAAGAGCGAGATGCCGATGGCGGCGCCGGGGATGATGCCGAAGGAGCGGGAGATGATGTAGTACTCGCCGCCGCCCTCCACCTTCTGGTTGGTGGCGATCTCGGCCAGGGCCATGGCGGTGGGGATGGTGACGGCGTGGCCGAGGAGGATGATCGCCAGGGCGCCGAAGAAGCCGATATTGGCCACCGCGTAGCCGAAGCGCAGGAACATGATGGCGCCGAGGATGGTGGAGATGGCGGTGAGGAACACCGCGGCGGTGCCCATGGTGCCGGTGGCTTTCAGTTGGTGGTTCATGTTTTTCTGCCTGACAGTTGGGAGGAATTGTAAAACATTTACGTTGCTTGTAGCTCGGGGTGGGGGTGGCCGTCAATGTATTTTGGCCGGCCGGATGGGAAGGGGGCGAGGATTATGGGGTCTGCGGGCAAGGATTCTATGGTACCCTGTCCGGGATGCGTTTCATATCGTTATGCAGAGCAGCAGTTCCGGCGGGCCTAGAGCGTTTGGCCGTGCCGGAAGCAGCATCGCCTGCTGGTTATTTCCCCTCCTGAAATCCGGCCGCGCGCCGGCCGATGGCAAACGCAATGAGGTGTTTAATGGATGCACTGCAAAATTTTTTGGCTGGTTTTTCCTGGGACGTCATGATCAAGACCGGGTTGCGGGTCACCCTGCTGCTCGTTTTTTCCTGGGTAGCGATGAAGATGCTGCAAAAATCCCTGCAGCGTTTTGAGCAGCATCTGATCAACAAGAGCGAGGCGGAGGGCGAGCCGCCCTCGGAATCGCAGAAGCGGGTGGAAACCATCGTCCGGTTGATCCGGCAGGGGTGCCTGCTTGCCCTGTGGCTCACCGTCGGCCTGGTGATTCTGCAGGAATTCGGGGTCGAGATCGGGCCCATCATCGCCAGCGCCGGCGTCGTTGGCCTGGCGGTGGGTTTCGGCGCGCAGAATCTGGTGCGGGATGTCATCTCCGGCTTTTTCATCATCCTTGAAAACCAGATCCGCGTCGGCGACGTCGCCATCATCAACGGCACCGGCGGGCTGGTCGAAAAGATCAACTTTCGCACCACCGTGCTGCGCGATCTGGGCGGGGTGGTGCATATCTTCCCCAACGGGGCCATCAGCACCTTGAGCAATCTCACCAACGAATGGTCCGCCTATGTTTTCGATATCGGCGTCGCCTACAAGGAGAACACCGACCGGGTCATCGGCATCATGCAGGAGGTCGGCAGGGAGATGCTGGCGGATGAAAAATACGGCACGTTCATGCTTGAGGAGCCGGATATCTTCGGGGTCGACAAGTTTGCCGATTCGGCGGTGATCATCAAGGGCCGAATCAGAACCAACCCGATCCGGCAATGGGAGGTGGGCCGCGAGTATCTGCGCAGAATCAAATACGCCTTTGACGCCAACGGTATCGAAATCCCCTTTCCGCACCAGTCCGTCTATTTTGGCGAGCAGCGCAAGCCGTTCAGCGTGCAGTTGCTGGAAAAACAGCCCGGCCGGGTCGCGGCCGACGTTTGAGCGGGGCCCGGCGATTTTGCGGAATCGCTGGAAAAAAATGTCGAATCTGGGTAAAAGGGGGGCGCTTGGCTGGGATGTTTGCCATGATTCGACCCTCGGCCGCCGGTCGGCGGCAGCAAGGGTTGGTTGTCAATTTTTCTTAATCAAGGGGTACGGTTATGTCTGAGTTCAAGAATGTCACGGTAGTGAAGAAGGCCAATGTTTACTTCGACGGCAAGGTCACCAGCCGCACGGTGGTCTTCCCGGATGGGTCGAAAAAAACGTTGGGGATCATGCTCCCCGGCGAGTACGAGTTCGGCACCGATGCCCCGGAGGTCATGGAGATCATGGCCGGCGAGCTTGAGGTGCTGTTGCCGGGCGAGAATGGCTGGAAGGCAATCAAGGGCGGCGAGTCCTTTGATGTTCCCGGCAAATCCAAATTCGGCCTCAAGATCAAGACCATCACCGATTACTGCTGTTCCTTTATCGCGTAACTCCAGTTAAAAAAAACGTGTCATCGGCCGGGGCTTGCCAGCAAGCCCCGGCTTTTTTTTGCCCGTTTGCCAGCATTGCCGGACGAGGTAAAAGCCTGCGGTGGACGGTTGTCCGGCCGCGCAAGTCGTCATCGCGGCGAGTTCCGCGGCCGTATTGATGTCCGGTTTGGTTTTGGTCATAAGGTATGACAAAACGGATGTTTGGGTAAGTTCAAGAGTAAACAGTGTCCGGTTCTATGTCCGGTTTCTGCCTGAGGCATGAGGCTGGTTGCAGACCCTGTGGCGGCAGAGGGAGCCGTTGGTTTGCGGCAATCGTAGCTGGCGGTAAAACAGCGGTTATGTCGGACATTTAAAAAGACTAAATCTATTCTCTTGTCAGGTCTTAAGCACTCTGCTACGGTTTCAGGAATAACTCGCAAACGCTGGACGGATTTAGGCTCAAATAACTCGATCGCATTATTATCGAGCGCGCGATTTTAATGCGCAGAACAACATTGTCCTGCACATATTGCAGCATAATAATCAGATTCTGGTGTTATTCGCGCACGGAATCGACTGGGACAATAAGAAGCTTATTATTAGGGGCTGTCCTAGATAACTAGCCCATGCTCTTCTTAACTAGTTGTTTTAGCATGTTTA
>Ga0224510_10002666_pt1 | contig 10535 bp, 14 predicted proteins | sample SF_May12_sed_USG_FD_170161 | JGI IMG/M metagenome (GOLD analysis project Ga0224510, IMG submission 170161) | Sediment microbial communities from San Francisco Bay, California, United States - SF_May12_sed_USGS_4_1 | ecosystem: Environmental > Aquatic > Marine > Sediment | place: USA: California... | reverse complement strand
CTTTGATTCGTCTGGCGATCTCGCGCGTCTCAGTTGAATCCCTGGCCCGGACCAATCGCCCCATAAATGTGCGTGCGGTGAATTGGTTCTGGTCAAACGTGAGTGTAATGCCACCCGTTCCGTTTCCGGGAACCGCACTGACCTCTCCTTGAAAATTGAAACGGGAAAAAAGATTGTTGAGATTAAAGGTTGCCACCCGAATCATCATTGTGCCTCCATCTTCTAGGCTTGTTGAATTGCTCCTAGAAAAGACTCACGGTCTATCTCTTTCTCCCGACTCTCGAGTGTGTCCTGATGCAGACCATTAAGACAGCTCACACTGCAAATAGCTATGCAATGAGCGGACCCCCAACCACAGTCCTTTGCTTCTGTTGATCTACAGAGTTCTGCTACTGGCTGTCTCTAAGGCGCTGTATCTAGACTGATACGGCTTGAATCTCATTCGATACAGTGACAGCGGGCAGGGGTGCGTCTTTCTGTTAGGGCTCGGCACGTCAGAATGAGGAGCTCAGATTTGCTGGACCTAGGCAGGTTCCTATGAGTTACAGAGAGATGTCCGTGCCTTCTCTTGTATCAGTAACGGAACGGTTAGGGTGGGTACTGCTATCCGATTGGGACGCCGTGGCAACGGCTCCACAAGTTCATGCATCCGGTATTTCGTTAATACTGAAATATACAAAACAAGACTTGACCCCACTACATTTTTTCTACCGTTTGGCCGCCGAGCATTGAATGAAGCATTCAACTACGCGGCCAACTTGACGGCAACTGTCACACCGGCTTTGGCGCAGAGGCCCACCAGGTAGTCGAGGGACAGCTTGTCCACCTTGTTGCACGCAATCTCGGAGATCCGCGGTTGGACTACGCCAAGGCGTTTGGCCGCTTGTGCCTGGGTCAATCCTTCGCGGGCCATCCACTTGCGTAGTGCCTCTGCAATCTCACAGCGCAGCAGCATCACGGCTGCCTCATGTGGAGGAAAGCCCAAATCAAGGAACACATTTCCGCTGCCTCGTGTGACACGTACGCGTGCTCGTTTCATCACTCCTCCGCAATCAGCTTGTAGCGCCTTGCTGCCAGATCGATGTCCGCCTTTGCAGTCCCTCGTGTCTTCTTCTGAAACGCGTGCAGGATGTAGACGGCGTCCTCGAACTTTGCCACGTAGATCACCCGAAATGCGCCGGCTTCGTGCTTCACACGGATTTCGTAAGCCCCAGGTCCGACGTCTGGCATCGGCTTGAAGTCCGACGGCGTGCGCCCGACCTGCACCATGAAGAGCTCGTGTCCCGCACGTCGTCGCGCTGCTTCTGGGAAGTGTGCCAAATCTTTGCGAGCCGTGCCGACGAAGTACGCGGCCTTCATATGGAAAGATTATACGAATATTCGTATTTGTAGCGCAAGAGGAGCTGTTGGTCTGTCGTGTTCAGGGTGCTGGTAGGGGGAAATTGGTGAGACAGTCTTGCGTCCTGCGACTCTGCTTCCTCTCTATGATCGCGTCTTTTCATATCCCTCTGCGATTAACGTTTCTGCCACATTCTGTCCGTTCACAAACACATCGGCCACGAGGCGATCGTAGACGTCTCGGCCGCGCGGTTCGATACGAATCGGGCCGCTGCGGAGGAGTTCTTCCAATCGTTGCTTGGCTGCTGGGCCCTGCAACTCACTCATTTCTGGTGTATCGATACCGCGGAGTCTGATGCGCTCGCCTCCAACCCGAATGGTATCTCCATCCACCGCACGGACTTGGAGATCGCTCAGGAGTCTCGTCTCTTGCCGTGACCTGGTTCGAAGGGTGGAAAGCCGAGACTGTTTGTGTACAGAGTCGAGTTTGTATCGTCCTTTAGGATAGCGCTGTGGTCGGCTGTCCGGCGGACGTGGGTGGCGACGTTGTTTGTACGTGGGGAGGCGGTTCGATTGGTCATCATTCGGTGATGGATACCAACAGAGGTCACATTGCGGCTGAAGGGTTGAGCCAAGGTCAGATTTCGGGAGGCGCTCCGCGTAGGCTTCAGGTAGGAACGGGGCGAGTCCTATTACGCAGATAAGCCATAAGGCTAGAATCGTTAGTGGGTGCGGCTTCATGGCCTGTCTGTGTACGCAGATGTTGTGCCAGGTTCTGCTCGATTGACAATGTTCAAAACCGCATGCTGCAATGCGGTCATGTGTCGAATTGAACTTGTGATGCTTCATGGAGGTTTACACGCATGGACATGATGGGACGGGTGGGGCTGGTCGAAATTCCCATATTAATTGCCCCGGATCAAAAGGCCTGGATGGATCGCATGATCAAGGAAGGAAAAATCGCGATTCCGCCGGGTGGCACATTGGAAAAAGGCTCGCTCTATTCGATGTTTATCCGCATGTTGCTCCATAACGCGATGGAGGAACAAAAGCGGCAGGAGGCATTGGAGGCAGAAGACGAAGACGATGAGTGAGTGAGGGAGTGTCCTTGCTAAAGCGGAAGAGGCTTCAGGAGGAGTAGCTCTGTATCCGAACAGATACGGCTCGTATCTTATAAGATACAGATACGCGCGTTCCCAAAGATGTCTTTAGAGCTTCTTGAACGCAGCGTGGGCGGCTCTGATGGTCTTTTCGATATCCTGTGTGCTGTGGGCCGTGGAGAGGAAGGCCGCTTCGAACTGGGATGGGGCTAGATAGACGCCCTGTTCCAACATATGGTGAAAGAACTGGCCGTACCGCTTCGTATCGGATTGTTTCGCCGTATTCCAATCCACGACAGGTCCGGATGTAAAGAAGGTCGTCAGCATAGACCCGACGCGGGTTTGCGTGACGGGAATCCCTGTCTTTTTCGCCGCCTCGCCGATACCCTTCGCCAGGGCTGCCGAACGCTGCTCCAGCTGCTTGTATATCCCCTTTGTGCGCAACTGCTTGAGTGTGGCCAGCCCTGCAGTAACTGCCAATGGATTCCCGGACAAAGTCCCGGCCTGATAGACCGGCCCGACCGGTGCAATGAGATCCATGATCTCTTTGCGCCCGCCATAAGCGCCAACTGGTAAGCCTCCTCCGATAATCTTGCCCAACACGGTGAGGTCCGGCGTGATGCCATAGAGTGCCTGCGCCCCACCATAATCCACGCGAAACCCAGAGATCACTTCATCGAAGATCAAGAGGATATCGTGCTCAGCTGTCAGCTGCCGAAGCGCGGATAAGAATTCAGGAGCAGGAGGCACCACGCCCATATTGCCCGCGATTGGTTCTAGGACGACGCAGGCCAGCTTGTCGCGGTGTGTGGCGATGAGCTGCTGCACCGTACGAATGTCGTTATAGGGGGCGGTCAAGGTATGTTTGACAAAGTCATCGGGCACGCCTGGTGAATCCGGAATCCCCAAAGTGGCCAAGCCTGATCCGGCTTTCGCCAACAGGTAATCACTGTGTCCGTGATAGCACCCCTCGAATTTCATGACCCCGTTGCGTTTTGTGAAGCCTCGGGCGACACGGATCGCACTCATGGCAGCTTCGGTTCCGGAACTGACCAGCCGAATCTTTTCCATGGATGGAAAGGCGCTCCGAATTTCTCTGGCTAGCGACACCTCCAGTTCCGTGGGCGCTCCGTAACTCGTCCCTTGTCCCGCCGCTTTCTTGATCGACGCGATCACTGCGGAATGTGCATGCCCTAAGATCATCGGCCCCCACGACAGCACATAATCGATATAGGCGTTCCGATCCACGTCGTAGAGCCGTGATCCTTTGGCCCTGGCAATAAAGCGTGGCTGCCCGCCGACCGAGCGGAAGGCTCGGACAGGACTGTTGACGCCTCCAGGTATGAGCTGTTGAGCCTCGATGAAAAGCTTCGCAGAGCGCGATGTCTTCATAACGGGGGCGCACCCTATCATGCAGGATGAGAGCTGGTCAAGAAACAGACCGGAGAGGAATCACTGCGGAAGTGTCTCGCTGAGGTCAATAAATTGTCGGATGGGTAACACTTCGATCAAATTGGATACAGTGAAAGCTAGGGCTCCTCACCCGTAGAACGAAATCCCCTTTGTTATCTGATTTGTCTATGCGGAAGAACTGCGGCGCAATTCTTGCTGTGTATCAGGGAAGAAAGAGAGCTGGCTATGAAGGTCATCTGTTCATGGTGCCGCGGAGAAGGTAGGAGCGGGTTCGTGGGCGAAAAAGCGCCGCTGGATGATCTGAGGGAGACGCACAGCATCTGCCTTGAGCATGAGACGGCGGTGCGGGCCCGATGGGCGGCTCGTGGGCCGAGGATGGGTTTCTATACGGTTCCTCCCGGTAATGTCAGGAGCCGTGCTTGGCGTACTCGACGGATCGTGCTCTCCGCCATGCAGCTTGGTGCCGGCCTTAAAGATTTGGCTTCAAAGGTCGGCCTGTAACGCCTCAAAACTCCTACGATTTATTCAGACTCTCAACAGCCTCAATGGGCCTTTACCTCTTCGAAGTCTTCGCTGAACGTTTGCGGGCTGGTTTCGCCTTCGGTGTCTTCCGCCCTTTGAGAAAGAATTCCTCTAGCTCCCAACGTTTCCGCTTCGATTTGTCCTGTTCGGTCACGACGAACACCCCATGAAACGGGGCCTGCCTACCGTCGGTCGTTTGCCCCTTACTCCAGGCTTCCCCGGCGTCGCTGAGGACTTCCAGCAGTGTTTCATATTCGTCTTCATCATCAGGAAGCACGGCCTGTGCGTCTGTGATGAGTAGGATGTACCCTTTGGCTGGGAGCCATTCGAAGTCAGCAAGACATTCTTCTAAGGCGTCCCAGTTGTGTCCGAAGTAATCCGGAAAGTCGAGTGCTCGTGCGAACTCAGTGAGGAGATCCGATACATGACGGCATTTCTTTCCCTGGATGATGCGCAACGCAAATCCCGGCGGGGCTTTCACTAAGGATGTGGCGGAAGCCCCACCAGGTATCACAAGTAAAGTCGACCAGGGTGGGGTTGCGGTATTCAGATGTGTGTCAAATGTTGGTTTAAGGGACATGAAGTATCCGTTGATTTCCCTGCGTGTCAGTTGAGAGGGACGAATGTTCGGTAATGATCGCCGGTATAGTACGCTTTTCCAGTTCGCTGTTCGATGACGATCCGTTCAGCATCACGGCTGCGGCCTCGTATCTTTGGATTGACATCATACTCCCGATAGTGACCTCGCGGAAGGCGTCGTTCTCGATTCTGGAATTCACGCCCGCCGACATAGCCAGGAAGAGGTGAGCCATTTCGCTCTTCTAGCCGCTGAAGGAGATCGTAGGCTTTCTGTGGAGCGGTTCTGAGCGAAGGACGAGCATTGATTGGATCCACTGGGGTGAGGATGGAGTTGCCAGGGAAGGGAGTGATGCCACGCTCGGCATCGGCTGCTGAGAAGAAAGAGCCTATGCTGCTCGCACACAGCAACGTGATGAGAAGAGCGGCGAGTGGGGTCCATCGCCGAGGATCAGTGAGCATTAGTTCTGGTTCCTCGGATTTTGCACGAAGATGATGAGGCGACCGTAGCATTCTCTTTTCAAGAAGGTCAAACAACGTGCGGGACCATCACGTTGTTACCTGGATGTCTCTAGTCCCGTTTGCTAGAATAAGGTGGTTAATGTGTTCTCTACTACAGAGAAGAAGCGAGATCTTGTCTGAGTTGGTAAGAACATCCCGGAGAATCGATGTGCTGTGTGGGAGAGTAATGCGGACAAAGTCGTGAATAGGTCGTGCGATTGCCTCGCATCCTCGCTTCTTGCCTTGGCGGTCCTTAGCGTGGCGGTCACGTCGCATGCACAGGTGAGTCCGAGTGGCTCGCTCAAGCGCTCTCCGGCGGAAGTCGTCAAACGCTACGTGCTTCTTGATCAGAAAGGTGCTCGCCTGGACGCTCCGTCGTTTGACACCTTGACTCCCTATATCAATTGGAAGGAAGAGCCGGCATGGGGCCGTGTGGTGGTGGTCGAAGAAACCAGCGTGCCGGAGGATTATCGAAAATGGGACATCCTCAATAATCTGGAAGTGGTCATTCCTGTGACATTTCATGTCCGGGGCGCAGTGTATCTTGAGAATGCCACCTTCATTCCTGAAGACACCACGGAAGAGGTTCGGTTCCATGTGAAAGTCGTGGGGAACTACTGGCGCATCGTTTCCCCAATCATTCCTCCGCACGTAGGGTTGAAACGGATGGTGAGTTTCGTGCGAGAAGCCGAAGCGAACGAACAAAATAAAACCCATCGCACCGAACTGGCATCACTCATCGACTCCCTGCGAAAGGCCAAATAATCATGGCTCAGACTCCGGTAGACTTGCTGATCTTCGACCTGGACGGCACCCTGATCGAATCCAAGTGGGATATTGCCCATTCAGTGAACTTTACACTGGTCGAACTGGGGTTGCCCGAGCGCCCCATTGAGGAGATTTTCGGGTTTGTCGGCGACGGTGTGAAACGACTGCTGCGCCTGGCAGTCGGAGAGGGCAATCAGACCAGATTCGAAGAAGCGTTGAGGGTATTTCGCGGCCACTATCTCGAACATTGCTTGGACCGTACGACGTTCTACCCCGGCATCGAGCCGATGCTGCAGCATTTTGCTCACAAAACCAAGGCGATTGCGACCAACAAGTCGATTGAATACACTCGTGTCATTTTGAACGGGTTAGGCCCGAAGCATTTTGGATACATGGTGGGTGGAGACAATGGCTTTGGACTCAAGCCGGAACCAGGCATGTTATTGCACATCGTAGAGACACTGGGCGTGCCGAAAGAGCGGACGGTTCTGATCGGGGACAGCACGAATGACATCAATGGAGGCCATAACGCCGGCATCCGCGTGTGCGCAGTGGGGTATGGGATGGGCAACCGGGAGAAGATGGCCGCCTGTCAGCCCGATTGGTTCATCGAACATCCACAACAACTTATGGAGCTTTTTATATGACCGATCGTAAATGGTGCAGAGTGAAAAGCCGGGTTGGCCAGAGGACGGCAGGAGAAGCCATCGGCTGTATGGTTCTCGCTGTTTGCGCGCTCGTGATGGTGACGTTCCACTCAATCAACCCCTCGTATGCATCAAGTTCGAGTCTGGCCGAGCGAGTGATCGAACACCGACTTGCGAATGGGCTGACGGTTCTCATGGTCGAACGACATCAGACACCCATCGTGTCGATCAATATCACCTTTGCGGTAGGCGGGATCAACGAGCAGGTCGGCCAAACCGGCATCGCACATCTCTATGAGCATATGGCATTTAAAGGCACCCGGATGATCGGCACAACGAACTATGACGAAGAGAAGCTGATCTTAGCCGAACTGGCACTTGTTGGAACCGAGCTCGATCAACGCCAGCGCGAGTTCGAGGCACAGGCTGCGAGCGCAACGGACGAAGCGCGCGCGACGATCGAGTCCCTTCAAAAACGCTTTACCGACCTCCAGACACAAGCCGCTGAGTACGTCGTCGGTAACGAAATGGGGTTGTTGTACCAGCGCCATGGCGGCGTTGGGCTCAATGCCTCGACCGGGAAAGACCTGACCCGCTACATGATCAGTTTCCCCGCCAATCGATTGCCATTGTGGGCGGCGATCGAATCAGATCGAATGGCCCATCCGGTGTTGCGTGAGTTCTATAAGGAGCGGGGCGTGGTGATGGAAGAGCGGCGTTTACGTAACGACGACAGTCCGAACGGTCTGTTGTTTGAGACCTTCACATCGGCGGCATTCCGCGCCCATGGCTACGGCATTCCGACGATCGGATGGGGATCCGATATCCTGTCGCTGACACCCGCCGATACGGAAGCCTTCTTCAAGACGCACTATGGCCCGAATCGTGCCACCATCGCCTTGGTCGGCGATATCAATCCACGGGAAGTGATTGCGTTGATCGAACAGACCTTCGGGAACATTCCGGCCGCGCCACCGCCACCGTCGTTGGTGACGGTCGAACCGGAGCAGCGCGGTGAGCGGCGCGTCGAGGTCGAATTTGACGCGGAGCCGGCAATTGTTATCGGGTATCACAAGCCGACATTGGGACATCCCGATGACGATGTTTTTGACGTGATCGATGCCGTACTGAGCGAAGGGCTCACGTCTCGCCTCCATCAGAAGTTGGTCCGGGAAAAACGGTTAGCGGCTTCGGTCGGATCAGATGCAAGTCACCCGGGAGTTCGGGCGCCGAACCTGTTTGTCATCACAGCTACGCCGTTGGCTCCCCATACGACCGCCGAAGTAGAAGCCGCGATCTATGAGGAGATTGAACGGCTGAAGCGGGAGCCGGTGTCGCCCAAAGAGTTGGAGAAGGTGCTCAATAATCTGGATGCGGACTTGGTGCGAGGGTTACGCTCAAACAGCGGGTTGGCGTCCCAGCTGGCGCTGTATCAGGCGTTGGCGGGCGATTGGCAATATATCCTGACATCGCGGGATAAGATTGCCATGGTGACGGCAGCCGATGTGCAGCGCGTCTCGACACAGTACTTCACGAAGTCGAACCGGACCGTTGCCGTCTTGGTGAAAAAAGGGAATGCGAAAGCGGCTGTGGCAAGGCCTGTCAGCGGGGTGAGACCATGAAGCGGGGAAAAGCGGGCTGGATGAGTATGAGAAGCGAGGTTGCGAGGCTGCTTGGCGTGGCGGCCCTCTTGCTGGTGTCGGGATCGGTGGCCTATTCGGCCGATCTCGAGGCTGACGATCCCAGAACCATGAGGTTTGCGCCGGTTGAGTTCTCACCGCCTGAGCCGGAGCGAGTGGTTTTGGATAATGGCCTGATCGTCTATCTGCTGGAGGACCATGAATTACCCTTGGTCACGATCACCGCGACCATGCGGACTGGGGGTTGGCTCGATCCAGCCGATAAGGTTGGACTGGCAGCCATGACTGGTGCGGTGATGCGCACCGGTGGTGGCGGTGGTTTATCGGCGGAGCAAGTCGATGCGGAGTTGGAGCAGTTTGCTGGCGATGTCCACATCGGGATTGGACGGCAATCAGGCTCGGCATCCCTGGATGTGTTGAGTAAGGACTTGAATCGGGGATTGGAGATCTTTGCCGGTCTCATTCGATCGCCGGCGTTTGAGCCCGCTCGTCTAGAACTGGCCAAATTACAGGCCATCGAGTCGATTCGCCGACGGCAAGATAATCCGGGTTCCATCGTCAGCCGAGAATTTACCAAAGCGCTCTACGGCGTCGAGCATCCGACGGCTCGAGAAAGTTCAGTCGATTCGATTAAGCGTCTCACGAGACAGGACCTCGTCGCATTTCATCGCAGCACGATTCACCCGAACGGGATGCTGCTCGGTGTGACCGGTGACTTTACGAGAGACGAGATGCTGACCGCCCTCCGGAAGTTGTTTGGCGATTGGCAAAAGGGCACCGTGCCCGAGCTGAAGATTCCCGACGTGTCGGAATCGGATCTCTCGCAATCTGTGGTCCGGTTCATCAACAAAGACACCTCGCAGACGCATCTCCGAGTGGGCCATCTCTCGATCAAAGAGAACGATCCCGATTATGTGGCATTGGCCATCGCGAACGATATCTTGGGAGGAAGTTCGTTCCGCAGCCGTCTCTTTAACGACGTGCGTACGAAGCGGGGGTTGGCCTATTCCGTCGGGAGCCGACTCAATACGGGTATGCACGATAAGGGTGTCTGGATGATGCGGGCCGAAACTAAGATGACCTCTACGCAGGAAGTGATCGAGCGGTTTGTGGCGAATATGGAACGTATGCGCGAAGAGCCGGTGACAGACGCCGAACTTGCGGAAGCGAAAGAAGCGTATGTGAATTCGTTCGTCTTCTCCTTTGCCAGTCCATCGGCCATCGTGAGTCGCTTAATCGAACTGGAGTACGATGGGTTACCGAAGGACTTTCTCCAGCAGTTGCGCGCACAAGTGATCAAGCTGACCAAGGAGGATGTCCTCGCGGTGGCCAAGAAACATTTGCATTCCGATCGACTGAGAATCATCGCGGTCGGGTCGGGAGATGCGTTGACGAAAGCGTTGTCGACATTTGGAGACGTGAAGGAGATCAAACTCAGCCCGGAAGGATGATGAGGGTGTAACGTGGCGGGTGAGCGCGCATTTCGGTGCCATCATCATGCGTCCAATACGGAGGGCTGTCGAAATCGTCGCTGGCAGGGTCGCACGCTCCTCTAAGGCTGCGGCCTTGGGCCGCAATGCCGTCGCGTGCTGGGTTTTTTCTGAGGAGGACGAATCGCGCGATGACGGTACCTCAACCCGCGCTTCGACCGCCCGCATAGGTTAAGGGAGAAAGAACACATCGCTGAGGGTCAATTCATGCCGTTAGAAGACGACTTTTGCGATATTTTGAAGAAGGCGCGCACCGGACAAGGTTTGTCGGTCGGCGATGTGGCCAGGATCACGGGCTTGCCCGGTGGCGATATCAGTGCGTTAGAACGAGGCGATCAGCCGAGAGACCGTGCGGAAGTGCGCGCGTTGGCCAAGGCCTTGGGTCTGCGCGGTAAGCCGCTCGAACAGATCGCAGTCGATAAGTGGCAGCCCGTTTCGCAACAGACGCCGCCGTGGGTGGACATGGTTCAGGGCTCTATCAATGGGTATGGCGTGCAGGGCTACATCCTCCATGATGAGGGTGAAGCACTGTTGATCGAT
>Ga0224510_10002665_pt1 | contig 10538 bp, 7 predicted proteins | sample SF_May12_sed_USG_FD_170161 | JGI IMG/M metagenome (GOLD analysis project Ga0224510, IMG submission 170161) | Sediment microbial communities from San Francisco Bay, California, United States - SF_May12_sed_USGS_4_1 | ecosystem: Environmental > Aquatic > Marine > Sediment | place: USA: California... | reverse complement strand
CCTGCGCCTCCACCGAACGGATCAGCCCGCGCCCCTGGCAGTGCTGACAGAGGCGGTAACTGCCCTGCTGCACCGGCGCCGCCATCTTCTGCCGGGAGATCTGCATCAGGCCGAACTTGGATATCCGGGAGAAATCGACCTTGGCCTTGTCCCGCTTCATGCTGTTCTTCAGTTTCTTCTCCACCTCGCGGATGTGCTTGGACTCACGCATGTCGATGAAATCAACCACGATGAGACCGCCCAGGTCGCGCAGCTGCAGCTGCCGGCCGATCTCATCGGCCGCCTCCATGTTGGCGAGGAAGATGGTCTCCTCAAAGTTCTTGTCCTTGGCGGTGCGGCCGGAGTTGACGTCGATGGCCACCAGCGCCTCGGTGGGGCTGATGACGATGGAACCGCCCGACGGCAGCTTGACGGTGGGGTGATAGATCTGCTCGATCTGCTCCTCGATCTGATAGAGGTTGAAGATCGGCCGCGACCCCCGGTGCAGTCTGACCTTGGTCATCTTCTGCTGCTTGGCCGGCAGCAGCTGCATGAAGGTGTTCACCTGCTGATAGGATTCCTCGGTGTCCACCAGGATCTCCTGGATGTCCGGGGTGAAATGGTCGCGGAGGAAGCGGGAGATGACGTTCTGCTCCTTATAGACCAACGACGGGCTAGGCAACTCCTGGGCCCGACCCTTGATCTCGCCCCAGAGGTTGAGCAGATACTTGAGATCCTGGGCAAGGGCGGTCTTGGTGATCTCGTTGCTGGCGGTCCGGACGATGTAGCCGATGCCCTCGGGGATCTTGAGGCTGTCCATAATCTCCCGCAACCGCCGCCGCTGCTCCTCGTCGTCGATCTTGCGCGAAATTCCCGCCGAATCGCTGCCCGGCATCAAGACCAGATACCGGCCCGGCAGCGAGAGATAGGTGGTCATGTTGGCGCCCTTGTTGCCGGTGGCCTCCTTGACCACCTCCACCAACACCTCGGTGCCCTTGCGGACCACATCCTGAATGTTCAGATCCTTCCAGTGGGTGCCGGGGGCGACTTCCTTGCTGTAATATTCGGGGTGGATATCGCCGAAGGGCAGGAAACCGTTCTTGCCGGTACCGATCTCAACAAACGCCGCCTGCAGGTTGGGCTCCACCGCCGCGATCTTGCCCTTGTAGATGTTGCTCTTCTGCTGGGCGAGGACCATGGTCTCGATATGAAAGGATTCGACCTTGCCGTTTTCAAGCAGGACCACCCGGCACTCCTCGGGCTCCTCGCTGTTGATGAGGAGCTTGAGTTTGCCGGAACCGGCCACCTCTCTCTCCTCACCATCGTCGGTGGCCACCCGGCCGCCGGAGCTTTTCCGCTCAGCTGCCTGACCGCCGGTCTCGACAACCTCGTCGCTGTCAACACCCTCGGCGTCCACGGCGTCCACCGCCTTGCGAGCACCCTGCGATCTGCCGCGCCCGCCACGGCTTCTCCGCCCCCGCGACCCTCTTTTCCGGCCAGTGGGCGGCCGCTCCGCATCGGCCTCGGTGGGTTCCGCAGCGGGGGTTGCCCCCTCCTCGGCAACCGATACGGCGACACCGCCAGCCAGCACCGCGCCGCCTTCGACAACCACCTCGGCTGCCTTACGCTTGGCCGCGCCCGACCTCCGTCGCCGCCGCGCCGCGCCGGAGCGGGACGACCGCTTGGGCGTTGCCTCCCCGCCTTCGGTTGCCGGAGCATCTGCCTTGACTTCCGTTTTGACTTCCACCGTCGCCGCGGCGACCGGTACCTTATCCTTCTGTTGTTCTTCGCTCATTGTCTGCCTTTTCGTTGACAGCCAACGTCCCAACCGCCCCAGGATAGAGGGAGATTCATCGATATCTTTGGGTTGTTCGGGATCCTTGGCCATTATTCCGTGTCCATCTCCTCCCATGCACATGCAGGGGAAGAGGGCGTTAATTGATGCACCCGCTGCCGGGGCTGCCTGTTGCGGCGCTGCCCGTCACCGAGTTTTTCGTTCAATTGGTCTGATAATACGTTTTGCCGACATGCTCGGAACGGCGCACCGCGCCGCTTGCCACCAACCGCGCCAGCGCCGCGGCGGTGAGCGCCGGATCGAAATGCAACGCCTCACCGATATCGACGGCCGTACAGGGACGGCGCTTGAGCATCTCCACTATCTCCGCTTCCGCCAGCGGCCGGAAAGCACGTTGCTCCCGACGGCTGAAATCAGCGATAATCTCCACCCGGCCATCGAATCGGCCGGCAACGGCCTCCATCGCCGCCCGGTCCAACGGCCGCGCGAAGGCCTCGAGTGGCGGCCGGACCACCGTGTTCAGCTGCACCCGGGCCGGCCCGATCTTCGCCACCGTCTCCACCAGGGCCGCGATATCCTCCTCGCTGTCGTTGATCCCCTTTGCGAGCAGGATCTCAAGCCACACCTCTCCGGAAAATTCTGCTACAAAGCGGATGAGGCCGTCAACAATATCATCGAGTACGGCGCAGTTGGCCGGTCGGTTGATCCGCCGATAGCTTTCCGGCCGTGCCGCATCAAGGGAAGGGATAACCAGATCGGCGGCCATCAGCTCCGCCCGCACCTCGGGGAGATGGAAGGTGGAGCCGTTGGTCAAGACCGCCACCGGCCTCGCCGCCTTTTCCTTGATATGACGAATCACCCGCCCCAATCCGCTGTGCAGGGTCGGCTCGCCACTGGCGGTGACGGTAAAGACATCCAGGGCGGCTGCGCCGGGGTCGGCGAGCAGGGCGTCAATCTCGGCGATGATCTCACTGGTTGGGAAATACTCCCGCCGCTCACAGGTCAGACAAACGGTCGGCCCCACTTCGCAGTAGATACAATTAAAATTGCAAATCTTGGAAGGAATAAGATCAATGCCCTGCGAGAGACCCAGACGACGGGAATTGACAGGGCCAAAGAGATATTTCATGGGCGACAAAGGGTCCGACTGCAAAACGCGAAATCCAGGCAAAGAGGATTCGCGAAGGAATCTGGGGGAAACAATATCCGCAACCTTAAAAAACAACCCTAATTTAAACAATTTACAGTATTTGGCAAGGCAAATATAAGTAAATCGGAAAAACAGGCGGCAACGGCTCCTTTTTTTCGCCACCGACCCGCCCGCGACCTCAAAAAGACACCCCCCGCCAGCCACTCGCCACCCCTCTTGCCGCCGCCATCAACGCAGCCGCCTGCCGAATCCGCAAAAGCATTTTGCCTTGACACTACTTGCCTGCGCGCGTAGATTCTTCAGTTTTAAACATCAATCCTCAAGCCGATGCGCCCCCCCTCAACCAGACAAGAAAGGGCGCACCCCCGGCTTGCAGGCCAACATTACCGGAAGGAACAGACGTTATGCGTAGCGATGCGATCAAGAAAGGATTGGAAAGGGCCCCCCACCGCTCCCTGCTGAAGGCCATGGGCTACACCGACGAAGAGATCCGTCGGCCGCTGGTTGGCGTGGTGCACGCGCACAACGAGATCATTCCCGGCCATGTCCATCTCGACAAGATCTGCGAGGCGGTCAAAACCGGGGTTCGTATCGCCGGCGGCACCCCCATCGCCTTTGCCACCATCGGCGTCTGCGACGGTATCGCCATGAACCATCGCGGCATGAAATACTCCCTGGCCAGCCGCGAGATCGTCGCCGACTCGGTGGAGATCATGGCCAACGCCCACCCCTTCGACGCCCTGGTGCTGATCCCCAACTGCGATAAGGTGGTGCCGGGGATGCTGATGGCCATGCTGCGGGTGAACATCCCGGCGGTGATGGTGAGCGGCGGCCCCATGCTCACCGGCCGTTATCGCGGCAAGGACGTGCATCTGGTCAGCGTTTTCGAGGGCGTCGGCCGGGTCAAGGCCAACACCATGACCATGGAGGAATTGAACGAACTGGAAGAGGCGGCCTGCCCCGGTTGCGGCTCCTGCGCCGGCATGTTCACCGCCAACTCCATGAACTGCCTCACCGAGGCGCTGGGGCTTGGGTTGCCGGGCAACGGCACCATCCCGGCGGTTTCCGCCGCCCGCATCCGGCTCGCCAAACAGGCGGGGATGGCGGTGATGCACCTGCTGGCCGAGGATATTCGCCCGCGCGACATCGCCACCCGAGAGGCCTTTGAGAATGCGATGGCGGTGGACATGGCCCTGGGCTGCTCCACCAACACCGTCCTCCACGTACCGGCGGTGGCCCGCGAGGCCGGGGTCGACCTGCCGCTCGCCACCTTCAACGAGGTCAGCGTCCGCACCCCCCACCTCTGCAGCCTGATCCCCGGCGGCCCGCACAGCATGCAGCAGCTCGACGAGGCAGGCGGCGTCGCCGCGGTGATGAGCGAGTTGGAAGGGCTCCATCAGGATGTAATGACCGTCACCGGCAAAAGCCTGCGCGAGAACCTCGAGGGCGTGGTCTCCCGCAACGCCGAGGTGATCCGGCCGCTGAACAACCCCTACCACAAGGTGGGCGGCATCGCCATCCTCTACGGCAACCTGGCCCCGGACGGCGCCGCCGTCAAGCAGTCGGCGGTGGCCGACGAGATGCTCAAGCACTCCGGCCCGGCCCGGGTCTTCAACTCCGAGGAGGAGGCACAGGAGGCGATCCTTGCCGGCAACATCAAATCCGGCGATGTGGTGATCATCCGCAACTGCGGCCCCAAGGGCGGCCCCGGCATGCCGGAAATGCTCTCCCCGACCTCGGCGATCATCGGCATGGGCCTCGGCAAGAGTGTTGCCCTGATCACCGACGGCCGCTTCAGCGGCGGCACCCAGGGCGCCTGCATCGGCCACGTCTCGCCGGAGGCGGCCGAGGGCGGCCCCATCGGCATGGTCAAGGAAGGCGACCGCATCATCATCGATATCCCCAACCACTCCCTCAAGCTCGATGTCAGCGAGGAAGAGATGGAAAAACGGCGCGCTGCCTGGCAGCCGCCGGCGCCCAAGATCACCTCCGGCTACGTGGCCCGTTACGCCCGCCAGGTTACCTCGGGCAGCACCGGCGCGGTCCTCAAGGACAAATAAGGCGATCCGTGACCCATCCCCCGACAACCGACCTCCGAGGCAACCCAATGGCGGCAAGGAATCTCCATCTCCGGCGCAGATGCTATCGACTGGCAATCGGCCTCGGATTATTCTGCCTGCTTGCCGGCACCGGCCATGCCGCCGCCCCGGTGCAAGAGCCGTGGGAGATTACCGCCGACCGGATCACCCGTTTCAAGGATCCCGACATCGTCATCGCCGAGGGCAACGTGATCCTGCATCGGAGCAAGAAGGTTGCGGATGGCGACCTGACGGTCATCAAGGCGGACTGGATGCGCTACGATGTCAACATGGGTACGGTCAAGGCGCGCGGCAACCTCTCACTCACCGCCCCGGCCCAGGATGTGCGGGCCGAAACGGCCCGCCTGGATCTCAACAACCAAACCGGCACCGTGATCGACGGCACCCTGACCCTCGATCACGGCGACTATGCACTCCGCATTGCCGGCCACGAAATGATCAAGACCGGCCCGGACACCTATGAGATCAAGGATAGCAGGGTCACCACCTGTCCCGCGCAGGAAGGCAAAACCCTGCCCTGGGCGGTGGAGAGCCGCGACGTCAGGGTCAAGAAGGAGGGCATGGCGGTGCTCCAGCCCGCCACCCTGTTGATTCGCGAAACCCCGGCCCTTTACACCCCTTACCTGACCTTCCCGGCCAAGACCAAACGCGAGAGCGGCTTCCTCACCCCGGAACTTTCTACCGGCGAACGCGACGGCTTGGGGATGATTGCCCCCTACTTCGTCAACCTCTCGCCAAGCTCCGACGCCACCCTCTATCCGGGCTACCTCGCTGAACGCGGCCTGGTCGCCGGCGCCGAGTTCCGCTATGTGGCCGACGCCCGCTCCCGCGGCACCTTCGGCCTCAACTATCTGCACGACAAGAAGGTCGACACCGCCACCGACGATTTCAATGAGGACGGCATCCTTCGCGGCGACCAGAACCGCTACTGGGTACGCGGCAAGGCCGATCATGATTTTGGTGACCGGACCACCGGCAAACTCGACCTTGACGTTGTCTCGGATCAGGATTTTCTCCAGGAATTCCGCAAGGGGATGAGCGGCTTTGAGCTCAACGACCGCCAGGCACAACACGATTTCAACCGCGGCTATGACGAGGAGACCGTCACCCAGCGAAAATCAATCGCGCAACTGACCAAAAGCTGGTCGGCGGTGAACATGCTTGCCAACATGACCCTGGTGCAGGATGCCCGGGAACATCGTAGCGCCGTCACCCCGGTGCAAACCGTGCCTCGCGTCCAGTTCAACGGCCGGCAGCAGATTGGCGAAAGCAGGACCAGCGCGGTCTGGAACGCCGAATACCTTTACTACTATCGCAAACGCGGCCTCGGCTACCACCGCGCCGACCTGTACCCGAAACTGGTCTGGTCGATCCCCCGCGGCTATTTCGAGGGTACGGTCAGCGGCGGCGTGCGCGAAACCATGTATCTGGCCGAGACCCACGGCGATCCGGCCCTGGCCTCCTGGAACCACAGCGACTCACAGAACAGGACCGTGCAGGATTACGACATCAACGTCGCCAGTCCCTGGCTGCGTGATTTCGCTCTCCACCTCGGCGACACCGACACCCTTACCCACACCCTGCGCCCGCAGCTGATCTACGGCTATACGCCCGGGGTGGACCAAAGCACCCTGCCCCACATTGACGGCCGCGACCGGATCGGTGGCCGCAACCAGATCACCTATGCCTGGAACAACTACTTCCAGGTCGCCGGCACCTCCCCGGAAGGCGGCAACCGCAAGCGCGCCCTCGGCCAGTTCAACCTCCAGCAGACCTACAACATCCGGGAGGCGAACCGCGACCTGACATCGGCCACCGACAAGAACCGGCCCTACTCAGACATCCTGCTTGAAACCGAGCTTGCCCCCTGGGCCGGGCTGAACCTCTCCTACGACAGCGCCTGGTCCGTGTACGATCAGGGCAACACCTACCATCAAATTCTCGCCGGTTACAACGCCGGCGAACGGAACCGCCTTTCCGCAAGCTACACATTCCAGAAGAATCCTGCCCTGCGCAAGCCCTTCTTCTACTCCGGCGTCACCCCGAACTCGGAGCGGAAACTCACCGCCTCCCTGGACTCCAAACTGACCGAGACCGTTGCCCTGCGCGGCACCGTCGACCAGCGCCGGCAAGCCGGCAACAACCACCTCGACCAGACCCTCCAGCTCATTTACCAGCCGGCCTGCTGGGGCGCCACCCTGCTCTGGAGCAACACCGACGAAGACCAACGCATCGCCCTGATGTTCTCGCTTACCGGCATCGGCGACTTTGCCGGCATCGGCTTTGCCGGTGAAGGTGGAATGGAATATGACCTCTTTTGATGTTTTTAACGGCGACGCCGACGGCATTATCGCCCTGCACCAGCTGCGACTGGCCGAACCACGCCCCGACGCCCAGCTTATCACCGGCGTCAAGCGCGACATCAAGCTGCTCACAAAACTACAGGGAGTCCGGCAGGCACGGGTGACAGTGCTCGACATCTCCCTGGACAGCAACCGCGAACCCTTGAACGCCCTGCTTGCCGCCGGCTGCACTGTCTTCTACGCCGACCACCACTTCGCGGGCGAGATCCCCGACTCGGCCAACCTTACCGCCCATCTCGACCCGAGCCCCGAGATCTGCACCTCGCTAATCATCGACCGCCTGCTGGCAGGATGCTACCGACCCTGGGCGATTGCCGCCGCTTTCGGCGACAACCTGCACGACGCGGCACGGCTGGCGGCGGAACCCCTGCACTTGAGCGAGTCACAACTGGCAACGCTGCGCGAACTCGGCGAACTTCTCAACTACAATGGTTACGGGAGCACCGTGGCCGATCTCCACCTGCCGCCGGCCGACCTCTACCAGGCGCTACACGGCCACGAAGACCCCTTCGCCTTCTGCGCGCAATCACCCATTCTCGACAAACTGCGGCGGGGATTCGCCGACGATATGCATCGGGCACGCGCCTGCGAACCCATTCAAGACGGCCCGGCCGGACGCATCTACCAGTTCCCGGCTGCCCCCTGGTCGCGCCGGGTCGCCGGGGTATTCAGCAACGAGAAAGCCCGCGAACGCAAGGATATCGCCCATGCCTTGCTGGTCGACAACAACGACGGCACCCATACGGTGAGCGTCCGCGCGCCGCTCGTCAACAAAACCGGGGCCGACACACTTTGCCGACGCTTCCCAACCGGCGGCGGCCGCGCCGGCGCCGCCGGTGTCAACCGCCTGCCCGCCGATCAAATCAACTCTTTCATCCGTGCTTTTGCCGAGGTATTCACATCATGATCTTCCCATGGCGCCAGATCCTTACCGCTCTTTGCATGTTCCTTCTCCCGGCCTCGACCATCGCCGTGACCGAGCCCCCGCCGCCACCCATGGCCGCCGACCTGGTGACGGACGGACAACTGATTGATATCTCCAGCCCTCGCTACCGCGCACTCTTTACCGAACTGCGCCAAAAATACCGCTTCACCCAGGAGGAGCTTGACTACACCTTCATCGGGGTCAGCATCAACAAACGGGTCCTGGAACTGATGGACACCCAGTGGGAAGCCAAGCCCTACTATCAGTATTACCCGCGCTTCATCACCCCGACCGCGATCCGCGAGGGCAAACAGAAACTCGAAGAACACAAGGCGTTACTGGACGAGGTGGAGCGAAAACTGGGGGTGGAACGGGAGATCGTCGTCGCCATCTGGGGTATCGAAACCCACTACGGCAGCAACGAGGGCTCATTCGGCCTCTTCCAGACCCTCAACACCATGTTTGACGCCTATCCCCGACGGAGCGACTTCTACCGGAAACAGCTGATCCACCTCCTGCTCCTCTGCCGCGACAACAATGTCGACCCCCTGAGCATCAGCGGCTCCTACGGGGGCGCTTTCGGCCAGACCCAGTTCATCCCCTCCAGCTTTCGCGAATACGCCGTTGATTTCGACCATGACGGCCGCCGCGATGTCTGGAAATCCATTCCCGACGTACTGGGGAGCATCGCCAACTACCTGAGCCGCTATGGCTGGCGCTACGGCACCCCCATCTACGAGGAGTTGGGTGACACCCTCAGGGATCCACAGCTGACCGCCGCCTACGAAAAGGGCCGCAAGGGGCTGGTCCCCTGGAAATTCGTGAGCAAGGCCCAATGCATCGACCTTCCCAAGCCGCCGGACGAGAAAGACTTGACCATCGTCGGCCTGGAACTTGAAAACGGCTCGATGCGCTATGTGGCAGGGTACCCGAACTTCCAGGCGATCACCGCCTGGAACCACTCCAACCGCTACGCCATGGCGGTGACGGAACTGGCGGCGCGGCTCAAATAACCCCCCGACACCACAAATACACGGCAAGCGATGGAGCCCCAGCGTGTGGCACCCCCATCGTTTGCCGACAGCACCGCGCCATTGCCCGCAAACTTCGCGCTGAACATCCGCAGCCAACAGTCGCCAAGCGGCCCATCCACAACAAAACAAAAAAATCAAGAAAAATATTTATTGCGGCAATAAATATTTTTATTTACAAAAGATCAAACCCGAGGTTATTGTCCATCGATTTTGCCCTACTAAGGGGATAGGTCATAAAACAAATCTTGGAGGAACCCACAAATGTCATCAGTAAAGAAAATCGTTGCCCTGGCTCTCTTCGCGCTGCTTGCATGCACCAGCATTGTTGCTTGCGACAAGAAAGAGGAACCGGCCGCTGAGGCCACCCCCGTAGCTCAGGAAGCAGTTGCTGAGCCCGCAGCTGAGGCCGCTGCTCCTGCAGCCGAGGAAGCCGCTCCCGCAGCCGAGGCTGCTGCTCCTGCAGCTGAAGCCGCTGCTCCCGCAGCTGAGGGTGCTGCTCCCGCTCACCAGTAAGACCTGGGAACCGGTAACGGTTAAAAAAAGAGGTGTCTGGCTTATCCAAGCCGGACACCTCTTTTTTTTCCTACGCTTTTCGCCAAAGCCCATGATGCCGGGCTGGCCTGTAAATCCGCACCTACCTCAAGCAGGCTCTCCCGCCGCAATTACTTCAAGCCATGCCTGGTGAGCCTTGAAATACATGCTCGCATGTTTGGCGTCCTGATATGCGATGACGCTTTCCGCAGCCTCGCACCTGCGCTTCCAATAATCCAGTTGCGCAGCCACCAAACCAGACACCACCCCTTCCGCGCCCACCGCCTGCGGCCCGGAAGCCTCACACGTATAGCCGCAATCCAGACACCTGAGCCCCTTGCCGCCGGTATCAGGGTCCTCCAGCAACAATCCCGCCTTGCACCCCGGACAATAATCAAATTCCTTCATGTATTCTCCTGTTTATTGAATCGCTGTCCATTACCGCGACAAAACAATCGCCTTTTGGTATAGAAAGAAAATGTGAAAGTTGCCAGATGTCAAGGAAAACCACCCGGCATTCCTTAAGGCGCAGCCTGCCGCCGCCGGCAAAAAAAGGGGAGCGGGCCTTGCGGCCCACCCCCCCTTTCCAGCACGACGCGGTAATATAATCCCTACTTTCTGATCGACTTACTCCCCTTGACCAGCGAATCCACCACCGACGG
>Ga0224510_10002664_pt1 | contig 10539 bp, 7 predicted proteins | sample SF_May12_sed_USG_FD_170161 | JGI IMG/M metagenome (GOLD analysis project Ga0224510, IMG submission 170161) | Sediment microbial communities from San Francisco Bay, California, United States - SF_May12_sed_USGS_4_1 | ecosystem: Environmental > Aquatic > Marine > Sediment | place: USA: California... | reverse complement strand
CGTGGAAGCTACCGCGGAAGGCGATGATGGCGGGGCGTCGCGTCGCGTACTTGGCGAGCTTCACCGCCGCCTCGATCGCCTCGGCCCCCGAGTTCGACAGGAAGAGGCCGGCCGCTTCGCCGTCGCGCAGGCCAGGGAAGGTGCGCGGCAGGCGCTCGTGAAGCTCCAGGCCGGGCTTGTGATAGAGGATGTTCTGCTGGGCGTGGATGATGCGGCCCGCCTGCTCGGCGATAGCCGCCACCACGCGAGGATGGGAGTGTCCGGTGTTGGTGACCCCGATCCCGCAGGTGTAGTCGAGGTATCGGTCTCCTTCGATCGTCTCGACCCACGACCCGACGCCGCGCTCCACCACGAGGTCGGTGTAGCGGCCCCAGACCGGGGGAACGCCGGAGCGGCGCGCCAGCCAGACCGAGCTGTCGTCGGCGCGCATGTCGAGCGCCGGTTCCTGCACCTGGGTCATCGTCCGACCACTGTGACGGGTCCAGCCGGCCGTGTCGAGGGGTCGGCGCGCCGTGCGTTCCACAGCTGCACGCCGATGAAGATCAGCGCGGTCACGAAGATGAGCGTCCCGAGGACGTTCACCTCCGGCGGGATGCCGAGCCGGCTGACCCCGAAGACCCACAACGGGAAGGTCACGGTGCGTCCGGCCGAGAAGAGCGTGATCACGTAGTCGTCGATCGACAGGGCAAAGGCGAGCAGCGCCGCCGACACGATGCCCGGCAGGATGAGCGGGAAGGTGATCTTCCAGAAGGTCGTACGTCCGTCGGCATACAGATCCATACCGGCCTCTTCGAGGGACATGTTGAACCCGACCAGCCGAGCTCGGATGGTGACCACCACGAAGCTGATGTTGAACATGATGTGCGACACCAGGATGGTCAGGAACCCGCGTTCGACCCCGAGGCTGATCCACAACGTCAGCAGTGAGGCGCCCAGGATGATCTCCGGCGCCGTCATCGGGATGAAGATCAACAGGTTCATCAGCCACCGCCCGCGGAAGGCGTACCGCGTCAAGGCGAGCCCGATCATGGTGCCGAATGTCGTCGCGACCAGGGTCGAGATGGTGGCCACCACCAGGCTCAGGACCATCGGGTCGGTGATCTGGGAGCGACCCCACAGATCGACATAGTTGCGGAGGGTGAAGCCCTGCCAGGTGATGTTCTGGCGTCCGGCGGGGTCGTTGAAGGAGAAGGCGATCATCACCGCGATCGGCGCGAACAGGAAGAGGAGGAGCAGGCCGGTGAATCCGGGCAACAGCAGGCCGCCCAGGCGGGCGCGGAGCGAGCGTCTGCGTTTGGCGGTTGGCGGTGCAGTCATCATGCTCACCCGGCGAGCCGGTCGCTGCCGACCAGGCGCGTATAGACCGACACCAGCAGCATCACGCCCGCCACAAGCACGAACGCCAGCGCTGCGGCGGCGGGGTAATCGAGGCTGTCGAGGAACTTGCGCTGGATGATGTTGCCGACCATGAAGACCTGCGGGTTGCCCGCACCGATCACTTCGGCGGTGATGAAATCGCCGACCGACGGGATGAAGGTGAGCAGCGAACCGGCCACCACCCCCGGCAGGGAGAGCAGGAAGGTCACTCGCCAGAAGGCCTGCGCGCGACTGGCGTACAGGTCCGTGGCCGCTTCAATCAGCCGCCGGTCGATCTTCTCGATGGCCACGTACAGGGGCAGGATCATGAACGGCAGGAAGTTGTACGTCAGCCCAAAGATGACCGATGCTGGCGTGGCGAGGAAGTGGAAGTTCTGGTCGAGGAGACCGGCGTCCTTGAGCGTTCCAAAGACCATGCCGTTGTCGGACAGGATCATCCGCCAGTTCAGGGTGCGGATGACGAAGCTGACGAAGAAGGGGAGCACCACCAGCAGGAGAAGTGCGTTCTTCAGCCGCCCACCGTGGAACGCGATGGTATAGGCCACGGGATACCCGACGGCGAGTGTGAGCAGCGTGGTGGCCACTGCGAAGCTGGTGGAGCGCACGTACAGCTCCCAGTACTGGCCGATCACCTGCGGGTAGATGCCGAAGTTCCAGGTCAGCTGGTAGCCGGTGTCGAAGGTGCCTTCCTGCAGCGAGATGAGCAGCATGAAGGCCATCGGCACCACGAAGAACACCACCAGCCAGCCGCCGCCAGGCAGCAGCAGGAGCAGCGGGGCCAGCCCGCGGCGCAGCGACCGCATCAGTCCGCCCGGGCCGCCCGTTACTCGCCCATCACGCGCCGAGGACGGCCTCGAAGAGGTTGTTCCACTCGGTCTCTTCTGCCTCGTCCAGCTGCTTGTCGGTGTAGGTGCCGGCCGTCTGCTCCGCGGTGGGGACAACCGTCGGGGCCATCGCCTCGAGCGTGTCGGCCCACTCGCTGTCGCCGTCATCGCGTGACGCCTGCGCGTCTTCGAGAATCACGGCCTCGACGCCCTTGACCGGCGTCCAGTAGCCGACCCATTCCGACAGCATCGCGGCCGCCGCCGGGTCGTAGTAGTAGTCAATCAGCTTGTGCGCGTTGTCGGCATTGCCGGTCCCCTTGGGGATGATCAGGTTGTCGTTCCAGCGCATGCCGCCCGAGTCGGGCACCACGAACTTCACCTTGTCGTTGTCGTAGAAGTTCATCTGGCTGATGTCACCGCCCCAGGCGACGCAGATGGCCAGGTCGCCGGCGGCGAGGGCGTCGTAGTACTCGTTGCCGTACCAGCCGCGGAACTGGCCCTCGGGCGCATTCAGGAGCTTCTGCTGCGCGCGCTCCACGTCGGCGACCGTCGCGTTGGCCGGCTCGACACCGAGCGAGAGGAGGGTCAGACCGAACATGTCGCGCATGTCGCTGAAGCCGCCCACGCGCCCCTTGAAGGCCGGATCGAGCAGGTCGTCGAATGTGGTGATCTCGCGGCCGGTCAGCGCCGGATCGTAGGCGATGCCGGTGATGCCGCCCTGCCACCAGACGCTGTACTTGTTGTCCGGGTCGAACCAGAGGCCCTTGGCGTAGTCGGCGCAGTTGGCGCTCCAGTTCGGCAGCTTCGAGTGGTCGATCTCCTGGAGCCACCCGTTGCGTGCCATCCGCTCAACCACCCAGCCGCCGGGCGTCATGACATCCCACCCGGTCGCGTTGCCCGCACGGAGGTCTGGCGAGTACTGCGCCAGGAAGTCAGCGTTGTCGAGCAGGCCCTCGCTGTACTCGACGTCGAGCCCACTCTGAGTCTTGAAGGCCTCCAGGCTCGGGTAGCTTGACTCGTCGTCCGAGATGTCGATATACGCGGGCCAGTTGAGCCAGTGCACGGTGTTGCTGGGCGTCGCACTCGGCGACGCACAGGCCGCCAGGATGGCGGGCAGGGACATGGCGCCGGCCAGGTAGATCCCACCGCGGCCGGCCTGCAGGAAGAAGGATCGACGGGTGTGTCGCTCCTCGTGCACGACGCGCGCGATGGCACGTTCGATCTGGGTGCGCTCGTTCAGGTCATCGGACATCAAGGGGCTCCTTCTTCGGTCTGAACTGGGGTCCTGCCGTCATCGAGAGTGGTCACGCTGATCACGAAGGTGTGCTGTGGCTGCCAGGTGAGACGGACCGGGTGGCCATCGGCCAGCGCCTCGGCGGCGCCCCCGGTCTCGAGGTTCTGTGCATACACGGTCAGGCGGTGACCGTCGCGCGTCTTGACGAGGTATTGCGTGCTGACACCGATGTAGCTGGCATCGAGGATCGTGCCATCCAGGGCGTTGAGGCCACCGTCCGCGGGTGTCGGCCCGGCACCCTCCACGATCGGGGTGACACGCAGCTTCTCCGGCCGCACGCCGATGCGCACGGTGGCGCTTCCGTTCACCAATTCGGCGGGGGCGCGCAGCACGGTGCCGTCGGCGATTCGCACAGAGACGAACGAGTCGTCCCGCCCGACCACGGACCCGCCGAGCAGGTTGCTCACGCCCAGAAAGCCGGCCACGAACTCGGTGCGCGGCCGCTCGTACAGTTCCTCCGGCGATCCCAGTTGCTCGATGCGACCGGCGCGCATCACCGCGATCCGGTCGGACATGGTCATGGCCTCTTCCTGGTCATGGGTGACGTAGATGAAGGTGATCCCTACCTCGGTCTGGATCCGCTTCAGCTCGATCTGCATCTGCTTGCGCAGCTTCAGGTCGAGGGCGCCCAGCGGCTCGTCGAGCAGCAGCACCTTGGGATGGTTGATCAGCGCGCGGGCGAGGGCCACCCGCTGCTGCTGGCCGCCCGAGAGCTGGGAAGGCTTGCGGCTCTCATAGCCCGGCATCTCGACGAGCTCCAGCATCGCGACCACCCGCCGGTCGATCTCGGCGTTGTCGACCTTCTTGCGGCGGAGGCCGAAGGCCACGTTCTCGCGGACGGACAAGTGGGGGAAAAGGGCGTAGTTCTGGAAGACAGTGTTGACGTCGCGCTTGAACGGCGGCAGACCGGTGACATCGGCCTCGCCGAGGTAGATCGTCCCCGCGGTCGTCTCCTCGAAGCCACCGATCATGCGCAGCGTGGTGGTCTTGCCGCAGCCGGACGGGCCGAGCATCGAGAAGAACTCTCCCTGCTCGACGTCGACCGAGAGATCGTCAACGGCGACGACCTCGTGAAAGCGCTTGGTGACCCGGTCAAGTCGGACGTCGATGGAGGACGGCACCAGGGCGGTTCCTCGTTCGGAGGGGTGCGTACCGATCCCTGTGAGACGGCACTGCGCGGAGTATACGGAAGCCGGCCCAGCCCATGCACGGCCCATGTCGCTCACGCGCGAGGTGGTCTAGACTCGGATCGATGGACTTTGCCCTCTCGCCGGAGCACGAGGAGATCCGCCGCACCGTCCGCGACTTCGCCGAACGTGAGGTCGCGCCGGTCGCCGACGAGATGGAGCGGGCGGGGGAGTTCCCGTCCGCGATCGTGCGGCGCGCCGCCGAACTGGGGCTGCTGGGCGTCCCGTTCCCCGGGTCGGTGGGCGGTACGGGCCTCGACAGCCTTGCCTACGCCATTACCGTCGAGGAACTGTCGCGGGTCTGGGGGTCGCTGGGGATCATCGTCAGCGCACACACCAGCCTCGGCTGCAACCCGCTCTACCTGGCCGGCACGCCGGACCAGAAGGAGCGGTTCCTGCGTCCTCTGGCATCGGGCGAGAAGCTCGGGGCGTACGGGCTGACGGAGGCGGAGGCGGGCTCGGACTCGCGCGGCACCCGGACCCGCGCCGTGCGCGACGGTGACGAGTGGGTCATCAACGGGTCGAAGCGCTTCATCACCAACGCCGGCGTGGCCGGCACCTACATCATCACCGCGGTCACCGACGGCGCGGCCGCCGGCCGGATCAGCGCCTTCATCGTCGAGGCCGATGCCCCCGGCTTCAGCATCGGCCGCATGGAAGACAAGATGGGTCTCCACGCCAGCATGACCGGCGAACTCCTCTTCGACGACTGCCGCGTTCCGGCGGGCAACCTGCTCGGCGAGGAGGGGGGCGGGGATCGGCTCTTCCTGCAGACCCTTGACGGTGGACGGATCGGGATCGGCGCCATGGCGCTCGGGCTTGCCCAGGCGGCGTACGAGGCGGCCGCCGCGTATGCGAAGGAGCGCAAGCAGTTCGGTCGCCAGATCGCCTCGTTCCAGGGGGTCGCCTTCAAGATCGCCGACATGGCGACCCGCATCGATGCTGCGCGCCTGATGGTCTACCGAGCGGCCTGGCTGAAGGACCAGGGGCGACCGTACGGCACCGAAGCGGCGATGGCGAAGCTCTTCGCCAGCGAGGTGGCCCGCGACGTGACCAACGACGCGGTGCAGGTCCACGGCGGGTACGGCTACGTCGTCGAGTACCGGGTCGAGCGCTACCTGCGTGACGCCAAGCTGACCGAGATCGGCGAGGGGACCAGCGAGATCCAGCGGCTGGTGATCGCTCGCCAGCTGCTGGGCGTCCGCGCGATGTGAACGGGCCGATCTTCGGAACCGCTTCTGCGGCGGCCGCCTGGCATCCATCGGCCGAATACCTGGGACAAAGTCGCCTGCGGCGATTCATGACCGATACCGGCTCCGTCGACCTCGAGGCGCTGCAGGCACGCGCCGTGCAGGACCCGGCCTGGTTCTGGGAGGCGGCGGCGCGAGACGTGGGCGTCCGGTTCGACCCGCCGCCGCGGACCGTGCTCGACACCTCGCGCGGGATCGAGTGGGCGCGCTGGTTCGACGGTGCCGGCTTCAACTACGTGCGCATGGCGGTCGACGAGCCCGCCGCCTCGCACCCCGACGAGATGGCCCTGGTCTGGGAGGGCGAGGACGGCGAGGTGCGCCAGTTCACGCGATCCCAGCTGCGCTGGGCGGTGGATCGCGCCGCGCGGGCGATGACAGCGCTTGGGGTCGTGCGCGGCGACCGGGTCGGCATTTTCCTGCCGATGATCCCCGAGGCGGCGATCGCCGTTCTGGCCGTAGGCAAGCTAGGGGCGGTCTACACGCCGATCTTCTCCGGATACGGGGCGGCGGCGGTCGCCAGCCGGCTGGTCGACTGCGGCGCGAAGCTGCTGGTCACCGCCGATGGGTTCTGGCGTCGTGGCAAAGCGGTTGACATGAAGCAGGTCGCCGACGAGGCGCTCGCCGGGGCGCCATCGGTCGAGCACTGCCTGGTCGTGCGCCGGCTGGGGACCGATGTCCCCTGGAACGCGCCGCGCGATGCCTGGTGGGACACGGCGGTGACATCGGTCCCAGGGGAGCCGCTGGCGTCGGTCGCAACCGACGCGAACGACCCGTTCATGATCATCTACACCTCCGGGACGACCGGCCGCCCGAAGGGGGCTCTGCACGTCCATGCCGGGTTCCCGCTCAAGGCTGCGGTCGACCTGGCCCACTCGTTCGACCTGCAGCGCGGCGACAGCCTGTTCTGGTTCACCGACATGGGCTGGATGATGGGTCCCTGGGAGGTGGCCGGGGCACCGATGCTGGGCGCCACGCTGGTGATGTACGAGGGAACGCCGGACTTCCCCGGGCCGGACCGGCTCTGGTCGCTCGTCGCGCGACACGGCGTCACGCACCTCGGGATCAGCCCCACCGCGATTCGCGCGCTGATGGCCCACGGCACAGCTCCCGTGCGGGCGCACGACCTCTCGTCGCTCCGCGTGCTCGGCTCGACCGGCGAGCCGTGGAACCCCGATCCGTGGTGGTGGCTCTTCCGCGAGGTGGGCGAGGAGCGGCTGCCGATCATCAACTACTCCGGCGGGACCGAGATCGCCGGCGGCATCCTGGGCTGCACGACGATCACGCCCATCGCCCCGTGCTCGTTCGCCGGTCCGTGCCCCGGCATGGCGGCCGACGTCGTGGATGCCGGTGGCGAACCGCTCCGCGGCGAGGTTGGCGAGCTGGTCATTCGGCAGCCGTGGCCGGGAATGACGCAGGGCTTCTGGGGCGACGACGACCGCTACCTCGACGCGTACTGGCGCCGGCTGCCGGGGACCTGGTTGCATGGTGACTGGGCGCGCATCGACCCGGACGGCTTCTGGTACATCTCCGGACGATCCGACGACACGATCAAGGTGGCCGGAAAGCGGATCGGTCCGGCCGAGGTGGAGTCGGCGGCGGTGGCGCACCCGGACGTCGCCGAGGCGCTGGCGGTGGGGGTACCGGACGAGGTGAAGGGGGAGGCGCTGGTCGTGTTCGTCGTGCTGGCACCCGGCTCCAGCGAGGCGCCCGCGGAAATGGCCGCGGCGGTCGCCGCGACCGTCACCCAGCAGCTCGGCAAGTCATTAAAGCCCTCCGCCGTGCATCTCGTTCCCGCCCTTCCCAAGACGCGCAACGGCAAGATCCTGCGGCGCTTGGCGCGCGCCGCGTACCTCGGTCTCGACCCGGGCGACACCAGCTCGCTCGAGGACCCAGCCACGCTCGACCCCATCCGCAGCCTGGGAACCTGAGCGACCGATGCGCACGCGCCGAGTGGCGGCTGCTCTCGCGCTGATCCTGCTTCCGATGCTCGCAGCGCCGGTCCGCGCCGCAGAGCCGTCACCGCTCCCCGCGGAGCCGGGTGCGCGGGTGCTCGATGGCGAGGTGGTTGCCGCCACGACCGGCGACGTCGACGGAGATGGGGTGGCGGACCTCGTGCGCGTGGTCCGCAGCGACAGCAATCCCACGCTCCTGGCGGTGGACGCCTGGAGCGTGGACGGGGCGGGGTCATGGACCCAGCACGCCCAGGTGCCGCTGCGCCGCGAGGCGAGCGTCGATCGTCAGCTGAGCGGGCTCCCGCGCCCCGATGCCGACGGCATGCTGCCGGTCCGGTATGGCGACCCGGTGGGACTTCTCACCGTAGGCTCGGCTTCCTCGTCGCCGGGGGGCTCGCGTGTGATGGTGGCCGCCATCGGCACCGGGGACGAGGACCCGGCCTGTTGCCTCACTGTCTGGGAGGTCGGGACCCGGCTGAGCGCGGCTGCTTCGTCGGTCACGCTCGAGCTGGCGCTCGCGTCTGGCCGAGGGGCAGCCTTCGTCCTCGCCGCGAGGCTCGATCCTGACAGCGAGGGCGACCACGACGAGATCCTGGTCGCCGACACCGACGCCGCAGAGGCGCCGAGAATCACCGCTCTGCGATGGTCGGGCGCCAGGTATCACGAGATTGGGCGCACCTCCTTCCCTCCGGGGAGCACGCTGCTCACCTGGGAGAGCAAACCGACTCCGCCAGGGCCCTGGACCTGCTTCATCGAGACGAGAAATGCCCAGGTGGCGGTGCTTGGCCCGCCTCCTGCCGTCGACGACGACGTGAACGCGTATTCCTACGACTTCTCTGAGCTGAGCGTGGTCGATGGCCGGCTGGTTGAAGTAGCTGGGGCGGTGCCCCCGCGCTACGCGGAGGTTGTGGCCAGTCGATCAGATGGAGTAGCGTTGTATGGAGTCGATCTCCTGACCCCGTGGTTCGGGTGGGCGTGGCCGGGTGCTTCCGATGAACCGCTTGGTCCGCAGTTCCCGAATCCCCTCGCCACCGCCTTTGGAGGCGATCCGTGGACCCCGCTGCTCCTGGCCGCGGACGGGGGGTTCGATCGACTGCAGACGGTGATTCAGGTCGCGTACCCGTGTGGGTCGGAGCTTGCGACGCTGCCGACCAGCCGGGCGGCCGCGCGGTTCCCCCTCGGTCGTGTCGGTGGCACTCCGGTGGCATTCTCATTGCTGCCATACCGCGGTGAGGTCCCCGGCGGCCTTGGTGATCGGGATGGTGGGGCCGGTATCATCGCCGACGGCAATCTTCTGACGATCAAAGCGGACGGCGGCGTGGCAATCCACGAGTCCGCGGCGCTCCCAGGGATGGTGCCGATCGGGCTCGTCGGGCCGAACGGCGGCTGGATGGCGTTGGCTGAATCGCCTCGCTTCCCGATCCACAGTCGCGGCTTCAGGCTCGATACGTACCAGGTCGGTGACGCCTCGCGCGTCTCAGTGGCGCGGGTGGAAGAGATCCTCAGCCCAGAAGCCGAGGGCGGCTCGTTCCAGCCTCGCTTGGTGGGAGCCGTGCTCGATCCGACGAGCGCGCTGGGCGACCTGCTCACCAGCGGCGCCGGCTTCAGGGCTGAGGTCGAGGTGCCGCCCGGCTCACGTCTCTTCGTCGCCCCGCTCGGCGAAGGCTTCCCGATCGACCCAACCTGGGAGGGCCGCGCGGATGACGGCCATGCCGTCCTGCAGATCGCCGTTCCTGCCGGCCGGAACTCGTTCAACGTGCGTGGCTTCGTGGTGACACCGGCCGGGCACGGGTACACGGTCGCGTGGCACCTTCGAGTGCTGAGCGAGCCCCCGCCGCTCCAGGTCGAGGCTGAGTGGGCATCGCTCGGCTTTGAGGTCCCGCTTCACGGGTCGACTGATCCGGCGGCGACGGTACTGGTGAACGGGACCGCGGTGGCGGTGGCTGCCGACGGAACCTTCACCGCCCACGCAGCGGCCCCGCCGTGGCCCACGAGCGTGACGGTTGAGGCGGTCGACCTGGTGGGGAATCGGACCGCGGCGACGCTATCCGTCGTGGGGCTGATCGACTACCGGCAGCTCCCCTGGATTCAGATCATCGTGGTGCTCACCGTGGTCGCGGGAGCAGGCCTCTTCCTGCTGGCACCGCGCCTGCGCCCACCGTCCCCGACGCCCCAGCCCGACGACGGCACGCTCGAGGATATCGACGACCGCTGAGCCGCCTCTCCTCGAATCATCGGTACACTCATGGCATGCCCCTCGTTCAGCCGTTCCGCGGCCTCGGCTACGCGCTGGAGCGCTTCGCGCCCTCCACGCTGCCCGCGCGCATCCGCCTGCCCGACGAGCCGGAGCCAGGACCCGGCCGCCGCGTGGCGGACCTGACCGATCTGGCCTGCCCCCCGTACGACGTCATCGGGCCTGCCCAGCATGCCGACCTGCTCGCTCGAGATCCGCACAACGCGGTGCGCGTGGAGCTCTCTGCCGAGCCCGATCCACACGCTGCCGCTGCCGCGACGCTGGCCGCCTGGCTGGGCGACGGGACGCTGGAGCGCCGCGCGGAGGCATCGGTCTACTACTACGCGCACGCAGAGCCGTCGAACCCCGATGAGCCGACCGTCACCGGGATCCTGGCGCGCGTGCTGCTGGAGCCGCTTGGT
>Ga0224510_10002662_pt1 | contig 10546 bp, 7 predicted proteins | sample SF_May12_sed_USG_FD_170161 | JGI IMG/M metagenome (GOLD analysis project Ga0224510, IMG submission 170161) | Sediment microbial communities from San Francisco Bay, California, United States - SF_May12_sed_USGS_4_1 | ecosystem: Environmental > Aquatic > Marine > Sediment | place: USA: California... | reverse complement strand
GGTCGCCGAGTTGAAGAAGATCGCCAAGCCCACCAAGGAGCAGAAAGAGATCGCCCAGGTCGGCACCATCTCCGCCAACAACGATGCCACCATCGGCAAGATCATCGCCGAGGCCATGGACAAGGTCGGCAAGGAAGGCGTTATCACCGTTGAAGAGGCCAAGGGCATGGAGACCTCCCTTGACGTGGTCGAGGGCATGCAGTTCGACCGCGGCTATCTCTCCCCCTACTTCGTCACCGACGCCGAGAAGATGGAGGTCAACGTCGAGGACCCCTATGTCCTCATCCATGAGAAGAAGGTCAGCAGCATGAAGGATCTGCTGCCGGTTCTGGAGCAGGTTGCCAAGATGGGCCGCCCCCTCTTCATCGTCGCCGAGGATGTGGACGGCGAGGCCCTGGCCACCCTGGTGGTCAACAAGCTGCGCGGCACCCTGAACGTTTCCGCCGTCAAGGCCCCCGGCTTTGGCGACCGTCGCAAGGCGATGCTTGAGGATATCGCCATCATCACCGGCGGTCAGCTGATCTCCGAGGATCTCGGCATCAAGCTTGAGAACGTTACCCTCGATGATCTCGGCACCGCCAAGCGCATCGTGGTCGACAAGGACAACACCACCATCGTCGACGGCGGCGGCAAGAAGGATGGCATCGAGGCCCGCGTTCGTCAGATCCGTGCCCAGATCGATGCTTCCTCCTCCGATTACGACCGCGAGAAGCTGCAGGAGCGGCTGGCCAAGTTGATCGGCGGCGTGGCCGTGATCAATGTCGGCGCAGCCACCGAGGTGGAGATGAAAGAGAAGAAGGCCCGCGTCGAGGACGCCCTCAACGCCACCCGCGCCGCGGTTGAAGAGGGTATCGTTCCCGGCGGCGGCGTTGCTTACCTGCGCTGCCTGAACGGCCTGAAGAACCTGAAGCTTGATGTGCATCAGGCGCTGGGCAAGCAGATCGTTATCCGCGCCCTTGAGGAGCCGGTTCGGCAGATCGCCAACAACGCCGGCCTGGAGGGCTCGGTTATCGTCGAGCACGTCAAGAACATGAAGGGCTCCAAGGGCTTCAACGCCGACACCGAGAAGTTCGAGGACCTCATCGAGGCCGGCGTCATCGACCCGGCCAAGGTAACCCGCTTCGCACTGCAGAACGCGGCCTCCGTTGCCGGTCTTCTGCTCACCACCCAGTGCATGATCGCCGAGCATCCCGAAGAGGATAAGGGCGGCGGCGGAATGCCTGCCGGCATGGGCGGCATGGGCGGCATGGGCGGAATGGGCGGCATGATGTAATTCGCCCGTCGCGCTCGCCGCGTCGGTTGTGTTTCAGAAGAGGGCCGTGCGGAAACGCATGGCCCTCTTTGCTTCTGCCGCCGCCTGCTGAGCGTGGTTTGGCATAAAAAAATGGCCAGTTTTCTGTTGACAATTCAGTCAAAATTGAACAAATAAGACATCTCTTTTTGCACGGCGATGTAGCTCAGTTGGTTAGAGCATGCGGCTCATATCCGCAGTGTCCGGGGTTCAAGTCCCTGCATCGCCACCAAGTGACAATCCGGCAATGTCCGGTTAAGTATATAGAGCCCGCATCCTTCAAGGATTGCGGGCTTTTTTGCGTCTTGCGGATGTGGGGTCAAGGGGAGATTGAGCTTGTTGGTAAGGCGGTAATTCTGCCGGCAAGGTTTTCAAGGTTATTCGGACAGTGACAGTTAACGCCTTCAAGGATTTTGAGGTCGTATTGCCGGTTGAGGGTTATCGTTTGCTGGTTCCAGGTCTCGATATCCTCTGTTTGAAGCGGGTTGGCGCTGTCGCAGCAGGTTGCGGGGCATCCTTGCAGGCCGATCAGTCGTTTCATGACCAAGGCCGGTTGTTCTGCTGCGTTGAGGATGTATGGGGAGGCATTGTTGATCATGTAGCCGACAGGTTTTTTGACGCCGAGGCTGTCGATGGTGTCGATGGCCTCCAGAAGGCTTGTGCCGTCGAGCAGCCGGCCCTCCCTGTTGATCATGAAGCTGATGATGTACGGCGTGGTGGTAAAGGCCATGGCCGTGGCAATGCCGACGGCTTCGGAAAGAGCCGGCATTGAGGAGGCGAGGAGGAGGTCTACCCCTTCATTCTCAAATTGCTCGATCTGCCATTGATGAAAGTCAACCGACTCCCGGCTGGAGAGGGCCAGATTCGGCCGGGTGCGGTCATGTTTGCTGCCGACCAGTCCTGCGATATGGATGTTTTCGGTCAAGACGTTGCTGTCGGCTCGAAGATATTTGAGGAAACGGACGGCCAGGGCGTTGATGTTGTTGCTGATGCCGGCTGCGGCCAATGCCTCGCGGTTTGCCTGCCAGGTGGGCGATGTGAGGATCAACGGTACCTTCAGTTTGCCGGCGATGTTAATGAAATTTTGATAATGGGCCGCAAGGATTTTCCGCCCGGACTCGCTGTTCAGCAGCATGGTGCTGGCGAGGCTTGGCGGCAATGTGCTGACTTCCGAGGGGGAAAGGAAGTTCATCGCCGAGCAGCTTGTCAGAATCAGTTTGTGTTGGTCAAGGTAATAGGTATTGAACAAGCAGGAGCATCCTTTTGTTCCGAGGATGAGGGCAATAAGCCAGGGTAGGCACTAGTAATTGTCAGGATACGTAATCGTAATTTATTTTAATTATCGTAGTCAAGAAAAGTTCTTAATTTTTCAGCGTTTGCTTTGGCACACGTAAATGTCGGGCCATTATGACGCATCGCTTTCGGCAATTAACCAGACGAATCGATGGCCGGGTCTGGCAACTGATCGCCAGTCATAATGTCACACAGGCATTTAATCGGGTATGCAAACGGGCAGGGATTGAGAATTTGCGCTTTCACGACCTGCGCCACGAGGCAACCAGCAGGCTTTTTGAAAAGGGACTGAAATAATGAAGTAGCTGCTATCACGAGCCATGAAAACCTCACCATGTTGAAAAGATATACCCACCTTCGGGCCGAAGACATAGCGGCAAGGCTTTGATGGCCATCTCGCTCGCTAAGCACGTTTGCAAGGCCTGTGTCATTTTTGCTACTGGTCTTTTTCTTTGGAGGTAGGGAAAAACGAAGTGGCGGCCGGTCCAAAGACGTTTTCCCCTTCGGCTATGTGAGAAGCTGCCGCAGTATATAATATTTAACCAGCGCAGGCACCTTGTGAGCGTGCACTGGTTTTGGGGTGGCCTCCACAGCTTGCCCGGATTGCTGCCTTGCTCCCTTAGGGCAGGAAGACTCGAAGGGGGAAATCACCTCTCGCTAATGGGAAAAACAAAGTACAGTGAACAGCAGCGGTTACAGGCACCACATAGCGCATCATCAAGTCACGGCTACCTCCTTGCGTAGAACAGCTTTGATAGTCAGTCCCTCTTGCCTAAAAGCTTGGGGTTCTTTTTGTCGCAAATTTATTCCAAGGATTGGGGGGGGAAACGGCGTCTTAGGCAGAGGGACTGGAAAACAGAGGGCAATGCTGACCAAACGTGCTATGATGGCGAACTGGTAAAGAAAGTGGCTGTGGGGAGGATGAATGTCATAGAAGTTGTCTACAGATTAGAGCGCGGTGCCCTTCGGGCTGTTTCGACAGATTGGCAAACTTGAGTATAAGGATGATTGGGTTCGATTCCCGTATACGATATGTCTATTCCCATAATTGATTTATTTGCTGGCCCCGGGGGGCTGAGCGAAGGGTTTTCCGCCCATCGGGGCACAGTGCGGTTTCGTGTCGCACTTTCCGTGGAAAAAGAAGCTGCGGCCCACCGCACACTTGAACTCAGGAGCTTTTTCAGGCAGTTTACCTCGGGCCAAGTGCCGGATTCCTACTACCGTTACATCCAGAGCGACGGTGTTTCCCGTGAGGACCTCTTCAACTCCTTTCCAGAGGCAGCTGCCGCTGCACGCAGTGTGGCATGGCATGCCACACTGGGTGAAACTCCCATGCCTGAAGTTTTTAGGCGAGTTGCAATGGCACTTGGTGACGCAAACCACTGGGTACTTTTGGGCGGCCCCCCATGTCAAGCTTACTCCATTGCTGGCCGGGTTAGAATGAAGGGGATGGAACAATTCAAGACAGACCACCGACACACCCTGTACCGCGAATACCTCAAGATTCTCGCAGCATTCCAACCAACAGTCTTTGTAATGGAGAACGTTAAGGGTATCCTCAGCTCCCGCCATGAAGACGAGGCTATCTTCGGGCGAATCCTTGATGATATGCGTTACCCTTGGGGAGCGCTTTCGGAAGCAGACCGTGCAGAAATCCCTCCGCCGAATTTTATGCATGGCTACAAGATTTTCTCCTTCAGCACCCAGGCCAGCGAAGACATACAGCTCAGGCCGGTCGATTACATCATCGAGTCGGAACGCTACGGACTGCCGCAAAAACGACACAGAGTGATTCTCCTTGGCATTCGGCACGATTACAGTGCACTACCCCCGACGCTTGAGCCTGCAGGGAAGCCAGTGTACGTCCAAGACGTGATCAAAGGCCTCCCGAAGCTGCGCAGCAAACTTTCGCGTGGCGAGGCAGATGGTAAAGTATGGGCTCGAGCTATCCTTGATGGCCACCCACACATGAAGGCTGGAGATCATGAACTCGCAAAGGTGATTGGCACCACGCTCGACCAGATTCCCACCAACCTAAAGTGCGGGGGCCGTGTTGTACGAGGCGGCTTGGCACCAACGGCATTGGCTGGCTGGTTAGCGGACGATCCGCGTGTGGGAGGCACGATCCAACATGAAACGCGGGCGCACATGCCATCCGATCTGCACAGATATTTCTATGCCGCCTGTTTTGCGGCCAAATACAAGCGTTCGCCCAAGGTGCATGAATTCCCCAAAGCGCTGTGGCCCAACCATGCTAATGCAGTCCCTGACAAACAGGGGCGCGTAAATAATTTCGCCGATCGATTCCGGGTTCAAACCTGGGGTGATGCCGCCGCCACGATCACTGCTCATATCGCAAAGGATGGCCATTACTTCATCCATCCCGACCCGCTTCAATGCCGCAGCCTGACTGTACGTGAGGCGGCTAGGCTGCAGACATTTCCAGACAACTATTTTTTTGAGGGCAACAGGGGGGATCAGTACAAGCAGGTTGGCAACGCCGTGCCGCCGTTTCTAGCTCTCCAACTTGCCGACGCAGTTGCCGAGGTGCTGGAACAGTGCATTGACCAAGAAGTGGAACGGTCCCCGACCGCCAACATTGTTTACGCGGCGGGCTAATCCATGCCTGACATGATGTCAGCGGAGCAACGCAGTCGTTGCATGTCCCGCATCCCGGGAAAAAATACCCGGCCGGAGATCATCATCAGAAAAATGTTATGGTCACTCGGATGCCGTTACCGTGTCAACTACAGATTGCCAGGAAAACCCGATATCGTATTCACCAAACAACGCCTCGCGATTTTCATCGACGGCTGCTTCTGGCATCGTTGCCCCCAGCATTTCCAGCCACCTGCAACCCGCGCCGAATTCTGGGAGGCCAAAATAAATGGGAATGTCCACCGCGATAGACGAGTGGACGCACTGCTTGCCCAAGAGGGGTGGTCCACCCTACGAATCTGGGAACACGCAATAAAGTCTGACCCGGAAGCGGCGCTCCGGTCCATCATGAAACGACTCAGAGGGAAGGCTATGCCGGCGGGGGCATGAACCTCGCGAATTCCCGGGGAGGCAGAATGGACAAAATTTCCCATTGGCCCATCGAATAAAGGTCATAGGTCAACTCAAACTGCTTCAGCACGGCAGCAAAGCGCCTGACCGAGCCAGGCCTGTTGCCGGCCGTCCCCACTTTCCATGTCCCCCTGTTAGGGTCACTATAGAGGGCGTTTGCCGCCTCCATTAAACCCTTGCAACTCAAAAAATAGGGCCTAGCGGTGAGCTGCTCGGTCACCTCTCCCCGCTTGGGAAGGGGATTACTAAACACAAATCGCACAGTTTCACCGTGCCCCCTCACGAATAGCCAAGTTGTTCGAACTGCATGCCGATGATAGTCTCTGTGCCTGTCACTAAGGATATAGTTGTCATTCCTGAATGGTTTTCTACCCCCGTCAGGGGGTGCAGGACAGAGCCTGTCAAACCAAAAAAGCGCGAGCCATGTCCACAGACCCGCATCATTGCGTATGACGCCTTGGTCGCAGCCGGAAAACCTCTCTACCAAATACTGCCCAAGCTCATAGCGGCTCTGGAAATCCTGGTCATCCACATCCACATCCCACTCCAGTGCCTCACTGAAATCAGCCTGTTCCAAGAGGTGAAGTGGGACAGGATCGTCCGCGCCTGCCCTCTGGCCGTCCAGCCATTTAGCGAAGTAGGCTATACCGGTACTATTGAGTCGCCTGAGCTTCATTCACCTGCCCTCCCAATCTGCTCCACCAGCCTAGTACAAAGGGTATGTTTACGGCTGAAAACCAAGATAACGTCCTCAATCCAAGCAGCCACTTCGTTAGGCTCTCTCGTTTTGGGAGGGGCCTCTCCGACGATGGCCCCGGCGAAATCAAGCCATCGGGTCACCCACTCCTCCTCTTCGCCACCAGCCAGATCATTCCAGTAAATCCAAGTAAGGACCGATCTGACAGCACCGGGAAAAACCAACGCCTGAAACGACGGGTCATGCTGTATGCGGTCTATACATCCGGGAATGCGGTTGTTGAGTGCAAGCTCTGGCATAGAATCTTCCTGGAAATTGACTCGCCAGGGAACGTCACCCATATCTCCCCTGCTTATCACTGGAAGCAACCTTTCGCGTCCCTCCGCATCCGACTGTTCGTTGCTGGCACGGATACCCTTGGCTGCGGCGACCAAACGCCCTTCAGACCCGGCTGCATCAATGACCTTAATTCGGAACTGGGCCGGCAGATCACCGTCAAGCTCAGTTAGATAGGAATCAGGGGGGAGGGAAAAAGTTGACACGGTACCACAGTCAAAACGTTGGAGAGCATAGCGTTGATAAGCCTCAATGTACACAGGTGCGTCAGGGGGCAGATCAAGACCACTGAAATCCACAGTTGCAGAAAACCTCTGCTCCCTAGGTTCCCCCTCAAGGAGAATTTCAACACTGGATTTGTCGATGCGTTTGCGACCGGTATGGTTGATGCGACGAAGGATATTCATGTCGACTCCACCTTAACAATTAGGTCACGCCTCTCGTCTAGACCGGCGACGGCGATTTCAAATCCGGGCTCCTCGACTGTGCATCTGATGGCGTTGCCCGTACCCTTGGCTGTTCCGCCCCTCACGACAATTTCGACGTCCCCCGCCTTCGCGAAATCAAAATCAAAATCCGACCAGAGCCTGAACGGGTTTCCCTCATCCACATCGTAGGCGGCTATAATCGTGGCATTGAGGGGCAACATATCAGCGGTCAGGCCATTACCCACACGCACTGTAAACCCACCGGAGACGGCGCCAATGCGGAAAGGTTTTGGTTTCGAAGGGGGAGGCTCGGTGGGTGGAAAGGTTTTATTCCCTTTATCCTTGCGTGGGCCGGCCCCCATACCTGGCGTCCAAAAGAAGTCCAGTAGAGCCTTTTCAGCTCTTTCCTCGACAGCCTGAGCCAAGAGGTCATGGAGGTTTTGCAGGCACTTCTTGATGACCGTAACTCTATCTTTTGCACCTCTGTAGTTCTGCTGCACCTTCTCTGCATTCCCGATCCAGAGAGTATGCGCGGGGTTTTCGGCATCCCCGAGGAACTCAGAGATAACGGCATCATCAACTAAGAGTAGGCCAAGCGCGTTTCTGTGGCCGAACTTGGATTCTTGCGGCACAGTAATCCCGCTGCGTACGTAGTGGTCCTGCCCCCGCGAAAGACCGGCCGGCTTTTTTAAGAAGCCGCGAACTTCGCTGCTACTAATCGTGCCATCCTTGCGGATGATGTCAATTGGGAAACGCACGCCTATCAACGTACCTTCCACGAAGGATTGCCGCATTATCTTCAAGGCATCCTCCTGAAATGCTTGATCGAGGCCATCCCTGTACCAGCGCTCGCTAGGACTCACGAGATCAGCCGCGCTATCAGCTTCGCGGACAAACGCGAAAAGTTCATCCACATCATGGATGGCACCGGACGGTAGATACGCATGCGCACATTGCCCTAAGCTATCACTGTCTAGCACCAAATCGTCGAACTCGATGATGAGATGGCCGCGGAGGATCGGAATGAAGTAGTGCTTGATTGCAGCGGCAATCATCTTTGTGCGTTCCAAATCCTGATGAGGGAAGGGGATGACTAGGGACAGACCAGGTTCTTTGACACGCCTGAGGCGAAACTCCGTAGAAAAGCTTTTCAGAAATGCGGCGTCTGTGATCGGAATTCTCAAACCCTCATTGGGGTTTGATGTAAGGACGTCCGCAAAATGGGTGTGGGCCGGAAATAGCTCCCCAGCCAGCTCATGCATAGAGAGTACCGTCTGGCCCATGAGAAGGGGAGATTTGGTATCCACCGGAATAGTCAGACCGAAAAATGCCCGCACAAGCGAGGAAGCTGAGAACACGAGCTTTCCCAGTCCCCAACGTCCCCGCCGGTCGCCGCCCTTGTGGGAAATACCGTGGCGTCTCCAGAAATCACTGAAATCCTCGTTGTCTTTTACCAAGGTGTTTCCCCGTAACCCTTTGGTGCCGAAATCCTCAACAGTAATCGTTCGGGGATGATCTAGGCTGATACTGTCTACATCGAGTCCAGCTGCACGCGCATGCTTAAGGTGTCCGTTGAAAAGCTTTTTAATGTACCCCGGATCAGGCGCGTTGTCCCCCTCGAGAAATGCGAATCTCACTCGCACTGCGGTCCCGTCCTCGGACCGGGCATCCAGTGAATTCTGGACCGTTTCACGAATCAGTGTATCGGCAAAATCGACATCGTCATTGCGAAATTGGTCTCGCTGGGTGACTTCTGTCTCGACCAGCGACTTTGGGAATTTCTCAAACTGCCATTTCACATTGTCCTCCCCTATAGGCTTGCATCAGCTTTCTGTATTATCACGCCGAGCCATGAGCCGCCCAGAGGCCTAGGTGCCGGATGCAAGTGCCGGCGGATAAAAATTCGATTGCGTTATACGAAGGCAACGTACCCGAAATAGCAGCCGTGAATTCACCCACCGGGCTGATTACTCGGGCGGCCGTTTATTTCGTAGACTGTTGAGTTTTCAGGTGATCTTCCTGTCAGCTTGTTTCCTCAACAAATAAACTGCCCGCCATGCATTGTCAAAGGAAAAGCCCTGCCTTGTTAACCAAGCAGGGCTTTTCCTTAGGGATCCACAGCGACTCTTTGAATTATGGACGAAATTTTGCTCCAATACATTTATCAAATTCGTTCTTTAAGTTGCTGCGGCATTATCCGCGAGGTGAGCTTGAAATCATGGCTGCGAAACTGCACGGCTCGGTCTCGCCGCTGCAAATGCGAGCTGCCCTTGCTTGTGCAACCTGCCACCTTATATCGAAATGCGGGACAGATTTATTTATGCATGAAGAACGACCGAAGCATTCTCGAACTCAAAACACCTTGCCTTTTATTTTTAGATAATGTCTTATCCTAAAATAAGATGAAAACTTATTTTAGGTTCGGAGCATGAAGCGCGAACTTCAGGGAAAGTATGTAACTGTATCGACTGTGGGCGAAGAGGCGCGAGCCTTCGTCCCTGCTCCACTGCCACCGAAGCCGTCCGTCGACTGGACTCCGGCATTACGGAACAAATTCGATCAGGCCCTCTTGGCCTTGGGCCGGTTGGACAGTGTTGCCGCCCTCCTGCCTGACACCTCGCTCTTTCTCTACATGTATGTCCGGAAAGAGGCGGTGCTCTCCTCCATGATTGAGGGGACACAGTCTTCACTTTCAGACCTGCTTATCTTTGAACTGGATCAGGCACCCGGCGTCCTGCTGGATGATGTGCGCGAGGTCAGCAACTACGTTGCCGCCCTGAGTCATGGACTAGAGAGGCTGGCAACAGGATTCCCGCTTTCCCTACGGCTCATCAAAGAGATCCACGAGGTTCTTCTGACCAATGGCCGGGGCAGCAACCAAACCCCAGGAGAGTTTCGGCGCAGCCAAAATTGGATCGGCGGCACCCAACCCGGCAACGCCTCCTTTGTCCCCCCACCGCCCGAACAGGTGTCTGAGTGCATGGGACAACTCGAACTCTTCCTGCACGACAAACCGGAACCGACTTCGACACTGCTCAAGGCGGCACTGGCGCATGTGCAGTTCGAAACCATCCATCCCTTTCTTGATGGCAATGGCCGTCTTGGCCGCCTGCTCATCACCCTGCTGCTCTGCGAACAGAAGGTGCTGCGGGAGCCCATGCTCTACCTGAGCCTCTATTTCAAGACCCATCGCCGGTACTATTACGAATTACTCAACAACGTGCGCTTGAATGGGGATTGGGAGGCCTGGCTCGACTTTTTTGCCGAAGCGGTCATCGTCACGGCCACCCAGGCCGTGGAAACGGTCCAGCAGCTCCATACGCTGGCCGGTGGAGACCGAGATAAGATCAGTGGGCTCGGACGGGCGGCGGAATCGACCCTCAAGGTACACCGGGCCTTAATGGAGCATCCAATCGCTACCTCAGGCTGGCT
>Ga0224510_10002661_pt1 | contig 10550 bp, 4 predicted proteins | sample SF_May12_sed_USG_FD_170161 | JGI IMG/M metagenome (GOLD analysis project Ga0224510, IMG submission 170161) | Sediment microbial communities from San Francisco Bay, California, United States - SF_May12_sed_USGS_4_1 | ecosystem: Environmental > Aquatic > Marine > Sediment | place: USA: California... | reverse complement strand
GCAACAGTCGCGAGTACCTACAGCGCCTTCGTGGCATCAAAGTCGTCGCCTCAACCTCTTCGGTTGAACTCAATACCGAAAGTCGTAGGGTGACCGAATATAAGAAGGAGAGTCCAAAGCAACGCCCTTAAACGTCTAAGCCTCGCCATTCACTCGACTCGAGCCCGCCTCCTAGCCAGACCCTTATATCCGAGAGATTGGTGTTGTCATGCCATGAACGAAGGACTCACATAACTCAAGGTACAGCACTTACCCTCCTCTTTCTGAAGTTCCCTCATACTTTTCAGTACTTACAGACGTAATCAAGAAAAGCCTGGAATCTGCCGACCTTGATATATGGGAAGCAGGTACTGGAGATTATCAAATCACGCTCGAATCAAATTCATAAAGTCCCGCCGAAACAAAAAACCGTCAACACAAACTGTGCACTTTACGATTTTCCTCAATTTCTTCATTGGAGCACTTTACCTCTCAGCCTTGGTGGGTTGTACCGGTGTGCAGCAGCGATACGTTGAAAGACATGAGATGAAGAATCTCATCGTGGTCTTTCTGGATGAGCGCAGCCTCCACGAACGATGGGCACAGATCTCTGGCAGGGATCCGGTCCGACTCCAGCCACAAATGAACAGCGCGGTTCCCCTGGTACAGACCGTAAGAGGGTTTTACGATTTTTCATCGAACACGTTGTATTGTCCGAAGTGGAACTTCGAAGTCTGTGGGCACGAATTGCATCACGCCGCACTCGGTCATTTTCACCCCTCACACTAACGGCGTCTTTTGCAGCATTCGTTGATTGACCTATCACATCCGCTGGCCAGGATGTCGTCGGATTGGAGAGGATCCACGTAGTTTTTAGCATACGCCACTTTCTTCCTTAGCCATTCCTGCGCTATAAGAGACTTTATGTTAGGGAAGCACACAAGGCTCTTGTGGTCCCTTGGCTATATTCTGCCCGCGCTCTTGTTCATCTCCTGTACCCAACCGTTGCCGATTCAAGAATCATCAACCTCCTCTACACCACCAATCCCGAAGACAGGGAAGCCATCCCAATCCCCGATCATCCGCATTGAAACCGAAATGCACACCTCGCGCATTTCCAGCATCGGCGTGAGCGACGCAGGGCTATATCTCGTCACGGCCTCGGATGATAAGACAGTGAGAGTCTGGGAGCTCTCTACCGGTCGACTCCTTCGGGTCTTACGTCCGCCGCTCGGACAGGGCAACGAGGGGAAAATGTATGCCGTTGCGATCTCACCCGATGGGACGACCGTCGCAGGGGCAGGCTGGTCCGGGCTGGAATGGGACGGCACTCATTCCATTTATATGTTTGATCGAGCGAGCGGCCGCATGATCAGACGAATTACCGGATTGCCGCAATCAATTCCTCACTTAGCATTTTCGCCTGACGGCCGAATCCTACTTGCCACACTACACGGCCGACACGGCATCCGTTTTTATGGGACTACGGATGGTAGGCTATTGGCTGAGGATCGCGACTATCGGGCGGACACGTACGGGGCCTCCTTCGACAAACAGGGGCGGGTGGTCACGGCGTCCTATGATGGGTCATTACGGCTCTATGGTCGAGACTTTCGCTTGCTCAGGCACACACAGGTATCGGAGGGCAAGCGCCCGTTTACCGTCAGCCTAACTCCCGATGGGTCGCAAGTCGCGGTAGGGTATGAGAATTCGGCACAGGTGGATGTCTTCTCGGGTGACGACCTGCGCTACCTCTATTCCCCAGACATAAAGGATCCAGAGAAAGGGTATTTGAACGTGGTCTCCTGGTCGAATGACGGAGAAACGTTATATGCGGGCGGGCAATACCGTCTGGGGCAAGAGCACCCGATCAGGAAATGGGTGGCGCAAGGGCAAGGACGATCGACGGATCTTCAGGCGTCATCAAATACCATCCTGAGTATCGTTCCACTCCCAACCGGAGGCATTGCCTATGGAGCAGCCGATCCGGCCTTTGGAATGTTTGATGAGCATGATGTCAGACGTCTCTTCAAAGGCCCCGAGACGCTCGACTACCGAGACACTCAGGATGCGTTCCTGCTTTCGCCTGATGGCACAACAGTTCAGTTCGGCTTTGGCAAAGCAAAGAGGTCTTCTACACGCTTTTCGATCGCAGAGCGACTCCTGCAAGAAAACCCGGCTCCTCTCCCAACCCTTCGCCCTCCACGCATCACCGCAGCAGAGCTTGCAATTGAACAATGGAAAAACTCCGATGCTCCGACAGTGAACGGCCGTCCCTTGCGCCTTGATCTGTACGAAGTATCCCGCTGTCTTGCCATTGCACCGGACAATCAAACTGCGCTGCTCGGGACTGTCTGGCATCTTCGGTTATTCGACGGTCGTGGTCGCCAACTATGGCAGACAGCCGTACCAGCCAATGTATGGAGCGTCAACATCGCGGAGAACGGATTGGTCGCTGCCGCAGCCTTGGCAGATGGCACCATCCGATGGTACCGGATGGCAGATGGTCAGGAACTGCTTGCACTCTTCCCTCAACCAGAATCCAAGCGATGGGTCGCATGGACGCCCTCCGGCTACTACGATGCCGGTCCTGGGTCGGAAACGTTACTGGGATGGCACAAGAACTACGGCGGTGATACTGCGGCTGACTTTTTCCCGGCAGCGCAGTTCCGCACCGTCTCCTATCGCCCTCGAATCGTGAAGGCAATTCTTGAAACTTTTGATGAGCAGCAAGCGGTGCTCCGGAATTCCCCCGGCGGTGCCCCTGCCTCCATCGCACAGTCAGACGTTGCCCTCAGTGAAAGACATCCTTTGGCTGTTATCGCGCCGTATGACGGGGCGTCGGTGTCGTCGACAACTATTCGAGTGCGCTATCGGCTCCACCCGACGGCGGAAACCAGCGACCCCAAAATTACAGTCCTGGTGGATGGCAGGGCTCTACCAGAGGCTCGGGGAATCAAAGTGCTCCCTTCACCGAGCGCGGCCAAGATCCACGAGCTGGATGTCCAGATTCCTGAACGTGACTGCGAAGTGTCCCTTATCCTTTCAACCCAATCCAGGGGAAAACATGCTCCCGTCGTCGTCCGTTTGAAATGGATGCCCGCCTTCGCCGTCAAGCCGAAATTGTATGCCCTGGCGATCGGGGTGAGTACCCCACAGTCTCCAGTTCGTTTCGCAGCAAAGGACGCGAAAGATTTCGCCGCTGCACTGCAGCTGCAGGAGGGGGGGATGTATCGCGAGGTCATCACCAAAGTGCTGACCGAAAGCGAGGCGACGAAGGACGCTATCCTGGATGGGCTGGACTGGCTTGACCGCGAAACCACCAGTAAAGATGTCGCCGTGATCTTCATAGCGGGACAGGCCGTATTCGACCGGAACGGGACACCCTATGTGTTACCTGCACAGTCAAAGATGGAGCATCTACGACTTACCGCTCTTCCCTTTTCCGATCTCAAGAACGTGGTCAGCGGATTAGCCGGCCATACGGCTATCTTCATGGATGTGTGCCAAGCCAATAATTCCCCAAATACGGACTCATGCCCGAAGGCAGTGCTACGTCTCGGCAACGACCTCGCGAATTCAGAGCGAGGCATGGTGCTGTTCTCTGCATCCACCGCCGACCATGATGGAGAAGAGCATCACAATTGGAGCAACGGCGCCTTTACACTGGCGTTGATGGAAGGGTTACAAGGAAAAGCCGCATATGGCGGTGCCCAACACATTAGTATCAGCATGCTCGAACTTTATCTGTCTGATCGGATAAAAGCCCTGACACAGGGAAGGCAGCTCCCAGCTACAATTAAGTCGTACGATCTGCCTGATTTTGTCTTCGCAGCGGCCGAAGGACAGCCTCAACCCCTGATGGCGGCACCGACACCTGACAAAGAACCCATTAAATCGGTTTCGCAAGAGCAGGAGATCTTACGGAGATTGCCACCGGTAATCACCATTCTGTCACCGCAGGACGGCACCACCGTCTCGTCACGTGAGATCACGGTCCGATATTCCGTCAGAACGCCGACTGAGGAGCCTATCACCGAGGTGATCGGACTCGTCGATGGCCGTCCCATCTCTATTTCCGCAGCCCAACAGGCTCACCGAGGAGAGGGTATCTCGGACAACAGGGACATTCGAGAGATTCGCCTTGAGATTCCCGAACGGGAATCAGAAATTTCTATCCTGGCAAAAAACCGCTGGGCATCCAGCTCTCCTTCCACCATTCGGGTGCGATGGCATCGCCAAGATCAGTCCGCCTCCATACCAACGAAGCCCACACTCTACGCGCTCGTAATCGGAGTCGGTCGGTACGATGATAAGGGGCTGACATTGGAATTCCCAGCAAAAGATGCCGCGGACTTTGCGGCTGCTTTGAAGCAGCAGCAGGGGGGGCTCTATAAGACAGTGATCACCAAGGTCCTGACCGACGGCGACGCAACAAAGAGGAATATCCTAGAAGGGCTCGAATGGCTGGAACGAGAAACCACCTCGAATGATCTGGCAGTCGTGTTTCTTGCAGGCCACGGCGTAAACGATAAAAACGGTCTGTACTATTTTCTCCCCGTCAACGCGAAAGTCGATCGATTGCGGCGCACAGGCCTGGCCTTTTCCGATATCAAGAACACCGTCGCGCCCCTTCCTGGGAAAACACTGCTCTTTGCAGACACCTGCCATGCCGGCAACATCTTGGGCCGCCGCCGGGGAGCGGTGGACATCAACGCGATGGTCAATGAACTCACGAACGCGGAAAATGGCGCGGTGGTCTTTGCATCCTCAACCGGCAAGCAGGATTCCATTGAAGACCCTGCCTGGGGCAACGGCGCCTTTACCAAAGCACTCGTAGAAGGCCTGAACGGCAAGGCTGCCTATGGTGGCAGCAAGAAGATCACAATCAATATGCTGGATCTCTACCTATCGGAACGGGTGAAGGAACTCACCAAGGGGCAACAGACTCCGACCACAACGAAACCACTGACCATCCACGACTTCCCCGTCGCCGTTCAGCTTACCCCTCAATAAGTCCAGGTCGTGACCAGATAGAAAATATTTTGCGTGTAGTCGTACACGGCGAGATTGCTGTCATTCTGAATGCGTTGGTACTGGAAGCTGACGACGAAGTTGTACGGCAGCGGTTGTTCCAACCGTGCAAAGTGGATTTGTTCCGTATCATCACGACGGATTGTGCCAAGCGCCCCGTCTGGAAACGCAAGATTCGCACTGCGGTACCCGCGCCAATGGACATGGTAGTCATATCGCAGGCGCGTGCCGCCCCATGGGAAGGTGTAGAGCCCACCAACCAGCAACCGGTGGCCTGAGTAGGAAAAATCGCTTCCTGTCGCATCTTCCACATCGTACTGATAGCCGATGGAGAGAAGATGGCGGTCCTCCTGAAACCGGAAGGTATGGGTGAATCCACCCATCCAATTCATCGCATCACGTTGCAGAGCAGAGAATCGACCGCTCGCATCCGGTTCACGAAAGAACGTCTTATCCTGGAATCGGAAGAGAGCCGTGGTCATCTGACGAGACGACTCGACCAACGTGCCGGATAGAGTTGGCGTGTGTCGAGAGAGGAATCCATCCTGGCCCAGGAAGAGATAGTCGTACGCGTAGGAAAGGCCAATCTGATAAGGCATAGATCGGACCGTACCCCGGTAATACCCAGCCCCTGCCACTTGATGATCCTGAATGTTGAAGCGGGAGAGACCGTCATTCAGATAGACAGTCTGGAAGAAGTTATAGCTCACGGTGGATTCCCACGGTCCATGTCGCAACCAGGAATATTCTCCAAAAGCTGACATCATGAGGCCAGGAGAGGTCGTCGAGCGTCTGCGCAATGATTCTGCAAAAGTGTCGCCGCTTCGGTTCGGATTCAGCGCCACGTTGTCGCTATAAAATCCGCCGAAGCCGAGCGAGGCACGGAAGCGTTTGTCAGTCGACTTGGTGGCAGTAATCGTGTCTCTCATTCGTTCCACAGGGGCACTAAACGGCTCCGACGTCTGAATCTTCAAGGCCTCATCGAGTTCCGTCACGGCTTGATCAGACAAGCCGAGATTCCCGAGCGTCAATCCCTTATAGAATCCGATTAATTGCCGCATGTCGGGATCGGCCGTTTGCACTTGGGAAAACGCCGTCATAGCATCGGAATAGGATTTGCGCTGATACAGCAGAAAGCCCTTATAGAAGCCGACGTTCTCCAGCTTGGGCTGTTCCGAATAGACGCCGGAGAGCAGTGGCTCCGCCTGGTCATAGTTTTTCTGGAGGAAATAGGCTTGGCCTAAGTGATAGCGAATGAAGAGATCATTCGGTTGCACGGCATGGGCCGATTCCAAGGCTTTGGTCGCCAGCTCAGGCTTCTGCTGAGAGAGAAACAGGAGGCCTCTGTAGTAATTGGCCCGCGCATTGTTCGGCTCAAGTACTAGAACACGATCCAACAGCAACAACGCCTTCTCGTACTGGTGGTCGTCGTAGGCTAGCGTAGCCTGAGTCAGCAGGACATCAGATTCGGCTTGCTGGGCTGAAGCTGGTCCAAGATTAACAAGCACAAGACATATAACGATTAGGCATAGGGAAATGGACCGTGCTTTTCGCGTGCTTAGCATGTTAAATCTTTCTATGGAGCCAGCTATGTCCATAAAGAATCCCTCGAATCAATTGATACAGCCAAACACCAACGTGAGCTGAAGTTGCTTTTCAGCGAGCGCTCCATTGCTATCTTTTACTTGGACCGTGAAGCCGTAAGGTCCTACTTTTGTTACATCGCATGTTGGTTTACCTGAGATGAGGCCTGTGTCTTTCAGAGCAAGATCGGGAGGTAATCCTCCCTCGACTATTGACCACATATAAGGACTCTTTCCTCCTGAGCGTTCCAATTGAAAGGTATATTCCGTAGGGCTAACAGCATCAGGCAGCTTGGCAGTTGTAATCGTCAGTGCCGGCGCAATCGTGATGGATAGCTCTTGGCTATCACTCAGTCCTGAGGAGGTATCCGAGGCCCGTACTGTGAAGGTATAGATCCCGTCCTTTGTCGGCTTCCCGGCAACTATGCCGGCGGTTCTTCCGCTGGAATCGATAATCCCGTCGAAACCCACATCTGGTGGAAGCGTGCCACCAATAAAGCTCCAGGCCAGAGTCCCTGCTCCCCCCGTGGCCTCGATCTTCGCACTATACGAAGCCCCCACTGTTCCGTCTGGTAACGAGGTCGTCGTGATGACGGGGGAGGTAGGCTTGTCACTAATCTGAATGAGCAGGGTTTGTTCATCGAAGAGATTCAACGAATCGGTCGCACGGACGGTAAAGGACAAGCTCCCCGCCGTCGTCGGCGTTCCGGTGATCGCCCCCGTGGTCCCATTCAACGTGAAGCGCGCCGGGAAGTCCGGGCTGCTCCATCGCACCGCCCCATTGGTGCTCGTCGCCGTCAGCTGGGCACTATACTGATCCCCCACCTTCCCGCCCGGTAACGTGGTGGTGAGGATCACCGGGGGCTTCGGCGCCTCCTTGATCCTGATGGTCAAGGCCTTCTGACTGCTAAGCGGCAGGGTATCGGTTGCCCGGATCGTAAAGCTAAACGTGCCGTTCTTTGTCGGCGTGCCGGTAATGGCCCCGGTCGTCCGATTCAAGAACAGGTCGTCGGGTAATTTGCCCCCGACCACACTCCAGGTCACTTCCCCGGTACCCCCCGTCGCCGCCAGCCTGGCGCTGTACCGTGCCTCCGTGGTGCCATCCGGCAGCGTCGTCGTAGTAATGGTCGGCGGAACTGGAGCCGGATTAATTTTGATCGCCAGCGCTTGCTCATCCGTTAAGGGAATCGTATCGGTGGCCCGTACGGTGAATCGAAATGGATTAGCACCGGACTCGGCTGTGGGCGTCCCAGTTATCACACCGGTGGATGCACTCAATTTAAGCCCAGGTGGTAAGGCTCCTGCGATCACACTCCAGGTTGGGGTACTCGTTCCTCCAGTCGCTACGAGGGTCGTGCTGTATGAATTCCCTACGGTCCCATCAGGGAGTGTCGTGGTGGTGATCTTTGGCGGGATCGGTGCCGGATTAATACGAATGGTCACCCGCACCTCATCAAACAAAGCGGCGGCATCGGTGGCTCGAACCGTAATGGGAAACACACCGGAACTGGTGGGTGTCCCAGTCAGCGCGCCAGTCGACCCGTCCAAACTCACGCCGGGGGGCAGGACGCCATCTTGCTTCGTCCAGGTCACGGCACCACTCGCCCGCTCAGCCACTAGTGTTGCGGTATAGGATCGATCTTCTGTTCCATCAGGCAGTACTGTCGTGGTAATGCGAATGGTCGTGTCAGCCAACCGAACATCAGCTGTAGCCGCTTCACCGGCGGTCAAAGTCAGTGGCGCACTTTGCCCTTGAAAAATCGTTTGGTTGGCGATGTTGCGAGCAGAAACCGTGAACACTCGGCTCTCCCCGACTGGGACTTCCAGCGTGACAGGGATGGTTTGCCCACCGGTTGCTCCCGTGACCGTCACACGACTTTCTACTGGCGACAGAATGCCAGGCCCGGTGACTCGCACCACCAGCGCCGCAATTTCGTTGACTGTTGCTGCCCAAGCCTCTGTACCTAACACCAGCTCCTGAACCTTTGCCCAAAGACTGTGTTGTGGCGTCGATACAGTGGCCACATTTTGAGGCATGGTGATGTTGAGATTGACCTGTGCACTGCCCGTCGATCCCAGATTAGGTTGCTGCTCCGGGGCACAGCCGGACAGGACGCCAAAGAGGAGGAGGACGCCTGACATGGCAGCCCCCAGACAAACTGCCCCACCAGCTCCTCGATAGTATCGATCTGGTTTTCGTCGGGCCTCTCCAACTCTCTGCTGTCCGATACTCATGTTAACCTCGATTTCTTGTGCCGAATAATTCTTCAGCTGTTGGATGTCGTCATCATTTTGCTTATCCACCATCGTTCGGGAGCGTGACCTGAATCGTAGTGCGTACAGTCGGGGTATTGTCGGTAGGGAAGGGAAGATAAATTCCATTCGGAATCGAACTGCTCGACGGGACGACGCCCGAGATTTGGGCCATCGCTGCCACCCGCTCCCCTCCGACGATCTCCATCTGTTGCTGGACCAACTGACGTTGTGCCGGTGGGGGCGTATTCGTATGGACCGGCACAACCTGAACATCTTGCGCCCGACAGTTCACGGTAGGCGCCTCAAACGGTTGCCCCCTCACACCGCCGGTCACGCGCAACGATTGCCCGGTGCGGAGGGTAACCGGCGGCCCGCTCGACGCCATGGACACAATATCGACACTGCCCTCGACCACTTGGTATGTCTCCACGACCGGAGCTGAGGTCTCTGTGGACGGTTGAGGACGAGCCGCCGTCAAGACGACGATTCCCTTCTCCCCATCCTGGATGTGGCTTTTGTGTGGTGCCGGCTGCACCTCGACGCTCAATAGGGTCCCAATGGCAGCCGTAATCAATGACGTCGGCGTGCGCAAGACGATCGGTTGCGCGCCTAACTCCCCAGGCCGACCAACAGCCAGACACACCTTCCCCTTCGCCATATCGAGGATCCGCTGATTTCTCATCGTTTCGGAGATTCGAACATCGGTCAGCTCGCGCATGGTCAAGAGCGAATCATTGCCTACCAACAGCCCAAGCGTGGCGTCCTTCGCTGTTGAGAGATGGTCTCCGTAGATGAGTGGACCACGGAACTTCGGCAAATCCGGTGGCTGGCCCTTGGTCGAATGTGCAAGATGGGCTTCACCGTTCACGCTCGAGATAATGGCGACGGAGCTCAGATGCTCCTCAGCTGCCTTGCCTTCTCCAGACCCAATGGGTGAGATCAGACAAGCGAATACAGCTACGGATAGTGGGATACCGGTTCTCATGTCGCCTCCTGCTATCATCATTCGTTTCATTGAAAAGAGCGCGAGACGTATACACATGGTGATATGTGTACTGGTAGATACATACGGCCCTACTGCGTAAGATATTGCTTCTATCCACGTATTTTGTGATCGTACGTCAGCTTTGCCCTGACGCTGTCGGTCTAAGCAATATCCATGCTCGTGCGACTACGTACCTATGCGTTTCCCTAATTGTTGGAATTCATGTGAAGTTGACGAGATTCATTGCACTACATGCCGCACAGCATACTGGCAGGGGTGACACGAAATGGATACAGGGTGAATCGGATTCGATTCAGTGGTCTCGGCTCACCCCATAAGATCAAGTTCGTGCATGCCAGCCCGACCACTGATAGACAGATTGCTACCCGGAACGCCGGCTTCATTCTGCATAGCCTTGCCCGTTCCACTTGGGTATAATTCCTGCCAGGCATACCACCACTCATACGTAGTCGCCCATGACACCTCAAGTCTTTGCCGGCAAATATGTCGTTCAAGAAGAAATCGCCCGCGGTGGCATGGGAGTCATTTACAAAGCGCTCGACCGCACCCTCAATCGCACCGTGGCCATTAAACTGGTGCACGCCCACTTCAGCGGGGATGCATCCTTTGCCGAGCGGTTCCTCCGGGAAGCGCGCGCTATGGGAAGGCTGCAGCATAAGAACATCGTCACCATTTATGCCGTCGAGGAAGAG
>Ga0224510_10002660_pt1 | contig 10552 bp, 6 predicted proteins | sample SF_May12_sed_USG_FD_170161 | JGI IMG/M metagenome (GOLD analysis project Ga0224510, IMG submission 170161) | Sediment microbial communities from San Francisco Bay, California, United States - SF_May12_sed_USGS_4_1 | ecosystem: Environmental > Aquatic > Marine > Sediment | place: USA: California... | reverse complement strand
TCTGCAAGCGCGGGTGGCCAAGTTGGAAGGCCACATGAAGAGCGGGTTGCTGGATCTCGACAGCGAGACCGGCAAGATCTCCCTGGGCGGCATCGGCGGGGGCATGATGCTGGCGGGGACGCTCGCGATCGCCGGCTGGCGCCGGAATAAGAAGTAGTCGACCGTGTCGACGTCGTCCCTGAGTGAACCAGTTTCCCGTCCATCAGGGGCACAGAAGCTCCTCCCGTCACTAGGTATTCTCCTAGTGACGGGAGGTCTTGTTATGAACGCGACTGTTACACCGCCTGGCTTCGTGTGATACGTACAGGTGGGTTCACATATATCGTGTGAAGCGTCCTCATCCGGAACGAGATACACCTATCGACGCGCTCAGGGCATCCAGAGCCGGTCGAGGGACGCTTCACATGCGACGTTTCACGAGGTGCCTACTCTAAAATGCCAGAACAGATTCGTGTGTTGCTCGTCGATGACTCGGTGGTTGTACTCCATGGGTTGAAGACGATCCTTGGGGAAAACAAGAACCTCGTCATTGTCAGTACGGCAAGCACGTATGATGAGGCGATCACTGCAATCGGGCAGCAGAAGCCGGATGTGGTTCTGCTGGATGTGCAACTGGGCTCCGCGAGCGGAATCGATTTATGCGAGACCCTCAGGCACAGATTCCCCCAGACCAGCATGTGCTTCTTGACGGCCCATGAAGACAGGGCGCTTTTGCGTGCCGCGATTCGTGCGGGTGCACAGGGGTACTTGCTGAAGAGTTGTTCGGGTGTGGAGGTTGCGCGGTCTGTCGAGATCGTGGCCGAGGGAAAGGCCGTCATCGATCCGATATTGATCCCGCAGGTCATCACGTGGATCAGGGAACGAGCCCAACTCGTACGACCGAAGAACATGGACGACTGTTCAGAAGCCGATTATGAACTGCTGTCCCGCATCGCCGCAGGCAAGAGCAACAAAGAAATCGCTCAAGAACTCCAGGCAACGCCCACCAGAATTGCGTCGCGCATTCAGTCCGTCTATAAGCGGCTCAAGATCTCGAGGAGATCGGAAGCGACGAGTTGCTTTGTCCGGTGGAGAGAACGGTTGCCACGCTCGATGCCGAACGGAACGACGGTCATCCAGAGACCGATCACGCGACATCTTGACGACAACGGCTGATGCTGCGGTCGGCAGCCGCATGATTCCATGCCGGTAGAATTCGTCAGAGCTTCACAGTCAACCAGCCCATCACCCGCGTGCCAAGTAGGTCGCCCAAGGGATGCTCGCGGTGCGTGTCGTTTAGCGCGTTGAAGACCGAAAGCGCCAGCTCCGCCTCGCGGCGATAGCCGTCAGGCGTGTGCTCCTGCCAGAAACGATAGCCCAGGCGGAGATTCAAGAGGTTGTAACTCCGGACCCGTTCTTGGGGAACGACCGTGCCTGGTGGGAAGAAGTCGGCAAGGGAGGTAAAGGCGTCTGACAAAGGATAGGAGGCTGAACCAACGTGGTGGTACAACACCTCGCCCGTCAGCGCCGGCGTCCATGTGAGTCGGAGCCCCGCATTGATTTTATGGTGAGGAAACCCACGACGGCTGAAGCCGTGAAAGGTTTGACCCCCCTCCTGATAGGAGTAATTCGCAAATCCGGAGAGCCAGGAGGTAGCCAACCATTCAAAACCGGCTTCTCCTCCATAGAGATCCGCTAGTCCTCCATTGACGGGCCGGACCGGGGCGGTGGGAATCCCGGTGGTATTTCTGAATTCGATCAGGTCAGAAATATGATTGAAGAAGAGCGTCATGCGAGTCCGGAGCCGGTGCTGCCACCACCAGCCCTGATACTCGAGCTCATACGACGCTATTTTTTCTGGGCTGATATCTGTTGATCCGATGACCGAGGTAGACTGCCGGAAGCCGGGAAGGGTCAGGATGTTTCGTATATCGAGAGCAACCTCGGTCGTGGTCGGCGGGCGATAGGCGACCGACCAGGAAAATCGGACGGTATGTTCGGGCCGAGGGCGAACCAGGATCGAGAGTCGTGGCGACAGGGTTGGAGTGATAAAGGTATCGAGGTCGTAGCGAACCCCTCCGACGAGCTCGATCGCGGCGCTCGGTTTCCAGGTCGCTTGCGAAAACAGCCCCAGGCGGTCTTCATGCGTTCGCTCCGCAAGCAAGTTGGCATCATGGATGATTCGGCGGTAATTCGCCCCTGCACCCAGCGTCACGGTCTGAAGCAAGGTCGTATGGTAGTACCCATCCAGATTATAGGTATTGAGTGCATGCTTCTCGTTTCGATCACCTGTGCGATCTGTTTGGAGGAGCAATGGCCTGAGCGGAGCGAAGCTTTCTACAAGTCCCTCAGAGGCATAGCCGCTGTACCATCCGTGAATCTGTAGATGGTCACCTTCGTAGCCGACCAGTCCGTAGGCGTGGTGGAGGGGGGCAATTGCTGTGTGACTGCCCGCATTGACAGGGCCATTGTAAGGGTTTGCTGTTAGGAAGCCCGCCTCACCGCGTACTCTGCCGCCGGAGGAAAGATGGTAGTCGGCCAGAGCCGTGACTTTTTGGGTGTTCAGAGCTTGGCGGTCACGATCGGCCCACATCTGGTTTTGTTCATGTCCCGCTGATAGGCGGTAGCCCCAGTCGTCCGAATGGCCGGCTTGCACGGCGGTGGCGAGAATAGTGCCGAGTTCCCCGCCCGCCACTTGCAAGCTCGTTCCTTTCATTTCTTCCGGTGCCTTGGTGATGATGTTGATCACCCCATCGAACGCATTGAACCCATAGACTGCTGAGGCCGGCCCTTTCAGTACCTCAATCCGCTTGATCGCGGTGAGGGCCACCGGCAGGAATTTCCAGAGCACCACACCGGCTTGGTCGATGTAGACTGAGCGACCATCGATCATCACCAGCAGGCTGTTCGCGGTCAGTTGATTGTTTCCCCTCATGCTGACGTTGAAATCCACTGCGTTGGTCTGCATCACCTCCAGACCCGGTACTCGTCGCAGTAGAGTCGGAATGTCAGTGGCTCCTGAGCTGCGGATGTCTTCGTCCGTAATCACGTAGACATCGGAGGGAGCCTGAGAAATGGGCTGTTCATAGCGGCTGGCGATGCTGACGGCTTCTTCCTTCAGATAGAGGGCTTCGTCCCGGAGGTGTTGCTCCGTCGAGGAGGATGTTCGAGGGGGCGAGAGGGAAGGCTGGGCCCAGCTGTGGGACACCCCATGGATCCAACAACTTGCCAGCAGGACAAGGAGGCTCCACAGCACACTCAGAGGTAGAAGGAATCTTCTTCTTCCAGTTTGCACGCGCACAGGTGATCTGAACGCCATAACGCTCGTTGGTGGTCCACTTGTTGGCTTATACCTGAGACGCGACGCGGTTCGAAAGAGATTTGTCTTCCGTCGAAGGCGATGCGCGAAGTGAATCCAATTAGATACAGAATCCTTTTGTAGACAGTTGCCGTCAGCCAGGCCAGGCAAGGCGGCCAGTGGGTAGCTTGTGCGGCATTTCCCATTGGATTGCGGCTATGCCAAGGGTTCCAAGCCGAGGCGTGAAATATGCTTTCTGGCTCTTGCATCGTGGGGTGCAGCCACGATTTGTCCGGTGGTGGGTCTATCGAGGAGTGCCTTTCGTCTTCGGGCGATCTTCCACTACAATGGCGCCCTACTAACCGAGTCGGGAGTGTTACATGCAGATGCGAGTCCTCGTGGTGGATGACGACTGCGATATTGTGAGGGCGCTGCAGAAGCGCTTGACCTGGATGGGCCATGAGGTGCTGACGGCCGAAGACGGCGAGCAGGCACTCAAACTGGCGATCGAGGATCAGCCGGATCTGATGCTCTTGGATATCGAGTTGCCTGGCTTAAGTGGTCTGGATGTGCTGAAGCGGCTGACCGAGCGGCGCTCGAACGTTCCACCGCATGTCATGCCGGAAGTGGTCGTGATTACGGCTTTTGGGACGATTGATCGCGCCGTCGAGGCCATCCGGTTGGGGGCCTGTGATTTCTTAACGAAGCCGTTTGAACCGGATCATCTTTCTGCTGTAATTGAAAAGGCCAGAGCACAGATGGCCCTGACACGGCAGATCGGACTTCTGCAGGAGGAAGTCCTGGGCCGCTATGAACATGTGATCGGACAGAGTCCGCGTATGATTGAACTGCTGGATACGGCGCGTCGAGCGGCCGGCGCATCGGCTACCGTGCTCCTGCTGGGTGAAACCGGCACGGGGAAAGAGGTGATGGCTCGTGCGTTGCACCGGTGGAGCCCGCGTGCCCCGAAGCCCTTTGTGGTCGTGAATTGTGCAGCATTACCAGAGAGTCTATTGGAAAACGAATTGTTCGGTCATGAAAAGGGGGCCTACACGGGAGCGGTAAAGCGGGAACGAGGGAAAATCGAATCAGCGGAAGGCGGCACCGTGTTTCTCGATGAGATTGGTGACATGCCGGCGGGACTGCAAACTCGATTACTCCGTCTCCTCCAGGATCAGGAGTTCTATCGGGTGGGCGGGACGCAGCCGATTCGTACGAATGTGCGGTTTATCGCGGCAACGAATAGGGACCTGAAGGAGGCCATTCAGGTCGGTATGTTTCGAGAGGATCTTTTCTATCGACTGAACGTGATTTCGTTCACCTTGCCTCCCTTGCGCAAACGGCCGGAGGACCTCCCTGCATTGGTGGAACACTTCATCAGAATCCATGGTGCGAGGGTGGTCCATCGTCCACTCAACATCAGTCCTGATGCGCTTGAGTTGATGCGGGGATATCATTGGCCCGGTAATGTGCGTGAGTTGGAAAATGTCTTGGTTCGCGCCATCACACTCTGTCCTGACGACTGTATTGAGCCGGAGCATCTGGGGATTACGGTGCCTCGCAGATTGCCGATTGATGTGGCGTTTGCTGAGTGTGAGGCGCTGAATTACCACTCGGTGATGGAGGGGTACAGCCGAAAAGTCCTGGAAGAAGCGTTACGACGAACAGGATGGAACCAGACGAAGGCTGCCGAGATGCTGGGGCTCCAGCGAACCTACCTGACAAGACTCCTCAGGCAGCGTGGAGTGTCGGTCAAGCCTCCTTCCCCCTAGCAGTGCACCTCGTGAAACGTGTGGCGGTTATGGTTGGAAGCCTGAGGTGGGAAGTTGGAGGCCGGCATCTCACGCTTCAAACCTCTGATCTCCAACTTCACACCGTACCACGCTTCACGTACGACGCTTCACGAGCTACGACGGGCTGTGTGTGAGTGAGGCACGCCGGTGTCGTTGCCCGCAAAGTGAAGTAAAAACAGCTGCCTCGGCCAAGTTTCGTCTCAAGTTCTAGTCGGCCATGATGTAGTTCAACCAACAGCTTGGCAATGGTCAGGCCAAGGCCTGTTCCATTGGTCTTCTTGTGGATCGTCGGTGCACGATAGAAGGGCTGAAAGACTTTGTCCACCTCGTCGGGCGCGATGCCGGGCCCGACATCGCGTACGGAAATCCGAATGTCATCGCTCGAAAGCCTGGTGAGGGTCAGATCAACGACGGCGCCTATCGGCGAAAATTTGACTGCGTTATGCAAGAGGTTGATGAGAATCTGTTGGAGTTTCTCCGGATCGGCTGAGACCATGGGCAGATCAGTTGGGAGCGAGATGACGATCTGTACGGAGCGATCGGACGCAAACGGATGAAGATCCTCGACGACTTTGGCGATCACGCTTCCCAGCTTAACCGGTTCCAGGCGCAGGGGGGATTGCCTTCCCTCAATTTGCGAGAGATCCAGCAATTGTTCGATGAGGGCCTGAAGCCTTGAGAGGTTGGATTCCACGCGTAAGAGCGATTCGCGTTGCTCCTCGGTGATCGCTCCATCAATCCCGTCTCCGAGGTTTGCAAGATGGACCTTCATGGAGGTCAGCGGGGTTCGGAGTTCGTGCGAGGCAGTGGAGACGAAAATGGATTTGCGTCGGTCCAGTTCTCGGAGTTTGGCGTTCGCAGCCGCCAGCTCCTGGGTGCGGACGTTGACCCGGTCTTCCAAGGTCTGGGCAAGCTCGCGCAATTCATGCTCGCGCGCCTGCAATGCTTTCGCCATCGCGTTAAAGACACCGGTCAGCGTCCCGATTTCATCCCGGGTGGTGATGGCCATGATCGGCACTGTTTTCCCAGCTGCGAGTTGAGTTGAGGCGAGTGTGAGATCGTGCAGTGGAACGGTAATTCGGCGAGCCAACCAGACGACGATGCAGAGCCCGCCTGCCACTGTGCCGAGTGTGATGAGGACTGCTTGGCACAAGAGTCGTCGCAGTTCATGCTGAAGATTCGATGTCGACAACCCGACGAGTACGAGGGGAGGGGGCGCAGTGTTCGACACATTGCGTGTTCCCGGTCCATCCAGGTGTTCTTCAAACGTGAGTTGTAGGGCAGGATCCCACTGGGTGGCCGTGGAATAGTGTGAGATGGGAACCGTAATATTGTAAAAAATGGGGAGGTCGGTCCCGCCCAGCAAATTTATCAAATCTTCCATGGAAAACTCGATCGTCGGACGAATCATCGGACCGTGACGGTTGATTACAATCGCCGTCACGAGTGATTCGTGTGTGGCGTTGTCTGGCCGTACCGCTTGTGTCAGTGAAAACCGTCGCTGACCGGTCGGATCGAGAATGAACTGCTCATCCCACGGGTCCTTCCCTGCCCCGGCTTGAAGCGCACCATTCGACGAAGTCATCGCCGCATAGGCGACGGGATCGACGGCCAGTATTTCCTGAATGAGCTGATTCAGTCGATGGGTATCTCCTGCCACGATGCTGAAACGACCCATATCGGCCAGATGTTGAGCAAGCAGTGTCCCACTCTGCGTCAGACTTTCTGCCGCCCATCGCGCCTGATGTCGAATAAACAGACAGGCCATGAAGAGGCAGGCGACAATCAGGATGACGGCCGTGCTGAGGACAAGCTTTGTCCGGAGTGTGAGTGAAAAACGGGAAGGAATTGAAACGCTGAGATCATGCATTGCTGCTCCAAGCTGGTTCATGCCACAAGTCTCGATCCTCTGGCCGGAAGTCTACGGAATCAGATCTGATGGAGCCGATTGTCGGGCGACCGGTCCATGTCCGCTAAAGACACGGCCCGCCAGCCGTATGAGCTCAGCATTCAGTTGCACTCCAAGGTACTCAGCAGCGTTCAGGTTCAATGCCAATTGAGGGTGGTCGGGTGGCTCCAGATGAGCCCCTACGGGGCCGCGTTCATTGAGGCGCGAAAGCGACGCCCGTGCGGCCTGTTGCCCCACAGCCCAGGGATCCACAACGAGGGCACCAATCGCCCCCTGCTGAACCAGCGTCGATGAAAATGTAAAGAGCGGTACCTTAGCGGCGAGGGTTGAATCTAAAAAGAATGGAATCGCGGCTTCGGAGACCACCAGCTGGTCTTGAATCAGCCAAAATACGTCGATCTTGGGGAGCAAGGCTCGGAGCGCATCAGGGATCTCCTCTTGTTTGCTGATAGGGACGGTGATGAGCTCCACCCCGTGGCGGTTCGCGACATGACGTGACTCTCGAACAAACGCTCCATTTTGATCTTCGTCGTAGAGGACTCCGATCCGAGTCCGATCTGGCAGCATGGAGCGAAGTGCTGAAAGTTGGGATTCTGCCGGAGTGCGGACCGCAATTCCGGTCATATTGGAAGCAGAAAGCCCATAGGTCTCTGGATTGAGGACCATGCAGAACACGACCGGTGTGTCGAATATTTCCAGCTTTGTGGCCATTGCCGCTTTGAGCCCGACGGCTAGGACTAAGTCTGGTGGAGAGGCGCGCAACGACCTGGCGATGTCCCGCCCTTGTTCCAGTTGACCACGGAGGTTGTATTCACGGACCTTCATGGTCGAAGGTAGTTTGGCACGAAAGCCGAGAACCGCCTGCTCGTAGTACGAGAGATCGGAGGACTTGAGAATGGCGATCTCTCCGGCACCGACGATCTGGATGGGGCTCACGACCCAGGCAAGAGCAAGCAGCCACCAGAGTCGTGCGCCGATGACTGGTTGCAGGTGTGAAGGTGTCGATCTCATCACAGATATCTTTTAGGTATCAGCATGTTCTCAAGTCTCAGCACAGGTTGCAAGAGCCAAGATTCCCTATGAGGAGTCCTGAGAGATCTGATTACACTTAATAGCAAAGCAAGTTTCAGACCAAAGACTCTGTGTCGGGATGATGAGCTTGTCACTATTTTCATCAGACGCTCGGATGCCAACTGCCTCAGTTCTCTGAGACCGCTTCTGCTCGCGTGCGTCTCCTGCAGAGACGCATCGGTCACCTCTTGTCACAGTTTCAACGTGAGCCATCCCAGGACCCTGGTTCCGAGCAAATCCCCGAGTGGATGCTCGCGATGTTGGTCGTTCAGGGCATTGAACACGGAAAGTGCCACTTCTGCTTCGCGCCAATAGCCATCAGCCACTTCTTCCCGCCAGAAACGATAGGCGGCGCGCACATTCAGGAGCTGGTAGTGGCCGACCCTGGTGTCGGGAGGCACGACGCCGAAAGACGTAGAATTCAGGAACGCTGGGGAAAGAGGGTACGTCGCGCCGCCGACGTAGTGATAAGCGATCTCCCCGCTGAGCCCGTTCTCCCACTGTCCGCGGAGACCTGCATTCCACTTGAATCTCGGCGCGGCCCGTTGAGCGGCTCCCCCGAACGTCTGGCCGATCTCCTGGTATGCCATGTTGCCGAACCCGCTGAACCATTTTGCCGCGAGGAATTCCAGACCAGCCTCGCCGCCATAGATGTCGGCGACTCCGCCTTGGACGATTCCCTCGCCCGTTGGTTGGATCAGGTCCGACATGTGGTTAAAAAAACAGGCGGCGCGGGCCCTGAGACGGTGTTGGAAATACCAACCTTGGTATTCCAACTCGTAGGACACGATTTTCTCAGGAGCCAGGTTCGTGCTGCCCGTCAGGCGAGTCGGCGGTAGCGGAGGACTGGGAGAAGGGGGAGTAATGATAGCAGTTGCTACATCGAAGGTTTCAAACATCGTCGGTGGACGGTATCCCGCAGCTGCTGTGGCGCGGACCGTGTGGTCCGGAAGCGGCGTCAAGATCAGAGAGCCGCGCGGGCTGATGGTTGGATGGATGAAGGTATCGAGGTCGTAGCGCAAGCCGCCGACCAGCTGGAACCAGGCTGAGGGCTTCCATTCATTCTGAAGATAGAAGCCCAGTCGGTCCTCGGTCCGAAACCGATCGATGAAGTTACTCGACAAGGTGTTATGCCGATAATTGATCCCCAAGGTGAGGCGATAGGTGTCTCCAAGTGTGATTTCGCGCTGAGCTTCGATATTGTAGGTATTGCCTTGCATGTTCTGATTCGGATTGAAGTTTCTGTCGGTGAAGGACAGGAAAGGTGCGAGAAGCGGATTGGTGGTAACTGGTCCGTTAATATCGTATCGGTTCCAAAATGCCCGAACAAAGAAGTTGGGTTGGTCGTAGGTGGCATGGGCGTAGCCAAGCGCCGGCACGCCGGTGTTCACGACCTCTGCCGTGAGGTTGCCGTCGAAGTCCTTCACATCGACGAGTCCCCCTGAAAAGGAGAGCTTGGAGTCGCCGGAGATCGCGTACTCGGTGTGCACGTTGAACTTGTCGTCACGAAAGGCCTGGGCGTTGCGGTTTCGCCACTGCTGGTTCTGATCGTGCCCATAGGACAGACGGTAACTGAATTGCTGATGGCGGTTGGCGTAGACGGCCGCGCTGCGGAGGGTGCCCAATTCCCCGCCGCCCACCTGTACCGTGGCGCCCTTCATCTCCTCCGGTGACTTGGTCATGATGTTGATCACCCCGTCGAACGCATTGAACCCATAGAGCACCGATGCGGGCCCCTTCAGCACCTCGATCCGTTTGATCTCCGGCAAGGTGATGGGAATTGCCTGCCAGTAGTTGACTCCCTGGACGTCCACATAAATCGAGCGTCCGTCAACCATGAGCAGCAGTTTGTTCGCGGTGAGCTGGTTATTTCCGCGGACACTGACGTTAAAGTCCGCGCCGGTGACCTGCATCACCTCCATGCCAGGAATACGGCGTAGGATGGTCGGCAGGTCGAGCGCGCCGGACTGCCGGATATCCTCATCGGTAACAATGTAGACATCGGAGGGGGCTTTTGATATTGGCTGCTCGTATCGACTGGCGATGCTGACGGTCTCCTCCTTCAAGTAGAGGGCTTCTTCGCGGATCTGCTGCTCGGCTGACGAAGAAGTCCTGGGGATGGGAAGTGACGAGTCAGCCCAACTGCCGAGTGGATCGGATAACCACCAGGCAACAACAAGCATGATTCGTCCAGATATCCGAGCTATACCGGCGGCTGTTTTAGCGAGGATCGTATGACGGGCAAGCGGCGGCAACATCTACCATGAAATGCAACAAGAACGTGAGTAGGGTACAGGATTGGCAAATGTACGTCAGGCTTGAGCGGGTATCAATCCTTTTGAACAGGTAGTATTTGCTTGGTCTAACAGTGAGGTATTAAGAGTAGAGATTCTACCCTCATGATTCATGACGGTTCGGCAGGAAACTAATTGGGTAGAATATCTTGTGAAACCTCGCGGCTGATGGTTTCTAGTTTCGGGTTTCAAGTTTCAGGTTGGAGGT
>Ga0224510_10002659_pt1 | contig 10556 bp, 9 predicted proteins | sample SF_May12_sed_USG_FD_170161 | JGI IMG/M metagenome (GOLD analysis project Ga0224510, IMG submission 170161) | Sediment microbial communities from San Francisco Bay, California, United States - SF_May12_sed_USGS_4_1 | ecosystem: Environmental > Aquatic > Marine > Sediment | place: USA: California... | reverse complement strand
ATCACACTTTACAGGAATGATCCCTGGGTGGTCCCCTATCAAAGTTGTTCAAACCGTTCAAGTTGGTTGCATAAGTAGGTCACGGGGTCAAAAAATAGGTTTTCAAAATGCAATTTTCAAATATTTTCTTGTCCGAAACTACAAGACCCAGAGCTTTCATATTTGGTATATAGCATTATCTATAGGTCCTCTACTAAAGTTCTTCAAATTATGCCCCTAGGATCAAAATTGACCCCGCCCCGGGGTCACAATTTTACATTCATTTATATAAGGAAAAGTACAAACGACATCTTCTCTTTTACCACTGATGGGAATTTGACCAAACTTCACAGGAATGATCCCTGGGTGGTCTATCAAAGTTGTTCAAACCGTTCCAGTTGGTTGCATAAGTAGGTCATGGGGTCCATAAATATGTTTTAAAACTTTCAAAAATCTTCTTGTCTGAAACTACAAGGCCCAACGCTTTCATATTTCGTATATAGCATAATCAAATTATGCCCCTGGGGTTCTCTAGTATTGGCTCACTGTGACCTTTGACCTTTTCCTTAGTTGAGCGACCTAGGGCCCTCTAAGCCCTCTTGTTTATAGTATTATATTACATTTAAGCCAAAACAAACACAAATAACACCCAAAACACAAACTTATTGTTTCAGGTATTAAACAACAAAACTTCGGCGGAATCTTCGTTGGATAGATAAAATGACGACATTTCATGTATAGCCCTGTTCATTTAAATTAGATAAATAAAATATTAATGAGTACTGTTTACTGCGGGTCAGGTTCCAGTCCTGGCAATACGCCTCCATGTTGAAATGGCCATACACATGTGCATTCTACCTGTACAAACACAACGGCTGTCATTTACTATGTGAATAATTACTTGAGGGCGACAGTGCATTTTATCAACCCGAGAAAACACTGCTTACCGAGGGGTTATCACCTGTGACCCTCAACGAGGTCATTTCTTATTTTATTATACCGAACAAACAAAAAACAAGATGGATGAGTGTGTTCCAATTTGTTCATCTTTTTTGCGCAAGCGGACTGTGTGTGTTCTGTCTGTTCATCCTATCTGCTAAGGGGGATTGTGATTTGGTGTGTTCTCGTTCGTTAGAGTACATAACGTTATTTATATTTACACAGTATCTATAAAATATAAATATTTAATAAAATACAATGCATTGCCAAAACACTCCTTTAACACAATTAAATCTGAAAAGATTATCTGCCACAAAATCTTGTTTAATATGTCATATTATTACCTTTTTGTGTCCAAACGTATTTAAGTTTTGAAAACTAAAATCACAAATACCGTTCTCGCACACACTAATTTCTGAATTGATGAAGATTTCCTGCGGTAAAGTAATGTGTTTCTACCATGGAATTATCATATTGTAATTCTTATTATCTTGTTTAGCGCCATAGTATAGAGGTTTGAGTATACTTCAAAATACATAAAGCTTTAAGTGTACAGCGTGTATACAACAAAATACATAATATTACATATATAGTACTAGTATCAGTACACATCATATAAATACGTGAATTGGCTTGTGTTAAAGTTATTCTACTTATTTTCAAGATTACTCGATCGAACTGACCTATACAGCAAAAATAACAACTTAACATAAATGCATAGTAAATATCGCAATAAAATCAATCGGTTATTATACACGTTGAATTTTACACAACATGTAAAGTAAATACAAAATTAGTAATGTAAGTACACTCGAATAAGTACTAAAACGCAAGATATTATTCTGCATTATTTACAAACATTCAGCGGGAGAATCAATTCATCAAACTGTTGTTCAGATACACAATTAAGTACATGTGTGTTTTTACATATAAATTCAACAACTCATATTTAGTTAAAGTAACAGACCGACGTAAATTTGCTGAGTTCAAACGTTTTTGAACAAAAAATGCAATATTAATATGATTATCTGAAGTTTAAAGCTGAATAAATGTTGGTGTAGTTGGATAATTCCAAAAGTATTCTTTAATATATCTCTTTCGACAATCTTTATACAAAGGGCATTCTAGCATTAAATGATATTCATCTTCTAATTAAATACATTTTGCTATCAGGGTAAAAAATTGCTTTTGGTTTGTGTCATATACCAGTTTCATCTTTTAGTATATGTGCTAAAACACGTTATCTTGTTAAAGCGCAACGAAACTTGTATAAATTAACATGACGATGACTATGGTACTGAACATGTGCATACAACACAAAATGTATAAGCTCTGTTTGAGGTTTCTACAGAATTCGTCATATCAGCAATCCACTTACAGTATATATACAACGTCATTACAATCTTGTTTAACAATATATATAAAAGAATTTTTGTTTCCAACACCTTGGAACAACCAAACATAGTTAAAACTAAAATATTGCTTTTTTAATAAAGGTTGCCCATGAACATTGGTTTAGGCTATTTTCTAATTCTATTAACATACACTTGAAACAACTTTGGAGTATTTGATTTCATCTGATTTAACTATGTTAACCAATATTTGATAGCACTGACAACTCGTTCAGTTTACAAAGTAGTGCTGCCTAGTCCATACATAGAGCTATTTTGTGTCATTGCTCTAACTTCTATGTTCCAACGGCTTTTTACAAAAGTTAAGGCAAACTTTTTTATCTAAACATGAAACACAATGACCCTCAGTAAAACCTCGAAAAACAATAATCTGGAGAAAGTTGTTGCTGACATGCGAATCATTGTACTTAGTTCTTAACCCCATAGCATATTGGCTGCTATATAACAATCGACATTTTATTGAAAAGGTATATCTGATAATAGTGGTTAACACCCACAAGTTAGTTATCATTTAGATCACAAAAGTAAAAACAGTGAAACAAATAAGACGATATTTTAACTTTGCTGCGGACACACGTTTGCTTATTAAACAAGTGCATAAAAATACGAAGACACACCCGAAAAAAGCAGCAGTGCATGACTACATTTACACCCGCATTCTATCAAATTAAATTTATTAGAGAAAAAGTGAAGCTAGTTTAAACATTTCCATCAGTAATGTTTCTCTCACATATGAAACCATAGATACGGTCGCAGCCCATATCTCTCCACCACGTGTTTTCCACTATTCTTACACAACCATCTGCGGTCGGCTCACCATTGGCCCACAGGCCGAGAGATGGAGAAACAGGAGCGCCGTCGAGGAATGTGAATGCTCCAACTGTGGCATTATACCATCCGTTTATCCACAGCTCCTTTGTGTTCGACTGGTCTGAAAATAAAGCGTTCCAAAAGTAGATTATGGGTGTTATGTGTTTACAGTTCTTGGTTAGTTTTCCGTATCCGTGTACATATGCACCATTTGTCTGCGAATACAATTGTGTCCATAGAACCTCAAAATCATATTATCACTTCTTGTAAGGTGCGTGTGTAACTGGATTTAAGCACGATCTACTTTTATACCTAAACTATTTAAACTAAATACCAGTCTAACTACTCCTTCCGTTTTGTCACCAAATGACATATACAGTTGTTAACTTGTCCTACTCTTACGGTGTTGCGTTTTTCGGAACATGTTCAATTATTTTGACAGTTTTTGTGTGTATTGTTTGACCTCATACCTTCAATTCAAGACTTGCCATGTCCTTGTCCGTTTCCGTGAAATAATTGCTAACACGGACATGCACTCAAAGAGGACGCAAGCAATGTACCTAGTGCACTCTTTGCTTAATTCAGTTTCACTGTTATGTACGCGGATCACAGACACTACCCATACAGACACGTGTAACGGTTAATGGAGCTAGTTTATGTATCATTTTAAGAGCTCTTATGTTTAAGGTATGCTATGGTCACAAATCATCTACGGTGGCAGGAAAATATAAATTGAAGAGATGTTCAAACAAAGAATGTTGTAAACAATGTAGATATGTCCTGTTTAAGGGCACCATGACAAAATGGCCCCTACAAAAACTAACACAAGGGACGACAGAAAAACTCTTACAACATCATGACGCAACAGACATTTAGAAAACATATATTTTATTGTTTTCCGGATTTTTCATTTTTTATTTTCTTTTTTATTGATAATTTTTTAAAGGAATTCTCCAAGAAATGTTGAGTTACCGCCTTGGTACGGTCAATGACTTTTATTGGGGGTTTAAACCAGTTTTAAGCTATAGCAAACTTCACACTTTCTCAACATTTTTTGGAGAAGAAAAAGAAAAAAAGAAATGCATTTAATCTCTCTCAAGTCGTACGATATTTGATCAATTTGTAGGGCATCGGTCGATGTTAACATATACAGACGCCGGTCGGCGCCTGTACGATATGTGACCATGCCAAAAAAATCTTTAAAATCGTCCGGTGCCCGGTGACGATTATCAAATTCGCCGGTGATGTGCAAATCGCTAAAATCGTACGATGTCAGTTATATTTGTGACCATAGCAGAAGTCTTGATGTTTTATCGTGTTTCCTGTTTGTTTTTGTACGGCCTTATGTTGCGTTTCCCCCTTAAACCCGACCTTACCTACATTGTTTGCAACATTTTTCTCTGAGCATGTTTCTTACATATTGTTTTATTTATATTGTACCATAGCATCCTACTGCGCCGTTGTGGGTCAGTTGGTACAACCCATATATCAATTATATTAAACTGATGAAAGGGAAAGCCCTCAGGAAACTTAGCCTGCACGAGAAAACAGCAGCCTCGGTTTTATTGAAGCTGTTCATCAGAAGGAATGAATGATGATCAGAAGTAATGAATGATGCCACACCACTGACGCCCCCTAGCGCATGAGCGGAACTCCAATTTCAAATGTAAACAACATACATGTACAGTACATGATCCCTGAGGACCAGAAAAATATGACTACACAATGATGAAGTACGGGGCGACTTTTTACAGCCGCCACACAGGCACTAAACACCAGCTGTAGTAAGTAATATTAAACTGATGAAAGGGAAAGCCATCAGGAAGCATAGCATGCACGAGAAAACAGCAGCCTCGGATTTATTGAAGCTGTTCATCACATATGCCAACACCAAACAAAACCATGCCCTCTTACTAAATAATTATCCAGCCGTTTCCATGATAGTAGCATACCGTGTTTTACATGAAAATGAATAACAGTTGAAGAAAAAAGGTAAGTATAACGCATCAAACCTTTCAGATAGTTCGTTATTCGATCTGCCTTGCTTCGAGTGTCGATTTTGACCAACTGAGCAAAGTTTTCTTTACAACAGTTGATTGCCTCATCGTAGATGACTGCTTTTTTGTTGACGACCAGTAGCTGGGTTGACGTTAAAGCCTCAATGTGTCTCCATTTGGCGACACCAGCACAGGTTGATACACGTTCTGAAGCACAACAGTCCGTATTTATATTTATCAAATATTTCTGTTTAATACTTCATCATCGCAAAATTACGAAAAGCAGGAAAAGAACAAATGTTTATAGATAAAAGACGACTGTTATGCATAAGTGAATGTTTGAGATGCAATACTATACTATGTACGCTATGTGTCACACAATATCATTTATGATACTAATACTTAATACCATGACACGTGTCGCCTCTCCATGTTCCGTTCTCGCACACGGCTTGTGTGAACTCGGAGTCGTTTTTGAAGCACCTGAACACACGCTTAGCCCCTTCCTTGTTCACGTTGCCGCTCACAGTGTGCGCCCAAAACCCTCCAGGACATTCTGTGTAGATGTGTGTGGTTAAGAGTATTCGGTAACAAGGTTATATTTACACTTTGTACATAATTGCAAATAATTTAAGCAGATAACAAATCGTTTAAAGCTACATGTATTCTATAAATATTTCACGTTTTAGTGATGTACCTTATGTGTTGAAACAAGTATATCTAATCATGTCATTTTATCTGATGCAAAAGCAAAAAAAAATACTCAAAAAACTGAAAAATCATACACAGTTAAGAGTAAAAGGATTGTTGAAAAAATGTACAACACATTTTTAACTATAAACTATTCTAGTATACTAATGTGACAAGTTAAATATCTCTATCGTTCAGTTTTCACGTTTGTAAAAAAATGCACACTGCCTTGTATATATAAGCTAGGTCTTTTGTTTTACCCGTGCGTCTGCATGCTGACCCTGCATCTGTACACGTTTCCTTCACTGAACAATTGCACGCTGAATACGGCTAAAATAAATACACAATACCCTATGTATACATATAAATCAATATATACATTAGCTGCAAATTATGGCGTTTTTGCAGTACATAGCGCGTAAGGTTAGTTTACTTTAAGAAAAATGGAAAGTCCTTATGAAGCATAGCCTGCATGGGAAAAACAGCAGCCTCGTTTATATTGAAGCTGTTTATTAATAATAAATACAGACTCCACGCCACCGTCTTCCTCTAGCGTTTAAATGTAAACAACATACTAGCTTTGATCCTAGAGGACCAGAAAACAAATAACTTACACAATGATGTAGTAGGGGGCGACATTTTACAGCCACCACATACGTCTTATACATCTATGAGAATTTTGAACAAAAAGAAAAATAAAAAACCCTGAAACATCATAAGCTCAAATTATATTTAGTTTTTATTTAAAACTTTTTGGCAGCAAATTTAAATTTCAATAATGAATCAACCGACTCGAATCTATTTGTATCCGATATTGTTTTACAAACAAAACTGTTATAGCTATTATTCCGAAGTGCATTAAAGTTTATATTTATTTGTACTGCGTACATTTACCAATCAATGGTTATCTTGAATCGGTGTAATATAGTATTATTTTACTTACGGTTCGTTTGTTTGAAGAGAATCAAATAAAATAACATCTAACTAAGTGGGTAATGTTGCATGTATTGCTTGTATAAAATAGTACATAATATCATTAGGTTGTGTCTTATATAAATACAATATGATTATTGAACTTTTAAAGATTCTAGGTCTGTATCTGTATATCTTTATAATCAGTCACAAATCTTGCAAAATGTTAAATATACTAAAAAAAATTAACATTGCAAAAGGATTTACAAACTATTGTGACAAATAATGTGTTTATGGACAAACAATAAAAACACAACAACAACAACAAAACAAAAAATCAAACCTAAAAACCCTTGCCGGAGCCGGGAATGGAACCCGGGGCCTCTTGCACCCAAAGCGGATGCCTTACGACTGCACCACCAAGTCAACGGAGAGTATCAATTGTTAACAAGCTATTTTACTGTTTCGACGCAATGGGTCGAAACGTAAAGAAACAAAACCGAATTTGCGGGAAATTTCAACAAATTCATTTTTTCTCTCATATTTTTAAATGCATGAATACCTATATTTTGCAGTTTCTCATATTTACGGGAGTAGGTCTCACTGCTTTAATTGCTTAAATATGATTGGAATGTATGATGTAAACAATTCTGACCTAAAAGATACAGGCATAGCATCTTTAAGAAACGTCTATTATTACGATAATAAATAAAAATATCAAATTATGATTTCTAAAATATATCATTTTCTAAAAAATGTTCACATGTTTTACACATAATTGTACCGTTTGTGACTTGCTATCGTTTTTTTTTTGTTTTACGCCGTGTTGTTACACACATTGTCATAGCACTGCGGCGGTCCGTTAACCTAATCACAGGTTTCCCGGTACTTTGTACTGACCAAAGCTGAAAAGTATCAAGTTATACTCATGCCAGTAAATCACAACTGCCCTGCTTAAGTAATATGTACAGTGTAGTAATGAAAAAGCATATAATGACCAAATACCTATAAATGTTAGGTAGCGTATTGTTGTGTATACTTTGTTATGTTCTTGGGCATACTTTTTGACACAATAAACTGTATAGCATATTTTAAATGGCTTACACAATTTTATATTGTACGGAATGCCATCATTATTAAATATGTGTACATGTAGCTACAAACAGCTTATATTTTAAAGTTTCAATGTATCACTTATGTGTTACCAATTAGGTGTCTTAATAGAACTGAAACTCTTAGTGAAATAACTTGATGAAATATTTAACGAAATAAAACAAGTTCATGGCAACCCAGAATGAAATGTTAAATATTGTTATATTCATTACAAGTTGAGCTTAATCTCTTGTCAAAATAAATATATGAATGTGTAGATCTATACAACATTTTGGAGAAAATAAAAGTATTTTGTTGCAATGTATAGTTTGGTATTGTAATGTATGATATTGTATTTTATTCTACATCTAATATATTCATCCAATGAGCGTCCTTTATTTGTACCACGTGACCGTCCAATATTTTCCCGTATTGGATCCAAAAAAGTCCGTATTTTTCGTATTGAACGATTAGGTGCAAGTGCACTTTGTCATTGTTTTTCAACGATAAAAGCCGTTGACCGTAAAAAGTATCCGAATGAAAAAACACAAAATCGTGTAGGCGCTTGTCTTTAAAAACACACTGAGACGAGTAAAGCGTCTAGTGACAGTGACTCATTTAGAAAAAAAATGTAGAACTTAATTAATAAAATATTGAACCGTACAATATGGAATATTCATTTTATATGGAATAGTCTTTTAACGCTTGAAACGTCATGCCTCATTTATTAGATGTAGAATAAAAAGGTTATTACACGTTTTACTGTACAATACTTGATATATTTGGACTCGTACACTGCTTGAAAAGTCATACTGGACGAGCCGTTAGGCGAGTCCAATATGACTTTTCAAGCTGTGCACTCGTATTGTACAGTAAAACGTCTAATAACCTATAAATATTGTTTTTTATCAATTACAATGTACCTCTGTTCCGTCGAGTTTAATATCATCTCGTTTGATGACGACACATGATGTGCCCATACGTTCAGGTTCTAACGTAGAAATGTCGATGTCGTAGAGCTCACATAAAGGATATAATCTCTTGTACATCGCAGATTTGCACTGTGGACGTCGCCAACATTTCTCAACACAATGGTTAACCGTTTTGTTCTTAAACACAGTTATTTGTCTTTTCATATCCGTAACATTCCTGCACTTGTTGTCATATTGCGAGAACTGAATACTGTCTACAGTTTCCACAAAAATCACAATAAAAAGAGATAAAAAAGCCAGTTTTCCCATGGTAAGTCTTTATGAACAATGATGAACATACAGATTTGATTGATATGAAATATAGTGATATTCTTTGTAAATCATTCTCATATTTTGCAATGAAATGACGTTTAAGTTTTACTAGGCTATTTAAATGGGACCATTGTGACATTTCTGACAACATACTGTTCACAAAAAATAACTATCGCATAAAGTTTCATTTAATTGTAAATGAAACGCTTAGTCGATCTCAAAGCTACACATGAATTTTAGAATAGTTATGGAACGGAACAGTTAAACTGTTTTTTTTTGAAAATCAGTGAATTTACCTTGCAAACAAATTATAATGAATTACCTTTCAAATGCTTCAATGTGAATGGACATTTTGTTTAAATGACTTTTCAGAAAAATGTACAAATTCATTACATGTGTGTAAAATTTAAATAGAATTCAACAAAATCATTTACCTGCCTTCCGTGAAATAGCTAACCATACATGTATAAATTCGATAAAGCGAAATTTACATGTACAGTAGATCAACATTCAAGGAACTCTTGACATATCAAACAGTATCTACAGTTGCTTTATTTTGAACAGTGTAAAATGCACTTATAATAATATGTAGAAATACGAATCAATTGGAAAGATATAGAAAGCAGGTGTGAATAGAAGCTGCCTTATTTGCTTTCACTTAATCCGTGTCTATATTGCATGCCGATTCTAGAGTTTGTTTCCTGATTCATTCCATATCTATTCAAACACAACCCATTAACTATTTCCTGAATATCACGAGAGTGGTGTTCAATAACACTTGTCTTTAAACGTGTTTTTACTGTAAACAAATGTGCATTAAAATCTGAAATTAGCATCGCAAAAAGAACTTTTCTCTTATAAGGTAGTTCGATTTACCAGAAGGGACAATACACTATTCACTGCAAATAATTGAAAAACACTAGTTGCATGATATACAGTTAAATTGTCACCACGACCAAAACTGTTTGTCTGAGGTTTAATTGCCTTTAGTTGGCCTTCAGTGGGTTGAAAATGAGTATTGTAATTGATATAGAACTGAACAGACATTCGATCATATAGACAATGTATGCACTGGGCTCTGCGTTTTCTGGTATGTATTTAGGAAGAATGAGGTTATTGGTGTGGCGATAGGGCAAATCTTTCACTGCCGCTGCATCGAGAGCCCCCACCCACCCATACACACACTATAATTGTCGATAGCATTGTTAATCATGAAGATTGTCAATGATATTGATCGTTAATTGGTGATATTAAAGGCCCTGTCAATGTATTGATGAAAAATATAGATCTCAAATAATTATTGACGTATTGACAAGTGAATTTATGAGTATTTTGCGCCTATCAATATCATTATCAATATCATTGACAATAAAACTGTGTTATTTGCTCTAAAATGAAGAAACAATAAATTAAAAACATATTTATATAGACGCTAACAATGATAATATCACAGAAACTCCATTTTTAAAGCACTACCACAT
>Ga0224510_10002658_pt1 | contig 10558 bp, 12 predicted proteins | sample SF_May12_sed_USG_FD_170161 | JGI IMG/M metagenome (GOLD analysis project Ga0224510, IMG submission 170161) | Sediment microbial communities from San Francisco Bay, California, United States - SF_May12_sed_USGS_4_1 | ecosystem: Environmental > Aquatic > Marine > Sediment | place: USA: California... | reverse complement strand
AGTCTAGTGAGATCACGCCCGTACTTCTCAAGCGCTTGATAGGTACTTTCTGGGTCCTGACTGGTCACCCGTTGGTTCCCCCGTATTTGTTGAAGCGCGGATAACAGCCGGTCGCGGGTTAATCCGAGCTGTCTAAAAATGCCCCCTTCTCCCACCATCGCGAGCAGGACATGCTCCACACTCACATAGTCATCGTGCAGACCTCGCATCTCCAGTTCGGCCTGGGTCAACACCTGTGATAAGCGCTGCGTCACATAGATCTGTCCAGGCGCTGATCCGGGTCCCTGCACCTGTGGAAGCTTATCTAAGGCCGCCTCGGTCGCCTTCCGTACCGCGGCCGGAGAGACACCCGCCTGTTCAAGCAGGGGACCGGTCAGACCGGTTTCTTGTTCCATCAGCGCGAGCAGCAGATGCTCGATGTCAATACCTTGATGGCTTCGGCGCATCGCGTGGGCTGAGGCGGCCTGCAGTGCCTCCTGGAGCTTCAGCGTCATGCGGTTCATGTCCATTGTTCCTCCTAATGCGACGCTTTTTCCCTCTGCAAATTGTCCGAAAGGATCTCATCCGCTTCCAGCCGATCATCGAGGCCAAGGGATTTCTTCCGCATGCCATTGAGCGCGCGTCCTTCCGGTCTGGCGATTTCTACCTCGTCAACCGGCACCTCCCCATGGTGGAAGGAGAAGAGCCCATCCGAACGCTCCTCGGCGGTAACCGGAGTCTACGTCGACCCGCCGCCTTCCTTTTCGATCTGACGCTTCTTGGATACCGCTTCTGCCTGCACCACGTTCTTGCAATGCTCACACACCCAGTGGCCATACAACAGCGCCGGCCCCACTACTCCGCAGAGAAGACAATAGCTGGGTTCGTCGAACGGCGGCTTCTCCTCTCCTCTTTCTTCCATGGTCTGTTCCGTTTTCTCTGACTTCACCATCGTAGCCTCCGTTGCATCTCAAGCGATCATCGTGTGATGCCTGACCTCTTTCTCCTACCCCTTCACACACACGAGCGGTTCCAGCCTGGCTACCTTCCGCGCCAGCCCCGCGTCATCCGCCGCATCGACTACCTCGCTGACATCTTTGTAGGCGCCGGGCGCTTCTTCGGCGATGCCTCGCATCGACGGGCTGCGGATCAGAATCCCGCGCCCGGCCAAGTCTTTCACCACCTCGCGGCCATGCCACTGTCGCAGCGCTTGGTGCCGACTCATGCTCCGACCTGCTCCGTGACAAGCGGATCCAAACGCCAGCGACATGCTCTCCTCTGTTCCGACAAGCACATACGAGGCCGTTCCCATCGTTCCACCGATGAGGACCGGCTGTCCAACGGCTCGAAGTGACTGGGGAATATCGGAATGGCCTGGGCCGAAGGCCCGCGTCGCGCCCTTGCGATGGACGAAAAGGCGGGTCGGCGTCCCGTTGATGACATGCTCCTCGACCTTGCAGGTGTTATGAGAGACGTCGTAGAGCAGCGAGAGGACGGCCTCCGGCAAGACATCGGCGAAAACCTCCCTGACGAGATGCGTGATGATCTGACGGTTGGCCAGGGCGCAGTTGATTGCAGCCCGCATGGCCCCGAGATATTCCTGCCCTACTTCGGAGTTGATCGGGGCACAGGCCAATTCACGATCCGGCAGCTCGATGTGGTGCCGCCCCGCGCTGACGGCCATGCTCTTGAGGAACTCGGTGCCGATCTGATGCCCAAGTCCGCGCGAGCCGCAATGGATGCTCACGACGAGGTCACCTTCGCGGACTCCGAAGACTGCCGCCGCCTCCGCATCGAACACGGTCACGACCTGTTGCACTTCGAGGTAGTGATTGCCGGAGCCGAGCGTGCCCATCTCATCCTGCTGCCGCTTCTTGGCGTGATCCGAGACATTCTCGGGTTTGGCGCCGGCCATGCAGCCGTGCTCTTCGATGAACTCCAAATCCTCATGCAGGCCATAGCCTTTCCCCACTGCCCATTTCGCCCCGCCGGAGAGCATTGCGTCCATCTCGCGCCGATCCAAGTGCAGCGTCCCGGTGCTTCCCACACCGGCGGGAATGCGATGAAACAAGGCCTCGGCCAGTTGTTCCTTCACCGGCTGAAGATCCTCGACCGTCAGTCCGGTGCGAAGCGCTCGAACTCCACAGGAAATATCGAATCCCACGCCACCGGCAGAAACGACCCCTCCAAGATCGGGATCGAAGGCCGCGACTCCGCCGATGGGAAACCCATAGCCCCAATGGGCATCGGGCATTGCATAGGAGGCCTGGACGATCCCCGGCAGCGTCGCGACGTTTACGACTTGTTCATAGACCTTCTCATCCATCTCGCGGATCAACGATTCGGTGGCATAGATCACCCCCGGCACTCGCATCTTGCCGTGCGGAGAAATGTGCCATTCGTCGGGCCCTCGTCGTTTCAATAGATTGAGATCCATTGCTGCCTCATTTCTCAAAGTGATTAGTCGGCTGCTGAAACAGTGTGCCAGCTAGTCTTGTTCATGTGGTCTGTTTGGTCTATCTCGTCTATCTGGTCTGTCTCGTTGATTTGGTCGTTAGTTTTCTCTCGGCCAAGCCACAAGCCAAGCCAGATAGACAAGATTGACCAGGCAGACGGGGCTTGTCTCACACCTGCTATACATCCACCACGCATTGCGCAATCCAACGGCCCTGGTTGTCTTGCTTCACCGACAGTTCGGTGTAGGTTGCGCCTTTCACCTCGACGGCGGGTTGATGGCGTGCCACGTCGACCGGTTCTCCCCATGCCGTTGCGTGGAGCGAATGGTCGCTGAAGTGCACGGCGAAGCGGCCGAACAGCATTTTTCGCGTCGCCATTTCGTAGACCAGTGCGTTCAGCCAATCGACCAGCAGCAGCTCCGCGTCAGGCGCCTCACAGACGATCGACACCGATTGCGCCGGAGTGACGGAGTCCACATCAGTAATGACGGCGGTCATGGCCAACCCTGCCTGTTCAAAGGCCGCTTCTTTGGTCACGCCGATCCCTCGCACTCCGATATCGGCCTGGTGCGGGAAATGTTCCCAGCTAGCCTGCTGGGTCTCGGAACGGGAAGGCTGCATGATCGATGAATTCCCCGAGTATGAACCGGTTATGTAACGTTGATCGTCCAAGCCGTTCCCTCGACGCCCATGGGCGTGCCGAAGGGCTTGCATTTGGCTTGCATTGTTCGCTCAAGGCACTGCCGCTCTCGTTCGTTGGCCAACCGGACCCCAAGATCCTCGATGCTGGTCGGATGAAGTCTGATGCGAGCGATGCGGCTTCCCTCCGTTTCGAGCATGAACAGAAACGAAAGATCGTTGCGCTCATCCTGATCGATCATGTAGTCGTCTAGGAAGTCGCCGGTCGAATAGAGGATGGCTTTCCCGTTGTAACATTCGATTCCCTGGGGGGTATGGTTGGAATGGCCCCAATAGAGATCCGCGCCTATGTCGATCAGCTCGTGGGCCAGCGCCTGCATCGCTTGTGATGGCCCGCCCCAGTTGGGACCGACGTGGGCGCTGGCGATCACGAGTTCCGATTGCCGTCGCGTTGAGGACAGCACCTGCGCCATGCGCGATCGGTACGGTTCACTCAACCCTCGTTCGTCGTAGGCCACATAGTTGACGCCCGGCTTCGTCGCGGTCGCTTCCCACTCCGGTTCATTGTCGGTGAGGGCGACCACCGAAACAAGCCCTTGCGGCAGTTCAACCGAAGCCGGGATAAGCGCTTCCTGCAATGTCGCGCCGGACCCGGTGCGTTTGATACCGGCCTGGTCGAGGAGCTGCAAGCAATCCAGCAGCGCGTCGGGTCCGTAATCCAGCACGTGATTATTCGCCAGCGTGACCCCATCGATCTGGGCGGCTTGCAAGAACTCGATGGCGCGGGGCCGGGCACGGAAGTGAAAAGCCTTGGTCGTTGGATGCCATTCTTCTCCCAGGCTGCTGATGACGCATTCCAGGTTGATGAGCCGACAGTCGGCGTCGAGCATGATCGGGAGGACGTCGCCCCACAGAGCTTCTGGGCGCACGGAGCGATTCTGAATGACATACTGATCCACCAGCCGTCCAAGCATCACATCGCCGGTCAACGCGAGTTTCATCGTTAGAGCCATTCTCGCTCCGCCTTGTTGGCCCGTTCTCCCCACAGGGCGCTGAGTGGAACATCCGCAAGAGAGTAGGCGCCGGGGGCGAGATCCGGTAAGGCGCGGGCCGCTGCCAGCATGACCTCGGCCGTGACCACCGCTTCGTCGAAACGCCCTTCCAGTACGAAGTGTTGGCGGCCGAGTCGTTGCGAAGAACTTCGTCGGTCAAGGACCACGCCCCGTGCTTCCTGTTCGAGAGAGGCGAGGCTTTCCACAGGGAAGACCTGTGTCTCCTCGCCGAGAAACAGCGGATCGGCACGAATGGATTCGGCCACTAGATCGGCATTCGCTCCTTCCTCCAATTCGACATACACATAGCGCTGCAACCGGCCGTCGGTCGCTCGGAGTTCGGTACACCGCGCATCTTTCACACCCACAATGCCTTTGGCCATGACGGTGTGGCGGAGAGTGATTCCAGGCCGATGGGTCGTCTCGGTCATCCCTCCGGGGGTCAGCAGCGCCAGCCAAGATCGAAACACCGACAGCGCCCCGGGATCCCACCCGGCTCCGACGATGGCCGGAGTGTGGTGATGAAGGGCCAGTTTGCGGATCGCTTCCTTGTGGGCGTGAAAGGCTTCTCCATGGAGGATGGCGCAGTCCACGATTGGAATTCCATGCTGAAGAATCTGAGACGCGGTCTCCATGACGGCGTTCGTCGGCACGCAGATCAGCGCTCCGTCCACGGCTTTCAACTGGCCGACGTGGGTCATCAGTGGAATGTGCCGCAGGTGGTCGGGCAGTCGATCCGCGCCGCTGACCGGCCGGCGAATGAACGCCTCCACCGTGAGGTCATGGCTCAGAGCGATGAGTTCCGCGCAGGCCTGTCCGACCCTGCCGAGTCCGACAACAGCGAGCCGCAATGGTTCCGTAGATGCCATCGTCTGCGACGGTCAGGCTGATGACGGAAACGTTCGCAGCCCCATCCGACCCGACAAGGCATGTAGTTTCTCGTGAACGGATTCATTGTTGTACGACTGGATGTCGGCGAGGGCCTCACAGTAGGCCGTAAGCGCTTCCAGCCAGATTCTCTGATTCTCGCAGGTAGCGGGGCCTTCCCGCGCCAGCGCGATCTGCCCCGCCGCCTCCCGCAGCTTTTCTGCGGCTTCTTCCACATACCGAGACACAGTCATGGAGCCTCCTTTCTTCGCCGCCTCACGGCATTTTGACGAACTGGTACTGCTCGCGGCCCTTGATAGAGCAATTGGAGTGCCCGCGGTTTGCCGGCTGTCTTGTAAGTGAGGCAGAGTGATTCTTTGCAGGGCAAACTCGCTGATATCGAATGAGAGATGGGGGATAGAGCCCGGGAGAAAAGCGGTTCACAACCCTCCTCCAGAAATTTCATGTGCCCTTTGGCGACATCATGGCGTGGACCCTTGTAGCGGATTTCCTCACAGGGGGTTCGTCCCAGCCACACTGGTTCATTCAACTCCGGATGATTTCAATGAATTGGAGCGTTCCCCGCGGCCCTCTCTTCTTATGGCCCTCTTCTTGCCACTGATCCGAAAGCAGCGAGTGGAAATATGCGGCAAATCATGGGAATTGCGAACGGAAAGGGGCTTGTTAGGACGTTGTCACCGTCGTGCTCTCAGGTCGTGTCGCTTCCAGCGTCAATGACACCCCTCGGCACCCTCCAGACCCTCGTTCAAAATCTGTCGGCGCATGGGGATCGCCCCGCGATCCTGGCGTTTCATCGACATGCCGTCGAAACATGGTCATTTGAGCGACTCTCGAACGCCGTCACTATTCTGGCCTCAGGCCTGATCGTGAAGGGCCTTCGCGCGGGCGAGCCGGTGGCGATCTATTCGCCGAATTGCCCGGAGTGGATCATAGCCTGCCTGGCCTTGCTCTACGCAGGCGCCGTTCCGGTGCCGATCGATTCTCAGATGGCCGGCGAGGACCTCGTCCACGTTATCAAAGACTGCGAAGCCCGCCGGATCATCACCGTTCGATCGCTGGTTGATCGGCTGACGGCTCTCGGCCTCGACCAAGGTCGCACCCTGCTCGTGTTGGATGCCGACGAGACCGATCTACAAAGCTGGCGGCAGCCGACGCAACAGCCGATTCAGGCAGGCTTTCCCGTGCGGCCTGAGCATCCGGCCCTGTTGTTTTACACCTCCGGAGTCAGCGGCAGACCGAAAGGCGTGCCGTTGAGCCACATCAACCTCCTGTCCAATCTCCAGGCGTTGCTGAACGTTCAGGTCTATCGTTCCGACGAACGGCTGCTCTTGCCGCTGCCGCTGCATCACGTCTATCCGTTCATGATCGGGCTCCTCGCGCCCTGTGCGCTCGGATTGCCCATCATCCTTCCCCATTCATTGACCGGTCCGCAGATTATACGGGCGTTGCGCGAGGGTTGCGTGACGGCGATCGTCGGGGTCCCTCGTCTCTATTCGGCCCTGTACGACGCGATCGAACAGCGAGTGCGGCAGAAGGGACGGGCGGCGGGCTGGCTCTTTCATGGTCTGCTCAGGCTTTCCGTGATGCTGCGTCGACAGGGCGTCATCGGGCTTGGCCTCCGGCTCTTCGCGCCGCTCCGCCACCAGCTTGCGCCACAGCTCAGAACGCTGGTGTATGGAGGGGCGGCGCTGCCATCGGATCTTGCCTGGCGATTAGCAGGATTGGGCTGGCAGGTTGCGGGAGGCTTCGGACTGACGGAGACCTCTCCGATTCTCACGTTGACCGCTCCAGGCAGTCGCGTGATCGACACGGCAGGCAAGGCGCTGCCGGGCGTTCGTCTCCGCGTCGGCGACGTGGACCCTGAGACCGGTCAGGGGGAAATCCAAGCCCAGGGCCTCAACGTGTTTGCCGGCTATCGACATTTACAGAACAAGACCGCCGAGGCGTTCACTCAGGACGGTTGGTTCAGAACAGGCGATCTTGGATACGTCGATGGAGAGGGCTATGTACATTTAGTGGGACGCGCCTCCTCCCGGATCACTCTGCCAGGCGGCGAAAAGATCTGGCCTGAGCGGGTGGAGGAAGTCCTCGACGCCGCTCCCTTGATCCGGGAGTCGGGCGTGCTGTTGTACGGCGGCCGCCTGGTTGGAGTCATCGTGCCGCTGGCCGGCTTGATCCAAGCGGGCGACATCGAACGGACGACGCAAGCGATCCGTGCCGACATCGATCGCATGCTCGTCGTTCTGCCGTCCTATTGCCGCCTCACCGATTGTATTCTCAGTTTCGATCCTCTACCCAGGACCAGACTCGGCAAGATCCAGCGGCACAAGCTCGGCAGTCTCTTTGAGACGGGCAAGCGGGGGAGTAGTCAGGCGCTCGGTGAATCGAAACCGATCCCTATCGAACTGATGGCGCCGGAAGACCGGCAACTGTTGGAGGACCCTGTCGCGTTGCGTGTGTGGAATTGGATGGCTGTCCGGTTCGCCGCGGTGCGCCTCACGCCGGATACGAACATGGCGCTCGAACTCGGTCTGGACTCGCTGGCCTGGATGACGATGACGCTGGAGCTGCGCGACCGGGTCGGCATTGACCTGCCCGAGGATGCCATCATGCGAATTGCGACCGTGAGAGATCTGTTACGTGAGGCCGTTGAAGCGGAGCAGGCGGCGGGGGAGGCGATCGATCCAGCGGTTCAACTTCAGAAGCCGGAAGAATTGTTGAATGCCCAGCAACGGCGGTGGCTCATGAAGAGGGGATGGTGCTTGCGGGGACTCGGCGCGGCGCTGTTTGTGCTCAACCGGCTGCTCATGCGGACGGTCTTTTCTCTTGAGGTCCGTGGAATAGATCGGATACCGTCCGAAGGGCCCTGCGTGCTGACTCCCAATCACACCAGCCTGCTCGATCCATCGGCCGTGATGGCGGCGCTCTCCACCGGTGTTTTGAACCGGACGTACTGGGGAGGGTGGACCGGGATCATGTTCCGAAATGCCGTCATGCGTCTGGTGAGCCGCGCCGTTCAGGTGCTGCCGATCGATCAAAGCAGCCGTCCGTTGGCCAATATCGCCTTGGGCGCAGCCGCTCTCGCGCGCGGCCATCAGCTGGTCTGGTTTCCAGAAGGTGGGCGGTCACCCGACGGAACCATTCAACCGTTCCAGTCGGGGATCGGCTTGATGATGACGGCGCACCCGGTCCCCGTCATTCCCGTGTGGATCGAGGGGAGCTTTGAAGCGCTGCCGACCGGCGCCTGGTGGCCGCGCCGGCAGCGCATCAGAGTCCGGTTCGGTGAACCCCTGAACCCGAACCTACTCGCCGGACAGAGTCATGGGGCCGATCGGTATCGGCAAATCGCATCCGAACTCCACGATCGCGTCGCCGCATTGGGAGACCGCTCGATAGAACCACCGCTCGTATCTGGTGAAGCGTGAAGCGCAGGACGGAATCCCTATCTTTGTTTGCGAGATACGAGATACGCTTCACGAGGAACAGGCTTCCAGGAGATGTCACGACCAACCTTCATGAATAACGCGGGCTAGTCTTTGTGCTCGCGCGTTCGTTTACGCTCTTTCTTCTTCGTTGCTTTTTCCTCTTCCACGTCGATCACTGCGCCCGTATCGGCATCGATGTGGACCTCCATCACCTTCTTCTCCGCGGTGACGACTTCGATTTCCCACACGAGCTTGTTATGTTTTGTTTCCAGCTCGGCTTCGATGATCTGGCCCGGCACCTTTTCCGATGCTGTTTTGACCGCCTGGTCGATCGTGACCTTGGCGGCGGCGGCCATCTCAGCCTTCCCGTTTTTTCCATTGTCATCGCCGTAGGCGGCGCTGGTGGCCAAGATTCCGGCTGCCAACAGGATGGCCAAGGCACACAGAGTGGATGATCGCTGTCTCATAGGCGCCTCCTTGTTACGATTGTGGTGATCCGAACAGGACAACCCTGTCGGGCTAACTGCGCGTTCTAGGCGGTGCACTCGTTGCCGAGGATTTCCCGTTCAGCCTCCAGCCAGTCGTCGAGCGCACGGTCCTGACGATAGCCGCGCTCTGCATGAAGCTCATAGGCTCGCTGGGCGATGCGGACTTGGAGATCGTCGCAGGGGGATACCGGCTGGCAGTGGACCGGCTCATGGTCGGAAACAGCCGGTTCTTGTTTCTGGATAGACTGGGCGCCCTTTCGCTTGCGCGGTTCTTTCGCGGTGTGTGGTTGCATGATTCACGCTCTCCTTTCTCTTTGCGCAGAGGCATCACAGGAGCTTGGGCTGGAGACCCCATATCGGCCGGGACTCTTCGCCGTCAGTCTGACTTGGCCCGTTCGGCTCATGCGGTCGATCTCGCAAAACACCTGATTCCAGGTCAGACCGGGACATTCGAGCACGACTTCCTCAAGCGAACAGCCGGGTGAACGAATGATGACCTGCATGATTTTCTCTCTTGTCTCGCGCATACAGTTCCCCTCTTCTGCGGAGTCTCCCCCGACTGAATACGGGCCTTGTGCATCTTGGATGCCATCGCGGTTCATTCGGAAGATCACGAATACAAAGGCTCGGAAAGCGCGGTTATTTACGGGTTTATCGCGTCACCGCTTCGAGCGAAGTGTGCTGGCCACAGGAGTACAGTTGAGGTGTTTTGCGGCAATGGAGCAGGAATTCATGTGGCCGAATGCCGCAATGCCAACGTGGTTCTTTGTGATGGAGGTTACGCAGATCAAATCTTGGCGCTGATCGATCTGCCGGGCTTTACGCGCGCCACGAAAGAAGGCGTATCGTTCTTGTTGCCATATTTAGTGAGACTCACCAGTCATCCATGTAATAATGCCGACCAGTTCAGAGTGGACATCTGATGGCCAAGATACAACCATCCGCTTATCGGGTCATGATCACGGATACTCCGGGGGGGCTGCGCATCGCCATTCCTTGTAGCCGGAGTTGGTCCGTGATTTTCTTTTTGGGGTTGTGGATTTGCAGCTGGGCGGTGGCTGAAGTGATGATTCCCGCCCAATTTCTTAACGGCAATGCGCCATCCGAGGGTGAGTCAATGATGTTCGCATGGCTTGGGGTCTGGACGGTCGGCGGACTGTTGGCGATCTACGCTTGGTTGTGGCAGGTGATGGGGAAGGAGATTGTGACCGTGCACGGGCAGAGGTTCACCATTCGCCGCGACATTGGGGGATTCGGTTTTGACAAGGAATACGATCTCCAACAGATGCGAGATCTGCGCGTTGCGCCAGCCGGATTCCATCCGTTGGATGTCTCGGCCGCACTCCAATTGTGGGGAATCGGCGGCGGGGTGATCGCCTTTGACTATGGCGCGAGAACCTCTCGATTTGGCGCAGGCCTGGACGAAATAGAAGCCAGCCAAGCGGTGACGGCCATCCAGAAACGTTGTCGCATCCGGGACAGCACAATGAGGTAGTTGCCCAGACCCAGGTCCGGTTCTTTTGGCCCTGCCCTTGCTATATCATCGCTTCTCTATAATGGAGGCGATAAAGTGGGGCATTATGCGTCACTGGAACACTTTGGACAGTAGCAGATTGGGGCAGCGAGGCTTG